>ERZ795062.2726-NODE-2726-length-11430-cov-9.180220_pt1 | contig 11430 bp, 13 predicted proteins | sample MGYA00375146_ERZ795062 | MGnify/ENA primary metagenome ERZ795062 (study PRJEB30191, sample SAMN05720281) | activated sludge metagenome | isolation source: Anaerobic digester | place: USA | collected 2015-07-16 ...
TGCAGCGGCTGCAGGCGCGCATGGCCGAGGCCGTGGGTCCGTTCGGGCACCGGGTGTTCACCGATTCGGCACCGGTGCTGGAGGCCGAGCTGGCTGCCCGCAGCGGGCAGGGCTGGCGGGGCAAGCACACACTGATCCTGAACCGCGAGGCGGGCTCGCTGTTCTTTCTGGGCGAAATCTACGTGGACCTGGCGCTGCCGGCCAGCGAGCCGGTCGCGCCGCACTGCGGCCAGTGTCGGTCCTGTATCGACCTGTGCCCGACGAAGGCCATCGTGGCGCCCTACCGGCTGGATGCGCGGCGCTGCATCTCCTACCTGACGATCGAGCACGCCGGGCCGATTCCACTGGAGCTGCGGCCGCTGATCGGCAACCGCATCTATGGCTGCGACGATTGCCAGCTGGTCTGCCCGTGGAACAAGTTTGCCCGCCGCAGCGTGTTGCCGGACTTTGATGGGCGTGCGGGCCTGGGCGGCGAGCAGCTGCCACGCCTGCTGGCCTGGAGCGAGGACGACTTCCTGCGCCTGACCGAGGGCAGCCCGATCCGGCGCATCGGCCATGGGCGCTGGTTGCGCAACGTGGCCGTGGCGATGGGCAATGCCTTGCGAACGGGGGCGCCGGGCCTGGATCCCGGCGCCGCCCGGGCCGCGCTGGCGACGCGACGGGACCACCCCGACGCACTGGTGCGCGAACACGTGGTCTGGGCGTTGTCCCAGGGCGTGCCTGCGCCGCTATCATGAGCCCATGAGTACCGCCAACGCCCTGCGTTCATGGCAGCCGGCCCTGCGCCGGGGCTGGCAGTCAACGGTGCGCAACCTGAACACCTCGGCGCTGCTGCTGACCCTGATCCTCTCGCCCTCGAGTTACCGCCGCGGACCGCGCGCCGTGATTGCGCACCACGTCTACCTCGGGACAGCGCCCATGTTGCCCTGGTTCACGCTGCTGGTGGCGCTGGCGAGCCTGGTGCTGATCCACATCGTGGTGGTCACGGCGGCCAGCTACGGGCTTTCGCAGTACGCGCTGGAAACGGTGATCCGGGTGCTGGTGCTGGAACTGATTCCGCTGGTCTCGGCGCTGTTTGTCGCGGTGAACGTGACCCTGCCCGGCGGTGTGGCCCTGTCGCGGCAGCGGGCGATGGCCCAACGGGGTTCGCCAGCCATGGCCGCGCCGCTGCTGGCCGAGGCCATGGCGCGGGTGCTGGCCGGGATGTTTGCCGTCATCACGCTGGCAGTGGTCAGCTGTGTGGTGTCTCTGGTGCTCACCTACCTGGTCGTGCATGGCCTGGCGCCGGCTGCGTTTGGCGCCTACACGCGCAAGGTCGGCCAGGTCTTCAACCCGGCGGTCACGCTGATCTTCGTGCTGAAGACCCTGTTCTTCAGCCTGGCCGTCTCGCTGGTCCCGATCCTGGGCGGTCTGCATCCTGCACCCATGCGTGCCGGGCGTGCGGAACTCCCAGAAGTCCAGGGACTGGTGCGCATGTTCTTTCTGATCCTGCTGATCGAGATTGTCTCGCTGGTGGGCAACTATTACTGAGAGGTCGGTGCCGCCCATGATCGACGAACCTGACAACGCGCCCGTGAAGCTGGAAACCCGAGCCGCCGTGCTGGTTGCCGCGGTGTTTCTGCTGATTGCGGCGTCGGTCGGCTACCTGCTGTATGCACGCGGCGTGTTCGAGCGCACCCAGACCGTGGTGTTGCTGGCAGACGATTCCGAGGGCGTGGTGGTGGGCATGGACGTCACGTTCTCCGGCTTCGCGCTCGGCCGCGTCAGCCGGATCGAACTGGGGCCAGACGGCAACGCCCGCATCGTGGTGCTGGTGCCGCACAAGGACGCGCACTGGCTTCGGACCTCCAGCGTGTTCACGATGGAACGGGGCCTGGTGGGCGGCACCCGGATCCGCGCCTACAGCGGCATCCTGACCGATCCCCCATTGCCCGACGGCGCCGAGCGCACCGTGCTGCGCGGCGACGCCACTGCAGAAATTCCACGCCTGATGAATGCCGCGCGGGAACTGCTGGCCAACCTGCAGACCATGACGGCGCCCGATTCGCCGCTGAATACCGGCCTGGCCCATGTCGGCGGGGCCGCGGCCCAGCTGCGTGGCCCGCATGGTGCGCTGGGCCTGCTGATGGGCAATGAGGCCGATGCCCGCAAACTGATCACGACGCTGGACCGCACCAATGCCTTGCTGGCCCGGCTGGATGGCCTGGCCGCGCGGGCAGACACCCAGGTCTTCGGGGAACAGGGTGTGATGCCCGCCGCGCAGGCCACTGTGTTGCAGCTCAATGGTCTGCTGAGCGACGCGCGGGCCAGCCTGAAGAAGGCTGACGCGGTGCTGCTGGAGGCCCAGGCCATTGCGAACAACACCCGCGAAGGCACGGCCGACCTGGCCGCTCTGCGTGGCGAGGTCGAGAGCAGCCTGCGCAAGGTGGAGCGCCTGGTCAACGAGATCAACCGCAAATGGCCCTTTGCCCGTGACACGGAGATCCGGTTGCCATGATGAAGAGTCCCCAGCTGTTTCCGCGCACCGGCTGTCGGCTGTTGGCCTGTGGGGTGCTGCTGGTGCTCGGTGCCTGCAGCAGCCAGCCGCCGGCACCCGACTGGCGCCTGAACGGACAGGCCGCATCCGAGCGTGCCACCGCCGCCTACCTGGAAGGAAACACCCGGATCGCGAGCCTCGAATTCGACCGGGTGCGCAAAGAAATTGCCCGCACCGGGGATGTGACCCTCATGGCACGGGCCGAGCTGCTGCGCTGTTCGACGCAGGTCGCCAGCCTGGTGTTCGAGCCGTGTACCCGGTTCGAGGCCTTGCGCCAGGATGCGGTAGAGCCCGAGCGAGCCTATGGGGACTACCTTGCCGCGCGGGTCTCACCTCAGGTGGTGGCCCTGTTGCCGCCCGTGCAGCAGGCCGCAGCCAGCCGCCTGCTGCAGGGTGGCACCGTCACGGCGGGCGATGTGAAGGTGCTGGCCGACATGGCCGAGCCACTGTCACGCCTGGTGGCCGCCGCCGTCTGGCTGCAAGCCGGCCAGGGACACCCCGCCGTCATGGCGCTGGCGGTCGAGACCGCCTCCAGCCAGGGCTGGAGCCGGCCCCTGCTGGCCTGGCTACAGGTCCAGGTGCGCCACGCCGAGCTGGCGGGCGATGAGGTCGCAGCGCAGCGGCTGCGCCGACGCATCGAGCTGGTCTTGACCGGCTCCACACCGAACCGCAGCGCACCTTGATGGGCGGGTCAAAGACTCCGCAACAGGCCCAGCGCAAACGGCAGGCTGGCCATGCCCAGCAGCGTGGACAGCGTGACCAGGCCTGCCACGTAAGGCCCGTTGTAGCCCATCCGCGCGGCCAGCACGTAGGCGCTGGAGGCCGTGGGCAGGGCCGAGAAGGCGAGCAGCACGGTCGTTTGGGCGGGTGACAGGGCCAGCAACCGCGACAGGCCTACTGCCAGCAACGGCAACAGGAAGTGCCGGATCGATAACACGGCCACGGCCAGCGTCCGGCTGCGGGCCAGTGAGCCGAACTGCATGCCGGCACCGGCGGCCATCAGGCCCAGTGCGAGCGAGGCGGCGCCGATGCGGGTCACCGTGGGTTCGAGCCATGCGGGCAAGGAAAATCCCAACAGATTGGCCGCAAGGCCCGAGGCCGTGGCCAGGATCAGCGGATTTCTCAGCAGTTCTCGCAGGAAGCCGCGGCGCGCGTGGCGGGCCATGGGCCAGACAGCAGCCACGTTGAACAAGGGCACACAGACGCCGATCAACACGGCGATCATCTGCAGTCCGGGCGCGCCAGCCAGCCGGTCGGCGAGCGCCAGCGCGATGAACGAATTGAAGCGGAAGGCCACCTGGGCGCTGGAGGCGTGGTCGCGCCGGTCGATATGCCGTCCGATCCAGGGCAGATAGGGCAGTGAATAGGCCATCGCGATACCGGCGACGCCCAGGGTCAGGCCCGCGGCAATCAGGCTGGACGCGGCCACCAGATCCAGCGGGCTCTTCACGATGGAGTGAAACAGAAGGACCGGAAACAGGAAGAAGTACACCAGACCCTCCACCGGCTCCCAGACCGAGCGGTTGAGCGGCGTGTGTCGGCAAAGGACAAAGCCGCACAGGATGAGGGAAAAATCGGGAAACAACAGTTGCGCGTAATTCACGGGGCGAGAATACCTGCAATCCGATGCCGCTGCGGGTTAGCCCCTAGGGGACATCCGCCTGCCATGGGATGGGTTGCGGGTTTAGGATCAGGTTTTCATCGAGCATTTCAGGAGTTTGTCTATGCATCGCCGTCAATGGATTGCGTTCACGGTTGCGGCCGCCGCTGCGGGAACCGCCTTCGCACAGGGCTATCCGAACAAAGTGGTCAAGCTGGTTGTGCCGTTCGCACCCGGGGGCACCACCGACATCGTGGCCCGCGTGATTTCCGAGCCCTTGGGCAAGGCCATCGGGCAGAGCGTGATCGTTGAGAACAAGGCCGGTGGCGGCGGCGTGATCGGTGCCAACGAGACGGCCAAAGCCGCTCCGGATGGCTACTCGCTGGGTATGGCCACGGTGTCGACCACGGCAGCCAACCCGGCCATCAACCCCAAGACGCCTTACAACCCGATCACCGATTTCACGCCGATCATCAATGTGGCAGCCACGCCCAATGTCATCGCGGTGCATCCCAGCTTTCCGGCGCGGGACTACAAAGGCTTCATCGCCGAACTGAAGAAGAACCCGGGCAAGTACTCCTACGCCTCGTCGGGCACTGGCGGCATCGGGCATCTGCAAACAGAACTGTTCAAGAGCCTGGCTGGGGTGTACATCACGCACATCCCCTACCGGGGTGCCGGTCCGGCGCTGAATGACACGGTGGCCGGCCAGGTGCCGATCATCTTCGACAACATGCCTTCGGCGCTGCCTTTCATCAACACCGGCAAGCTGATACCCATTGTGGTGGCCGCACCGCAGCGCCTGAGCCAGTTGCCCAATGTGCCGACCTTCAAGGAAGTCGGTCTGGAGCCGGTGAACCGGATGGCCTACTATGGCATCTACGGCCCCAAGGGCCTGCCGAAGGAAGTCGTGGACAAGATCAACAGCGGCGTGAAGAAGGCGCTGGAGGACCCTGCGGTGCGCAAACGCATCGAGGACACCGGCTCGCTGATCGTGGCCAATACGCCGGAGCAGTTCGCCGCCCAGATCAAGGCGGAGTACGACGTCTACAAGAAGGTGGTCGAGCAGTCCAAGCTCACGCTGGAATGACCGCGTCGAGGGCTGCGCGGCCGCCAGACCGGCCGACCCCATTGTCTGCGGTGTGCGGTTGATCGTGGGGTCGCAACCCATGCACCCTTCCAGCGCACCCAGCATCGACCGATTCATTGACGCCCTGTGGCTGGAGGACGGCCTCTCGCCCAATACCCTGGCGGCGTACCGCCGGGATCTCACGCTGTACGCCGGATGGCTTCACGGCGAAGAAGGCCTGGCGCTGGACGACACGACTGAGCGCCACCTGAGCGGTTACTTTTCGGCGCGCCATGCCAGCACGCGGGCCACATCGGCCAACCGCCGTCTCACGGTTTTCAAACGCTATTTCCGCTGGGCCTTGCGTGAACACCTGATCACCCAGGATCCCACGCTCAAGCTGCAGTCGGCACGCCAGGCGCTGCGGGTGCCCAAGACCCTGACCGAGGCCCAGGTGGAGGCCCTGCTGGCGGCGCCCGACACCGCCACGGTGCTGGGTCAGCGCGATCGCACCATGCTGGAGTTGATGTACGCCAGTGGACTGCGGGTGAGTGAACTGGTGTCGCTCACCACGCTGAACCTGAGCCTGAATGAAGGTGTCCTGCGCGTCCTGGGAAAAGGCCGCAAGGAGCGCCTTGTGCCGTTCGGCGAGGTGGCGCGGCAATGGCTGGTGCGCTACCTGTCAGAGGCCCGCCCGGTGCTTCTGGCTGGCCGGCAGTCTGAAGACCTGTTTGTCACCTCCAGCGGGCCGAACCCCGGCACGGCGATGTCGCGCGTGATGTTCTGGATGCTGGTCCGGCGTTACGCGCTGCAAGCCGGCATTTCGTCACCGCTGTCGCCGCACACCTTGCGCCATGCCTTTGCGACCCATCTGCTGAACCATGGCGCGGATCTGCGCGCGGTCCAGCTGCTGCTGGGGCACGCCGACATTTCGACCACGACCATCTACACCCACGTGGCACGGGAGCGGTTGAAGGCCTTGCACGCGCAGCACCATCCGCGCGGCTGACCCGGTGGCCCGGGCCGCTCGAACCGATGATCGGGACTATGCCAGCCGCGTGGCGACGATGACCTGGAAGTTGCCGAAGAAGACGGTGCGGCGTTCGCAGGTGAAGCCTTCCATGGCCTGCAACTGCTTGACGGGGTCGTGCGTGTCCCACAGGGCCAGCCCGAGCGGCTCGAAGACCTTGAAGTAGGTCCAGCTCAGCGCCCGAAGGACCCAGGGTTCGGGCTTGTGGAATTCAGCCAGATAGAGCTTGCCGCCGGGGGCCAGCACGCGGCAGGCCTCGCGCAGCGCCTCGCCCTTGAGCTCGTGCGGCAGCTCGTGGAGCAGGAAGAAGATCACGTTGGCATCGACCGAACCATCGGGCAGCTTCATCGCTGTTGCGTTCTCTTCGATGTAGTCGACCCGACCGGCAAACGCCGGCAACTTGGTCCTGGCGTGCTGCAATTCGTTCAGGATGATGTCGGCGATCAGCACGCGCGATGCGCCGGCCTCCATCGAGGCGTTGACCACGCGGGGAATCACGTTGCCGAAGGCGCAGGACGTGATCAGGACGTTCTTGTCCCGAAGATCGGTCTTTCGCAGCCCGTTGGTGATCGCCGTGACCAGTCGGTCGTACTGGAACAGCAGGATGGCCGCGATGATCGGCTGGTAATCGACCAGCCGGATCAGCCGCATGTTGGAGTAGATCGGATAGACATGCGCCGCCGCATCGGTGGCGCGTCCGGTGGCGCTTCGCAGGATCAGGGCGCCGCGCGTGAGCGTGAAGAAGAACAAAGCGGTGCCGGCGAGCACCAGAAACACGGTGGCGGCGGTATAGACGATCCAGCTGGGCAACATAGCCATCCCTCAAGACGCGGGATCACGGAACAGCCCATCCAGGACCGCTTGCCGGTGCATCCCGTTGCCGCCATTGTCCGCCGGGGCAATTTGCCGGAATTGATCGGAGTCAAGTGCCCAGCAGATAGTCCAGCTCTTGCTGGCTGAATCCCGCCTGGCGCCGCGCGTCTTCGTTGAAGGGCGGACGCAGGCGGGGCGCACGGTACAGGGCCACCAGCCCGCCATAGTGCGCGGCGGGGTCAAGCCCTTCGCGCGCGCACAGCCACCGGTACCAGTGGTTGCCGATGGCGACGTGACCGATCTCGTCGCGCAGGATGACGTCCAGCAGGTCGCAGGCGGCCACCGCGTCAGGTGTGCCGACCTTGCGCAGCCGGGCCTGGATCAAGGGCGTGGCGTCCAGCCCGCGTGCCTCCAGCGTGCGTGGTACCAGGGCCATGCGGGCGACGATGTCGTGCCTCGTCTTCTCGCACATCTCCCACAGGCCATCGTGCGCGGGGAAGTCGCCGTAGCGGTGGCCCAGCGACTTCAGGTGCTCGTGCAGCATCGTGAAATGCTGGGCTTCCTCGAAGGCCACTCGCATCCAGTCGCGGTAGTAGCCGGTGGGCATGGCGTCAAATCGCCAGACCGCGTCCAGCGCCAGGTTGATCGCGTTGAACTCGATGTGGCAGATCGCGTGGATCAGCGCGGCGCGGCCTGCGTCAGTGAACGGCGAACGCTGCGGCACCTGGGTGGGCGCGATCAGGGGTGGCACGACCGGGCGCCCCGGCAGGCCAGGCGGTTCAGCCATTTCCCCATCGGCGATCGCCAAGGTCCCGAACCGGTTCCAGATGGCGAGGCATTCGTCCACCTTTTCCTGGGGACCAGGGGTTTGAAGGGCGTGCAGCGCACGTCGCCGGAGTTCCATCCCTACAATTCTAGGTTTTGTGTGATGGCTGACTGGAAGACCGATGGCAATTTATGAACTCGACGGGGTGGCCCCCGAGGTGGATCCTAGCGCCTGGATCGCCGACAGCGCGCAGGTCATGGGGCGGGTGACGCTGGGCGCGGAGGCCAGCGTCTGGTTTGGCACGATCATCCGGGGCGACACCGAATCCATCACCATCGGGCGTGGCTCCAACATCCAGGATGGCAGTGTGATGCACGCAGACATTGGCATGCCCATTGTCCTGGGCGAGAACGTCACCGTGGGCCACAAGGTGATGTTGCATGGCTGCACGATCGGGGACGAGACGCTGATCGGCATCGGCGCCATCGTGCTCAACGGGGCAAAGATCGGCCGCAACTGCCTGGTCGGCGCCGGGGCGCTGGTCACCGAGGGCAAGGAGTTTCCGGATGGCTCAATGATTCTCGGCAGCCCGGCCAAGGCCGTGCGCCCGCTGACGCCCGGGCAGATGGAAGGACTGCGTCAGAGCGCCCGCCACTACGTCGAGAACGCCCGGCGCTTCCAGGCTGGTCTGCGCAAGCTGGGCTGATCGGACGTCGTTCGTGTCGGAACTCCATAAATTCATCTTCGATGGCCTGCCGGTGCGCGGCATGGTCGTGCGCCTGACCGACGCCTGGCAGGACATCCTGCGCCGCCGGGCCGGCAATTCGGCCACGGGCGCCTATCCTCCACCGGTGCGCGAGCTGCTCGGCGAAATGGCGGCGGCCGGCGTGCTGATGCAGGGCAACATCAAGTTCAACGGGGCGCTGGTGCTGCAGATCTTCGGGGACGGACCCGTCAAGGTGGCTGTGGCCGAGGTGCAGGCGGATCTCAGCCTGCGCGCCACGGCTACCGTGGTCGGCGAGGTGCCGGAGCACGCCCGCCTGAGCCAGATGGTGAACGTGAGCAACCAGGGCCGTTGCGCGATCACGCTGGACCCGAAGGACCGTCTGCCCGGGCAACAGGCCTACCAGGGCGTTGTGCCGCTGTTCGGCGACCAGCGCGAACCGCTTGAGCGCCTGTCGGAGGTGCTGGAGCATTACATGCTGCAGTCGGAGCAGCTCGACACCACCCTGGTGCTGGCCGCCGACGACCAGGTCGCCGCGGGCCTGTTGATCCAGCGGCTGCCGGTGCAGGGAGAGAACAACCTGGCCGGACGGACCGTGGCTGTGGGTGATGTGGACCTTGGCACCCGCCAGGCCCACGAGGATGACATCGGCCTGAACGAACACTACAACCGAATCGCCATCCTGGCCAAGAGCCTGAAGCGCGAAGAACTGTTGACGCTGGACGTGGACACCATCCTGCGCCGTCTGTTCTGGGAAGAGCCGGTGCGCCGGTTCGAGCCGCAGATCGGCGAGACCGGACCGCGCTTTGCCTGCAGCTGCAGCCGTGAGCGGGTGAGCCGCATGATCCGCAGCCTGGGGACCGCCGAGGCCGAGGGCATTCTGGCCGAGCGCGGCCACATCGAGGTCGGTTGTGACTTCTGCGGCCAGCAGTATCACTTCGACCCGGTGGATGCGGCGCAGATCTTCACCTCGCCGGGGAGCCAGCCGCCGGTCGAACCGAAGGTTCACTGATCGCTTCGGCGGTCGCGTCCGGCACCCGTTGCGCCCAGCAGGGCCGTGAACAGCCGGTGTTCGCAGGCCGCATCGCCGCAGGTGGCGCAAAAGCCGCTCCCCAGCGGGTTTTCATGGTGTTTTTGGCCACTTCCCGGCGTGGAATGGTCATTGACTGCTATTAAATCAAGAGCCTTTTGGGCGTTTTCGAGGCGGCGCTCCTGTTGCCCATAGATGACCTGCCAGCTCACTCCTGCGCGTGCCAACGCCGTTCGCAGCAGGGCATCCACGGGCTCACGCACCTTCGGGCCGTCGCGCTGCAGGCCGTCGGCCACCCAGGGCAGGTCCAGGCCGGTCACCAGCGTCGCGTCGTACAGGCGCTGGTGCGCAAGGGCAAAGTCGTAGAGCGACTCGTCGCCAAACAGCAGATGGCTGTACACCGCGGTCATGACGGGGGTCGTGTCGGCAATGACCACGTCCACGTCCTGCGGCGTCAGCACGCGGCGTGCCTGTTCCTCGGCAATGGCCACCTGTTCGTCGGCGCGGGGGGTGCGTCCCTCGCGTTCGCACCATTCGCGCAGCACCTCGGGGATCACCCGCACGCGCTGCCCTTGCGCTACCAGCTGCTCGCCGAGCGCCAGTGCGAGCTGGGTCTTGCCGGTGCTTTCGGCCCCGAGCAGGGCGATGCGGCGCGGGCGCAGCGGGCGGTCCATGGCCGGGCCGGATCGCTCAGAGCCTGCGCTGCCAGGCACGCCAGCCGACCACGCTCAAGCCCGTGAACAGGATGTAGAGCAGCGCGGTGAGCCACAGCCCCTTCCAGGCAAACAGGCTGACGCTGACCACGTTCACGACCACCCACACCGCCCAGTTTTCCAGGTATTTGCGGCCGAGCAGGAACTGGCCGACCACGCTCGACGCGGTGGGAAAAGCATCCCACCAGGGCACATCGGTGTCGGTGTAGGTCTTCAGAAACCAGCCGGTCAGCGGCCAGAGCAGGGCCGCCACAGCCAGGCATCGAAGCCGACCGGCCCTGGACAGACGCTCGACCGCCAGCGCGCTGCCATCATCGCGGCGGCCCCGCAGCCACTGCACCCAGCCCCACAGCGCCATCAGCGCGAAGAAGACCTGCAAGGCCGCGTCGCCATACAGCTTGCTGTGCCAGAACAGGGCGAAATACAGCACCGAGCTGATCGCCGCCAGAGGCCAGCCCCAGTGGATTTCGCGGATGTTGCAGCCCACCATGGCCAGCGCCAGGACAAAGGCGATGATTTCAAGCCAGGTGGTGGGCGCGCCCCACAGGACGAAGGCTTCGGAAAACAAGGGGTTCAGCCTGTGCGATGCAAGGAAATGGGCCGGGCAGCGCGGGTGCCGTTTGGGTTCAGCGCCCGACTTGCACGAAGACTTCGTTGGGCTTGACCATGCCGAGCTCCAGCCGGGCCTTTTCCTCGACCATCTCCAGCCCTTCCTGCAGATCCCGGACTTCGGCAGCGAGGCGCTCGTTGGCCTGTTTGGCCTGCAGATTGGCCTCTTTCTGGGCGTCCAGTTTTCTCTGCAGGTTCGCCACGTCAGCCACGCTGCCCCGGCCGAACCACAGCTGCCCATGGAACAGCGCCAGCAGCAGGATCAGGATGACGGGGATGATGCGGTTGCCCACGGCGAGCGGCCTATCCTGCGCGGGGCCGGCTTGGCGTCTCTGTGGCGTCCTGGCCCAGGCACCGCCCGGCCGAGCGGCGCCGAGACGGCCCCTCGGGGAGCCTGCGGCAGCGCGCGGCGCCGGGCATGGGGGGCATCGCCTCAGCGCAGGTTGTAGAAGGCCGCGCGACCGGGGTAAACCGCCACGTCGCCGAGGTCCTCTTCGATGCGCAGCAGCTGGTTGTACTTGGCCATGCGGTCGCTGCGGC
>ERZ795062.2727-NODE-2727-length-11429-cov-6.361614_pt1 | contig 11429 bp, 10 predicted proteins | sample MGYA00375146_ERZ795062 | MGnify/ENA primary metagenome ERZ795062 (study PRJEB30191, sample SAMN05720281) | activated sludge metagenome | isolation source: Anaerobic digester | place: USA | collected 2015-07-16 ...
GACATTACGGATATCCCGTTTTCCGTAGGGATAGGATATGTCCCTCCCTCAACTGACATAGCTGGTCCCTTTATGCCAAACATTTTGGGGATAGATGGTCCGGTAATATCTCCATCGAGTATTCCTACCTTTAGTCCCTTTTTATTAAGTGAAACTGCAAGTGATGATGTGACAAATGATTTTCCCACTCCGCCTTTTCCGCTTACTACTCCGATCACGTGCTTGATATGACTAAGCTTATTTCCTTCTATCTGAAAATTGGGTTTCGGTGGCTCCATTTTGTGTTCCTCCTAAATCTGATATTTTTAATATTTATATATTATAATTAATATTTTTAATGACTTTTCATCTTTTTAATCAGTTCTTATTTTTCTTATTATCCATGATCGTCATGAGACTCTCAGTATATGGAGGACGTGCGATCCCATATTCAGTTACGATCCCACTGATAAGGTCATTGTCAGTTACATCAAAGGCAGGGTTATATATATGGATATTTTCCGGTGCCATTCGCTTCTCATACCATAGCTCTGTTACCTCATCCGGATCTCTCTGCTCGATTACTATTTCTGCCCCTGTTTTGGTATTCATATCAATCGTCGATGTTGGTGCAACAATATAAAACGGAATGTTATATCTCTTAGCTAGGGTTGCTACCATCGATGTTCCGATTTTATTGGCTGCATCACCATTGGCTGCCACTCTGTCACATCCGGTAAATATTGCATTGATCTTGCCCTCTCGCATGAGGCTTCCTGACATATTGTCGCATTGAAGTGTCGTATCTATTCCTGATGCAGCCAGTTCAAATGCTGTCAGTCTGGCTCCCTGTAATAGAGGTCTGGTCTCATCACAATATACTTTTATATTGTATCCTTTTTCATGGGCCAGATACATTGGTGCGGTTGCCGTTCCATAACGAACTGTTGCCAGCTTGCCGGCATTGCAATGGGTCAATATACCATATCCATCCTCGATCAGCTCGAGACCGTTCTCTCCGAGCCTCCTGCATACATCAATATCCTCATCACGGATTCCTATTGATTTTTCCTTGAGAAATCCTATCAATATCTCATTTTGAGAAACAGTACTTTCCTGTTTTATAGCTATATCCGTTCCATCCGGCTCTGCTATTTTATTATCTATAGCCCATTTTACAGTGATCTGTTTCATCTGGCTAAGAGCCCATGACAGATTAACCGCGGTAGGACGGGTTGCATTTAGATCTTTGATCTCCGATATCAGGTTCTCGGCAATTCTCGGGTCATTTTTTCGGCCTAAGGCCAAAACATATACTGAAAGTGCTGCAAATACACCAATCGCCGGTGCTCCTCTTACTTCCAGTTTTTTTATTGCCTGTTCCATTTCATCTAGCTTATTTATTTCTTTTAGCTTGATCTCATTCGGCAACAATGTCTGATCGATTATAACAATCTTTTCTTCATCATCAGACAGTGAAACCGTATCGATGTCCTGTATATTCATTGCATTTCCTTCTTCTTATATTATTGGGGCGGTAACAGCCTAAGGAATATTATAATATACTTGTCCAGAAAATTGTGTTTTTTTATACAATCAGGTGCCTTTCTGCCTGTCACCTGCATAAAAATCGAAAACTTTTCCTTACTATATATTGTTATAAAAAAATAGATGTGAAGAAACAAAAGGTCATTTCATCACATCTATTATGTATTTAAATTCCTAAGAAAATCAGATCTTAGCTGCTTTGTATTCTTTTATAGCCTTGGTAAGTTCAGGAACAATCTTGTTAAGATCTCCTACGATGCCATAATCAGCAACATCAAAAATAGGAGCTGTTTCGTCTTTATTGATCGCAATAATGACATCGCTGTCTTCCATTCCTGCTACATGCTGGATAGCTCCGCTGATACCAATTGCAAAATATAAAGCTGGACGTACTGTCTTGCCTGTCTGACCTACCTGTAGGTCTTTGGGTCTCCAGCCTGAATCTACAACTGCACGTGAGCATGATACTGTTCCGCCAAGTGCCTCTGCAAGGTCACTGAGGATCTTAAAATTCTCAGGGGAACATACTCCACGACCACCGGACACAAGGATCTTGGCATCCATGATATCTGCTGTGTTTTTTGCTGCCTTAACAACGTTAAGGATCTCTACAAATTTATTATTAACCTTGATACCAGGGTTGAATTCGATAATATCTGCCTTGGCTCCCTTTTTTATATCTGCTTTGATCATAACGCCGGGACGAACTGTTGCCATCTGAGGGCGATTATCCGGGCATGCGATCGTAGCGATGGTGTTTCCACCAAATGCCGGACGTGTCATCAGGAGCTGATTATGCTTCTGCTCTACGCCTTCTTTTGCTTCAAGCGGGAAATCTCCGATATCAAGCTTAGTACAATCAGCTGTAAGTCCTGTTGCTACTCTTGCTGATACTGTAGGTCCGAGATCTCGGCCGATAGGAGTAGCTCCTACTAACACGATCTCAGGCTTATATTCATCGATTACGCCCGCAAGAGCCTGAGCATATGCCTCTGTACGGTATACATCAAGTTCCTTATCATCTACTACGATGACGTGATCTGCGCCATATTCAGCAAGTGAATCAGCGAGATCTTTTACATTGTATCCAATAAGAACTGCTGTTACATCTACGCCTAGATCCTTCGCAAGTTCCTTACCTTTGCCGATCAGTTCGAAAGATACACCTGTAATCTTGTGATCAACCTGCTCAGCGAAAGTAAATACACCTTTATAATCTTCTACTGCCATTTTTTTATACTCCTTTAATATATTATGAGCTTTATTACCAAGCATTTGATCAGATTATATGCTTCTCTTCAAGTTTGCTCATTATATAGTTAACTGACTCCATAGGATCAAGTGTTACTTTTTCGCCTGCGCCCTTACGAACTTTGTCGGAGGCCTTGGCAATCTTGGTAGGTGAGCCCTTTAATCCAAGGTTTTCATCCAAAACATCCTTAAGGTCAGCTCTTCCCCATACTTTTACTTCCTTGTCATAGGCATCGAAGATTCCACCCGGTGTCATATAACGAGGTTCATTCAGTTCTGAAAGAGCAGTGATGAGACAAGGCATCTTGGCCTTGAGCTCATGGAAACGGTCATCATACTGACGCTTAACGATCACATAATCTCCATCGACCTTGATGTCTTCTGCATAAGAAATTACGGGAATTCCAAGATGCTCAGCGATCTGAGGTCCTACCTGAGCTGTATCTCCATCAATAGCCTGACGACCTGTGATAACAAGGTCAAAATCAAGATTTCTAAGAGCACCTGCTATTGTAGTTGAGGTTGCCCATGTATCAGCTCCACCGAGTACTCTGTCTGTTACGAGAACGCCATTGTCAGCGCCCATAGCCATTGCTTCACGAAGGACATCATCAGCCTTGGGAAGTCCCATTGTTACTGCTGTTACCTCTCCACCATACTGTTCCTTGAGACGAATGGCTGCTTCGAGACCAGCCTTGTCATCCGGATTCATGATCGTGAGCATTGCTGCACGGTTCAGTGTTCCATCCGGGTTGAATACTACTCCACCCTTGGTATCCGGAACCTGTTTAATACATACAACGATTTTCATGTATTTTACTCCTTAGATATTAAGACAATTTACGCTTTGATCTTATTTCAGTAAGTTACCTGAAATAACCATTCTCTGAACTTCTGAAGTTCCTTCGTATATTTCTGTGATCTTAGCATCACGCATCATACGCTCTACATCATATTCTCTAGTGTAGCCGTAGCCACCATGAAGCTGAACTGCCTTGGTAGTAACTTCCATAGCTGCTTCTGCTGCGAAAAGCTTAGCCTTGGCTGCTTCAAGTGAATATACCTTCTGTGTCTGCTTTGCTTCTGCTGCTCTATATACGAGGAATTTTGCTGCTTCCATTCTTGTAGCCATATCAGCAAGCTGGAACTGTGTATTCTGGAACTGTGCAATAGAACGTCCGAACTGTTTTCTTTCTTTTACAAATTCGATTGTTCTGTCAATAGCACCTTCGCCTAAGCCAAGAGCCTGTGCAGCGATTCCGATACGTCCACCATCAAGCGTATGCATAGCCATTCCAAAGCCTTTGCCTCTTGTTCCGAGGAGGTTGTCCTTGGGAATATGACAATCCTGGAAAATCAGCTCATATGTAGCTGATCCACGAATACCCATCTTCTTTTCCTTGGTTCCAAATGTGAATCCAGGTGTTCCCTTCTCAACAATAAATGCTGAAAATTTCTTCTTTGGTCTGCCCTTCTTATCCATCTCAACATCAGTAACAGCGATGATGACGTAGATATCTGCCTCATGACCATTTGTAATGAAGCACTTAGAGCCGTTCAGTACCCATTCATCTCCTTCGAGATAAGCCTTGGTCTGAGCTCCCTGAGCATCTGTTCCTGCGCCTGGTTCTGTCAGTGCGAATGCACCGAGTTTCTGTCCGCTTGCAAGGGGAACGAGGAATTTCTGTTTCTGCTCTTCAGTGCCGAACTGATAGATAGGATCACAGCAAAGTGAGCTATGAGCGGAAACGATTACGCCTGTAGTTCCGCAGACCTTGGAAAGTTCCTCAACACACATTACATATGTAAGTGTATCGCATCCCTGTCCGCCGTACTCCTTGGGGATAGCTATTCCCATGAAGCCCAGCTTCTGCATCTTTTCAACTGTCTGTCTCGGGAAAGTCTCTGTCTCATCAACTTCCTGTGCGAGAGGCTTTACTTCTTTTTCAGCAAATTCCTGAAAAAGAGCACGGGCCATCTCATGTTTTTTATCTAACTTGAAATCCATGTGATTCTTTTCCTCCTAGTTTTGGTTTTATAGGATTAATTAAAGATTGCAGGTGAAAACTACATCATGCTTGTTTTCACCTGCGATCATTCGGTCTATTTACGATCTGTAGGTACTTTCTCACCATTTGAATAATCATAGAAACCGATTCCTGTCTTGACACCAAGCTTCTTGCCACGAACCATCTTGCGAAGAAGAGGAGCTGGACGATACTTAGAATCACAGGTCTCATGATAGAGAACATCCATTATTGCCAGGACGATATCAAGTCCGATGTAATCACCGAGCTCAAGAGGTCCCATAGGATGATTGCATCCAAGTTTCATAGCATTATCTATTCCTTCGATATCAGCGATTCCCTCTGAATATACGAATACTCCCTCGTTGATCATAGGAATAAGGATTCTGTTAACTACGAATCCGGCAGCTTCCTTGACTTCTACCGGTGTCTTGCCAAGAGCAACTGCAATTTCTTTTACCTTTGCAACTGTCTCATCAGGTGTATTAGCTCCCTGAATAACCTCAACCAGCTTCATTACAGGAGCGGGATTGAAGAAATGCATTCCAATAATGGGCTTAGGAAGTCCTGCGCCTATCTCTGTGATTGAAAGAGATGAAGTATTGGATGCGAAAATACAATCCGGATTCTTAACGATATTTTCCTGAAGTTCCTTGAAGCAGTTCTTTTTTATATCCATAACTTCAAGAGCAGCCTCAACTACAAGATCAGGATCTGTAGCTATAGTATTAAGTCCTGTTTCGATCTTGCCGAGGATAGTATCCTCTGCAGCCTGATCCATCTTTCCCTTTGCAACCCTCTTATCCATGCCCTTCTGAATCTTTGCTTTTCCGCCTGCGGCGAATTCCTCTTTAATATCGCAAAGATAAACCTTTTCAACAGCATCACACTGTGCAAATGCCTGTGCTATGCCAGAACCCATGGTTCCAGCGCCAATAACTGCTACTTTCATGCTTTTCCTCCTTAATCAGCCATTATATTTTTCAACGATCGTTGCACAACCCATACCACCACCGATACAAAGTGTAGCGAGGCCGCGGTTTGCATCTCTCTTCTGCATCTCATGAAGAAGTGTTACCAGAATACGACAGCCTGATGCTCCAACAGGATGTCCAAGCGCAATAGCTCCACCATTTACGTTCAGTTTCTCAGGATCAAATCCAAGATCCTTACCAACTGCTACAGACTGAGCTGCAAATGCTTCATTAGCCTCATAGAGATCAAAATCAGCAATTGTAAGTCCTGTCTTTTTAAGAACTTTATTCGTTGCTGCTACAGGGCCAACTCCCATGATAGAAGGATCAACTCCGCCAAGAGCTCCTGCAACCCATGTAGCCATTGGTGTTACGCCGAGTTCTTTTGCTTTTTCTTCACTCATTACGACGATTGCAGCAGCACCATCATTGATTCCTGATGCATTACCTGCTGTAACGACTCCGCCTTCTTTTCCTGAACAGCAACGAAGCTTTGACAGATCTTCGATATGCTGTCCATGACGAGGTCCCTCGTCTGTATCAACGATTATAGTCTCTTTTTTCTTCTTGATCTCAACAGGAACGATCTCATCTTTAAACTTGCCAGCATTCTGAGCTGCTTCGCATTTATTCTGGCTGTTAAGAGCGAACTCGTCGAGCTCTTCTCTTGTAAGGTGCCACTGATCAGCAACGTTCTCAGCTGTGATCATCATGTGGTAATTATTGAATGCATCCCAAAGTGCATCATGAACCATAGCATCAACTATCTTACCATCGTTCATTCTATATCCGAAACGAGCCTTATCAAGTACGTATGGTCCGTTTGACATACTCTCCATACCACCGGCTACTACTATATCTGCATCTCCGGCAAGGATCATATCTGCTGCCATATTGACACAGTTAAGCCCAGAACCGCAAACTACATTGATTGTAACTGCAGGACACTCAACAGGAAGACCTGCCTTGATAGATGCCTGTCTCGCAACGTTCTGTCCGAGGCCGGCCTGGATTACACATCCCATAAGAACTTCATCAACAGCATCTTCTTTTACCCTCGCTCTCTTAAGAGCTTCTTTGATTACGATTGAACCAAGATCAGCAGCAGATACAGAACCGAGTTCTCCACCTAACTTACCAATTGCTGTTCTGCAGGCACCAGCCAGTACAACTTTCTTTGCCATCATAAATCTCCTTTGCTATCCCTATTAGCTTGTGTTAATATTTTAACAAATCGAGTCCAAAAAAATAGATTGTCTAGTCAACTCGACTTAAAAATCATAGCACAGTGTTCATGGCACTTCAAGGGAAATATACTTTTTTTAATGCACATTGTTGTTGTTTGTGATTTTCTTCCTATGTTTTTTGTTCAACTTTACTCTTCGTGAATTTTTTGCATCATAACATCAAATGATCCCGAATTTTAAAGCATGTATTGGAAACTTTTTATTACTATATGGTTTTTTTACATTATCATCATTTATTTTTTTATTCTTATAAAATTTACTACTAAAACTGTCAATAAAAAGCCCCTTTGATCTATCTGAAATATATCTGTCCTGAGCTTGGCTCAAAGCAAGAAAATACTCAAATAGATCAAAGGGACTATATTCGTTAGCATATTTAAATTTAATTTTAATATTATTATAACGTCATCATAATTGCTGGTTCTTTGTCAATACATTAAAGAATACATGTCCTCCCAGCTGGCTGTAATCTACCACTCTTCTGCCGTTTTTCCATATCCATTCCTGTTTTGAAAAAGCCGCCGGTGTCATAAAGAACAGCGCATATACAAATTGTTGACCACCAAGTACTTCCGATACAGCCTGCTTGGTTGTATCTGCGATTTTATCCTCATGAGAATAATAAAATTCATAAGGCGTTCCCACCGTTCCATCTGCCCAGGTTCTTCGCATGGATTCTGCCACAGGCTGGAATTGCCCTGGTGCGAAAATAACTGATTGTATATTTTTATAGCCGGTATTCTTTGAATATACACGGTTCATTATTACCGATGCCACTGCACGCTGGCCTGCTAATCCCTGATTGCCTGACTCAGCCTGAACAATCGCTCTTAGCATTTTAACTTCTTCATCCGTATACGCATAGGTTCCATAAGCTCCCGGGCTGATCCCGGCATGTCTATTAGCATCCTCAGCTGAAGAGAACGGAATCGGTGTTCGCGAGTTGGTATTTCCAGGGTCAGGAGTAGGATTAGTCTGATTACCAGGATCAGTTCCTGATGTTCCTCCTCCGGAATCCGGTTGCTGTGGCTCATTTGCCTCTTCATTACTTAAGATCATATCTGCCAGACTGCTCTGGGCTGCTGCCTGCTGGGCATCTATTTGCTTGGCCTGATTATTATATTCTTCGATATTAGTGTTGATTGCAGCCACAACCTCTGCCTGTTTTTGCACTTCGCCGCTCTTATCATCGAGAGAATCCTTGGCAGTTTCCAAAAGTCCTGACAATGCTGTCTGCTTGGTACTAAGTGTCTCTCTATTTGCTGACAGATCCGTCTGTTCTTTACTTATCTCCGCTGTCTTTGCATCTATTGATGCTCTAAGTTTCTCAAGTGAGCTAATAAGCTTATTATCATGTTTTGCGATCTGGACCAAATATTCAGTACGATTCAAAAATTCCGAAAATGAAGAACTGGAAAAAAGTATCATGACAATAGAGTCTGATCCTCTTGATTCATATGCAACTTTCATACGGGCTGCCAGCTCTTTTTTAATAGCCGCCTGCTTATTCTCCGCATCTGTTTTTTCCTGAGAAAGGGTACTAAGCGAATTGCTATTTGATGCGATCTTATTCTGAAGATTGGTTATCTCGCTTCTGACTGAGCTTATGTTTCCACTTATAGAATTAACATTTCCCTGTATGTCTTTTTTCTGTCCTTGAAGATTATTAAGCTCGCTCTGTTCCTGATCTTTCTGGTTTTTTAGCTTGTCTTTTGCCTCTTGATTCTTCTTCTTTTCCTCTTCTATCTTGGTAATGTCACTTTGAATATCCGAGGTTGTCTTGGCAAATGCCATAGCTGTATTTGACATCACTGACAGAACCATGGCGATGGCAAGGAATATGGCCATGACATGATTACTATAACCGTAATATCGTTTTGTCTCTTTTTTGTTTTGGTTCAGTTTCAAATCTTTTTTCATATGGGTCTTAATCATATAACTATAAATGCCGTTTCTATTACTTGTTGTTTAGCGATTCAACTGCAACCGCCCCACCTCTTGTAATCTCTATCCGATGAAAAGTTCGTTTTAATAATTTGACCAGATCATCATTTTTATCCGGTGCCAACGATGACAACAACATTACTGTATGTTCGTCAATATCTATTGGTTTCAGATGAAAAACCTGTGCTATCCTGAATACTTCCGACTTCTTTTCAGTATCTATTCCCGGTATAACTGCATACATTATCTCATTCATATGCATCTTGACCTCTGTAAGATCAATCACTTTTATTACTTCAACCATAGTATTCAGTTGTTTTTTAATCTGTTCAAAGGTTATGTCATCGCTTTCCACTTCAATTGTCATCCTGGAAATATCATCTCTCTCCGTTGTTCCAACTGTAAGTGATCTTAAATTATAGGATTTTCCTGAAAAGAGTCCTGACACCATAGCCAGCACTCCAACCTCATTTTCCACATATAACGCTATCCATCTGTCGGTTACATTTCTATCCATTTTGATTCTCCTGATTTAAAGTATCATATCACTTATCGGGCTTCCGTTTTTAACCATTGGAAGTACCAATTCATCCGACGAGATCATAAATTCTATAAGAAATGGAATTTTTTTTGCCTTGGTTACCTTTTCTGCTTGTTCAAATGTAGGAATGATCGCTTCTTCGCTCTCTACTCTGACAGCGCTGACGCCATAGCTATCGGCCCACTTGACATAGTCCGGGACATAAGGAGGGCAAGCATCTGACGGTCCTTTGCAATCTGGAGAACATCCTGTCCTACGTCGAAGACATGTGATCTCATATCTCTTACCATAAAATAACTGTTGCTGCTGTCTCACCATTCCCAGATATTGATTATTGAATATACATATTATAACAGCTGCATTATTCGTAACAGCTGTAGCCATTTCCTGCATATTCATCTGCATTCCACCGTCTCCGGTAATGCATATAACACAGCGATCAGGATCTGCAATTTTAGCTCCGATTGCTGCCGGCAGACCAAACCCCATAGTTCCAAGTCCTCCTGACGTGATCAGTTTCGTTCCTTTTCTCATAGCAAGAAACTGTGATGTCCACATCTGGTGCTGACCTACATCAGTTACAACTGTAGCTTCCTTGAAGCAAGTGTTGATACCATCTATTATCGTCTCAGGGCAAAGCGTTTCTTTCTTTTTTTTCATTTCCAGTGGATACTCTGATTTTAAGTTATTAATTTCTTCTATCCAAGACTGAATCTTCAGCGGTTTCGCCCACTCCATCATTTTTACTAATGCCGTAATGGCATCGGAAACCACAGGAACATCCACCACTACATTTCTGGAAATAGATGAAGTATCTATATCCACATGGATGATTTTAGCATGAGGTGCAAATTCATTCAGATCACCGGTTATACGATCGTTGAACCTCGTTCCTATAGAAAAAAGTACATCGCATTCAGAAACTGCTTTATTCGAAGCAAAACTGCCATGAAGTCCAAGATTGCCTATAAAATATGGATCATCCGTAGGGATCGCTCCTCTTCCCATAATTGTCGTAACCACAGGAAGTCCCATTTTATGAACGAATTCTGTCAGTGCTTCATTGGCATGGCCTATATTTATTCCGCCTCCGGCCAATATCATAGGTCTCTCGGCCTGGGATAATAGCTTGTATGCCTTTTTCAGCTGGCCTATATGAACTCCTGATATCGGTTTATATCCACGAATATCTACAGTGTCAGGATATTCGGAAGAACCGCTTTGTATCTGGATATCCTTGGGAATATCTATCAGTACAGGGCCAGGTCTGCCTGTTGATGCGATAAAAAAAGCCATCTTGATTATTCTACCGAGATCATCCCTATTCCTTACCGTCACTCCGTACTTAACCACAGAATGAGTCATTCCAACGATATCTACCTCCTGGAATGCATCATTTCCTATTAGGTTCTGTGGTACCTGTCCTGTAAAAACTACAAGGGGAATGCTGTCATAATGCGCATCTGCAATTGCTGTTATAGTGTTGGTCGCCCCCGGGCCGCTGGTTACCAGAACCACTCCAGTCCGTCCGGTTTCTCTTGAATATCCCTCAGCCTCATGAACTACTCCCTGTTCATGACGCCCCAGCACTACTCTTATTGAATCTGCCTTATATAGTTCATCAGTCAGTTCATTGATCATTCCGCCTGGATAAGCGAAAAGTGTGTCAACTCCTTCTTCCTGAAGGGCTCTTACAAAAAGTTTTCTTCCTGTAATATCCATAGGTATGCCCTCTTCCTTTTAGACAAAAATATTGGTTTTTTTACTTTTTCTTTTTCTTTTTTCTTTTACTTGCCTTTATTTCTTATTTTTTTATTTCTTTTTTCTTTTTTTCTTTTTTTTTTTTTTCTTTTTTTTTTTTTTTTTATTTTTTTTTTTTTTTTTTTATTTTTTTTTTTTTTTTTTTTTTTTTTTTTTT
>ERZ795062.2728-NODE-2728-length-11427-cov-11.228632_pt1 | contig 11427 bp, 11 predicted proteins | sample MGYA00375146_ERZ795062 | MGnify/ENA primary metagenome ERZ795062 (study PRJEB30191, sample SAMN05720281) | activated sludge metagenome | isolation source: Anaerobic digester | place: USA | collected 2015-07-16 ...
GTAAACTCGCCATCCACCACATCATCGCCTGCGTTATTAGCTGTTTGGGCACCTTCTTGGCCTGCAGCTGCTTGTTGGGCTGCTGCGGCTTGCTCGTAGAGTTTCACTGCAAGGGCTTGAGCTTTTTCGTTGAGGTTTTCAAGTTTAGCCTTCATGTCGTCCAAGTTGTTAGCTTCTTGGGCTGCTTTCAACTCATCAAGAGCTGCTTGGGCTTGGTCGCGTTCTGCGTCAAAGCCTTTGCCTTCAGTTTCTTTAAGAGTTTTCTCAGTCGCAAAGATTGCTTGGTCAACATCGTTACGAAGATCCACTTCTTCCTTACGTTTCTTATCTGCTTCAGCGTTTGCTTCTGCATCTTTCATCATGCGGTCGATTTCTTCTTCTGTCAAACCTGAGTTAGACTGGATAACGATGGTTTGTTCTTTTTGTGTACCAAGGTCTTTAGCTTTTACAGAAACAATACCGTTCTTATCGATATCAAATGTTACTTCGATTTGTGGAATACCACGAGGTGCTGCAGGGATGTCAGTCAATTGGAAGCGACCAAGAGTCTTGTTGTCCGCTGCCATTGGGCGCTCACCTTGAAGCACGTGGATATCAACAGCTGGCTGGTTGTCTGCCGCAGTTGAGAAGACCTGTGATTTAGAAGTTGGGATAGTTGTGTTACGGTCAATGAGTTTTGTAAATACGCCACCCATTGTTTCGATACCAAGTGACAATGGTGTTACGTCAAGAAGAACAACGTCTTTCACATCACCAGTGATGACACCACCTTGGATTGCCGCACCCATGGCAACCACTTCGTCAGGGTTTACAGATTTGTTTGGCTCTTTACCAGTTTCAGCCTTAACAGCTTCTACAACGGCTGGGATACGAGTTGAACCACCGACAAGAATCACTTCATCGATTTCTGACAAGCTGAGACCTGCATCTGAAAGGGCTTGACGAACTGGAGTCTTTGTACGTTCTACAAGGTCGTAAGTCAATTCATCAAATTTCGCACGAGTCAATGTCATTTCCAAGTGAAGCGGACCAGCTGCACCTGCAGTGATGAACGGCAAGCTGATTTGAGTTGAAGTGACACCTGAAAGATCTTTCTTCGCTTTTTCAGCTGCATCTTTCAAACGTTGAAGAGCCATTTTGTCTGCTGACAAGTCGATGCCATTTTCTTTCTTGAATTCTGCAACCATGTGGTCGATAATCTTTTGGTCAAAATCGTCACCACCAAGTTTGTTGTCACCTGCTGTGGCAAGTACGTCAAAGACACCGTCACCAAGTTCAAGGATAGACACGTCGAAAGTACCACCACCAAGGTCAAATACCAAGATTTTCTCATCTTTGTCAGTCTTGTCCAAACCGTAAGCAAGGGCTGCTGCAGTTGGCTCGTTGACGATACGTTCTACTTCCAGACCAGCGATTTTACCAGCATCTTTGGTTGCTTGACGTTGAGCATCGTTGAAGTAAGCAGGAACAGTGATAACAGCTTTAGTTACTTTTTCACCAAGGTATTCTTCAGCGTAGCCTTTCAAGTATTGAAGAATCATAGCTGAGATTTCTTGTGGTGTGTATTCTTTGCCATTTGCTGAAACTTTTTCAGAAGTTCCCATTTTTGATTTGATAGAGATGATGGTATCTGGGTTGGTTACTGCTTGGCGTTTTGCCGCATCACCAACGATGATTTCACCATTTTTGAAAGACACAACAGACGGAGTTGTGCGGTTTCCTTCTGGGTTTGCGATGATTTTTGATTCAGTTCCTTCAAGAACTGCAACTGCTGAGTTTGTTGTACCTAAGTCAATACCGATAATTTTAGACATATGATTTACCTCTTTTTAATTTACTTTCTTTTCAAGTAGTTTAACGACATCTCGGTCAGGTTTCTTTTTTGGAAAATAGCAGAGCGACTATTCTGATACCACCACCATAGCCGGTCTCAACAGACGTTCATGCAACTTGTAGCCTTTTTGGAATACTTGTGCGATGTGTTCTGCTGGGCAGTCGTCTGTGGCTGGAACTGTTTGAATGGCCATGTGAAGATTTGGGTCAAAGACATCGGTTGCGACTTCTTCCACCCCTTCTTCTTTAAGGGCTTGAATCAAGCTTTCCTGTACCATTTCCAAGCCTTTTTTGACATCTTCTGTCAAGCCTTCGACTTGAAGGGCACGTTCCAAGTTATCCAAGCTCGGCAAGATTTTCTTAGCCAAGTCTTGCGAACGGTAACGCTGAATGGTTTGGCGTTCTTCGTTGGCGCGACGTTGAATATTTTGCATTTCAGCGTGGGCACGGAGGTATTTGTTTTCAAATTCCTCTGCACGCTCATTTGCCAAATCCAATTCTGATTTTTCAGGTGTCTCCACAACTTCTTCTGTTGTTTCAACCTCTTCTACGATTTCTTCATTTTTGATTTCTTCTGACAAGTTGTTCACCTCTTCATTTTCTATTATTACTTTGACAAATAATAAATTGAGTTCGGGCTAGAAACTCAGAAAAAAGATAGATTTCCTTGCGTCTGATGACACCGCGTCAATCTCCTATTTTTCAATCGTTTCCTTCACGCCCTCACATCTTAATTGACTTCATAATGATTACTGCTTAAATATCTGTAGTAATCAGTTAATTTCATAAATAGGACGCGGCTGATGATGTTGATTAAACTCATCTGCCTACGATAGTCCATGTCAACAGGACCAAGCAAACTCATCTGAGCCATACCCCGATAGGGGATAGGAAAGCGATGATGAATCACCGTTATGTCTGCAAGAGCTGGATCTCTGTGCTCGGCTATCACAATGCTGGACTGCTGATTCGGTGCCAATCCTTGTCGTAGTTCTGGCGCCAGAAATTGTGGGCTATCCAATAATTGGTAGGTAGCAAGATTTCCATAAGTTAGCGAAGCAACTTTGCCACTAATAAAGACTGTTTCTTGAAATAAGTTGGAAAAAATGTAATCCATCAAATCTAAGACATTGTCCGTTGTAGTAAAGTATCGCTGTACCACTTGAGGTATTTCCGTCCGCAGTTTATAGTGAATAGACAGAACTGTCTGTCCAACAAATCGTTCATCAACTAGGCGTCTTAGTACTTCCAAATCCCTTGATAAAAAGTTCTTCGGAATCGCAAATTGGACAGTGACTGGCTTGGACTGATCTAGTGTCAAAACTGCCAAAGCATCGTGATTACTTAGCTGTACTATGTCAAAGGAAGTCAACTGTTGACTGGTCGGCTCCACATCTAAAATAACTGATGTGTATTCTGTCAAATCTGCTAAAACCTGACTGGCCCGCTCCAATATATCTTCTAGTTTAAAAGCTTCAAAATCGAAAGCCTTAACTATCTGATAGACATCTTCCTCGTCAATATACTCTAAATTCAGTGAATGATTTACAAAATATTGAAAACCAGCTCGACTCGGTATCCTTCCACTAGACGTGTGTGCTTTTTCCAAAAGGCCTAATTGCTCTAACTTAGCCATATCATTTCGAATCGTTGCTGAGCTAGAAGAAATCATCTCCTGCAAGGCCTTAGAACCAACTGGCTCATGATGGCGCGTAAACAATTCAACAATCAGATTCAAAATATCATTTTGACGTTGGGTAATCATCTTCGCTCCTTTCATGAGAATGATATGTTCGTTTTTAGCACTCTCTTATAATGAGTGCTAAACTATATACTCCTATTATACGCTGAAAAAATGAATTGTCAAGAGAAAAAGACAAAAAATTAGCACTCTTTTACCTAGAGTGCTAAAAATCAGTCTGAGGACCTAGTTACTCTTTACCATACGATAAAAACGGATACCTAGTAATAATAAAAGCGGAATATAAATGATAGAAAAGCCTAAGACAAAACCTGGACGCGAACGCAAACTTGTTCCCAGTAGAATGCCGTACAGTCCCAAAGATAGCAAATAGCGTCTTTGGAAGATTGTTTTCACAAATTCCACCCTACTTTCTCTATCACCATATATCTCAAGATCTCCCTTTACAGCTGCCTTCCTAAAAATAACGAAGTTTTGGCATGATGTGACAAATTCCCAACCATAGTCCTCGTACATGCGTAGATAGGATTCTCTATCCTTGTTTTTACTTTCTTTAAAATCAACTTGGTAGGCGACATATCTTCTAGCTCACATTTTTCAAAATGATAAAAGAAGCTCCAACGAATTTTAGTTAGCCTCCACCCTTTCCGATGCATTTCAGTCAGATACTGCGCCTGCTGATTGAAATCTGTGATAAAAAATACTTTACATTCTATCTTAGTTTCCATAACTTTCCGCCTTACTATTTCGATAAAGTCGTTCAATTCGAGCCAATTCTATGTCTAGAATTTCTCGACCTGTTGCTGTTATTTGGTAAAACTTTCGCTTGTCTTCTTCTCTGACAAAGGCAATCAAGCCATCCTTTTCCATTTTCGATAGGGTGCCGTACATGGTTCCGGGGCTAATCACGACCTGACCTGCCGTGACTTCCTTAGTCTTCTGTGTTATATCGTAACCATGTCGTTCCTGCTGTAAATGAAAGAGAATATAGAAGGCTGTCTCTGTCATGGGAACATAGACTCGTTTTAACTTATCGTTCATAAAACCCCCTTTCGTACCTCGATATATCGTACTTCGATGTATATATTATATCGCATCTCGATATACTTGTCAAGAAAAAAATCAGAGATGAAACTCTGATTCTTTCGTTATTTCCCTTGAGCTATTAATTCTGCTCCTCGCTGGCGATAGGACATGTCCCCAAATGATTCAATGGTGAATGAGCTATTCTCATACTTGAGAACTGTAATTGAGCCATTATCCAATACAACATCTGCCCCCCTCTCTGGGTCGAGTAGATGAGCGAGTGTGGCTATCGTCATACCATGACTAACAACCAAGGCATTTCCTCCACCTTGCTTTTCCAAGTCTTGAGCAATAGATTCAAAACCTGTCAAAATACGATTGCTAAGCACTTCCCATGATTCAGACCAACCAGCTGTGTCTGCTTCTTGAATCCCTGTCGCTATTTCTGCAAATGACATTCCATTCGTATCCACAGTTCCTTTCAAGCGAGGAAGAACTCCTTGAAATAGTTCTGCATCATACATACCCTCAAAACTACCAAAACACCATTCTCGAATGCGTTTATCCTGATAATATGGAATTTCCCCTAATTTTTCCAATTCCCGCAAAGCAATGGTCATCGTTTGAACTGTTCGTCCCAAGTCGCTTGACACAGCTAATTTGAAATCGACTCCGGTATCTTTCAGTCCAATCCCTAACTCACGAATACCTTCTTCTCCCTTTTTAGTAAGAGGCGTATCACACCAACCTTGTACCCGACCAATTGTATTAAACATTGTTTTTCCATGACGGGAAATGTATAATCTTACGTCTGCCATAGTATTCTCCTTGTCATTTCTTACTATTTACTATATAGTATAACAAAAAAACCGACTGCTTGGGCAATCGGTCTACGTTTTTTAATTCTTAAAACTATGAATTGGCGCAGGAATCTGACCACCTCGGTTGATAAAATCAACAGAAGATGCTTGGTTGACTTTCATAACAGGAGCTGTTCCTAGAAGACCTCCAAATTCGATCAATTCACCTTCCTTACCTAATGGGATAATACGGACTGCTGTTGTTTTTTGATTAATTACCCCAATGGCTGCCTCATCTGCAATCATTGCTGCAATGGTTTCGGCTGGAGTCGTTTCTGGAATGGCAATCATGTCCAAACCGACAGAACAAATCGCAGTCATAGCTTCTAATTTTTCAAGATTGAGCGATCCACTTTGTACCGCTGCAATCATCCCTTCATCTTCAGATACAGGAATGAATGCGCCTGATAAACCACCTACTTGGTTACAAGCCATAACGCCACCTTTTTTCACCGCGTCATTTAGTAAAGCAAGTGCAGCTGTTGTTCCATGTGTGCCAACGGTTTCCAATCCCATTTCCTCCAAGACACGCGCAACAGAGTCCCCGACAGCAGGTGTCGGAGCAAGTGAGAGGTCAACGATACCAAATTTGACACCCAAACGTTCGCTCGCCATATTGCCCACTAGCTGACCGATACGAGTTATTTTAAAGGCTGTTTTCTTCACTGTTTCAGCTACTACATCAAAGCTCTCCCCGCGGACTTTTTCCAGAGCACGCTTTACTACACCTGGCCCAGAAACACCCACATTAATAACGACATCTGCCTCACCAACACCATGGAAAGCGCCAGCCATAAACGGATTATCTTCAACCGCATTCGCAAAAACCACCAACTTAGCAGCACCCATCTCAGAAGCTTCAGCTGTTTCCTTGATGATTCTTCCCATATCTCTCACAGCAGTCATGTTAATACCGGACTTTGTCGAACCGATATTAACCGATGAACAAACCTTTGAAGTCTGTGCTAAGGCTTGTGGAATGGAGTTGATCAGAATTTCATCACCTTTTTGATAGCCTTTTTGAACAAGGGCTGAAAAACCTCCGATAAAGTCAATTCCGATTTCATTAGCTGCCTTGTCCAAAGCATGAGCCAATGGGAGATAATCTGTCGCATCAGTCGCCGCACCAATTAAGGCAATCGGCGTTACAGACACACGTTTATTGACAATAGGAATCCCTAATTCTGCTGCTATTTCATCCCCAACCGAAACCAAATTCTTTGCCTTGGTCACAATTTTAGAATAAACTTTCTCAGCAGCTTTTTCAATGTCAGGATCAATACAATCTAAAAGAGAAATCCCCATAGTAATCGTCCGAATATCGAAGTGCTGTTCCTCGATCATGGCAATCGTTTCAGTTACCTGTCTAATGTCCATATAAAAATTACTCTCCTTATAAATTGTGCATCGCATCAAAAATAGCTGCACTTTGAATATTGATTTTAACGTTTAAAGCCTCACCATAAGCTTCCAATTCTGCACGAAGCTTCGTAAAGTCCTTCTTTTCTTCGGCAGATACCAAGGCCATCATTGTGAAATACTGGTCTAAAACGGTTTGAGAAATATCATCAATATTAAGTCCTAATTCTGCAACTTTTCCTGCTACACCAGCTACAATACCCGATTTGTCTTTACCAACAACTGTAATAATTGCTTTCATTTGTTTACCTCGATATAATTTTTTATTATTCTACCACAAATCTGATAAAATCGAAAGAAATGTTTAAAAAAAGGACAGAATATCCGTCCTTTACTAACATTCATCTATTTTTTAGAACGTTGACCGTACAACTGCCAGTCAATACCACGCGCTTGACACCAATGTTGTACAGATGCAGGCAAGATAAGATCTGTCTTCCTCAACGATGCAATATCTTTTGCACCTAGGAGAGTCATAATATCACGAATTTCACCGTTCATAACCGACAAATCATAAAAAACCTTATCCATTTGGTCCATTTTACCATCTTTTACATATTGTAAGATACGGTTAGATAATCCGACTAAATCAGCTCCCAAGGCAAGTGATTTCACAATATCAAATGGATTTTTTATTCCTCCAGACGCTATAATCGCTGGACGCTGTTCGATTGGAAGACTAGCTGCTTCTATCAACGATTCAACCGTAGACTGACCCCATCCTTCCAAATATGTAAACTCTTGAAAAATGCGGCGCGCATTCTCAATCTTAGCAAAGTTTGTCCCACCTGTACCAGAGATGTCAACTGTTTCCACTCCGACTGACTTCAATTGCGCTATGGTTTCACGACTCATACCGAAACCAACTTCTTTAACAATAACAGGAACCTCTAAGCCTCTTACAAGCGACTCAATATTCTTCAACCACATTGAAAAATCGCGATCACCTTCTGGCATAATTATCTCTTGAGGAGCATTGATATGAATTTGAATAGCATTAGCTTCTAAGAGATCAATTGCGCGTTTAGCACTTTCAACATCATGGTGAGCACCTAAATTTGCAAAGATAATACCATGTGGGTTTTCACGACGCAAGACCGAAAATGTCTTTGCTACACTTGGATCCTTAATCGCTGCACTCACTGACCCAGAAGCAATTGCGATTTTACTGACATGTCCAATAATTCCCAGCAATTGATTGATTTGACCTGTTTTTTCACTCCCGCCTGTCATAGCATTAATAAAAAATGGTCTGTCAAACTCTAAGCCTGCTACCTGTGTCTTTATTGAAACATCCTCAATCGCCATTTCAGGTAATGAATGGTGAACAAATCGTGTTTGGGCAAAATCCGCTGCAGATGCATCATTATATTGCAAATCAGCTAATGCAACATGCTGATCTTTACGGTTTAATCCTTCAATTCGTTGATAGATCATATTCTCTCCTTATTTCTTTCTGCAATCGTTAAGGGAAGTGGAAAAATTCCTGCCTGCTCCCAAATAATTTGGATAGCTTCTTTTTGCTCTTGGCTGTCAACTAAACAAATACCACAGTCGCCACCTCCCGCTCCTGATGACTTTGCTACGGCACCATTTGCTTCTGCACTATCACAAAGTTCCGTCAACAAAGGAGTTTCAATGGTCAGACTCATATCTTCCGAAAATTTTCGCAATAAATAGCGATTGCGAGTAACGGCCTGTTTTATACAAGGTATATCTTTATTTTGGCAAGCCCATATCAACTGCTCTACACATACTTTGGAATCATTCAAAAACTGGGAATAAATTTCTTCCTTAGACTGCTGCGTTTTTTTGCTCTCCATATGTGATACTAGGTGCGTTGTCGATGCAGCAGATCCTGTCCAACCAACTAGTAATTCCAATGGTGCAGGCAACCCAATCTGCTTAATCTGCAAATCTTTCCAATCACTTGCAAGAAGATTACTCAAACCTTGCACAGACATCTGCTCCGACAACCAGGATTTATCAAGAGAATAGTATGCGACAAGTCCGCGAAAACTAGACGCCGCCAAATCTCCATGCGAGCCCGTCATATTCAATCTTGCCTGAGTCAAAACAGACAATTTGAAAACCAATAAAGGATCCAATTCGTAACCATAATAGAGCAGTATAGCTTCAACAGTAGCAACCGTTACAGCACCTGATGAACCTAGACCATATTTAGTCCCAGAATCTTGGTCATCCAATTCTGATTGAATCGTTACACTGTAGTAGCCTTGACATGGTATCCCTTGTTCACGCAGAAATTCTTCTGATACTTGTAAAGCTGTCAAGACAATCTGATAAGGATTTTCTTCCGAAACAAGAATCTGTTCATTTGTGCGATACCATGTTAAAAACATATCAGACTGCTGGGTAGAATGAATCATTCCACTTTCAGCCGACTCAATACTAACCGTTAAATAACGGTCAACTGCTGCTATCACTGCTGGGTTTCCTGACTCCACCACCGCATATTCTCCAGCCAAAAACAATTTACCTGGAACCTTGGTCACTACCTTCATGTTCTAAACTCTTTTCAAATTTTTTTTGTGATGCGTGCCACTCTTCCTCGCTTAAAATATAGGCAGCAGGACCTGGCTTACTGGTAATGATTTTTTCTCTTGGAAAAATCTGAGATAGTTCATTGACAAATTCATCCATCTCACTTTCACGGCAGAGAACTTTAACATTTGGTCCAGCATCCATCGTCATATATGCTGACAAACCAGTCTTTTCACGAACCTGACGAACAGCCTCTTGAGCAAGCAAACTATCTGCCGTCCAATAGGTAAAAGGGGGATTCGCGGAAAGGGTTGTTGCATGCATTTTCATACCATTGTGTTCTGTAATTTGACCAAGTTTCTCAAAATCACGATTAGCAATGGCCTCTTTGATATCTGCCAAATCTGATTGGGCGGTCTCCACCCAAGCGGAATAGAAAGGCGAAGTAGCTACTGTATGGTCCATTCCTTCTCGACTTGCAATTTTTTTAGGTCCGGTATTTACAGCTAAGACAATCATGGCAATGTCCCAGTCAGCATCATCAATTGGCCGAGCCATGGAATCTTCAGATCCAGTACCCATATCCCACTCGACAAAGCCACCAAATAGGCTACGTGTGCTTGACCCAGACCCTCTCCGTGCAAAGGTTGAAAGCTGAGCTGGTGACAAATCGAGATGTAAAGCAGTTGCCGTTGCAAGTGCTAGAGCCGCAAAGGCCGATGCAGAACTTGCCAAACCAGCAGCAGTTGGAACAAAATTTAGACTTTCAACTCGAGCAAAATTCCCTTCACCTATATATTCGCGAAATAAATCCAAAAATCGAGAAATTTTTAAAATTTCTTTTTCATTTTGTACATTTCCATTGAGATAAAATTCGTCACCTGTCAATTCTGAGTCAAAAAAAACTTTTGTATCCGTATAAAAAGCATCAAGTGTCAAGGACAAACTGGAGTTCATAGGTAAAAATAGCTCCTTATCTCGTTTCCCCCAGTATTTAATCAAAGCGATATTTGTATGGGCGCGGGCAATTCCTATTTTTTTAGTCATTGATTTCTCCTAAATATTGTATCCATGTCTGGCGAGCACCAGCTTGGTCTAATGTTTGAGCTATTTTTTGAGCATCTTCTGCATTTTTTGCCAATGCAATCATGCAACCTCCTCGACCACCACCAGTTAATTTAGCTCCAAGTGCTCCGGACTCTTGAGAAATGCGTACTAGCTGATCAAGACTGGGATCAGATACACCTAATTCTTGCAGAAGGACATGAGCTTGATTCATTTTACTTCCTAGAAGCTCAGCTTGGTCAGTGGCTAAGTCTTCTTTAGCCTGTTTCGCTAAGCTTCCGAGTTCCTCAACAAACTTCATCGCCTCTGGCTTTTTCTCCAACAAATCCGCGACATCTGAAATAGCTTCTAAGGTATTTCCTGTCACACCAGTATCTGCCACTACTAGATAGGCACTGAGTTTGAGTTCTAGTGGCTCCATAGGCTGATTTTTAATAAAAAAGACAGGTGACTTACCACTTGTGGTTGCTGCGTCTATTCCCGACGGATTTCCATGAGCTATTTTTTCCGAGGATTGAACTATTTCCCACAACTCCTTATCGGTCAATATTTTTTCATAATGCGCAAATAGAGCCCGTGCTACAGCAACTGCCACCGCTGCACTTGAACCCATTCCTCTTTCAGCAGGAATAGTCGAGCTAATTTTAATGTGAATGGCCGGATCTGTTGGCGCTCCGATACGATATAGTGAAAATCGTATAGCATGTTTGAGGCTTTCCCATATTTTGGGCATCTTATGGACAAGGCCCTTATAAAAATCACAGTCGACACTCAGAGCCTCTCCCTGAGCTGTCACTTTGGCAATAATTTCTACAGCAGAAAAAGGCATCGCAATCGCCGGCTGTCCATAAACCACTGAATGCTCGCCCATCAATATAATTTTCCCAGATGCTTTTCCTATTGCCGACATTTTATTCTCCTTATACAATCACTTCTATTATACCATTTTTACAAAAGAATTGAAGACACGAAAACAGCCGACCATCGCCGACTGCTTTCTAGGAGATTATATGAAAA
>ERZ795062.2729-NODE-2729-length-11425-cov-11.197625_pt1 | contig 11425 bp, 10 predicted proteins | sample MGYA00375146_ERZ795062 | MGnify/ENA primary metagenome ERZ795062 (study PRJEB30191, sample SAMN05720281) | activated sludge metagenome | isolation source: Anaerobic digester | place: USA | collected 2015-07-16 ...
CATGAAGCCGAGGGCGATGAGGATGCCACCGGCGGCGACGAACGGGATCATGTAAGAGACGCCGGTCATCAGCCACTGGCGGATCTGGGTGCCCAGGCTCGCGTTGGCGTCGACCTTGGTCACCAGCCCACCCGTCGGCGCCGAAGCGGCCGCCGAACGAGTCGCCGGGTTGCTCACCGCGGCGACGGCCTGGGCGATGAGCGCCGGGCCGTCGGAGATGGCCCGCTTGACGCCCACGTCGACGGTCGGCTTCCCGGCGAAGCGGTGCACGTCCTTGACTGGCAAATCATGGGCGAAGATCACGGCATCCGCGCTGTCGATGACCGACTGGGCCAGCGGCTCCGAGCCGGCCGAACCCTGGGTCTCGACCGTGATCGAGTGGCCGGCCGCCTTGGCCGCGGCTTCGAGGGACTCGGCCGCCATGTAGGTGTGGGCGATGCCGGTGGGGCAGGAGGTGACGCCGACGAAGCGCATCGGGGCAGCCTTTCGGTCAGCCGTCGAGGCGGTCGCGGCGGCTGCGGGGGCGGCGGCGGGCGCTGTGGCGGCAGCCTGGGCCGGTGCGGCGGCTGGGGCGGGGTCGAGCGCGACCGCGTCGTTGACGAGCGCGACGACCTCAGCCTTGGTCGTCGCGCCACGCAGCGCAGCGACGAAGTCCTTCTTCATCAGCGCGCGGGCGAGCTTGGGCAGCATCTGCATGTGCGCGTCCCCACCCGCCTCGGGCGCGGCGATGAGGAAGACGAGGTCGGCCGGGCCGTCCTTGGCGCCCCAGTCCAGGCCGCCGGCGATGCGCCCGAAGGCGAGCGACGGCTCGGTGATGGCGGCGCTGCGGGCGTGCGGGATGCCGATGCCGCCGGGAAGACCGGTGGCCATGGTCGCCTCGCGGGTGGCCACGTCGGCGACGAACTGCTCGAGATCGGTGCACCGACCCGAGGTGACGAGGGTCGCGGCAAGCGTCCTCGTGGCCTCGTGACGGTCGGCACCGACGAGGTCGAGAACGACCTGCGCTTCGGTGATGAGGGACATCGATGCTCCTTGTGATCGTGTGATGCCTGGGGGCCGGAGAGGAGTCGGGGGTTCTCGGTGAGGGTCGGCGGATCGTGGTGAGCGTCGGGAGATGGTGGATCCAGGTGGTGCGAGCCGTCCGGGAGCCGGGCGGCTAGTCGGTGAGTGAGAGAGACAGATCGATTTCGGTGCTGGAGGTCACCGCGATGGCGGCGACGTCTTCGGGAGTGGGCATCCGGCTGCCGGGCAGGCTCACCGCGGCCGAGCCCCAGGCGACGCCGGTGGCGAGCGCCTCCGCGGTGCCGGTGTCACGGCATACCGCGTGCAGGAAACCTGCCAGCAGCGAGTCGCCGGCCCCGACCGTCGAGACCGGGCGCGCGACGTGCCCGCTGGCCTGGAAGACCCCCTCGGAGCTCACCGCGATCGCGCCGTGCTTGCCGAGGCTGACGACGACCGTGGCGATGCCGCCGGCGACGAGGCGCTGGGCAGCGGCGACGACATCGCCGAGGGTGCGCATCGGTGCACCGACGAGTTCCTCGAGCTCCTCGTGGTTGGGCTTGATGAGGTCGGGGTGGGCCGACACCGCGGCGGCCATCGACGGGCCCGAGGTATCGATGGCGACCTTGGCTCCGACGGCGTGACCGCGGCGCACCAGGGTGGCGTAGAAGTCCTCGCCGAGGCCCGGGGTGAGCGAGCCCGAGCCGACCAGCCACTGCGCGCCGTCGGCGAGATGACTGTCGACGGCTGCGAGCAGGGCTTCGAGCTCGTCGGCGGCCAGCGTCGGGCCGGGCTCGTTGACCTTGGTCGTCGTGCCGTCCGGCTCGATGACCGCGACGTTCATCCGGGTGGTGCCGGTGATGGGGACCGCGGTGTATGCCGTGCCCGACCGGCCGAGCAGAGCCTCCATGAGCCGACCTTCGGGACCACCGGTCGGGAGCACCGCGACGGCGTCGCTGCCGTTGGCGGTGAGCGCTCGGGCGACGTTGATCGCCTTGCCGCCCGGGTCGATCCGGCTGTCCGTGGCGCGGTTGACTTCGCCGTGCCGCAGCTCGGTCACCGAGATGGTGCGGTCGACGCTGGGGTTGGGGGTGAGGGTGACGATCATGCGCGGATGACCTCCGGTCCGAGTGACTCGATATCCGTTGCGGTGTCTTCGTCCAGACCGGTGTCCGTGACGAAGACGGCGATGTCCTCCAGAGTCGCGAACCGGCAGAAGTGCGCGGCCCCGACCTTGGAGGAGTCGGCCAGGAGCACGCAGCGGCGGGCTGCGGCGACCATGGCGCGCTTGCTGAGAGCTTCCGAGGGGTCGGGCGTCGTGAGGCCACGGGTCGGCGAGACCCCGTTGGTGCCGAGGAACGCGACATCGACGGTGAGTTCGGCGAGCATGTTCTGCGACCACTCCCCGACCGCCGCCTGGGTGCGGGACCGGAACCGACCCCCCAGCAGGTAGAGCTGGACGGCCGGGTTGCTGCTGACTGCGGCGGCGATGGGCAGCGAGTTGGTGACGACGGTGAGCTCGCGGTCCCGGGGGAGGGATTCGGCCAACCGCAGCGTCGTCGTGCCGGCATCCAGCAGCAGGGTGCCCTCGTCGGGCACCAGATCCAGGGCGACCTTGGCGATGCGTTCCTTCTCGGCCACGAACCGCTCGGCGCGCGTAGCGACCGAGGGTTCGAAGCCGAGCCGCTCGACCGGGATGGCCCCGCCATGCACTCGCCGGAGTGCACCGACCCGCTCGAGGTTGGTGAGGTCACGACGGATCGTCTCGGGCGAGACGGCCAGATCATCGGCGAGGGAGAGCACTTCGACGCGCCCTGCCGAGCGCGCCACCGTCAGGATCTGTTGCTGGCGTTCCGCTGCATACATCCCGACCTCCGTTTCTGCCCGAAACTAACTGTTTGTGACCGACATCATGAGTGTAGGACCGTAATCGGGCGGATGTAAAGGGCCTTAGTCAAGAAAGTTGACAAACTCTCCGAGCGGTCCTGACGGTGCCCGGTACGGTGGGGTGATGCCCCCACTCCGCGTGCTCCATGTCCCCGTGGCGTGCTGCGCGCTGGAATCCTTGGCCGCAGCGTCGGCGCTGGCCGAACTGGGGATCGATGTGGGGGAGACCGATCCGGCAATCGCCGACGTCATGGTGGTGTCCGGCACGGTGACCCACGCAATGGCTGCGACGGTTCAAGGGCTGCATGCCCGGCTGCCCGATGATGCCCGAGTCGTCGCCTTCGGCGCCTGCGCATCGACCGGCGGGCCCTATTGGGACTCGCCCACCGTGGTCCAAGGCATCGAGTCGCTCTTCCCCGTCGACCGCTTCGTGCCCGGCTGCCCCCCGCGGCCGCAGGCACTCGTCGACGCACTTACGGACCTGCTCGACGACGCAGCGGGCGCGCGATGACCGACCTGACCACGCTGCCGCGCGTCGCGGCCGATCAATGGCTGGCCGGCGCGTCGGCACTGCGGGAAGCCGGTTACGACGTCTTCGATGCCCTCACGGCATACGAGGTGGATCGCGGGCTGGAACTCGTGTTGTGCGTGCTGCGCGCCGACCCTCCCGCGGGCGCGGACCCCAGCCCGCGGTCGCACGGGTTGCGCACCCAGGTCGCCTTCGGGGAGTCGGTCGCGAGCCTCACGCCCCTGTATGCCGGTGCGGCCTGGCCCGAGCGCGAGCTCGCCGAGCAGTTCGGCCTGGTGCTGTCGGGATTCCGCGACGGGATGGGCGAGCGGGTGCGTCGGCTGCTGTTGCCGGAGGACCCAGCAGGGCCGACACCCCGCACGCAGGTGGGTATGCCGTTGCGCAAGGAGAGCGAGCTCGTCGCCCGCCGCGACACCCCGTGGCCCGGTGCCCGATGAGCCCGGCGGAATCGCGACCCGGGCCACTTCCCGCGGCGCGTCGGCGGGGCACGTTGGCGCTCATCCCCGACAAGTGCACGTCGTGCATGATCTGTGTGCGGGAGTGTCCGGACTGGTGCATCCACATCGAGAGCCACACCGAGACGATCCCCGCGCCGACGCCGCGCGGCCGGGCGCGCACGGTCGCGGTGCTCGACGAGTTCGTCATCGACATGGGGCACTGTCAGCACTGCGGCATCTGCGTCGAGGTGTGCCCGTTCGACGCTCTGGCATGGGTCGCGCAGGCGGCGCCGGCCGAGGCGTCGACCGCTGCGCTGCGGCATGATCGTGAGCGGCTGGCGGGGTTGCTGCTGCAGCCGGCTGACGGCACCGAGGGTGCGACGCCAGGGAACACGGCCGAGGAAGCGAGACGTTGAGCCGGACATGCACAAGCACTACAACGGTCTGAAGACCGCTGCGCTCTTCGGGGCCATCTGGGCATTGCTGCTCGGGATGGCCGCCGTCATTTCCGGCGGTCGCTACATCTGGGTCGGCGCACTGCTGGGTCTGGCGATGACGGCGTACGGGTATTGGAACAGCGACAAGATCGCGATCCGGGCGATGCACGCCTACCCCGTATCCGAGGCTCAGGCGCCTGCGATGTATCGGATCGTCCGCGAACTCTCCACGGCCGCAGGCAAACCCATGCCCCGGCTCTACATCTCCCCGACCGATGCGCCCAATGCCTTTGCCACTGGCCGCAATCCGGACAATGCCGCAGTCTGCTGCACCGAGGGGATCCTGCGCCTGCTCGACGAGCGCGAGCTGCGCGGCGTGCTCGGTCACGAGCTCATGCACGTCTATAACCGCGACATCCTCACCTCCTCGGTGGCGGCGGCCGTCGCGGGTGTCATCACCTCGGTGGCCCAGATGCTCATGTTCACCGGGATGTTCGGCGGCGGCTCCGACGAGAACCGCCCCAACCCGATCGCCATGCTTGCGACGGCCCTGCTGGCGCCCTTTGCCGCGACCGTCATCCAGATGGCGATCAGCCGCACCCGGGAATACGACGCCGACGAGGACGGCTCGCGGCTGACCGGCGACCCGCTGGCGCTCGCTTCGGCGCTGCGCAAGCTCGAGTCGGGCGTCGCGCGGGCGCCGTTGGCTCCCTCGCAGCAGTTGGTCAACGCCAGCCACATGATGATCGCCAATCCCTTCCGGGCCCAGGACGTCTCTCGCCTGTTCTCGACGCACCCGCCGATGCACGAGCGGATCGCCCGGCTGGAGGGCCTGGCCCGCGGGCCGCAGGGAATGGCCAGCGGCCGCTGACGCACTAGCTTGGGCGGGTGCCCTCTCTCGGTCGTCAGGAAGCCCGCCTTCGTGCCACCCAGCTGACGGTCCATCGATACGACATCGCCCTTGACCTCGATCGGGGGCCGGAGCACTTCGAGTCGACCACCTCGGTGACCTTCTCGGTCGCCGAGGTGGACGATGTCGCTGACATCGCTGGGTCGTCGCTGTGGATCGACGTCGCACCCGCCGGTGGGGCGGCCGGGCTGCACGACGTGACGCTCAACGGCATACCTCTTGCGGTGGCATCGTGGGCGGACGGGAGGCTGCCCCTGCCGTCGGCCGGGCTCCGGGCTGACAACGAGCTGCGGGTGCACGCGACGATGGCCTACCGACGCGACGGGTCGGGGCTGCATCGGGCGGTCGACCCCGCCGACGGCGAGGCCTACCTCTATCAGCAGTCCTTCCTCGATGCCGCACCGTCGGTGTTCCCCTGCTTCGATCAGCCCGATCTCAAAGCCCGGTATGCCGTGCGCGTCCGGACCCCGCGGCCCTGGGTGGTCGTGGGCAACGGCGCTGCAACAGAATTGACGCCCGGTGAGTGGGAACTCGCTCTCACCCAACCCATTTCGACCTACCTCGTCGCCATCTGTGCGGGACCCTATGTGTCGATCTGCAGCGAGCACGACGGCATACCCCTGGGTTTGCACGCACGGGCTTCCCTGGCAAAGGAATTGGCGCGGTGGGCGCCGCAGATCTTCGAGGTCACCACGGCTGCGCTGGATGCCTATCACGCGCTCTTCGGCATCCGGTATCCGTTCGGGGAGTACCACCAGGTGTTCGTGCCCGACTTCAACGCGATCGCCATGGAGAACCCGGGGTGCGTCACGCTCCGGGACGCGCTGCTCTTCCGGGGGGCGGCGACTCCGGCCGATGTGCTGCGCCGCAGCCGCACCGTCGTCCACGAGATGGCGCACATGTGGTTCGGCGATCTCGTGACGATGCAGTGGTGGGACGATCTCTGGCTCAACGAATCCTTCGCGGAGTATCTGGCGCACCGAGTGCTCACCGGCGCAACGGAATTCGCGGATGCGTGGGTCGACTTCGGCATCCTGCGCAAGGCCTGGGGGTATGCCGGCGAGCGCGCGCCGACGACGCACCCCGTGGCGGGAGGGGCGGCTGCCAACGCGCAGGATGCGCTCGCGGACTTCGACGGCATCTCGTATGCCAAGGGTGCCTGCGCGATCCGACAACTCATCGCGTATGCCGGTGACGCCGGCTTCATCGCCGGGGTCTCGGCCTATCTGCGCGAGCATGCCTTCGGCAACGGCACGTTCGATGAGTTCCTCGCAGCCGTGAGTGCGGCCTGTGGTCGCGACCTGCGGCCGTGGGCGCAGGCCTGGTTGCTCACCGCGGGGCGCGACACGCTCACGGTCGCGGTGGATGCGGACGGTAAGGCGAGCGTCGTGCGGACTCCTCCCACGGCATACCCGGCTGCTCGTCCGCACGTGCTCGACGTCGGGGTGTATGCCGTGCAGCCCACGGGAGCGGTGTCGACGGACGTGACCCGCGTCGTCGTGGACGCGGACCTGACGCCCGCCCCCGGGCTGAGCGTGCCTGCGCGCGATCGGGTGGTCCTGTCCAACTGCAGCGACCTCACCTGGGCGGCCCTCGACCTCGATCCCGAGTCGCTGCGGCTGCTCCCGGAGGTGCTCGGCAGGCTGGCCGACCCGCTGGCTCGGTCGGTCGCCTGGCAGGCGCTCACCGATGGCACCGCGCGGGGATATATCGACCCGCGGGTGGCGATCGCTGCCTTCGAGCAGGCCTGGCCGCAGGAAACCCATCCCGCGCTCGCCCAGATTGTGGCGGACGACCTGGTGGCGTTGGTGCGCCGGTTCGTGCCGGCGGTGTCCGTGCAGGCGGAGTTCGAGCGACTGGCCGCGGCCGGGCGGGCAGTGCTCGCACGGGCCGATGGGGCGCAGCTGTTCGAGGGACAGTCCGTCGTCGCGGCGCTGCTCGTGGCTCGATCCAGCACCGACGCCGAGCTCTTGCGGGGCTGGCTCGACACGCCGCCGGCCGCGCTGGTTGGCGACGTCGACTTCCGATGGACTGTCGTGACCTCCCTCGCTGCATCCGGTGCCTTGTCGGCGGGCGAGCTGGAGGCCCACGCAGCGGCGGACCGGTCGACGTCCGGGCGGCTGGCTTACCTGTTCGCCCGGGCAGCGATGCCCGACCCTGCTGCCAAGAGGTGGGCGTTCGATCAGCTGGTGTCGCCGAGCGCCGGTTTGACCAACCACGAACACCTCGAGCTCGCGCGCGGTCTGTGGCGGGCGCCCGATCCCGCGTTGGTGCGGGAGTATGTCGGTCCCTTCCTCGCCGCGCTGCCCGGCATGTTCGAGTGGGTGGGCGCCGATGCGGTCAACCACCTGTTGCGCTTCGGCTTCCCGGCGGTGGTCGAGCCGGCGACGGTGGAGCGCGTCGACGAGGCCTTGGCCGATCCGACCTTGCCGACCGCGCTGCGGCGCGCCTACGTAGAGCGGGCCTGGCCGATGCGCGAGGCGGTGGCGTCGCGGCGCCGGTGGTTCGGGGACTCGTGATCCTGGCTCTCCTCCCGCGCTTCCGGACGCGCCCGAGGCCGGGTTAGCCTCTGGAGTGAGCCACCCCGACGGTCCGGTTGGGAGGAGGTGAGGCGGGTGGTGACCCCGCAGCAGCATGCCGAGGCCGTGCGAGCGGTGACCGCGAGCTTCGCGGCCCTGGACCGCAGCGCCCCGGTGCGGCTGGCCAAATCGACGACGAACCTCTTCCGGCCCCGCGCGTCCGCCGCCGGACCGGGCCTGGACGTGTCGGGGCTGACCGGCGTCATCGAAGTCGATCCCGAGGCAGGCACCGCGACCGTGCAAGGCATGGCGACCTACGAGACTGTGGTCGCCGAGACCTTGCGACACGGCGTGATGCCGCTGGTCGTGCCGCAACTGCGGACCATCACCCTCGGCGGTGCGGTCACCGGCCTGGGCATCGAGTCGAGCAGCTTCCGCAACGGGCTGCCGCACGAGTCGGTCCGGTCGATGGACGTGCTCGTCGGCACCGGCGAGGTGGTTCGGGCCGCCGCGGAGGGCCCGCACGCCGACCTCTTCCGCACCTTCTCCAACTCCTACGGTTCCCTCGGGTATGCCGTGTCGCTCACCATCGACGTCGAGTTCGTCGCCCCCTTCGTGCGGCTGCGGCACCTGGCCTTCGATGATCTCGACGCGCTCCAGGAGGCCATCGGGCAGCTCATGACCACGCGGGCCTGGGCCGGGGAGCCGGTCGACTTCCTCGACGGCGTGGTCTTCGCCAGGCACAGTGCATACCTGACCTTGGGGCGCTGGGAGCAGCGGCTGGATGCGGCGGAGGTGCCCAGTGTCTACACCGGGCAACGGATCTACTACCGGTCGCTGCCGCAGCAGGCCACCGATGTGCTCACCGTCCACGATTACCTGTGGCGGTGGGACACGGACTGGTTCTGGTGCTCGCAGGCTTTCGGAGTGCAGCACCCGGTGGTGCGGCGGCTGTGGCCACGTCGGTTCAAACGGTCGGATGTCTATCAGCGGATCGTCGGCTTCGAAAACCGGCACCACGTAGCCGCCTGGCTGGATGCCCGACGCGGCAAGCCGCCACGTGAGCGGGTGGTGCAGGACGTCGAGATCCCACTCGAGCGGACGGCGGACTTCCTCGACTGGTTCCTGCGGGAGGTGCCGATCGAGCCGATCTGGTTGTGTCCGATCGCTCTTCGCGCCGCCGAGGGAGTCGCGGGGGAGGACCTGCCGTGGCCGCTCTACCCGATGCGCCGCGGTGAGAACTACGTCAACGTCGGGTTCTGGTCCAGCGTGCCGATCCGGCCCGGACGGGCCGACGGCGACGTCAACCGCGACATCGAGGCGATCGTCGGGCAGCTGGGCGGGCACAAGTCGCTCTACTCGGACTCCTACTACTCCCGCGAGGAGTTCGAATCACGGTACGGCGGGCGGGTATACGAGGAGGTGAAGGCGGCTTACGACCCGGAGGGCAGATTCCCGGGACTCTACGACAAGGCGGTGCGACGACGATGAGGATGAGCGTGGCCGAGGCGGTCGAGCGCCTCTTCGACAACACCGCGCTGCGGGTGCAGGCCTACGACGGCTCGACGACAGGGCCAGCCGACGGCTGGCCGGTGCGGTTGGCCAGCGAGCGCGGGCTCAACTACTTGCTGACCGCGCCGGGCTCGTTGGGCATGGCGCGGGCCTACCTGCGGGACGAGTTGGTCTTCGAGGGGCTCACCGAAGCCGATCCCTACGACCTTGTCGCGCAGTTGGAGCAAGGACTGGTGCCCCGGGTGCCGGACTGGCACGGCATACCGGGGCTGGTGAGACTCCTTGCCGCGCACCGGTGGCGGGTGCCGGACCTGCCTCCCGAGGAAAGTCCTTCTCGGCTGCGTCGATTGGCCTCCGGGATGGTGCACGGCCGGCGTCGGGATGCCGCGGCGATCTCGCACCACTACGACGTATCGAATCGGTTCTACGAGTTGTTGCTCGGGCCCTCGATGGCCTACACGTGTGCCGTCTACCCGCGTGCCGACAGTGATCTGGAGGAGGCCCAGGAGGCGAAGTTCGACCTGGTCTGCCGCAAGCTCGGGCTGGCCCCGGGGATGCGGCTGTTGGATGTCGGCTGTGGGTGGGGCGGGATGGTGCGGCACGCGGTGCAGCATTACGGGGTGAGCGCCCTGGGGGTGACGCTTTCGGCGCAGCAGGCCTCGTATGCCGTCGCGCGACTGGAGGCGGAGGGCCTCGGCGGGCGGGCGACGGTGCGCCACCAGGATTACCGCGACGTGGCCGAGGACGGCTTCGACGCGGTGAGTTCGATCGGGCTGACCGAGCACATCGGGCCGCGGAAGTACCCCTGCTATTTCGGCTTCCTGCGCGACAAGCTGGTGCCCGGCGGCCGGTTGCTCAACCACTGCATCACGGTGCCGGACAACGGGCATGTCGGCCTGGCGCAGCGAGGGTTCATCAACCGCTACGTCTTTCCGGACGGCGCGCTCACCGGATCGGGTGACATCGTCAGGGCCGCCGAGAACGCCGGCCTCGAGGTGCGCCACCACGAGAACCTGCGCGAGCACTACGCGATGACCTGCCGCGATTGGTGTGCCAACCTCACCAAGAACTGGGAAGGCGCGGTCGCCGAGGCCGGGCGCACGACAGCCCGGATCTGGGGGCTCTACCTGGCCGGGTCGCGGGTGTCCTTCGAGCGCAACCGGATTCAGCTGCATCAGGTGTTGCTCGCCCGGACGACAGACAGCGGGAAGTCGGGGTTCGGGTTGGCGTCGCTGTTCCCGCGACGAGCCGAGCGGGTCGAGCCGGGGGACTACCGGTAGTCGGCGCCGCTACCGGTAGTTGGTGAAGGTGAGCGCGACGTCGAGGTCCTGGCCCTTGAGCAGCGCCATGACGGCCTGCAGATCGTCCTTGGACTTGCTCGACACCCGCAACTCGTCGCCCTGGATCTGCGCCTTGACCGTCTTGGGGCCTTCGTCGCGGATGAGTTTGGTGAGCTTCTTGGCGACCTCCTGGCTGATGCCCTCCTTGAGGCCCACGTCCAGGCGGTATTCCTTGCCGGACAGGCGCGGCGTCTTGTCGGCGCCGTCGAGGTGCTTGAGCGAGACCTTGCGCTTGATCAGCCAGGTCTGCAGGACGTCCAGGATCGCCTTGACCCGGTCTTCGGAGTTGGCCTTCATGACGATGCTCTCGCCGGACAGCTCGATCGAGGCGCCGACGTTCTTGAAGTCGTAGCGGTTGGCGATCTCCTTGGCTGCCGTGTTGACGGCGTTGGCGATCTCCTGCTTGTCGTACTTGCTGACGATGTCGAACGACGAGTCGGCCATCGGGTGCCTCCCTGTGCGCGATGCGGGTGGTCGCGGCGGATTCGGTGGTGTGTGGGCTGGCTGCTATCCTTCCATGCGCACCAGGCAGGTTGCCCGAGCGGCCAATGGGAGCGGACTGTAAATCCGTCGCGAAAGCTACGAAGGTTCGAATCCTTCACCTGCCACCAGTGCCAGAAGGCCCTTGACCAGCCTGTATGCCGGTCAGGGGCCTTCTGTGTCCGCGGCGCGGGCGCCGAGGCTGAGACTGCTGCGATGCGGAGCTCGTGCACGACAGGTCTCAGCAACCGGGTGTCGTCCGTCCCTGGAAGGCTGCGCTCCAGCGAATGACTTGAAGTCATTCTTTGTGTGACGATATGCACTGAGGTTTTCTCACCGGGTGGCTGATGGCGGTTGGGTGAGGTGGGTGTGACC
>ERZ795062.2738-NODE-2738-length-11408-cov-4.945829_pt1 | contig 11408 bp, 13 predicted proteins | sample MGYA00375146_ERZ795062 | MGnify/ENA primary metagenome ERZ795062 (study PRJEB30191, sample SAMN05720281) | activated sludge metagenome | isolation source: Anaerobic digester | place: USA | collected 2015-07-16 ...
GCGAGGCGGAACACCTCGGAGTCGCTGACGCCGAGTTCGCGCACGAGTAGGTCGAGCACGTGCTCGTCGATGGTGTGTTCGACCTCTAGGCGAACAGGCGGTCCAAACCGGCGACGCATGAGTTCACGTTCGAGCGCCTTCAGCAGGTTCTCGGCGTCGTCTTCTTCGACTTCCACATCTTCGTTGCGGGTCACGCGGAACGTGTGGTGCTGCTGAACCTCGAGCCCCGGGAATAGGCGGTCGAGGTGCGCAGCGATGACGTCTTCGAGTGGTGTGAATCGTTGTGGGCCCACCTGGATGAATCGGGGAAGCATTTCGGGAACCTTGACGCGAGCAAACAGCTCCGCATCAGTTTCGGGATTGCGGACGATCACCGCGAGGCTGAGCGACAACCCTGAGATGTAGGGGAAAGGGTGGGCGGGATCCACAGCAAGCGGGGTGAGCACTGGGAAGACTCGATGGTCGAAGAGTTCGGCCATATCGACCTTCTCAGCATCAGACAGCTCGTCCCACCGAACCATCTCGATGCCTTCTTCGGACAGTGCCGGCATTAACTCGTGGCGGAACAGATCGGCCTGCCGCACCATGAGTCCGCGACTGGTGGTCAGTACCGCATCGTGAACTTCTCGAGGCAACATCCCGCTTGCTGCTCGCACCGCGATTCCGGTGGCGATCCGGCGCTTGAGGCCCGCAACCCGAACCATGTAGAACTCGTCGAGATTGCTGGCGAAGATCGCGAGGAATTTGGTGCGCTCCAACAGGGGAAGATCTTGATTCTCGGCAAGTTCGAGGACTCGTTGGTTGAACGCCAGCCAGGACAATTCGCGGTCGATGAAGCGGTCTTCGGGGAGCACTGAACCCTCGAGGAGATCGAGTGGGAGGTCTTCGCCGGGAACGAGGTCAGTGGTCATGACGAGAGCTTGCCAGAAATGTCCCTGCGCTGCATCGCTCGATCCTCAGGCGGGTGGAATTCAGGGCCAACGGCCTGTGACCTTAGTAACGGGCAGGAGGACAATGGAGGTAGCGAGAACGGAGGAATCCCATGTCGAGCTACCCACCACCACCGGATCCTCCTCCACCCACACCGCCAGCCTCGTATCCTCCACCGCCGGATGTACCTCCGGGGAAGAAGTCATTCGGCACCGGCGCCTGGATCGCCATTGGGGCTGCTGTTGTTCTCCTGCTCGCACTTATCGGCGGGGGAGGCGTGTACCTGGTCAAGCGGTCCAACGATTCAGGGTCGGGCGAGGTTGTGACGGTGATGACCGAGCCAGTCTCAACGAGTTCCAACCCCTTCACCCCGCCCATCCCGCCAGGCACCGGGACAACAACCGACGTTGCTGTGACATCCCCAGTGACAACGACGACCCCGGTCACGGTCAAGGGCGGAAACCCAGGCCTGTTCGGAGGTACGCAGAAGGCAACACAATGCGACAAGGCGAAGCTGATCGCATTCCTGGCGGCCAATCCGGAAAAGGCAGCGGCTTGGGCGAAGGTGCAGGGGATATCGGTCGCCGACATTCCGGCATTCGTAAATCGTCAGACGTCGTTGATTCTGCGATCAGACACTCGGGTTACAAATCACGGCTGGGAAAACGGTTCGCTGACCGTCTTTGCCTCTGTCCTGCAGAGTGGCACTGCGGTGCTGGTCAACGAGTACGGAATGCCCACTGTGAAGTGCTACTGCGGGAATCCGCTGACTGCTCCGGCGCCAGCAACACAGGTGACGTACCGCGGAACAACGTGGCCGGGGTGGAATCCTCAGTCGATCACCATCATCGAGCAGAACGTGACTGTGATCAATGACTTCACGGTCGTGAACGTTTACACGAACGAGCCGTTCGGCCGCCCGACCGGTACCGACGGTGGCTCAGATGGACCTGCTCCCGCCGCCTCTACTCCGACTCCAACTCCGGCACCGACGACGCCGGAACCAACGCCGACGCCAAGCATCACGTCGGGAGAGTCGGCGAGTGCTTTCGTCAAGCAAGCCGTGATGAACAAGCTGCGTGCCTGTGCATCCAAGGTGGGGTCGTTGGAGGAGTTCGAGGCAGTGATCGCCAAGGCGAGCTTCACAGGTGCGGCGACTTCCGATCCGTACATCTGGAAGGTGACAGTGGCAGATCGCAGTGGCACCTTCATCTGGACCGTCGATTCACGCACGGGATCGGTCACGGCCGCCAACGCTGACGCGAGGGAGATTGATTCGTACTGCGCGAAGCAGTAGCCAACAAGTCGCGACTAGTCGGGCGGTCTTGCCGGGACCGGGGACCGGTAGAGGGTGTCCGTGTCGAAGCGTGTGAAGCCCAACCGCTCGTAGGTGGCCAACGCGGCGGCGTTGTCTGATTCGACGTGCAGCATGACCTCGGACAGTCCCTGGTCGCGTAGGTAACGCAGTCCAGCCATCGTGAGGGCGCGGCCCAGCCCCTGTGCTTGGCGTTGCGGATCGATTCCGAGTACGTAGACCTCACCGAGGTCGTCGTTGTCTGTGTCGGAGGTGTGTTCGTGGTGATGAATCTTGGTCCAATGGAATCCGACAAGCGCACCCTGTGAACCGTCGCGCTGCACCTCGTGGGCGAGCAGGAATCCGGCCGGGTCGAACCAGTCCTCGTTAAGTCGCGCTTCGAGGTCGCCCCTGGTCCAGCCGCCTTGGTCCGGCAGGTCAACAAACGCTCGGGCGTTCAATTCGAGCCAGTCGTCGGTGTCTCTGGTGGCGTCAAACGGGCGAATTGCAATGGACTTTGGGAGCCTCCCGCCGCTGAGGTCGCCTGTGAGGGGGCGGCGCATCCGGTACAACTCACGGACTTTGATGAACCCGCGTGACTGAGCAAGTTGCGCTGTGGCGGCCGAGTGCCCGTGGGCCCACAACTGCAGATAGCCCGAGGTCTCTCGGAGTGCTTGATCAAGAAGTTCACCCGCGACGCCAAGGCGGCGGCCTTGTTCGTCGACTGCGATCTCGACGCTGGCGGCTTCCGCCCCACTGACGCGCAGCAAGCTGGCGTAGCCGACCAGAGTGGCCCCTCGCCAAGCACAGATGTGTTCGGTTGGCGTACCGGTATTCGACAGCAAACTGAGCATGACCTGCTCAGACAAGGGCCGTACGCCGTCGAGCTCAGTTGCCCGTTCTACGAGCAGCGCGATCGCGTGCACGTCCGCTTGCGACAACGCCGTTGTCGATTCAAGCTTGACTGGTTGGCTCACAGAAGTCCCTTCGCGGAGGCACCCAGTTGGTGGGTATCGGTATCCTTCTTGGGTAGACATCATGTCGGTGGCTCGCGGGAGGAGGCGCCATGAGTTCTCTATTGCTGCTCACTGACGCGCTCGCTCCCACTGCTGAGGTGCTTCCGGCGCTCGGTTTGTTGCAGCACCAAGTCCGGATTATGCCGGCCGATGGTGCAGCGCTCTTGGATGCTCCGAGAGTCGACGCGCTGCTTGTCGACGGTCGCCGTGACCTACCTCGCGTTCGCAGTCTTTGCCGGGTGATCCGCTCTACTGGTGCCGATGTTCCGGTGCTCCTGATCGTGACCGAGGGTGGCCTGGCGGCGATTACCTTCGAGTGGGGAGTCGACGACGTCCTGCTCGATTCGGCCGGTCCGGCCGAAGTAGAAGCCCGCCTGCGCCTGTCGATCGGTCGACTGCTCGATGTCTCAACTGCCGGAGCAGTGGAGGAGATCCGCTCGGGAGAGCTCGTTATCGACGAAGCCACCTACACAGCGCGGCTTCGCAAACGCGTCCTTGATCTGACTTTCAAGGAGTTCGAACTCCTCAAATACCTTGCCCAGCATCCCGGGCGAGTGTTCACCAGAGCGCAGCTCCTGCAAGAAGTTTGGGGCTACGACTACTTCGGCGGAACCCGCACCGTTGACGTTCACGTGCGCCGGTTGCGAGCGAAGCTCGGTGCCGAACATGAGGCCCTGATTGGCACAGTTAGGAATGTTGGCTACCGGTTTGTGGTTCCTCCTCGTGAGGAGCAGACCCCAGCCGGAGTTGTGAGCGAATGAATTCAGCAGGAATCGTTGCCGTTGTAGCGGTCTTGGCTTTGGCTACCGCATTTGGTCTGTGGCGTCGTCGGGTTGATGGGAAGTTCAGCGCGACGGGCTCCACCGCCCAGGCCACCGAACCGCAGTTGACCGCGCAGCAATTGGGTGAACCACTCGGCGACGTCGCCACCTTAGTCGAGTTCTCAAGTGCGTTTTGCGCTCCGTGCCGGGCAACGCGAAAGATCCTCGACCGAGTCGTCGACGACATCGGTGGCGTCGCTCTTGTTGAAATTGATGCTGAGCAGCGGCTGGAACTCACCCGTCAGTTTGGTGTGATGCGCACTCCGACTGTCCTGATTCTTGATTCGGACGGATTCGTGCGACATCGAGCAGCGGGTCAGCCTCGATACGCAGATGTTGTCGGCGCCCTCGGTGCTGTTGTCCCAGGTGCTGGCTAGCCGTCGAACCGCCAACAATGACCCCCTCTGGACGAACCGCACACATTGCGCTTAGTCTTGACCCATGTCCGAAGAGGTGGTTCTCGTTAAGCGCCGCACAGTTGATTACTGTCGCGCCACCACCTGTATGTGTATGTCCTAGTTGCAGTTGGCGTGGCCGCTGCTGCTTTGACCGCAGGGCCGTTCGCCGGTTTCGGACGATTCACACAGCCCCGGTTCTAAAGCTTCAGCGCACTCGCCGCCCCCAGACCCATTGACCGGTGAATCAACCTGAAGGAATCACGATGACAACCCAGGCATCACAACAGGTAGCGGCGAGCAATCGCCCGAAAGTCAAACAAATCGATCCTCGCGGCCCCCGCTTCGGTGCCGCGATCACCACAGTCGTGCTGGCGCTGATCCTCGTCCTCGGGCCGGCTTCACCTATCGCGGCGGTACTGCTGACCATTCAAATCCTCGCATTCGCCGCTGGATCAATCTTCGGACTTCAGGCGCAGCCATATGGCTGGATCTACCGCACTTTTGTTCGCCCACGGTTGGGCCCACCATCGGAACTTGAAGACCAGGCGCCCCCGCGCTTCGCGCAGGCAGTTGGCCTCGTCTTCGGGCTCGTAGGTGCTGCGGGTCTGCTGCTTGGTCTGGACGTTCTGTTCTACGTCGCCATTGGAATGGCGCTGGCCGCCGCATTCCTGAACGCAGCCTTCAATTTCTGTCTGGGCTGCGAGATGTACCTGCTGTTCACGCGGATTGGGGTGGGACGCAAGCCGCTGACACAGTCATAAACAACTGCACGATCAACTCAAACAAACCAATCATCCAAGTACTCACACCAAACAACTCAAGGAGAAATCGTGAGCCGTGAAAGCGCGCTGGTATCAGCCGACTGGGTCGAGGAAAACCTCGACACCCCCAACGTTGTTCTCGTCGAGGTCGACGAAGACACCGCTGCGTACGACAAGAACCACATCCGTAACGCCGTTCGCATCGACTGGCAGGACGACCTGCAGGATCCAGTTCGCCGCGACTTCGTGAGCAAGGCGCAGTTCGAGGAACTGCTGGGCCGCAAGGGAATCGCCAACGACGACATCGTCGTTCTCTACGGCGGCAACAACAACTGGTTCGCTTCGTACGCGTACTGGTACTTCAAGCTGTATGGCCACCACGACGTGCGCTTGCTCGATGGTGGACGCAAGAAGTGGGAACTCGATTCCCGCGAACTGGTTGAGGAAGTTCCCGAGCGTCCAGCCACCAGCTACACCGCCCAGGAGCAGGACGCGACGATTCGCGCGTTCCGCGACGATGTCACCGCAGCCATCGGCGTCGAGAACTTGGTCGATGTCCGTAGCCCAGATGAGTACTCCGGCAAGCTGTTGGCTCCGGCGCACCTTCCGCAGGAACAATCACAGCGCGCGGGTCACATCCCAACCGCAGCAAACATCCCGTGGAGCAAGGCCGCCAACGATGACGGAACCTTCCGTTCAGATGCCGAGCTCAAGGAGTTGTACGAAACCGAAGGCGTCGATCTGAGCAAGGACACCATCGCGTACTGCCGCATCGGTGAGCGTTCAGCTCACACCTGGTTCGTGTTGCACGAGATCCTCGGTGTGGACAACGTCAAGAACTATGACGGTTCATGGACCGAGTACGGCTCACTTGTTGGTGTTCCCGTGCAAAAGGGTTCGATCCCAGGTGGTCCTGAAGGTGGCGAAGCCTGATGTGCAGCGCAACCGTTGGTGGACTCTCATTGGAAGGAATTGACGTGACCAAGGAAACCGTAATTCAGGGAATCGTGTCCCGCGATGGCCAGCCGGTCGGTGGCGCATACGTGCGTTTGCTCGACGGCTCGGGCGAGTTCACTGCTGAGGTTCCGACGAGTGCAACCGGTCAGTTCCGGTTCTTCGCGGCACCCGGAAGCTGGACGCTGAGGACCTTGGCGCCAGGCTCAACGCTCGACCGCCAGGTCGTCGCGAGCCAGGGTCAAGCCGTCGACGTATCAGTGGAGTTGCCCGCCTAGGCACCTCCCGCTTTCGCAAACCCCCGTCGTGTTGGGGTTTCTGGCCCTGAAATGGGCCAAGAAACCCCAACACGACGGGGGTTTGCCTTTGCGTGCGGACCGCGAGGGGTCAGTAGACGAGGGCCTGGGTGTCCGGCGAAAGTGCTTCCTCGACAAAGGTGGCGGCACCGGCGATCCGAACTCCTGGCAGCAGGTCCTCGGCGAGCAGGTTTCGTCGCGCAGCACACTGGCTGCAAACCGTCAGCGTTCCGCCAGCGATGATCAAGTCACGCAGGCCGGACAGTGGGGTCGAGTGCGGAAGCGAGAACATCTCGGCACGTCCGGGAAGTGCGAACCAACTAGCCTCGCCGGTTAACCACAGCGACACCCGCACGCCAGCGGCGAGTGCCGTGGCGGTCACGGTGAACGCCTGTGAACAGCGCTCGGGATCGTCGGCGCCCGACGTCAGCTTCACGACCAGTTGTTGCATTCACCCATGGTGCCGGAAATTGGCTCCGCTAGGCTAAGCATGTGTTAGATGCCGTGTTTACAACTGCCATGGTCCTCGTCGTGCTCGCCTCTGCCTGGTTCGTCGGGTATGTGGTCTATCGACTGTTCAAGACCGGCCCGCGCTAGGTCAGCGCCACCGTGTCAGAGTCAAGTGCACCGCTGCCCAGCGAACTCCCAGAGCCCGTCGTCCCGATTTCGTGGCTGATCGGCAAGTGGGTCGGAGTTGGCCTGGGGACCTACCCAACGATCGAAGACTTCCGTTTCGGCCAGGAAGTCACCTTCACTAACGATGGTCGCCCCTTCCTGATCTACACCAGCAAGTCGTGGATCTTGGATGATGAAGGCAATCGAGTTCGCCCGGCCGCCACCGAATCAGGATTCTGGCGGCCGCAGCCAGACAACCAACTTGAGGTCCTCCTGGTTCACTCAACCGGTCACCTCGAGACCTACTTGGGAACAAACGAAGTCACTTCCATCGCCGATGCGACGATCACCGGCGCTCGATGCGAGTTGAAGACTGATGTTGTCGTTCGTAGCAACAACGCCAAGGAATACGACGGCGGCGTTCGCCTCTACGGGCTCATCGAAGGTGACCTCGGGTGGGCGTACGACATGGCCGCGGTGGGGGAACCACTGACCAACCACCTTTCCGCGCGGCTCGCAAAAGTTGATTAACGCCGTTTGGGGAAGCAAGTGGTCGGCTTCATCGTTGCACCGGTTATGAGGGCTCATGTCTAAATCCGCGACCCCGCCCCGCCCGGTGCCGGTATTGCCCCCGGACGGGGCGGCTGACGCAACCATCGCCTGGCACTACGGCGATCCTCACGCGGAGCAGCGCGCATTGGTTGAGGGTCGAGCAGTGGTTGACCTCTCGAATCGTGCGGTCGTCACGGTGTCAGGCCCGGACCGCCTCAGTTGGCTCAACGATCTGGTCTCACACAAGGTTGACCAACTTGCCCCAGGCGACAGCACACTCGCCCTCATTCTTGATCCGCACGGACATGTAGAGCATGAACTCCACATGGTCGATGACGGTGACCTGACGTGGATCACGGCCGAACCGGGAACCGCCGCGGACCTGGTGAGCTATCTCGACCGGATGCGCTTCATGCGCCGAGTAGAGGTCCGGGATGTCAGTGACGACTTCGCAGTTGTGTGGTCCACGACCTCGGATAACAGTGACTTCGTGAGCTGGCATCCCCCCGGGGAGTTCGCTGGAACTGGCCGAACCGAAGCGGGCGAAGATCGTGGCGGTGGAGCGACGAAGTATGTCGCGGCGCGCCCTGCAACCTTTGCCGGCGCGGAGTTGATCATTCCCAGGCCGGAACTGGAGACATTCATTCAGCAGGCGCCAGCAGTCGCCGGTTCCTGGGCGCGCGAAGCACTCAGGGCTGCCGCCGCTGTTCCTCGCCTCGGGTTCGAAACAGATCACAAGACTCTGCCCCATGAAGTCGGATGGATTGGCAGCGGTGTGCACCTTGCAAAAGGTTGTTACCGCGGTCAGGAGACCGTCGCCCGGGTCCATAATCTTGGTCGACCACCGCGACGGCTAGTGCTCCTGCATCTGGATGGCTCCATCGAGGAGTTGCCGACGCGTGGCGCTCAGGTGCTTGCTGGCGATCGGGTAGTGGGGTGGATCGCCACACCCGCTCGCCACTACGAGCTAGGTCCAATCGCCACCGCAGTCATCAAACGAACAACCCCCACCGAGGAGCCGCTGCGTGTGCAGCTGCCAGGCGAAGGCCGATTTGTTAGCGCCAATGTCGAAGATGTGGTTGTCGCAGGCTGAGCAGTGTCGCCGACGGGTCGACAAACGCGCGATAGAGGCCTGATTTGCAGTAACACCTATGAAATATGGGCGAGCCACACTATCCGTAAGGCCAGTAGTGCGACTATTGTCACGATTGACGAGTACAAGCTCGATCAGCGAACGTTCGAAACGGGGTGGCAGTCATGGGGCATACCGACCCGGGCTCACGCCTTCCGGATTCGATCGATCTCACGGAGTTGTCCCTAGAGGATTTGCGAGTTGCTCGCCGCCGGGCCGAAAAGGACGAGCAGGACCTTTCCTACGTCCGCCGCCTACTCCATGGCCGGATCGACATCATCAAGGCCGAGGTTCGGCGCCGCGAGGGCTCGGGCGACGAACTGATCGCCAGCTTGCCGAGCATTCTGGCCGACACTCCCAGCGGCGGAAAGCAGCCCCAAGGCCGCCACATCAGTATTGATGACGCTGATCTGAATCACCCGGTGGCTCAGGAAGCGCACAATGCGCTCGGCAGTCTGTCGACGACGAACCTCTCCGCGGTATCTGATGAAGAGCTTGTGCTGGCGATCGAATCGTTGACTGCTCATGAGCGAAGCGTTTCCGAAGCGCGGACCCTGCTGCACAAGAAGATCGATGGGATGGGTTCTGAGCTCACCCGGCGCTACCGCGAAGGCAGCGCCCAGGTTGACGATTTGCTTGCTGCTGCTCGCAGGCCGTAACTCTTCGAACACGTTTAGCGTTCAAAACACCCTATTTCCATCACTTTGTGTGCCACTTCACCGAATCAACGGAGAAATAGTGTTTGCAATAGCAAGCACTTTGGGCAAACTAGAGATGTGACGCGAATTGATGTTGGGGGACTCGGGGAGTACATCCGCGAGCAGCGAAAGCTGGCAGAGATGTCTTTACGGCAGCTCGCAGCCAATGCTGAGATTTCAAATCCTTACCTCAGCCAAATCGAACGTGGCATGCGGAAGCCCAGCGCAGAGATCTTGAGTCAGATCGCGAAGGGACTGCGAATATCGGCAGAGACGCTTTATGTCCGAGCCGGGATCTTGGAAGACATCCGGGGGGATGGAACGGTGACGGCGGCTTTACTCGCTGACCAGACCATCACGGATCGTCAACGCCAAGTCCTGCAAGAGATCTACGCCGCATTCCAAGCGGAAAACGCGGCAACGGATTCGACTCGAGCTGGGGAATCCGACAAGAACAGCCCAGATTCAGTGACCGAGGGCCTGGGTAGAACCACAGTAGGTAGCAAGACGCCTGAATCGTCGGGGGGAACTGTCGATCCAGGTGCGCAAGGGGACCACAAAGACAATGCACTCGCTGCTAGCGGTGCGTAACGAGAGGAATGATCAACATGGCAACCACCACTGCCAAGAAGGCGACTGCCGTCAAGAAGACCGCAGCCAAGAAGACGACCACCGTCAAGAAGACCGCGGCCAAGAAGACCACGGCAGCGAAGAAGACTGCTGCCAACGCAACTGCCGCGGCCAAGAAGACGACGACCGTCAAGAGCCCAACTCGCGCGACGAAGCCCGTCCGCAAGCCTGTTGCAGCCAAGAACGTGCGCGTCATCAACGTCCCGATGGTTGAGATGCCGAAGCTTGAAGCAATCCGCAAGGGTGAAATGCCCAAGTTCGAAACCCGCAAGGTTGAACTGCCCGCCGTGGAAATGCCGAACGCTGACGAGGTTCGCGCCGAACTGGCCGACCGCCTCGAGGACGTGCAGGAAGCCGTCGTCGCTGCGCCAGCCCGCGCACAGGAAGCCGTCATTGATCTGCGCGAGCGTTACACCGCCCGCGTCGACACGCTGGTTGATCGTTTCGAGGTCCGCACCGCTGACCTTCGCAAGACGATCGAAGACGCAATCGTGACTGTTCGCGAGCGCGTTGGCCTGTAAACGCCACTAGCTCACAGGAGGGCCCGCCATCGAAGGTTGATGGCGGGCCCTCCTGCGTGGTCCCCTTGCAGCATTGGGGAGGTCTGCTGCCCTCTAGCAGCAGGAACTCCACCCAATGCTGGGTCGGGCCATGGGTGACGGCGAGGCTAACTGGGGTCGACGCGAGTGCCGTTGATCCAGGTGCCAAGTACGCGAACCGTCGCTTCCAGGTCGCTGGGTTCGACTGTGTAGGGGTCGGCGCTGAGTTCAGTAAAGTCAGCGAACTTGCCCACTTCGATGCTGCCCACTTCGGTGTCGCTGAAGAGATGCCACGCAGCGTTGATCGTGATTGCGTTGAGCGCCTCGTCAATGGCTATGCACTCGTCGGTGCCGAGCTTGCGACCGGACTTCGAAACCCTTGTTGTTGCAGTCTCGAGATTCCCGATAGGTACCGGTGGGGTGAAGTAGCCGTCGTGGTGCAGCGAAATACTGATGCCGGAATCAATCGCCGACCGCAGTCGCATCCAGTGGGAACCTCTGTCCTCACCGAGGATGTCGTCGACGTACGTGTCCCCAAAGTAGTAAACGTGGCGAACGAACATCGAGCACGTCACGCCGAGGCTGTTGGCACGCTCGAACTGTGCCTTCGTGGTCTCGCCACAGTGTTCGAGCCGCCACCGGTGATCCGTTCCGATCATGTTGCGCTCCCGCAGGACCGTTTCATAGACATTGAGGATTCGATCAGTGGCGGCGTCGCCTTGAACGTGGCAGGCGAACTGGAGGCCGGAGTCCGCATACGCGCGAACGATGG
>ERZ795062.2740-NODE-2740-length-11399-cov-6.039669_pt1 | contig 11399 bp, 9 predicted proteins | sample MGYA00375146_ERZ795062 | MGnify/ENA primary metagenome ERZ795062 (study PRJEB30191, sample SAMN05720281) | activated sludge metagenome | isolation source: Anaerobic digester | place: USA | collected 2015-07-16 ...
GCGCCGTCGGCTCCGGTGATGAATCGTTTGTCGCCGTTGATCTTCCAGCCGCCATCGACCTTGACCGCCTGGGTACGCAGGGCGTTGGGATCGGATCCGGCCCCCGGCGAGGGTTCGGTCATCGCGAATGCCGACCGCACGATGCCACGCGCGAGCGGTTCCAGGTAGGCGGTGCGCTGGCGGTCGTCGGCGACGTGGGCGAGCATGTGCACGTTACCCTCGTCGGGTGCGCCGATGTGCAGGGCCACCGGCCCGAATGTCGAGTATCCGGCGGCCTCGAAGACCGGCGCCCGGTCGGACATGTTCAGTCCGAGTCCACCGAATTCGATAGGGGCGTGGGGGGCGAATACCCCCGCTTCGCGAGCGGCGTCACCCAGCCGTCGGCGCAGGTCGTCGCCGCCGGCCGCGGTGATGTCACCGTGAAACTCGTTCTCGATTGGCAAAACATGTTCGCGCACAAAGGTTGTCGTCTTATCGACGAGCTCGGTGACGGACGTGTCGTAAGTCAGGTCTACAGGCAACGGACTTCTCCTGGTACGGCATCCTACCGAGCGATCGCTCGGTAACGGTTACACCATGCCAGCCCGGTGCGGTCGCCGTCAACGAGTCGGGTGATCTCCTGTGTACTCCACCAGGCAGCGCGCCATGTGCAGATTGCGCCGGATCAACTCGTCCGCATCCACCTCGCCGTCGACGTTGAACCAGGTGGACACCCCCACGCACATGGTCGCCACGGCACGCGCGGCGTCCTTGGGGAATGCCGTGGCAAAGTCACCGGACTCGACACCGGCGAACACGATCTGATCGACCATCCGCTGCTGGCGGTCCCGATGCGCCACGTACGTCGGCTTGTAGTCGGCGTCGAGGCTGCGGATCTCGGTGGACCCGACGAACGCCTGCGCCTGCCGGTACATGTGGAATCGCAGCAATGATTCGACGACGGCGTCGAATCGGTCGACGGGCCGCTTCCCCGCCTCTGCGATGGCCTGCTCCGAACGCGTGAGCAGGTCGCTCATCGTTCGCTCGAGGAGCCCCTGCAGCAGCGACTGCTTGGACGGATAGTGGTGATACAGCCCGGGCACCGACAGGTTGGCGCGCGCGGCGATCTCCCGCACCGACGTACCGTGGTAGCCGTGCTCGGCGAAGGTGTCGAGCGCGGCCGCCAACGGCACAGGAAGCTCGGCCGTGCCGTAGTCGCGCCAACCCCCGGGTACGGGCGTCACGGCGTCGTGGTCGTCGGTGTTCGGCTCACCAACCGCGCTGCTCATGGGTACCAACATAGCCGCAGGCGCTCCCCGACCGAACACTAGCTCCGTGAGCGCAGCCACACCCCTATAGCTATTGATAGTCATTATCATTTACTCTGGACCGTATGAAGGTACGCAACTCGATCCGCTCCATGAAGAACAAGCCGGGCGCACAGGTCGTCCGCCGGCGTGGCCGGCTGTACGTGATCAACAAGAAGGAGCCCCGGTTCAAAACCCGCCAAGGGTAGTGGGCGCATCGGCGTCGAGGTCCGTAACGCGGGTGTGGCCGGACAGCCCCAGCGTCAGATCGAGTTCGGCAATGATGTTGGCCATATCGGCCAAATCCGGGCCGGGTTCCCGTGACGGGGATCTACTCGTAACACCCCTGCTTCTCGAATACCTGAATAAATGCCTGGCGTTGACGTCCATCCGGGGCTTTGAACGACTCGTCCTGCCAGTAGAGGGTAAGACATCCGCCGGCCGCGATCCGTTCGGCCCCCATCGGCAACACATATCGGGCCATACCGGCCAGCTCACTGTACGGTTTGGGCGCGATCTGCTGTGCGACCGGCAGCAACCCCGAATCGCGGACCAGCACTGTCTGCGAGTAGGTCAGCACCGTGACGTGGTCCCATTTGATGTAACTCCACTCGGTCAGCCGGCCCGAGGAATCATAGCTGGGCAACATGTACCTGTCGGAGAGAATCGTCGGGAACGGGTCGGCTTTGGTCGGCTTCGGGGTTGTGCTCTCCTTGTCATAATTCGACACGGCCACGTGGAACGGAACTCCCGATCCGGATGGCTCGGTCGGTTCGGCCGAAGCCGGCACCCCTGAAGAGGCAAACACACCTGCCACAAATACCGTTGCTACGCCGACGATTCCCCATCGACGCAATCTTGCGATGCTCACCACGCACGTCCTCTCGTCCGCGGCCGGATACGACGGGTACGCACCTCATTCCCGCGATCAACAAACTGCATCTCCGGCATCATTCAACATTCCATAGTTCCAGTAAACTACGTGGAATATTTACCCCTTGGGGCGACGATAGTTGCGTAACCATACAAACGTGGATTCGCCGAGACCCCTATTTCACACCGCCGGTCAGGACAGTCCTGCTGTCATCGGCAGAGCTCGTGGCTGCCGCGCGAGGCGGATTCTCCGGCACCGGTGACCACCAGGCCGGGTTCATCGCGCAGCGGGTGTTCGATCTCGTCACGCCACAGCCGGGCCGCCACGTAGAACACCACGACGCACGGCACCGGCAGCAGACCGGCCAGTATGAATGTCGCCGTGTATCCGATCGCGTGGCTGACCGGGGCCACAACGGCCATCGACACCGGCATCAGCGCGATCGACACGAAGAAGTCCAGGCTCGCCACCCGGCCCAGCAAATGCGGCGGCACCCGGCGCTGCAGCAGCGTCCCCCAGATCACCATCGGGCCGTCGAACAGCACGCCGAGGACGAACGCCGTGACGACGAACATCCAGGTACGGTCGGCGAAGGCCATGGCGACCAACGGCACACTCGAGATTCCCCAGATACCGAGCATCAGCGTCAGGTATCGGCGCGGCATCGGGATCGACGCGAAGGTCAGCGACGCCACCGCGGCGCCGGCCCCGAATCCCATCAGCACCAGCGAATGATCACCGGCGTCGCCGCCCGCGCGGTCCCGTAATGCGAACGGCACCAGCACCTCAATCGGACCCATCGTCGCCAGCACCAGGATGGTGGCGAAGAACAGCGTCGCCCACAGCCACGGGGTGCGCCACATGTACGCGACACCTTCGGCGATGTCGGCGACCACGCCCCTCACCCCTGACCGGCCGGTGCTCTCCGCCGGTTCATGCCGCCGGGCCACCGGCCCCATCGCCATGTAACACCACCCCGACAGCGCCGACGCGACACCGGCGAGGACGATCGCCTGCCCCGGTGCGGCCAGACCGATGACCAGGCCGGCGATCATCGGGCCCGCCGCCTGATTGAACACCGGCCGCATAAACCCTTCCACACCGTTCGCGGCCTGCAGGTGGGCGGCCTCGACGACATTCGGCAGCATCGCCGAGTACGCCGGGTAGTACATGCCGGTGGTGATGCCGCAGAGCAGCGCCACGACCAGCAGATGCCAGTACGTGAGTACCCCGGCCATCGACGCCACCCCGATCGAGGCGAACGCGACGAGTTTGACGAGCTCCAGAGCAATCGTGATGAACCGCTGCGACACCCTGTCGGCGAGCACCCCACCCGCCAGGCTCGACACCAGCATGCCGACGGCGGTGGTCCCCGATACCAGCGACACCTCACCGGGACCACCCCCGAGGTCGATGACCTGCCAGACCGCGGCGATCAGCCAGATACCGTCGCCGAACAGTGCGAGCATCAGACCCGCGGCCAGCCACCGGTATTGCCGCATCCCGAACGGGCGCAGCATCCTGGGCAGTTCGGCCTGCGATGTCATCCGTCGAGGATGCGCGCTCCCCGCCCATCGGCGCCAATGATTTTTCGGCCTGCTTAGCTACCCCGCCAACGGACAATCTCGGCTCACGGGGTTTCGAGGCTCGTCGCTAACGCTCCTCACACCTCAACCGGCAGTGAGGCGGCCACGTCGCCGGTCGATGCGCGAGCTTACGGCCCGAAACCCTTTCCCCACCTGTCGAGATGCGAGCTCGCGAGCCTCGAAACCTGGTGAGCCGACACTGTCAGCTCGCCTGGCGCCCCGTCTTCGGCTCCTGCCCCGAGGCCCGGTTCTTCACCGAGGCACGCAGCGCGGCAAGCAGATCGGCGACCTCCGAATCATCGTCGGACCCCGGCTCTTCGGTCTCCGGGAACGCCTCGCCACCTTCGGATCTCGCCTCGATGAGTTTGCTCAGTTCGATCTGGTACTTGTCCTCGAACCGGCTCGGGTCGAAGTCGGTGGCCATCGACTCGATGAGAGAGGCCGCCATCTCCAATTCCTGCGGCCGCAATTCCACCTCGGTGTCGAGAAACGTGAATTCGGGTGGACGCACCTCGTCGGGCCAGAGCAGGGTCTGTAGCGTCATCACGCCGTCGATGATCCGCACCACCGCCAGCCGGGTGCGATTGCGCAGGGTGAACTCGGCGACGGCCAGGCGGTCGGTCTGTTCGAGCGCCCGTGCCAGCAGCGTGTACGCCTTCGGCGATTTCGACGCCGGTTCGAGGTAGTACGGTTTGTCGAAGTAGATGGGGTCGACCTGTTCGCGCGGGACGAACTCCAGGATGGATATCTCCGGTGAACGATTCACCGGCAGCGTCGCCAGATCATCCTTGGTGACGATCACCGTCTCGCCGGAGTCGGCCTCGTAGGCGTTGGCGATTTTCGCGTAGTCGACCTCGGTGTCGGTGCCCTCGCGGACGCGGCGGTACCGGATGCGTGTGCCGTCGGCGGAGTCGACCTGATGCGATGTGCGATCGTGGCTTTCCGTGGCCGAGTACACCTTGACCGGAACATTCACCAGGCCAAAGCTGAGATCGCCCTTCCAGATCGAGCGCATGTGGGCCATTGTGCCACCGAAGTCAAGAGGCCGCGGTCCTATACGGTCGACCGGGAAAGCGCACAATGGACACATGGCGGGCGACACCCTCGACATCGACGGCCGCACGATCGCTGTCACCAACCTGTCCAAAGTTCTGTATCCGCCGGTCGGCGCCGACACCGCCGGTACCCGCAAATTCGAGGTCATCGACTACTACAACCGCATCGCCGATGTCATGCTGCCGCATATCCGGGGCCGCATCATCACCCGCAAACGCTGGCCCGGCGGGGTCGGGGCGAGCGGAGCGACGGGAAATGCCGGGGCGAGCGGAGCGACGGGAAATGCCGGGGCGAGCGGAGCGACGGGGAATACCCGTTCGGCCGCGTTCTTCGAAAAGCATCTCCCCGAGAGTGCCCCCGCGTGGCTGCCGCGGTACACCGTCGAACACAGCGGCCGCCACATCACCTACCCGCTGGCGGACGACCGCGCCGCGCTGGTGTGGCTGGCGCAGATGGCGGCGCTCGAACTGCACGTTCCGCAGTGGCGCGTGCCGGTGGACGGCGGGCCGGTCACCGCATCGCGGCTCGTGCTCGACCTCGATCCCGGACCGGGGGTGCCGCTGCACGAATGCGCGCAGGTCGCGCTGCAGATCCGGCAGATGCTCGACGCCGCGGGACTGCGTTCGTTTCCGGTGACCAGCGGCGGCAAAGGAATCCACGTGTACGCCCGGTTCGACCGCCCGGTGTCGCCCGACTCGGCGCGCAAGGTGGCCAAACAGATCGCGACAGCTCTGGCGTCGGCGTACCCCGAGACAATCACCGCGTCGATGGCCAAGTCCGTGCGCGAACGTCGGGTATTCATCGACTGGAGCCAGAACAGCGCCGCCAAGACGACGCTCGCCCCGTATTCGCTGCGGGGCCGGGAGCGGCCGTGGGCGGCGGCGCCGCGCACCTGGGACGAACTCGCCGAACCCGACCTGCGGCAGTTGCTGTACACGGAGATCCTGGAGCGGGTCGCCGCGTCGGGGGATCTGTTGTCGGGGCTCGATGACCCGTCGCCGCCGGCATCGTCGTCGTACCAGGAGCCGGGCCTCGTCGCCGACCTGTCGGAGTACCGGAGCAAACGCGACGAGGCCAGGACACCCGAACCGTTCGGTGACGACGAGCACCGCCGATCCACGCGAGCCGGGCCGGTCTTCGTCATCCAGGAGCATCACGCGCGCCGCCCGCACTACGACTTCCGCCTCGAACACGACGGGGTACTGGTGTCGTGGGCGATACCGAAGAATCTGCCGACCGATCACGATCAGAACCGGCTGGCGGTGCGAACCGAGGACCATCCGCTCGACTACGCCGACTTCGCCGGCGACATTCCGGCCGGGGAGTACGGCGGCGGACACGTGGAGATCTGGGACACCGGAACCTACGAGCTGGAGAAGTGGCGGGACGAGGAGATCATCGTCCGGTTGCGGGGACGCCGGACCCAGGGCCGATATGTGCTGATCAAGACCGGCGAACGCAACTGGCTGGCACATCTGATGCACGACGAACCGCGCCCCCTCACCGCCGACCTGCGGCATCCCCGGCCGATGCTGGCCGTCGACGAACCGATCGACGGCCTCGACGCACGGGACTGGGCGTTCGAGGGCAAATGGGACGGCTACCGCGTGCTGGTGCGTTCGGGGGGCGGCGAGTACCGGTTGTCGTCGCGGTCGGGACTGGACCTGACCGCCGATTTTCCGGAGTTGCGCGGCATCGTCGACGAACTCGGCCTGCTTGACGTGATACTCGACGGCGAGGTGGTGGCGATCGACTCGTCGGGCCGCACCGATTTCACCATCCTGGCATCCCGCGGCACCACCGCCGAACCGTACCGGCTGCGGCTGCTGCTGTTCGACATCCTGTACTTGAACGGCACGTCACTGCTGGAAGTGCCCTGGTCACAGCGCCGTGCCCTGCTCGACGAACTCACCCCGCTGTTCCGGTCGTCACCGTACACCGAGGTGCCCGCGCTGCTGGAGGGGTCCGGGGCAGACGCCATCGCGCACAGCCGCGAGCACAACTACGAAGGTGTCGTGGCCAAGCTGCGCAGTTCGGTCTACCAGCAGGGACGCCGCTCCACCCAGTGGCGCAAGCACAAGAACTGGAACGACATCGAGGTGGTGATCGGCGGATGGCGGCCCGGCCGCGGCAACCGTTCGGGCACCCTCGGCTCGCTGCTGCTGGGTCTGCCGGAGGAGACCGGCCTACGGTACGTCGGCAGGGTGGGGACAGGTTTCACCGACGCCCAGCTGCGGGCACTCGCCGAGGAACTGCAACCGCTGCGGATCCGGATGTGCCCGTTCATCGACAACATCGACCGGCCGGTCGCGTCGACGGCCACGTGGGTGCTGCCCACACTGGTCGGCGAGGTGCGGTTCATGGACTGGACCTCGACCGGGCATCTGCGGCACCCGAGCTGGCGGGGAATCCGGCGCGACAAGCTGCCCGGCGACCTGTAGCGGACGGCGGCGGCCGTATCGACGATGCGGTCGTCGCACTTGTCGATGTGCTTTCACGTAGTGCGAGGACTAGGGTGTCTGAGGTGCCCCGGGTGTTCGTTGTCGCCCACATCAGCGACCTGCATTTCAACGGCTCGGAACACCACCGCAGCCGCGTCGAATCCGTCCTGCGATATATCAACTCACGCGCCGCCGGTATCGATGCGCTGATCGTCACCGGCGATCTGGTGGACCGGGGAACGGCAGCCGAGTACGACGAGGCGCGCGACACACTGCACAGCACACTGCCGACGCTCATCACCATCGGCAACCACGATGACCGGGAACACTACAACGCTAGTTTCCGGCGTGAACCCGGTCAGGCACACGCCAATTCGGCCCTCACTCTCGATGGACTGCAACTACTGCTCGTCGACTCCTCGATTCCCGGCCGGCCCGGCGGCTACATCGACGACGACGACATCGACTGGCTCGAGGATCAGCTGCGCACCGCCGAACCCGGCACCCCCACGCTGATCGCATTCCACCACCCACCTGTTCCGGTGCACATGTCGTACATGGACACCATCAAGCAGACCGGTGAGGAGCGACTGGCCCGGCTCGTCGACCGGCACCCGAATATCGTGGCGTTCCTGTGCGGTCACATCCACTCGGCCGCCGTCACCACCTTCGCCGGCCGCCCATTGTGTGTGGCCCCCGGCGTCTCATCCACCCTCAACCTGCCGTTCGAGGGTCCCGAGGTCCTCAACGAGGGCCAGCCACCCGGTGTCGCATTCCACCTGATCGGCGACGACAACCGCATCGTCACCCACTTCCGCGCCGTGATGGGCTGAGTAACCTTCGGTTCTCAGGTGAGGGACGCCATCGCCCGGTCGGCGGTGCCGCGCGAGAAATAGTCGATCACCGGGAGCACCGTCGCCAGCGGAGCGGGGGCCACCGCATCGGGCCGGTGGGTGACCGCCCGGACGATCCAGCGCCCGGCCTCCTCGACGTCCAGCGCCGGAACATCATCGTATTCCTCTGTGGGGGAGATCATTTCCGTCCGAACCAGCGGGAAGTAGACGTTGGTGACCCGTACCCCCGGATGCGGCCTCTCCGCGTTCAGACTGCGGCCGAAGATCGCGAGGGCGTTCTTGGACGCCGCGTACGCCGAGAACCTCGGGAAGGTGCCCGCCAGCAGACCCCACGTGCACACGTTCACGAACTGGCCCCGGCCGCGGGCCACCATCCCCGGTAGAAGACCCAGCGTCAACTGCACCGGTGCGTGGTAGTTGAGCTCCATGGTGCGCCGGAAGTCGTGCTGCCTCTCGGTCGAATCGATGATCCTGCGACGGATGGACCGGCCGGCGTTGTTCACCAGCACATCCACCTCGACGCCGTTCAGCTCGTCGACCAGACCGGCGATCGACGTCTCGTCCGAGAGATCACACACCCTGTAGTCGGCGCCGATCTGCCCGGCCAGCGCCGACAGTTCGTCCTCGCGCCGGGCCACCAGAATCACCTCGGCGCCACGGCCGGCCAGTTCGATGGCGGCCGCGCGGCCGATCCCAGCCGACGCACCGGTCACCACCACGCGCAGCCCGGCCACATCACGGCCCGGACCGTCGAGCACATGTTCCACCGGGCCGGGCAGCCAGGTCCGGCGCTGCATGGCCGCGGCGAGCGGTCGCCCCACCACCCGATCGAACACCTTCGGCACAGCCATGGCACGTCCCTTCCGGCTCATCGACGTCCCGTCCGGCTCGTCGACGTCCCGTCCAGGCTACGGCGCGCGACACCGGTGACCGGTCGCCGGGACGGTCAGCCGAGGCCGTTGAGCTTGTCCACCTCGGTGAACAGGTCGCCGATCGCATAGTTGTTGACCGCCACGAAGTTGGGCATCTGCCCGCGTTCGGTGCGGCACGCCGCCAGCCGCGTACCCAGCACGGCCGACGAATTGACGGTGCGGGCGTCGCGGATGCGAGTGGCGAAATTGCTCAGCCAATGGTTGATCAACAACAGCGGAGCGTCGACGGCACCGCGGTTGGGGCGGCAGGTGAAGTCGGCGATCTTCGTGAACTCGTACGGCGTCTCCTGCACCCAGGTGTCCGACGGCAGCACCCACGGTCGCGCGGTGCCGCCGCCGGTGTTCTCGTGAATCCACACCAGCCGCCGGCCCGAATCGATCATCTCCCCGAGCGTGGGCCACGGCCCGCCCGGCGTCGGGGTATACAGCATGTCGTACATGCCGGCCGATGTCAGCAGGGACTCCACATCCTCGGGGGTCACCTGGTCCTGCACCATGAACGTGACCACCTCGCGCGGATGATCGCGCATCCATTCCTTGACTCGCACCATCAGCGGCAGCCACTCGGTGGAGCCGAGTTCGCAGAGTTCGTGGCACAGATACGGTTTCACCGCACCCACCGGTTCCAGGTCCAACGAGTCGCGCACCCGCAGTGCGCTGCGCACCACATCGGCACCGTAGGTTTTCTCCGCCGCGGCCAGCGCCTCCGCCCGACTCGACTCCGTATTGGCCACCGTCGGTGGACGACTCGACATCTGCCCGTACCAGCTATCGATGAGGAATACCCGCACACCGTCGCGCAACTGACCCATCACGCCGGTGGGTTGCTCACCGATGAACCAGCCGTCACCGTCGGAGGCCGACATCGAGTTGTGCGTCGCCGGATAAGCAACATCGTTGTAGCGGCGGTCGCACAGTTCGCGATACCCGTTGCAGGCCTTCGGATCACTTCCATTCTGCGCCACCGTGGCCATGTCCCTGGCCTTGGGCCAAGCCAGGTACGCCACCGACGAGATCACCAGTGCCACCACCACCAGCGCGGCCAGCGGAGCGGTCACCTTCTCCAGATGCAGCTTCTTCTCCGCCGAACGCAGCCAACTGATCGCCGCGGCGATCAGATCGCGTCCGCCCCAACCGACCAGCGCCAGCCCCGCCGCACTGCCGAGCACCGCCAGCACCGCCAGTGGACGCAGCACCGTGAGAATGCCGACGACGACGATCAGCGCACCACGGGCCGCCAGCGCCGTGCGGGTGGCCCGGCGCGGACGGACCAGCCAGTGCCACAGGTCGAGCCATTGGTCCCTGGTGGTGGGAACCGACCGGATGCCGCCCATCGCATGCCCGAGCAACCCCACGACCAGCGCCAGCGCCGCGACGATCCACAACCTGCCGTCGATCTCGTGCCAGGCCGCCACCGTGAGCGCGCCCTTGATGTCGTCGGTCGGGATGAGCACGGAGGCGAGCGTCGCCCCCAGGATCACCCCGACGACGATCCCGCCCAGCCACAGAAACGAACGCCCGAACGTGCGCGACACCTGCGCCCAGGTACGTTCGCGCAACAGCGCCGCCCCGGCCAGCAGCAGCACGGCCAGTATCGGCAGCGCCCAGGCCGCTATCCGCACCCAGTGCACCACCGACACGATCTTGGTGTCGAAGTCCGAGGCCCCGATCTGCGACAGCGTGACATCCATGTCGTCGGGCAGTTTGGCGGCGGCATCGGGGGCGACGGTCTTGAGCGCGGCGATGGCGACAGCGCCGATGTCGGCGATCCGCAGGATGGGCAACGCCGTGTCGCCGGTGGTGATCGCCCGGTGCAACGGCACCGCCGCCGAACGCACCACCGCACCGGCGGCGGGCGAGGAGATGACCGTCGACGACACCGACTCCACCAGCGGCCGCAGCGCCACCAGGTCGGGTGCCGCATCCAGCAACCTGTTGGACACCTCCAGCCCCAGGACCCGCGCGACGTCGGGATCCTGCCGCACCGAATCGACGTGCCCGGCAAACCGCTCGGAGTCGATCACCTCCCGGTTCAGCAGCCCCGCGAACAGGCCCAGCACCAGGCACGCGGTGCCGAGAACGAACAGTATCCCGGACCCGACCTCGCGCATGCTGCCCATTCAATCACCTACACGCACAAACCCCACCGGTCCTCGCGGTCTCGCGACGGTTGTCGCGCCGAGGGGATCGGTGGGGTTTCGTGGCGAACGGCTTACAGCGCCTTGAGTTCCTCGATGACGCTGTCGACGGACTTCTTGGCGTCACCGAACAGCATCGAAGTGCGCTCGCCGAAGAACAGCGGGTTCTCGATACCGGCGTAACCCGAGCTCATACCGCGCTTGAGCACGATCACCGAGCGGGCCTCGTCGA
>ERZ795062.2741-NODE-2741-length-11398-cov-106.911575_pt1 | contig 11398 bp, 14 predicted proteins | sample MGYA00375146_ERZ795062 | MGnify/ENA primary metagenome ERZ795062 (study PRJEB30191, sample SAMN05720281) | activated sludge metagenome | isolation source: Anaerobic digester | place: USA | collected 2015-07-16 ...
ATCGGCTCGGTTATGTCAAGGTTTACGTCGCGGCCCATGCTCTTGAGAAGGGTCATGAACAGGGTCGCCATGATGGCGGATACCAGCCTTTGGTGCTTCAGGACGGAGATGGTGGGACCCAGCTCTTCCTTATAGGGCAGGAAGTTCATGTACAGGAGCCCCGGCGTCTTTACGATCGTCTGTATTATCGTCTTGAGCTCGCTTTTGCTGACGAACCTGTCGGGATATTTCTCCGCCAGCCACTGCATGGCCAGTATGGAGTCCACGAAGGCTATGTTGTTTCCCCGCTGGTTTTTTATTCCGTATTTCAGCCAGTCCAGAGCCGAAGTAAGGCTGATCCCGAAAAAATCGGCCAGCTGATAGTTGTCCAGCTCGAAGTCCTTCTGTATCTTTTGTATGATTTCCGCCGGAACTTTTACTGTTCTCTTTGCCATTATAGTTGACCCCCTTAGAAATAAATATTTGTTCAAGTATAATGGATTTAAGTTTTTTTGTCAACTGTTACGAATTTTCGTTTTAAAAATAACAAAAACTCTAAGGAAAATTAACAGTCAATCTTAACGGCCATGTTAAACAGCGTCTCGGGCAGGGTGCAGGCATATCTTCTCGTCATGTTTATATTGCTGTGTCCCAATATCACCTGCACCACGTCTATGGGGGTCCCTTCCGAAAGGAGCCTTGTCGCTGCCGTGTGTCTCAGCCTGTGCGTCCTGAAGTCGATGCCCGTGGCCTTTCTCGTGCGGTAGGCGTATACCTGAAGGGTTTGCGGTTTTACGCCGAAAAGGGTGTCCTTTTTGTCCTTCATCTTCAGGAGCTTTCCCGCGATTGCGGGATCGGTCACGGGGACGGTCCTTCTCTTGTTTCCCTTTCCCTGCTCGACCTTGACAAAAAGCCTTCCCTGAAGCACCACGACGTCGTCTCCCGTAAGGGCCGCGACTTCCGAGACGCGAAGTCCCGTGGCAAGCTGGGTCTCGAAGGCGGCGACCACGTTTTCCGGGAAGTTCTTTCTCATGTAGGAGAAGACCTTCTCTATCTCTTCGTCCGACATGTAATCGGGCGGAAGCTCGGGCTCCTTCAAGGACAGCTTTCCCGTCCTGACGGGGTTTTCTTCCACGATGCCTTCTTCCTGCAGAAAGGAAAAGAAGCTCCTTAAAGCGGCAAGTATGGCGTTTACGGATCTCGGCGCAAGGCGCTCGCAAAGGTCGTTCCTGAAGTCCCTTATGTCCCGGAAGCTCACTTCGTCAAAGCTTATATCGCGCTCCTTCATCCACCTTAGGAACTTTCTCAAGTGCTCTTCGTACACGTGCGCCGTGTTCGGTGCCTTCGTGTATTTGAGCTCTTCCAGAAAGTCCTTGACCGTCTGTCTCACATAAATCGCCTGCCTTTCAAAAGGAGTATGAAAGGGGACATGCGTTCTTCCGTCTTTCGGTCGAAGATGCCGCATGTCCCCCGGTTTTTCCGCCTTTCGGCCTTGAGTGGGATAATGGGAGATTATCCTTTAAAAACGGGCTTTTTCGGCGGGAGTACGAGACGATTGACCTTTACTGATCTTCGTCATCGTTAAGGAAGTCTTCAAGGTCGGCTAAGTCTTCCAGTATCACGCAGTCGTCCGTGATGAGCTCCAAGCCGAGCTCCTGCACGTCCTTTTCGGACACGAGCTCTTCGCAGGGCGCTTCCTTCGACAGCAGGTCCTTTATCACTTCGTCGCTTCCTTCGACCTTAAGATCGGGACCCTTCTCCGGCGGCAGAAGGAAGGATACGTCCGCCACGTCCCACTTCGTCCCCGTAACCGCAAGGGCCTTGCCGGGCGGCAGCATGTCGGGAGTCTCGTATTCAAGGAACGTGAGCCTTTCAAATCCCGTGGTGTCGTACACCTTCGACTTGAAAAACGGCGTAATGCCCTGCCTGCCGAATATGATCGTCTTTCCTTCCATCGGCCTGAGCGTCGAGCAGATCGCGTCAAAGCCGGTCGACTCAAGCAGGTGTCCGTACTCGTGGGCTTCCGGGGCCAGCAGGACGGCTCCCTTCATCCTGAGCTCAAGCAGGGACAGCAGTATCCTTAGCTCGTCTTCGCCGTAGGCGGGCCTGTAAACGATCACGGGCCTGTCCGTTTCGATCGGGTCCGTCCTTTCGTGAGCGGATATGCGGCACAGCGGGTCAAGGTAGGACCGGGTTACGGAGATCATGCCGGCTGCCGTGTTGGGAGCGTTGTCGAGTATGAGAGTCCTTATCATGCCGTCGTCGTACTTCTCCCACCACAGCCTTTCCTTCGACTTCGAGAGCTTTTTGTCCGCCGCTTCCGAGAAGATCCTGTCCATGCGTGCCGTCAGGGACATGTGCGGCGGCGGGGTGTTCTTTCTCATGAAGGCTTCGGCGCGCGCCGCCGCAAGCGCCAGAGACCTTATGATCCTTCTTGCCGACCTTTCCCAGAAGGCGTCCCTGACGTTTCTGATGACTTCGTCCGATACCAGTATCCTGCTTAAGGTTTCCGCGCCCTTTTCAACGCTTCCCGCCGAGTGCAGGGCTTCCAGGGCAAAATCGACGGGGCGGTCTCCCGAATATCCCGGGCAAAACACGTGACCTTCCGCAAGGGAAAAGGTGCTGTCGTCTGCCAGAAGTATGACGGGCCTTCCCGTCTTTTGGGCGTATTCAAGGCTGTCTGCGATGAAGCCGATGCGTTCGGGCTTGCTCTCTCCGATGAAGACGGCTGTGACAGGCATATATATCACTTCCTTGTATTTTAGGTTCTTATCCATAATTATAACGACATCGGCAGAAAATATAAAGGTTTTATCGATAAATTTCGTCTATGGCGCTATCCAGGTCGAGCAGGACGTCTCGCAGCACCTTCGTTTCGCCTTCGAAGGCCGTGGCCACGTCGGGATACTCGCGGGGCAGGTCTTCGAGCAAACACAGGATATAGGTCGTGTCTTCCGCCAGAATTTCTACCTTTCGCGCTTCCGTGATCATCTTGGTGGCAGTCCTTTCCTTATCCGCACTCCTTTTTATGATCGACAGGACGTCTATTGCGTCGTTTCGGGAAAATCTGGAGACGAAGGCGCTCATCTTGTTTCTCATAAGGTTAGCCATCGTGTCTATCCTTAGGGGAACGCCTTCCAGCAGGACCAGCGGCCTTTTGGTCCTGATGCTCAGGTTGTCCTTGGCAAGGCTGACCTTTCCCGCATCGTCCCTGATCAGGATGCATTGGTCGTTTGCCGCAATGACCCTGCTCCCGTATATGTTCTTGAAGTACCTGCCTGTCTTCAGGAAATCTACGTCGTCCGTCGTGAAGAAGTCGAGATTGTCCGTCTTCCTGTGTCCCAGCCAGAACACGGCTAAAGCGGTTCCGCCCGTGAGAAAGAAGTGCCTTTTTACGGGATCAAGCGAAGCGATGTCCTTGCACAGCCTTTTTAAACCTTCTTCCCAACATCTTACGTATTCTCTAAACATATCCTTCTCCATGCCCTTAGCCTGTTTTTGCCGAGCTTGAAGAACCTGTTTTTGCCTATCACTTCCGACAGCTCTTCTTGGGTGAATATCCTTACGGCGTCGGATATCTTCCCCGCTTCTACGAATCGGATGATCAGCTGTTCAAGCTCGTGCCTGCCTGACTGGCCCTTTTGCCTGAGCCCGTCCACGTAGGAGACGAACTCCCGGGGCGACATCCTTTCCAGCTCGGGCCTGTCCCAGAATATGTAGGTGTGAGACGGCCTGTATTCGGAGATGAATTCAATCCTGTCCATTACATCCGCTCCTTCATCTTATGATCTCTTCCCGCCCTATGTCGGACAGGGAATCGAAAGAGTCCTTGGTGAAGATGAAAAGCATGCGCCCGTCGTTGTAGTATATCCTTTCGCCGTTTTCGTACAGGGAAGGCCCTGCCGTCATGCCGTCGACGGGGACGCATGCCACGGCAAGCTTTCTCTTCAGCTCGCCTTCGGGCATATCAATGATGGCTTCCGTCGCTTCCCTGATCGAAGGATGGACGGTCAGCACGTACTTTTCCGGATAGCACGAGCGCAGCACCGCATATCCCTTGCCCGACATGAACCGTTCAAGGATAAGGGCCTTCAGGTCTTCCCTGAAGTTTACCAGCCTTTCGCACAAAGGCTCCGCTTCTTCGTGCCGTACCTTCGAATAGGGCGTCTTCCCGCAGGCATCGAACTCCCCGATACGGTCAAAGAACGCCGTGGCGCGACCGTTTTTGACGAAGACGTTTGAGCTGCGCATTTTCCTTATCGTCCTTTCGTCTCCCGTCGCCTGAAGGACCCTGCTCGAAAAGGGAAGGGTCGACAGGCAGGAAGCGTCCAGTCCCAAAAGCGAAAAATCCATGCCGAGCGGTATCGACATCATGAAGTTTCCCTTCCTTCCCGACCTGACGGCTTCAAACGCCGCAGAGTACCATTCTTTGAGCGCTTCGTCCCTGTGTCCGTTGACGAAATCCAGACAGGACCTGAACACGTATTCCGCTTCGTCGGGCGTGACGTCCCGCCCGCTTTTGAGTTTTTCGGTCAGATTAGAGATGTCCGTCATCTTCCCCGTTCGTCCGTGCCGGTCCTTACCGTGCGTCCCTTGACGTTTACGATCATCTCGGCGTCATCTTCGTAGCCGAAGACCGTAACGTGGTCTTCGCCGTTCCTGCTTATGGCCACGTAGACGTCGGGGGCATCCTTTTCCCACGACGACATAAGGCTGTCGTATATCTCTTCCGCTTCCGGCAGGTCGCAGACGATCCGCCACAGGCCCTTCTCGCTGTACAGCAGGGATTCTTCGTGTTTTTCCAGGAGCGTGCGACATAACTTTTCTGCATACACTTCGGCGTCTTCAGGCGGAAAGTAGGCGGCCATGCGCAGGCATCTGAAGTATTTTCTGCCCTTCGTCTCCCTGCTCAGGCCGACGGCTTCCGCAATCTTTTCCGTAAAAGGTATGATCAGTTCCGTCTTTTTCATGTTCCGTATCCTTTCCTGTTGATAATTGATTGACATTCGCTTTTCTTTTTACTATTATATAACAAAAAGTTTCGTCAAATTCAAGGGAGAGAAGATATGTCGAGAAGAAAGGTCATCACAAAGCGGGTCGAAGAAGAAGCTTCCGCCGTGGACAGGCTCATATCGGAGATACTTTCCTACTCCGTGGAAGAAGGTAAGTTCTTCTCCGCGGGAAGGGAATACGTCATAGACGGAGAAGTCTACACGCTTGCCGAGATCACGGAAGACGATCCCGTCGTGCTCGTGTTCCTTTCAAAGACGGGCAGAAGGATAGACGTAACGCCCTACTCGGAAGTGAAGATCGATGAATAAGCCGGAGAACATGGTCCCGCTTCCCGACTGGTACGGCAATGCCCTTCCCCGGCTCAGGAAGATGTGGCGGGAATATCTGGACAAAAAAAGGTCCGTCGACGCAAGGCAGGCGGAATATTACAACTCCGTGCTCAAGTTCGCTTCCGTGAAAAAGGGGCTGCGCGACGAAGAGATGTCCTTCGGCGAGTTTCTCTTTGCCTTCTTCGGGTTTCGCATCGAGCTTGAAGACGGGGCCGCCCGCGTTCCCGAATCGGCGCTTGAAAACGTGAGAAAGGCGGTAAACATATGATCGGATACACAAGAAGAAGAAATCCGTTGATATACGTCATCATCGGGGCAGTCGCGGGCTTTCTGTTCGGCAGCCTTTCCTTCGGCGGGACAGGCGCGTACAACCCCGTGCCCGACATCCTGATGGCGCATGCGGAAGGCGTCGCCTACGGGCTTTACGCTTCCCAAAACGAAGAAGATAAGGTGGCGGCCCTTGCCATGGTCAAGGAATGGCAAAAGATCGCCGAAGAGCTGAAATCGGACGGGCGCAGGGCGAAGGAGATATACGAGAGTGCGCAAAAAAGGGATGAGCCGCTTCACCTGTCCGTCGTGCTGGAAGCCTTTGACCTGCAGTAGTCGATGGCAAGTATGCCTTCCATCATGTCGACGTTTTTTCTGCTGCACGTCTCGACGAAGGAAAAGAACGCCCAGTCGGCGCAGAAGATCAGAAGGGACAGCAGCTTCAACGGTATCGGATCCGATTTTGCGAGAAGGACCGCAAGCAAAAACAGCACAACGGCGACAAGGTATTCGATCGCCACCCGCTTGTCCTTTGATGTATGCAACCATTTGATCACGAAGGGCCTGTAGGACGATACGTAAGCGTTCTTCTCTTCTTCGGACAGGGATTCCCACAGGTCAAGGCCGGACTTCAGGACGTTTTCTTTGTTTCTTTTTCTTTTTTCTTTCACAACTATACTCCTTTCGGAATATTTGTTATAATTATAAACGATGACTAAAAAAAGATCAACGCTATTGACCAAGGAAGAAGAATACGAGCTGATCGGCAGGGCACAAAGGGGAGACGGGCAGGCGATGGACAGGCTCGTTTCCTGCAACGTCGGGCTTGTCGTCAAGATCGCTTCCGACTGCATCAGGCGCATCGGCATCAGGTCGTCTTCCGTCTCCTTTGACGACGTCGTCTCCGCGGGCATGGAAGGTCTCATCGTGGGAATAAACAGGTTCGACGTGTCGAAGGGGTACCGCTTCTCCACCTACGCCTACTGGTGGGTCAAAAATTACGTCAGGCGGGTTCTCGTCACCAACATGCCCTTCGGGACGGTCTCGATCAGGACGGCGGAAAGGTCCTTCGTCGACGACAGATACGCTTCCGTGTCGCAAGCTCCGTTGAGCCTTGACGACGACGAATTTCCCCTAGATCCGCCCGACGAGACGGAAGAAGACGAGTTCGAGACCGACAGGGAAAGGGTCAGGGAGACGGTGCTCGGCGTGCTCAAAAGGTGCAGGAAGCTCCCAAAGGACAGGGACTTCTGCATAAGGCTGATCTCCCTTCGATACGGGCTGGATACGGGCATTCCCCTGACCCTGCGGGAGACGGGAGAGATTCTCGGGGTCTCCGCCGAACACGTCAGGCAGACAGAAAACGAGATATTGAAAATCTTGAGAAGGAAAAAGGAGATCAAAAGCCTTAAGGAAGTGATATCTTGATAGATTTTAAGATCGAAGCGGGCAGGCTGAAAAGAAAGCTCTTCAACGCCACCGTAACAGCCGTCTTCGTGTTCATTGCCTTTCTGTTCTTCTTCTTTTCCGCGTGGATTCTCGACGGGTGGGTCGACGTGGCAGGCTCCACGCACCTGCTGACGGCTAAAAAAGGACAGGGCACCGTCGTAGCCGCCATATGGGAGATGACCCTGTTTGCCGTTGCGGGCGGTCTCTGCGTCGGATTTCCCGTCGGGTTCCTTCTGATCCACGGCTATAAGCATCCCATCACCGTGCTCGATGCAACTGCCGTCGAAAGCGACGACCCGCTCCTTTCCGAAGGCGAAAGGTTCGTGCGCGGCGCCAAGCTCCATCGGGGATGTCCGCCGAGCCTGCTTCAGGCTTCGGAAGAGCTGGCCCTTTCGGCGGGCAAAAAGCTGGGAAAGGAATACCTGCTTCCCGTCATGGTGGCGGGCGCTCCCATGCCCTACAAGGTGGAGAACATGGGGCTTTACATACAGGGCTCCGCAGGCTCGGGCAAATCGCAGGTCCTGAAGCAGATGATCCACGACATACGGAGCCGCGGCGGGCGGGACAGGCTTATAATCTACGACAGGAAGCCCGAATACCTGCCGCTCTTTTACAGGGAAGGCGATATAGTCATCTGTCCTGCGGACGTCAGGCACACGCCGTGGGACCTGTTTGCCGAAATAAAGGGAGAACAGGACCTGGACCTTGTCGTGATGTCGCTCTTTCCCGACATGCCCGGCACGCAGGCAAACGACTTCTTCTGGACGCAGTCGGCGCGAAAGGTCTTCAAGGGAATTCTGATATATCTCATGCACAAGGCGGAAAGGACGGGCGTTCGGGCCACGAACTGGGATCTCGTCACGTTCCTTAACTCCTACGCTTCCGAGCCTGCCGTCCTGTGGAAGGAATTGAAGAAGGACACGGCGGCGGCGGCTTTCGCAAGCACTCTCGCGGGAGCGGAGAAGAAGTCGCAGTCGAACGTTCCGACTTCCACCATGGCGACTCTCACTTCCTACACCTATTCCTTCACCCGTCCGGAAGTGGCGGAGCAGGGCTGGTTTTCCGTCAGGGAGTGGCTCAGGGACCCTTCGACGGAAGGGCAGGCCATATTTCTGATGAACCCCGCACGATACGAAGACAACTACAAGTCCTACTTCACGGTGATACTCGACCTTGCATTGAAGGAAATGATATCTCTGCCCAACGACATAAACAGGCGGGTTTGGTTCTTCGTGGACGAGTTCGGGTCTCTGTTCAAGCTGAGTTCCGTCGTACGTCTCTTGGCGGAAGGCCGTTCCAAGGGAGCCTGCACTATACTGGGCACTCAGGACATGTCGCAGGTACGCCAGCAGTACGACAAGGAGACGGAGACCATCGTCAACAACTGCAACAACAAGGTGATAGCGCGCGTTACGAGCTATGACGAAGCCGACTACCTTTCAAAGAACATCGGACAGGCGGAGATAGAGCAGACCGGCGAAAGCTCGAGCCTGTCCTTGGACGACAGGCAGGGACTCCAGACGTCTTTTCAGGAAAGAAAGGGCGAGAAAAGGCGGGAGCTTCGAAACGTGGCTCTCCCGTCGGAGATCATGGAGCTTCCCAACCTTACCTACTTCGTGAAGTTTGCCGAGCACGACTGGTTCAGAAACAGGATCGACTATTATCCGTGGTCGGATCACGAGCTGGTGCCGGCGTTCCTGCCCAGACCCAACAGCTGGTTCGACACGGCAAGGGTCATTCTTCCAAGGGAGAGCGATGACTTTGAAGAGCTATGGTAAGGGAAAGCCCGAAAAAAGCAGCCTGGAAAGAAAGCTGGACATACCGCTTCCGCTTTCGGTCATCTGGTATATAGTTGCCGTCTTCCTGCTCTTTTACGGGCTGTATATCTTGGGAGTCCATTTTCTTGCAAAACAGGTCGTCTCAAGGGGCGGGGAATGGTGGATATTTACGATAAAAAGGCCCCACCTGAATCCCTTCAGCGGCTTTCAGGACGTCAGGTGGGGGACCTTTTACATTCCCGTGAAGGCCATGTCGCGATACTATCCCTTCGCTCCCTTGGCGGCCTTCTTCGGGTTCTTCATGCTGGCGATGCGTTCCTTGAGCTTTTCTACCTTCGTCAAAAAATTCCGGTCATGCAAATAATTCCAGCGCTTCGTCCACCGCATCTTCCAATATGTTTTTCAGCACGTGAAGGTGGAATTGGGCGTCGTATTTGCAGCATACGGATTCCAGAAATTCGTAGATGAGATTGATAGTCTCTTCCGAGATGTAACCGTCCTGCATGATGTACCTTGTCGCTATGGGCTGAATCTCCGCTATGGCATACATCTCCGCCGGTTGAACGTCTAACAGTTCTTCCATTGAGAAAGCCCCCTTGCTGGTGAAATAAAATACGTACAATGTGCATTATACCAACTTTTTTCCGGATGTCAATATCAACTCAACTTGATATCTTTTTTTATTCCGCTGTTTTTTTTAATCTTTTTACGTGTAAAATATACGTTGATATATATCAAAGCTTATGATATACTGTTTTGCGTTTGATAATATAACTGTAAAGGATATAAGACGATGCTGGCAGAGAGCGCGACGAAGATATACGAATCTCTGACGAATTTCGAGAAAAGGGACGGGCAGAGAGAGATGGTCCGTTTCATGGCGGAATGCGTCGACGCCGGCGAAAACGGAGCGCTTGAAGCTCCCACCGGCACGGGAAAAAGCCTTGCCCTTCTCGTGGTTGCCTACGCCGCCTGGAAGGAATACGGCTTTAAATCCGTCATATCCACGAACACCCACGTCCTGCAGTCCCAGATGGCGGAAAAGGACTTCTACCTGTTCAGGAAGGCCCTGCCGGAAAGGACGGAATTTATGGTCAAATCCGTCATGGGCAGGGGAAGGTACGTCTGCCGGAAGAGAAAAGAAGACATCAAGGCCCTGATAGACAGGAAGGGTCCATTGGTGATCTCCGGCGAAGACGGGTCGACCGTTGCCGATTCTCTGCTTTTGGCTTCCTACTCCATGGACGAAACGGACGACATGGCGGGAGAGAGAAAGTGGATCGACTCCGCCGTCATGAGAGAAGACGATCCGCTGGCGTTTCTGATCTCCTGCGAGAACTGCATCAAGAAGGCATGCCCCTATTACGTCGGAAGGTGCGCCTACTACAGGGCCATCATGTACAAGTCGGACCTTACCGTCACGAACCACAGCCTGATCAAGACCTTCATGGACGGGGAAGGAAGCAGGGGCATCATGGGAGCCGACCTGTACTTCTTCGACGAAGCGCACCACCTGATGGGATATTCCACGTCTCCATTCTATCCGCAGTACCTACAAAGACCCGTAAGGCTGATATACGCTCCCCTGCCGGAGTTCTACAAGGACCTGATAAAGGCAAGGGACCGCTTCGTCAAACGGCTTTCGCTACTGTTCGACAAGTTCTTCTGCCATCTTTCCCGCCCTTCTTACGGACCGGCCATAGCCGTGCTCCGCGAGATGAGACGCGTCATCAAAGAACGATACGAGAATATATCGAGAGTTCAAGACGAAGACGTAAAACAGGTTTTGAAGGAAGAGCTGTACAAGGTGGCGGAGCAGTACAACACGGCAAGGCTCATCTACAACGGCTCCGTGGAAGGACGGGACGTCGTCGTAACGCCCGAAATGGCGGGAATAAGAAACCTTCCCGAGTCTCCCAGAAGCTTTACGGACGACATGAAAAGGGCGAATGCAAACCTGAAGTCATGCCTTTTTCTCTCTTCCACCCTGACGACGGACGGCAATTTTTCGGCCTTCAGGGCAAAGACGGGGTCCGATTTCCGGGAAGGTCCCGTGATCCCTTCGACCCTTCCGTGGCACAGGACAATCCTGTGGGTTCCCAAGTCCCTGCCTTCTCCGCGGGAAGACGAAAGGCGGTTTGCCCGGCTTTTTGCTTCCTTCTGCTCAAGGTACGTGCCGCCCTTCGTCAAAAAGGATCTTGGCGGCGTACTGATACTCTGCACGTCCCTTGAAAGGATGCGCGCCTGTGCAAACGCCTTAAGGGCTTCCTTGGACGGGGCGCTTCTCGTTCAGGGAGAGCTTTCCAAAAGGGAGACCATGAGACGGTTCCTTTCTTCCCGTTCTCCCGTTCTGGTATCTTCTTCTTCCTTTCGCGAAGGCTTTGACGCCCCCGGCAAAAAGCTCACATGGGTGATAATGGACCGGCTGCCCTTCGCGTCCCCCGAAGACGAAGAGACGAACACGACGGCAAAGCTCTTGCGGGAATGGGGACTTTTGAAAAACCCCTTCGATCACGGGCTGGACATGATGAAGCTTGCCCTGCGCCAGAGCATCGGCCGTCTGATACGAAGCCCCAAGGATTA
>ERZ795062.2744-NODE-2744-length-11396-cov-6.534609_pt1 | contig 11396 bp, 16 predicted proteins | sample MGYA00375146_ERZ795062 | MGnify/ENA primary metagenome ERZ795062 (study PRJEB30191, sample SAMN05720281) | activated sludge metagenome | isolation source: Anaerobic digester | place: USA | collected 2015-07-16 ...
AGGTGCTGCTGGGGCGTGACCGCACCGTGAATGCCTTTGCCCTGCCGGGCGGCTATCTGGGGCTGCACAGCATTGCGTTGACGCGCCCAGTTTGGCTGGCGTTCGAGGGCGACCGCCTACGGATTGTGAAAGCGGTGGAAGTGCATGGGCAGTATTTGCCGCAGGCCCAACCGGGGCTGACGGCTTTACCTTGGACTGGCCCGCGCTTGATTGCCGTGCGGGCGCTGGACAAATCAGACCCAGCATTTTTGGAAAGTGTGCAGCGTGCTATGCAGGGGGATTTTGCGTCGTTCTACCCGCAACGCTGGATTGCTTACGAGCAACGCTCCGAAGAGGTGCGCCAATTGCTCTATCCTTTGGCCGCACTGGAAAATCGCCCCGGTATGGCGGCTTTGCGGGAGTTGATTGAAAACAAAACAGGCCTGTCGCCTGCACAGCAGGATGCCCAGCTGGGTTACTTGCCCTTGGTGCAAGGTGCCACCCTCGATTGGGTTGCTGTGCTGAACAAGACGACAGCCCTACCCGTGGCGTATGGCCATGTGGTCGGGTGGTAAGGGCGTGCCAGCGCGCGCCTCATCAAGAATGCAGCACTGGGTGGTCGCTGCTTTTTGAGGATCAAATCGGCCTCCAGCCATTACCCATCAAGCGCAAGCAGCTATGAATTTTGATGAAGGCAGGCATCGTGGGCGGCCTGCCTACAATCCACCGCCATGCGCCCCTCTGACATCGTTTTGCGTCAATGAAGCGGCGCGCTATCTGCGCGGCCCGTGCTTCAAGCCCGCGTCAAAGGTTGCAGGGTGAGTTTGAACCCCATGGCGTGCATGACTTTGAACAGCGTGTCCGAGCTGGGTGCGCGCTCGCCCGAGAGGCTTTTGTACAAACTTTCACGCGACAGGCCCGTATCGCGCGCCAGTTGGGTCATGCCACGGGCGCGGGCAATGTCGCCCAGTGCGCCTGCCAGCTCCGCGGGGTCGTTGTCTTGCAGCACCTGGCGCAAATATTCGGCAATTTCTTCTTCACTGCGCAGGTGGTTGGCCATATCAAATGGCTGGGTTTGGCGGGGCGTCAAATAAGCCTCCAGCGCCCACAGGGAAGATGGTTCTAGCTATCAAATTTGATAGATTTGGTTATGCGGCACGCCTGTGCTGTGCTTTACCCCCGTGGCTGGCGGCATTCGTGTCATCAGCTTTCGCAAGGCCAACACCAGAGAGGTTCGAGACTATGAATCCACGCGCTCCACTGATTGATGCTGATGGCGAAGTGCGAGAACTGAGCGCTGCCGATATGCTCAAATTCAAACCAGCCACCGAAGTGCTGCCGCTGCAATGGCAAAGAGAGTTCAAGTACGGTCAATCGCTGTATTGATAGATGGGCTGCGGCTTCGGCTGGTGATTTTTCACACCGCCAAAATGCGCAGCCATGCCCCCATCACGCCCCGACATAGGAGCACTGAAAGAGTTTCACGGATACAAGCACGCAGTATGATGCGCACCTTATTGTGTGCACCATTCGTCTGCCCGTAGCTCAACTGGATAGAGCAATTGCCTTCTAAGCAATAGGTCGGGGGTTCGAGTCCCTCCGGGCAGGCCATCTCACGGCATAGGGTGTGGCTCCCTCAGGCCACAAAGCTTCCCGACTTGCCGCCGTGCTTTTCCAGCAGCTGCACGCCGGTTATCACCATGCGCTTGTCTGCGGCCTTGCACATGTCGTAGATGGTCAGCAGCGCGATCTGCACGGCGGTGAGGGCTTCCGGCGCGGCTTCGACGACTTTGCCCACATCACGCAGATGCGTTGGGGGCAAAGTTCCAGCAGTCCATTTGCCGTGCCTCCTATTCCGCTGCCACAATGCGGCCATGCCTGTTTCATCGACTCCCAGCATTGACCTGACAGCCCTGCGCAAGTCGTATGCGCAAATGGCGGAGGCTTTGCAGCTTTGGCAGGATCAGCCGGAGGGCTCGGTATTCAAGCCGCATTTGCGCTCGGCGGTGATCCAGTCCTTCGAGTACACCTACGAGATCGCACTGCGCATGCTGCGGCGTGTGCTGGTTGAGCGGTCTCTGGCTGCCGATCTGGTTCAGGATTTGTCTTTCAATGACCTTGTGAGGTTGGGGGCGGATGCCGGGCTGTTGCAAGACCCGCAGGCTTGGCGCCGCTGGCGTGCCATGCGCAATGCCACCAGCCACACCTACGATGAGGCCAAGGCGGCGCAAGTGGCGGCTGCCATTGGTGCGTTCAGCCACGATGCCCTGGCGTTGCTGCAAGCGCTGGAGCGGGCTGTCGCACGCGAGCAGGCAGACTCATGAGCACCGGCCCTGTTGCCTCCCTTGCGCTCAGCCCAGCCCAGCGCAGCGAAATCCGCCGCATCGTAGATGCGGCGGTGCCTGGGGCACGGGTCTGGGTGTTTGGATCGCGCGCGGCGGGTAGGGCTCGCCCTTTCTCGGACGTGGATTTGTTGCTGCAGACCCGGCAGCCGCTGGCCTGGGATGAATGGGCGGCACTGGAGGATGCGTTCGAGCAAAGCGATTTGCCCTTCAGGGTGGATGTGGTGGAGCGGCGGGGTTTGCCGCCTGATTTCCTGCAGCGGGTGGAGCGCGAGAAGGTTCTTCTTTGAGCCCGTCAAGCGCCAGTCCGAGGGGGTTTCCTCGTATGATCCGCCCTTTCCTGCGCATGCTGCCCGTAGCTCAACCGGATAGAGCAATTGCCTTCTAAGCAATAGGTCGGGGGTTCGAGTCCCTCCGGGCAGGCCATCTCACGGCATAGGGTGTGGCTCCCTCAGGCCACAAAGCTTCCCGACTTGCCGCCGTGCTTTTCCAGCAGCTGCACGCCGGTTATCACCATGCGCTTGTCTGCGGCCTTGCACATGTCGTAGATGGTCAGCAGCGCGATCTGCACGACGGTGAGGGCTTCCATTTCCACCCCGGTCGGGCCCACGGTTTCTGCGGTGGCTATGCACTGCACGGCGTTGTCGGCGCGCAGTAAAAATTGGGGTCAGACTCCAATTCAAACAGAAATAGGGTTTAAACCCTGGGCGCGACTTTGAGTTCTAAGTTCGCCCATAGTGTCTATTGCGGTTACAGGACGATCAAATGCTCCGCTGTCGCGCCTGGAACGGCGTGAAGGTTCAGCCGAGCATCAAAGCTGACAAAACAGCACTGGTGGCGTACGGCCAAGCCCAGCAGGTAGCTGTCTGTAATTTGCCTGTGGCCCAGCAGGTGTTGCCAGTGCACCTGGTTGGCGTCGAGCAGGCTGTAGTCGTCGGCAAGAAAGGCGTGCGCAGGGTGTGCGGTAGCCTGTGCCAGGCGGCTGACGATTGCCGCCAACGGCAGGGCCTGGGGGTAGGCGGGCTGGGCCATGATGCGCAAGCAGCCGTTCTGCGTGAGTGGGCAGGAGGCCCAGCCGTGAGCAATCTCCTGCTGCAGCCACTGCGTGGCGCGGGCGTGGTGCATGTGCGCCGCATCCAGCAGGGCGATCAGGACATTGACGTCGAGCAGGGCACGCATGGTCTAAATGCCGTCGGCATCGCGCAAGCGATTGATCAGTTCGTTGCTGACAACGACCCCGCGCGACCCGAAGGGCACGAACCCTGTGGCCGTGGCGGGCAGGTTGTTGATGGTTTGGGGTGCTGCACCTCCGGTCAGCGCCTGGCGCAACAAGCGCGAGATTACTTTGCCCAGACTCGTGTTTTCGGCGCGGGCGATTTCTTTGGCGGCAATCAAGGTATCGTATTCAAGATCAATGGTGGTGCGCATGACATGCCTCCTGCATTTTCGTGGGAGTGATGTCTTGATTCTAAATCATCATGATGCAATTGCATCATTGAAAACAAGGGTATCGTGGGTATCATCCGCCCACCTTGCGCCGTCCTCTCGTGTACCTTGCTTGCCTCACTGCCCCGCTGATGGCGCTGGCGGTTGCCTTCCCGTTTCTGTTTTCCTATACCCAGCCACCCTCTACCAACTTCTGGCCCTTGATGGCTGCCGGGCTGTGCGGTTGGGTGGTGGCGGTGGTGTGGAATGCACGCTCAGCAGGCCGCGTTAACACTGTGCGGGGCGGCTGGATGGATCGCTCCGAGATGGCCACCTGGCTTGGCGCGGGCCTGTTGCTGGCCGCCGTGCTGGCCAGTGCCATCGGCCTGCTGCAATATTTTGGCGCGGCCCCTGGGCTTGATCCCTGGGTGCATACCGCCAAGCCCGGCCAGGCCATGGGCAATTTGCGGCAGCGCAACCAGCAGGCCACGCTGCTCAGCATGGGGCTGTGGGCTTTGCTGTGGGTGGTGGCGCAGACCGAGGCGCATTTGCGTGCGTCATCGGCGGGAGGGAGCTCGGCGCAGGCCGGGGCAGACTTGCATGGGGGCGGTCGGCCCTGGCCTCTGTGGCTGGTCGGGATTCTGACGGCCTGGGCGCTGGCCCTGCTGGCAGTGGGCAGTGCGGCCACGGCGTCGCGCACGGGGCTGGCGCAATTGTTAGTGATTCTGGTTCTGCTGGCGCTGTGGCGCGCTTCGGTCGGACGGGTTGCGCTCGGGCTGGTGCTGGCGGGCTTGGCCATTTATGCGGTTGCAGCCTGGTTGTTGCCCAATTTGCTGCTGCAATGGACCGGTTTTCGTGCCGAAGGCTTGTTCGCCCGCTTTGGCGACGCACCCGGCTGCACCAGCCGCAGGGTGCTGTGGTCCAACGTGCTGCACCTGATTGCGCAGAAGCCCTGGCTCGGCTGGGGCTGGGGGGAGTTGGACTATGCGCATTACATGACGCTGTTTCCGGGTGAGCGCTTTTGCGTGCTGCTGGACAACGCGCACAACCTGCCCCTGCACCTGGCGGTGGAACTGGGCGTCCCCGTGGCAGCGCTGCTGTGTTTTGCCGTGCTGGCATGGGTGTGGAAGGCGCGCCCCTGGAGTGAAACCGATCCCGCGCGCCAACTGGCCTGGGGGATCCTGGCGCTGGTGGGCTTGCACAGCATGCTGGAGTTTCCGCTCTGGTATGGCCCGTTCCAGATCGTCACGCTGTGGGCCCTGGCGCTGCTTTGGCGCGGGCGTGGGCTGGATGCAGCCGTACAAGTCGTGCGGCGTGTGCCCTTGGGTCTGTGGGCGGTGGTTGCGGTGGCGGGTCTGGTGCTCTGGGGGGCGCTGGGGTGGCAGTACCACCGCATCAGCCAGATCTACACGCCTGTGGCGCAGCGCATGCCTTCCATGCGCGACAACCCCTTGGCGCAGGTGCAAGGCAGTTGGGTGTTCAAAGATGCCATTGCCTTTGCCGAGCTGACCACCATGCCGGTCAACCGCGACACTGCCGAGCGGGCGCATGCGCTGGCCCTGCGCATGCTGCAGTATTCACCCGAGCCCCGCGTGATCGAGCGCCTGATCGAAAGCGCCACCCTGCTGGGCCTGGACGACGAAGCCGCGTTCCATTTGCAGCGCTACCGGGTGGCGTACCCCAAAGACCATGTGCGCTGGCAGAAGAAGAACGGGGCGTCGGGCGAGCCGCTTATGCCTGGTCGGGCGCCGGGTGTGGTTGTGGCCCCGTCGTAATAGGCACGTCTTCGTACAGGGCCTCCAGCGGCACTTGAAGGCCCACGCTGGCCCATTCGACGTGGCCGCCAGCCTCGATGGGGTGCAGCACCCAGCGCTTGCTGTCGCCTTCGCGGCGAAACAAATCGAGGCTCAGGCGCTCGGGGTCGATCAGGGCGTATTCGCGCAGTGTGGGCAGCTTGCGGTAGGCAGCAAACTTGGCGCCCCGGTCGTAGGCGCTGGTGGCGGGGGACAGCACTTCCACTACCAGCACGGGGGCACTCTTGCTGTGGCTCTGCCCACGGTCGCTCTCGGCGCAGGTGACGAAGACATCGGGGTAAAAAAACGCGTTGTCTTCTTCCACGCGCAGCTTCATGTCAGAGATGAACACGCTGCAGGGGCTGCCGCGCAGGTGGTTGCGCAGGGCCATGTACACATTGCCTGCCACCGTCACATGGGCGTCTGACGCGCCCGCCATCGCAAATACCTCACCGTCGTGGTACTCGTGCTTGGTGCTTTGCTCGGCCTCCCAGGCAAGGTAGGCTTGGGCATCAAAAAACGGCTGTGGTGCGGGTAGGGACATGGCTCGCTCCGGGGTAGGTGGTCATGGTAGCAGTCTGCGCCTGGCAAGGAGCATCGTGCATCAGTCCGCCACATAACTCCCCGACTTGCCCCCGTGCTTTTGCAGCACGCGCACGTCGTGGATGGACATGCCGCGATCGGCCGCCTTGCACATGTCGTAAATGGTGAGCAGGGCCACCTGCACGGCGGTGAGGGCCTCCATCTCCACGCCCGTGGGGCCCACGGTTTCCACCGTGGCGGTGCAGGCAATGCCGGTGGCGCCGGGGTGATGGGCGCTGGCGGGGGCAAAGTCCAGCGCCACGCGGGTCAGTGCCAAGGGGTGGCACAGGGGAATGAGGTCGCTGGTCTTCTTGGCAGCCTGGATGCCTGCGATGCGGGCGATGCCCAGCACATCCCCCTTCTTGGCGTTGCCGGCCTCGATGAGCGCCAGCGTGGCGGGCAACATTTCGATGCGGCCGGTGGCCACGGCGATGCGGTGGGTGGCGGCTTTGGCGCCCACGTCCACCATGTGGGCCTGGCCTTGGGCGTCGAAGTGGGTGAGGGGGCTGGCGCTGGGGGTTTCTGGGGTTTTGGATGTCATGGTCGAGGGCTCTCTGTGCACTTGGTAGCAACCACGTGCGAAACAATTCGCGGGTCGGGGGCATCATACGGTGCAGTGCGCCGCAGTTGGCGCTGTCGCCACCAATGGCGCCAGGGAGACCATGAGTGTTGATATTGGGTAAAAAAAGGCGTCTAGCGCTCGCCAGTCAAGCGCTGGCAGCTTCTCTTTTGATAGCGATTGGCATGGCAAGCCCCTTGCCTGCTCACGCACAGGGGGGGCTGCCGACCCTGGGGGATGGCAGCGACCTGACCAGCAGCGAGGAGCGGCGGCTGGGTGATCGCATCATCCGGGAGTTGTACCGCGACCCGGACTACATCGATGACCCGGTGATTGGCGAGTACGTGCAGGGCATCTGGCAGCCGTTGATGGCGGCGGCGCGGGCGCGGGGCGAGTTGTCGCCCGAGCTGGACGAGCGCTTTGCGTGGGAGGTGCTGCTGGGGCGTGACCGCACCGTGAATGCCTTTGCCCTGCCGGGCGGCTACCTGGGGCTGCACCTGGGCTTGATCGGGGTGGTGGGCACGCGCGACGAGCTGGCCTCGGTGATGGCGCACGAGCTGAGCCACGTGACGCAGCGGCACATTTCACGTTTGCTCACGCAGCAAAGCCGGCAGACGCCGCTGCTGCTGGGCGCGATGGTGCTGGGCGCTTTGGCGGCCAGCAAGAACCCGGGCGCCACGCAGGCGCTGGTGGTGGGCGGGCAGGCGCTGGCCCTGCAAAACCAGCTCAATTTTTCGCGCGACATGGAGCGCGAGGCCGACCGTGTGGGCATGGGGCTGATGGAGCCAGCGGGCTTCGCACCCGAGGGTTTTGTGGGCATGTTCGACAAGCTGCAGCAGGCCAACCGCATCAACGACAACGGCAGCTGGCCGTACCTGCGCAGCCACCCGTTGACCACGCAGCGCATAGCCGACATGCAGTCGCGCCTGCCCTCGGGCGGGTTGACGGCGAGCAGCCCCTCTGTTTTGCAGGCCGAGCATGCCATGGTCACCGCGCGGGCACGGGTGCTGTCCAGACCCGGTGTGGATGTGCTGCGCCAGTGGGTGGCGGAGCCGCAAGGCACCGGCTTTGCGGCGCTGCCGCCAGCGCGGCAGGCGGGCGTGCTGTATGCGGCGGCGCTGGGCTCCAGCCAGCTGCGCGATGCGGCAGGGGCGCGGCGCTGGGCGGGGCAGTTGCAGCAACTAGTCCAGGGCGATGCTGCGGCCACCCGGTTGGCAAAACTGCTGAGGGCGGAGCTGGAACTGGCAGCAGACGATGCCCCCGCTGCGCTGGCGGCCATGCCACCGGGGGATTCACGCCGGCCCGAGATGCTGCTGCGCACGCAAATTGTGCTGCGCACCGGCCAGTCGAAAGAGGTGACGGGGCCGCTGCAGACCTGGCTGGCGACCCACCCGCGCGATGCTTCGGCGTGGCAGGCCATGGCGGCGGTCTGGAATGCGCAGGGCCAGCCACTGCGTGCAGTGCGGGCAGAGGCGGAAGTGCATGCGGCGCGCTACGACTACGCCGCAGCGGTGGACCGCTTCAAGGCCGGGCAGGATCTGGCGCGGCGCAGCACTTCGGCCGATGACCACTTCGAGGCGTCGATCATCGACACCCGGCTGCGCGCCGTGCAATCACTGCTTCGTGAACAGGCCGCCGAGCGCTGACTCGATCACCAGGCCCAGGGCCGAGTAGATGAGCGAGCCGAGCAAGGCCGCCATGAACCCGTTGACGTGAAAGCCGTCCAGCACGCCCGCCGCTGCCCAGAACATGAGCGCGTTGATGACGAACAGGAACAGGCCCACGGTGACCACGGTGACAGGCAGGGTCAGGATCACCAGCACCGGGCGCAGCACGGCGTTGAAAAGGCCAATGACAAACGCGGCAATCAGCGCCGAGCTAAAGCTCTGCACCTGCACGCCGCCATAAACATAAGCCACAAAGAGCAGCGCCGCGGCGCTGAGCAGCCATTTCAGGAGGAGTTTCATGGCCGAAGAATAGCACCGGCCGTGGAGCAGGGGCGCAGCCCTGCACCGAGGTGGTTTAGTCCAGCGCCAAGGCCCACAAAGTGCTGCAGCCGGTGAGCACGCTGCCCAGCACGCCGGGCCAGGAGGATGGTGGTGATGGGCGCTTGGGGGAGGGGTCCGGGCGGGTTTGCGCTTCGGTGCCCATGCGGGGCTTGCGCGCATCCAGCACCTGGGCGGGGCGGCCGCAGGCCTGTTGGGTTTGCGATTGCAGTTGCTCGGTCAGCTCTGCCAACGGGATTTTGGCCAGCACGGTCGTCACCTGCGAAGGCTGCAGCCCAGCGCCGGGGATGATCTGTGCAAACAGCTTGTCAGCCCATTTGTTGCGCCAGCTTTCGCGGGCGCTGTGGCTCACCCATTTGCTGACGCGGTGCGTCATGCGCGGCGCACAGGCCACCAGCACCCAGTGGCGCTGGTGGGCGGGCTCCTTGGCTGCCAGGGGCGCAAGCAGCTGCTGCGCATGGTCAGCGTCGTCCACGTACACAATGATTTTGTCCATGTCGCAGGCCCTGTGGGTGGGTGAACGGGGTGAAACAGAAAGCAAAAAGGGCGTTGCCCTGCCCGTGCGGCGGGCGGAGGTCAACGCCCCTGGGGGCCGCAGCCTGCATGCAGGCTGCGAACGGCGGGAGCCGCTGTGCAGGCGCGGGGTCAGCCGTGGGCTGCGCCACCTTCGCCGCCGTCGCCAGCGCGGCGGGACACGATGAACTTGCCCACTGCCAGCACCAGCAAGGCGCCCACGATGTGCGATGCCCAGTACAGGGTGTCGGAGATGACCGCCAGGCCCTTTTCATCCACGCTGCCCCACTTGGGCATCCAGTCCATCACGGCGGGGTTCACGAATGCAGGGTCGGTGACCAGCATGCCGCCAGCAATCCAGCCCAGCAGCATGCCGCCGAAGGTGATGATGAACGGGAAGCGCTCCATCAGCTTGATGACGAGCTGGCTGCCCCAGACGATGATCGGGATCGAGATCAGCAGGCCCAGCACGACCAGCAGGAACGAGTGTTCGCCTGCGTTCTGTGCGGCACCGGCGATGGCGATCACGTTGTCCACGCTCATCACCAGGTCGGCCACGATGATGGTCTTGATGGCGGCCAGCAGCTTGTCGCTGCCTTGCACGTCGCCGTGGCCGTCTTCGTCAGGGGCCAGCAGCTTCACGCCGATCCACACCAGCAGCAGCGCACCGACGAACTTGAGGAACGGCAGCGACAGCAGGGTCATGGCAAAAGCAATCAGCACCACCCGCAAGACGATGGCACCGGCGGTGCCCCAGATGATGCCCTTGGCGCGTTGCGCAGGGGGCAGCTTGCGGCAGGCCAGCGCGATCACGACGGCGTTGTCTCCGCCCAGCAAGATGTCGATGATGATGATCTGGCCCAGTGCTAGCCAGAATTCGGGTGAAGTCAAAAAGTCCATGAAGTCCTCGGTGTCCTAAGGCAAAAGGAGTTTCCCGCTGCTGTGATGGCAAAGGGTCTGTCCTGGCGAGTCAGGCCTGCGGCGGAGGACCTGGAACCTGCCCGCGCGCTGGTGCGCAGGAGCGAGGGACGGCCTTGATCACCCCGCTGCGGGGCCATCAAAGGTCTTGCTCAGTCGGTGTGGCCACGGTGGCTGCACTGACCCGGACCGCCGGAAGCGAGACGCTTCGTACTGACGACGGTACGCTGCCCGGATGCTGCTGCGCGTGCTGGGTGGCGCGTGCATGGCCTGGGCGGGAACTACTCCCCTTCGAAGGGGGTGATTGGAACACCGTCAGGCGGCCGGTGCAAGGGCGCGGGGGTTGTGGGTATTGCGTATGTCCTGAAGGGGTATCAGGGTTTACCAGCAGGTTGGCAGATACCCCTGCGCTGCTGTTTGGCCACCTGGGGTCGCTATCATCCAGCCCCCGCTAGCTCCCGGTAGCCTCTGCCTGCCCAGGGCCCCTTGCGCTGCACCCCCATCTTCATGACCGCCATCCACATCACCGACATCGAAGCCGCCATCAACCACTGGCGCCAGCGCTTGCCTTCCAGCGCGGGCATGGCCCTGGCGCCGCAGGTGCAGGCGCTGGCCGAGGTGTATGCGCTGATGGTGTACCGCCACGAAGATACGGTGGAAGAAGCCGACCTGCCGCTGGAGGCCCTGGATGCCTGGCTGGGCTGGTACGACACCACGCCCGACACGCCCTGCATTGCCATCTGCTCCACCAGCCAGGGCGACGATCTGTGCAAGGGCTGTGGCCGCACGTTCGATGAAGTGCAGCACTGGCCTGCCATGGGCCCAGCCGCCAAGCGCCAGGTGTGGCGGCGCATCACGCTGGAGCACACGGCCTGGCGGTTCACCCGCTATGCCGAGCGGGCGGCGGAAGGCGCTTGCAAACCGCCTGCGGTGTAGCCCGCAGCGTTCCCCCGGGGGCTGTACGCGAGGCGACCAAACCGCTATGGTGGCCCCTATGCTGCGCCTGACCCAAGCCCCCAACATCGCCATCGCCACCCTGTGGGCCGACTTGCTGTGCGAAGCGGGCATGACCGCCTCGGTGCAGCGGCAATACCTGGGGGCTGCGGCCGGGCACCTGCCGCCGGACGAGTGCCTGCCCGAAATCTGGCTGGATTACGACGAACACGCCCCCCGTGCACGCGCGCTGCTGCAGCAGCTTCAGGATTTGCCCCAGCGCCGCTGGGCATGCCGGTGCGGGGAGATCGTCGAGGGCGGGTTTGAGCAGTGCTGGCAATGTGGC
>ERZ795062.2750-NODE-2750-length-11379-cov-3.544507_pt1 | contig 11379 bp, 5 predicted proteins | sample MGYA00375146_ERZ795062 | MGnify/ENA primary metagenome ERZ795062 (study PRJEB30191, sample SAMN05720281) | activated sludge metagenome | isolation source: Anaerobic digester | place: USA | collected 2015-07-16 ...
CGACCCACCGGCTCGCTTGATGACATAGAAGGCTCGCACGCCCGTGTGCGTCATGCGCAGGGCTAGCTTTGGAACCTCGGTGTCATAAATAGTCTCGCGCTTTCCAACATTGGGAACAGGCAGCTTCGACAGGAGAGATTTCGTGAATTTCAGGTTCGCCATATCATCACCTTTGCCGTTATCGGGCTAGCACCGGGCTAGCACCGGGCTAGCATTTTGGGTATGAAATGGTTCAATTTCGTGCTAGCCCGATAAGGTGATTGTAGTCTTATGATGTTGTTTCGTATAGGATAATTAAGGTTCGTAAATTAGAAGGTAACTATATACCTTCTAATTCGTAATGAGAAGGTCGGGTGTTCGATTCATCTCTCCGGCACCAATACAGCAAAAGAAACCCCGCTATCGTAAAGGTAGCGGGGTTTTGCTTTTACCGTCCCGTGTAGCCACTGTGTAGCCAGCAGTACAAAGTCTTGCGACTATTCGGCGCCATAAAACTGGTTGACGACGGCCGCTAGGCATAAGTCTCCCAGCATTGAGGTCTCGGCCTTGATTGGGTCCCAGGCTACTAGCTCAACAGCTTAAAGCCAGCCCCGCCTCCCCTTGAATCTTGGCACAGCTCCCATTTATGACGCTTGTTCTCCCATGGATCGGATAGGAGCCACGCCGTTCTGCGCCACATGTCTAGTACCTTTCTGTACGAACACGTCGAAAATATGGGGTGTGGTTTCTTCGTTGGCTCTCGGGCTGGCGTTGTGGGCGTGGGTGCTGGTTACACGGCTCTTTCTCTCATTGTGTAAACCCCATCGATCTCCCGTTGCCGGTCATGCCCCTGCGACCGCGAACCTCTTCTTGCACCAGCGCCACAAGATCGCCATCAATTAGTTCGGGCGCAAAGCGCAATACGCGGGCAATGTTGGCAAAGTCAGCGGTCACGGCCATTCCGGCGAGCCGCAGCAATCTGGGCTCCTCACACGGAGTCGCTGAACGGCCAAAGGTTTGTCCAAACAAGATCAGCAACTGGTCGGCACGCAGGGCCTCGAACTCCAGCCGAAACTGGAAGCGCCGCAGTACCGCCGCATCCACGCGATCCAGCATGTTGGTGGTGCAGATGAAAAGGCCGGGGAACGACTCCATCTGGGCCAGGAACTCGTTGGTCTGGAAAACCTCCCAGCTTGCGCCAGCATGGGCTCGATCAGATAGCAACGTATCGGCCTCATCCAGCAGAAGGACGACTTCGTCCGAGCGGTCGGCGGCGTTCTCGAACATCTGGGCAATGAGTTGTTCGGTTTGTCCCACCCAGGGACTCAAGAGGTCGCTACCGGACTTGACGATCAGTTCCCGGTCAAGATGCTTTGCAATGTGATGGCCAAACTCGGTCTTGCCCGTGCCCGGTACACCATAAAAGCACAGTGCCGCCCGTGAATGCCGACTCAGGGCAGGCAGCAGGGTTTCCACGCTGTGGCCGCCCCGGATGTTGACAAAGCGAGTGTCGTAGGTGATTGCGGTATCACGCCGCCTGACCAGCGAGGGCAGGCCCAGTGCCCGCCTCGCATTCGTCAATTGCTGGTCCACGAAGGTGCTAGCCTGTTCCGGGCTCTCGGGCGCGGCCAGGATCACTGTTCGTGCAGTAATCTCCAGATGGCCCGGCGTGAGTTGCGTAAGTGATGCAATTGCATCGAGTTGAGCCGCAGGCAGGTTTAGACCGCCCAAGTACTGTTGTGCCAGCCGGCGCTTGACGCTTCGCGGTGGCTCATCCATCTTGAGCACCAGCGAGAACCGTCTGAGCGTTGCGGGGTCAATGGCTCTGATCGAGTTAGTGGTCCAGATCACCGGCACTGTCATAGTCTCCAGCAGCCGATTCATCCATGCTTTGCTCTGGTCTTTCTTGCCTGATGTGTGGGGCAAACCAAAGATACGGTGCAGAGCCGACCCGCCGGAGTCCGGGAAGATGTCCTCGGCCTCGTCCAGCAAGACCATGGCGTCGCGCCGGCCTTTGAGTGACAGCAGGGCCAGAAGCAGGTTGCCTAGTCGGTCTGGTGTGCCCATGCCCCCGCCGAAGCCGTCGTCGCAGGCGACCTCAAACAATTGCAAACCCGCTTCCTCGGCTAGGAGCTTGGCGTATTCAGTCTTGCCGGTTCCAGGCGGCCCGTAGAGCATGATGTTCAGACCGGGGGCGCCCTGCTTACAGGCGTTGCGAAGGGACGGCAGGGCCATTTCGGTGAATCGCCCAAGATGCTGCACATCGGTCAGTTTCACCAGACTGGATGAGGACGGCGACAGAAAGGACGCAAAGAAGGCTTGTGCCGTGTCAAAGGACTGAGTCAGGGTGGAGCGTACCTGCGGGTTGTGACAGTTCAGGAGGTCGTCCAGAGTGCCTATCGAGTGACGCAGGCCGGGGTCATGCTCACGACTGAGAACGCCACACCGGCGCAACATGCTGTTGGGTTGATAGTGAGCCTCGACATCCTGTTCACTGCACCCGATCATGCTGGCCACCATACGCACCCCACGACGGAAATCGCCGAAGGCAATCGATCCAAAAGTGCCAAGAAGGGCTGGCGCCGCGATGACCAGCCCGATCAGTTCCAGTAGTCCCCTACCAGCCGCATCCAACCCGAGACCTTCCGAGAGATAGGCCGCATTGACCTGATGAGGCAACCCCTGCTCACGGGGTACCCCCTTCGCCAGCCATTCGATGGTATCGAGCGCGAGTCGGCTTCGCAGCGGATAGTCGTGAATCAACGGGTTGAACCATTCGTTGGACAGATAGAGGAGCTCGTCGGGGTCAACGAGCTCACCCAGGGTGATGTCCTTTTCACTGATCAGGTCGCCGTCGAGGAGCGTCAGCGAAAGATCTCGACGATTCAGTGAGAACTCAACTTTCGATGCCTCATTAGCGTCCAGACGGGTACGACGCCCCCCCTTCTTGCGAAGTCCATCGACCAGTTGATTCAGGACATGGTCACTCCAGACCAACAAGCCTCCAGCGGCTGCGGCACCGAGGCGAATGAAGTCGTTGCCTCGTTCCATGGACTTCATGCAAAGGATCAGGCGGCAGACGACCTCGGCGACTGCACGTTCGATAGGCAACGCATCGTCGGGATGCTCAAAGCGGGAAAGATAGCGTGGCCCCGTTGAAGCGTGGGGTCGGACTGGCACGGAACCGTCGGTCTCTCGGCGGCGGTTGATTCGGCGGTTTGTGGGCATAGGCACCTCCTTGGAAGTGCCTATGGTTACCTATAGTTGCGACAGCATCTGTCGCAACGAATAGGAAGACGAACTGAGTCACCAGAGGTTATGGACCAGTCGGATCAGGACTTTTTCACCGCCCAGATTCGAGCGCGTCCCCGGTTGCTTCGCCATATTGGGCTGCCCCCTCTCGGAGGCGGGATGCCACTTCGCGCCGCAGCGCGAGCGGCTTTTCGACCTTCACGAACGGTCCGAAACTGAGCAGCCACCAGATGAGGCGTTCGGTGAACGGCACGGTGGCGGTGAATCGCAGTCGTCCATGGGCTAGTTCCTGAACGGTCTGATCTGATGAAAGTGGAGATTCCATAAGGTGGGCGCCGGATCGCGCCCCGAAAACGGCAACGAGACGAACCGGCTTGGCGCTCGCATTGTGGTAGCCAAAGCCGAAGGCGCCTAGCTCAATGAAGCCCTTCAACGTGAAACCGGGCGGGGTGACGGAGGCAGCGCCCAGCAGCCTCGCGGACTGAATGCGATGCATCGGCATCAGCCGAGGGTCTTCGTAGTCGAAGAATGTGGCGACGAGGTACTGAACCACGCCATGCTGCACCAGGCCGAGCGGGTGAACTGTTGCGGTCTTGGCGACCTTGCCGCCGGGGCCCGTGTATTGAAGGTCCAGTTGCCGTTCAGACAAGAGCCCTTGCGTCACTGTGTCGTGTACTGACCGCTTGACCGGAGGTGATAGCAATGGCTGGGTGGCCGGCACGATTGCCACCTTGTCGAACCAGCGTTGAACGGCTGTGTCTCCGTAGTGCTGGCTGAGCTTGTTGCTGGCTTCATCGAAGTAGGGACGTAGTTCCCGAACAGTCGATTCCGGCAATAGATCGATGAGAAAGGTCTGCAGTAATCGCAGGCTGAGTGCCTGGCTGGCGTCCATGCCTGGGATCGTGACCCTTTTATTGTCGCTGGCCCAGTACCAGCCATAAGGCTTATTTCGCGTGTCGCATTTCAGGCTGAAGGATTTGGCCAGCGCGCGTAGATCTCTCTGCACTGTTCGGGCACTTACTCCATGCCCACGCGCCCTGAGGCGCTCCATTAGTTCCGATGTAGAGATTTTGCCCCGGGAGGGAACAATCTGGAGGGTTTCGAGAAGTCGCTGAAAGTTGAGATCCATGGGCGGATGATAGCGAGAGAGGCCACGCCATCGCTCGCATTGGGTCCCAAATCGACCGGGGGACCCAATCTGCAACCGAGCTTCAAGGGGCGGAACGAAAAGTGTTTCAAATACTTAAAAATGGAGGCAGAATAGAAAAGTGCTTCACACAATACCTGCAGAAATATTCGATTATATATGCGCGTAGAATTGAATTATCACTTATTTACTTTAGGTAAAATATAATGCCAAAAAGAGATTTTTATATAAATAAAGTTGCACTTGAAAAACTTCCGATGGAAATTAGAAATTATGCTGAAGGAATCCGGACTTTTGAATTAAATATTGAAATATATAAAAGAACTGTCAAAGGCATAAATTTTTTATCCCCCCTGCAACAACAAATTAAAGAAATTGACAATTCCATTCTAGAAATCAAGAAATATCTGGAACAAGCTCAAGAGAACAGTGACTTTTCATTTATAGATTCACGAATGCGAGACGAAGCTTTGAGCTTGGAAAGTCTCTTAGATTATTACCCAGCAGCGCTCATTCCAAATGATGTATCAAATAATGATCAGCACTGGAGTGATCTAGAAGAATTAAATGAACGTATTTGGAAAGAAATACGCACGAGTGGATATGAACTTTACAACTGTTTTCTGAAGGCTGGTTGATAAAGCAATAGAAATTGGAAAATTAAATAATCTAAAAACCACTGTTAAATAATTATTCCTGCCCCCAAAAATTACGAATCTCAGGCAATCAGATCCTCGCGCGACCATACCAGTAGCGACGCATTGCCAATCTTGACATCATGCACACCCAGCAGGGCTTGCCTGCCATGAACCAGAACGCCGTCGACCCAGCTGCCAACCGTGCTGTGCAGATCGTGGAGCCAGACCTCGTTGCCCATGTTCACGATCACAGCGTGGCGCCGACTTGCGGACGCCACATCAATCTGCAGACTATTCCAGTCCAGTTTGCCAATGGAGATCACCTTGTCAGTGAACGCCACGTTGTTGGTGCAGTATTCGATCACCACCGTGTTAGTCGGTTTCAGGGCCGCGGGTAGACCAAAGCGATAGTCTTGAAATATTAACTTATCCAACAAACTATTCCACCCACCGAGGACCTGTGGTCCCGCCAAGGCGACCTGAGCGTTGTAGACCGAAATTGGACTGCCCTTGTTTCGCGCCAGCATCTTTTTCGACCAGACGTCATCCAGTACTACCAGCCAAACCTAGCCAAAAACCACACTGGCCCAAGGTATGCAGAAGCCGATACTTGTCGTCAAGTTCTTCCCTACTCTTCAACTACATCAGTGCCAAATTCTAGAAAAAATTGATCCATCATGTTCGAACTGCCACCGTGGTCAACCCAACAACTTGGCAGATCAAGTCAGTAGAGGTTTCCAGTTGGAAAGTAGTCAAGCGCGTCTTCAAAATTCCATCGAGTCTGGGTCATCGTCACTTGATGCCAAGCAGGCCTTGACATCCGCAAGGTGCATCTGGGTGAAATAGAGCGTCGTCTCCACTCCCCCAAGAGCTAAGTCAATCTCGTTCCCACTAGCTGTCGCAACCAACTCCTGCATCACATTTCTCTGTGCATTGGCGTACTGGTATGCGGCGGCATGATTTGGGCAAAGCGCCAAGAATGTCTCACGGTATCGTTTCGGCCCGTCGGCAATGATCTCAACTGCCTCGAAGAAGTAGGCGCCTGTCGGGAGTTTGAACGGAAGTTCGCCTTTGCAGGCCTGACAAATCATCTGTTGATTGCTGTTCGTGTACTGCTCAACCAGATAGAGCTTGGCTTCGGCCTTGGTTGCCTCATAGCCCACAGCGACGGAGCGCTGTTTCACTACTGTCTCCTTATCAGGCGTTTCCCTCGCTCGCTCACGCACACGTTTCTGGCGCATATCCAAATTCGAAACGTGTCTTTCTGGCAACTCAACTGGCTCCATTGGAAACAGGCTAGCTTTTTCGAGCATGCGCTCTTGTTCGTCCTCAGGAAGGCGGGAAAAGGCCAGCGCGCGCTGAAGGGCTTCTTCTGACTCGAAACCTATTTCGGCTCGACGTTGCACGCGCGCAGCCGTGTCAACGGCCTTCTTTTTTTCCTCACTTCCGAACTCGACATATTCGAGCCACTTAAAGGCCGCGTCGACGGCGAACCCCTTGTGCAGTTTTGCCTGAGTTGCAGCCCGTGGCCTGACGAATTCGCCATCTATCAAGGGAACCCACGCTAAGTCACGCAAAAAACACACCAACTGAGAATGCGCGTAGTGAGGACCACCACGCTGGGTTCTTTGAAAACGAGCTAAAAGCACCGCTGGATTTCTGGATTCAACGCGGCACAGTGAGGACCACACCAACTGAGAGGCCGCCACCTGCCTTGAATGCAGCAACTTCAAGGCTTCGGCGGTCAAAGCGTAATCGAGGTTGACATAGGTTCCATATTGCATACCTGGCGCCTGAGAAAGGTAGCTCCATCTGGGGTTAGATTGACAGCCAGTCATTTCATACAAATTGTCGAACTCGCGCTTGCAACCAACTAACTCGGCAAAGTGTGCAACCTTATCTGCAGGAATGCCGCATGTCAGATACCAAGACGACAATGGCCAGCAGCGGTCATCTTGGTCCTCGGCAGAGTCATAAAGCACCTTTAGGCCAGTCCGCAGGTAGGGCGTATCGATATAGACATCCTGCTCCGTTCCCCAACCGAACTTCGGGGAGTCGATTTGAAAGATGTAAGTTCCTGAAAATACCGCACGGCTGTCCGGATGTGTCTCAGCAAAGGCAATCATCTTTTTCAGATCCGCCACGTAGACCGCATCTGCAGGCGAATCCCCCTCCTGTCCATACCGGGACTTCAAAAGAAGAGTTATTTCTTCGAGTTCACCGGGGACACGGACACCCAAGACATAAAGAAACTTTCTCGCATCTTCTTGCTGAACCTTTTTTGTCCCGGCGGTGAAAATTGTTTCATCAACCCTCGGTAAGGGATCCTTTGAACTGGCTGGTCCAGTCTGAAAGTAAGCGTCTTTCGCAGTGCCAAACGTTCCGTCAACCAACCTGACGATGCTCGCCTCCGCAAGATCACCGTAATCGTCTGAATCTTCACAGTGCCTGTAAAGCAGAGCATATAGGGCTTGGAGCCAGTCGACCGGCTTGGCCGAAAGCCACGTTTTGACTGCCGGGTCAAGTACGCTCAATGACCAGACGGCATCCGCGCGGGCCCGGTTTTCAAGGAGCTCCTTGAGTTCTTGTGCATCCCATTCCTCGAGCCCAAGGCTAGATAGAAAGCGGTCTTGATTGCTGTTCCGCTGCGTTGCACCGATTGCCCATGTCGGCTGGTCGCGTCGTTCCGTGACGAGCACTAGATCATCGTCCGATAGAAGAACCTTCATTGCGGCCCTCGCCTGCAGAAGTCTGGTTGCCGGTGCGAAGCCTCCCCCATAAGTCGGCACCAACGACTGTGCCTTCATCTCATCAATAATGGCCTTTCGGATAGCGCCATACCTCTCAGGAAGCGGGTCGTCGTTGTTTGGCAGGACTGCCAGGAACTCGCCGGTGAGCAGTCCCAGTTCCTTGATTTCGTGCAATGCGCCCGCTGCAACCCGCGCAATTTGGCCGAACAAGGGGGCATTCTCGGGCGAGTTCTTGATGCTCGCGCGGCTGAGTTCCGGGATAAAGAGCGCGTGCAGGTGAAAGCGCAGTCCGGAAGTCTCTTTTTCTGCAGGAAAGAACACGGATACTTTGCCCTTCAATGCCGGCTTTATCTTTAACTGTTTTGCAAGTGGCGCCTGTGCATCGAAAAACTTGGTGTCGCCCACGAACGATAGCTCGAACGCGACCGAAACCTTCTGGCGCTCAACACCCTCTGCTGGAGCCGAAAACTGATTGATGTTGTCGACTGGGATCGAAAATCGCAGCCAATGCGAACTCAATGACTCCTTTCCATCTGCCAGCTTCAAAATTTCGATATGTGCGCCGGAATGCGCTTTACTAAACACAGCCCCTTCCTGATCGCCAATGGTCCAGCGTATGTGTCGTAGGTTGTTCAAAAAGAGAAGGGTTGTTTCAGAGAGCTGCCTCAACCCCGACTTGACTTCCGAAAAAGCGGCTTTGGCGTCCTTCTTGGGGCTGTTGAATGGAAACTCGAAACGGGTCCTGGTGCCCAGCCCCGGCTTTGGCACAATTGCCTGAGGCAAGACCAACTTGAGAATCTTGAAGCTGAAGTCACTCGAATAGACAATAGGTGTCTCGGTATAAACGTAGACTGACTTGAACCCAACACCAAACTTGCCAATCTTGTCGGGGTTGTCTTTCTTGCTGCTGTTGAAAATACCTGTGATTGACCGGATGTCTCGTTCGTTGAATTGACGACTGCCATTGTGCTCAAAGTAGCACGCTTGAGCTGTCAGCTCAAACGCAACCTCAGTCGCGCCGGCGTCCTCTGCGTTTTGAAGCAGTTCGTAGATGAAGTGAGCTTCATCAGGATAGAAGTCCTCGAAAATTCTGAGGTTGATATCGCCCTCGTTAGCGTCTATTCCATCCAGTAATTTCTGGCGCTGGGCAGCAAGATTCTCCAGGAAGTTCATACAGGTCTCCGAATATCCAATACTCCGAAGACCGCTGGAGTCGCGCGGATATCACCACTTTCTGCATCACGCATTAGGGCAGCGGTTCGAACGCTGAAATCCACCTCCGAACGCGCCAGTTCTGCCTGCTTCATCACACGAATTTTGTCGTTGGTGGCTCGCCCCACCTGCTCCTCAAGTAACGCGCGCCGCGCTCGATGGCTTGCCGAGAGACTCTGAATGCGCACCCCGACCAGTTGGCGGTTGTCTTCCGCATGTTGAGTCGATTCAGTCAGCCAGCGTTGATGGTGGACAGCATCCAGGTTGTCCCAGACCTGTGGTGAAGGCAAATCCATGTATGCTGCATCAGTGGAGACCTGTAGCAGGTCCAACAAGCCTTCGGCAATTTCGGGGGTTTCAACTACCGGAATGAGTTCCTCGTCCCGCTTGGCACCCTGCCTTGCCCATCGATACAAGGCGAACGGAAAGTACCCGACCGGCAGGGTCTCGTGAGAGGCTGCCAGGCGAACAAAAATGGCCTCGCTTTGCTGCAGATGCACTGCCGCTTGGCGCAATAGCGGATGGCCAAGCGACAAAAGGACAGCGGCGGCGTTGTCGACAGCGCACTCCTGGTCAAAGGTAACCTGCAGATTCGGCCCTCCGCCCTTGAGCCATCGCTCCCAAGCCCGATACATAGGATCTGAAGAGCGCGGCAGGCGACGGAAGTCCTCAAGAATCACTGCCCGAGCCTCCTGGCTGAGACGGAAATTCTTGAGCAACTTCTCCCCAAGAAGATAGTCTTGAGCTTTGCCAAGACGTTGTGTCAAGTATGTCGTCACGGCCGACGCAAGGGCCTCAGGCTCAAGCCAATGGTTGCGGGACCTTGCCAGCTTTGCCTCCCAACTGGCTGCAGCCAGATTGAGGCCGAAGAGCTCACCCTGGCGCTCTTCCAGTCGCTGCTCTTCTTCAATTTGCCGAATCTTGTTGTCCGAAAGCTGATTCAACCTACGGCCGCGCTCCTCCTCGCTCAGGCTGAATGTCTCTGCAATGTTGTGAAGCTCCCGCGTGATTTCGCCAAGAATTTCTTCGGTGCCTCCGATGGCGTGTTTGAAAACGCCAATCCGCGAAAGGCAGCGGTCGTAAATTTCGGCATCAATCGTTCCGGGGGTCACCAGATTGAAAATGGCAACAGCCTCGCTTTGCTGGCCATACCGGTCGATTCGGCCAATGCGTTGCTCGATGCGCATTGGGTTCCACGGCAGGTCGTAGTTGACCAGGCAGTCGCAGAACTGAAAGTCCAGTCCCTCACATCCAACTTCAGACGACATCAGGACATCCAGAGCATCGGGGTCACCCTTTGCCAACGAAAACCGCCGCCTCAAGACCGCGCGCTCCTCATCCGGTACCCCGCCATGAACTAGGCCGAACCGGATATCAGCAGCCCTGAGTTTGCCAACTAGGTACTTCAGCGTATGCCTGAAGGTACTGAAGAGCAGTACCTTGTTTTTGTGCATGGCCACCTTGTCGAGCACAACCTTCATGAACGCTTCGGCCTTTGGATCGGCAGGGTCCAGTCCTTTGACGCGCTCCAGCAAGGATTCGATGTCCCCACGAATCTGATCAACGAAGTCATAGGATCTAGCCCCTTCGTTGGCATCACCGTCGCCATCGCCATCGCCATCGCCGTCGTCTTCGGCCTCCAAGCGGGCCAACTTGCCTTGCAAAATATCATGAAGAGCCGGCGCTAGGCCGAAGAGACTGCTGGCAGCTTGCCGGCTGACTGTCGTCATCATGAACTTGACGTTCTGGTTTCCGTGAAGGCGTGCCAGGATTCGCGCAATGACACTGAGCAGGTCGTCATGCAGTTCTCTCTGGCTCGGTGTGAAATCGGTTGTGAGGGTCTCGGCCTTGCGTGTCGTGAACTCACCAATGTCACGCCGTCGAGTTCGATTGATGAGCGAACTGAATGTATAGAGGTCTTCCAACGCCTGAATAGTCTTGACCCGTGCAGCGCCGTCTGGCGCATCCTCTGCCAAGCCGTCGTAAATATGCTGGAATCCCGGATTTACAGCGAGGACCTCTCGGCCCCAAGTAGTGCCGGCTACACATCGCAACTGCTCTCGAACTTCGTCTGCCCAGCTTGCCTCGCCTCGCCGGCAGGCTTGGACCCCCGCGTTGATGTACTGATTGGGCTCCGCCATTTGCGCAAAACTTGCTGGATCAATGATTACGTCAGGTCGAAGCACATTCAATATCGTGTACAGGTCTTCGCGTCCAAGCTGCACCGGGGTTGCGGTCAGGAATACAACGGCCTCCGCGTTGTCAGCGAAATAGCGAACCGCTTGATGGAGGAAAGTATCGGAGTTCCTAATATGGTGGGCCTCATCGACGATGACGAGGTCGAACTTCGGAGGCGGATCGAGCTCAAGGAGTCCAGGGTCCCGTGCTTTCCCCTTGCCGG
>ERZ795062.2755-NODE-2755-length-11374-cov-4.590246_pt1 | contig 11374 bp, 6 predicted proteins | sample MGYA00375146_ERZ795062 | MGnify/ENA primary metagenome ERZ795062 (study PRJEB30191, sample SAMN05720281) | activated sludge metagenome | isolation source: Anaerobic digester | place: USA | collected 2015-07-16 ...
TACTTGCTATCTTCAAAAGCATCTGTTGTAAAAGAAAAAGACAACTCACCCTTTACACCATGAGTCTTATAAATTTCTCCTGCTTCAAATATTTCTTCTCTTGTTATCATTTTGATGAAATTACATTAATTTTTTGAGCTTGTGTTCGAGACATAAATTCAGGTGCATAAAGGCACTGTACAGTTGCTATTCCTGTTGTAAATTCTCCCGACAAATTAGTCCACAACGGATATTCAAAAACATAGGTTCCCTTTGGCAAACGGCTAAAAAAATAGTTTATAGAAACATCTTTCGGATTAAGATAATAGCCGACCCTTTCTGTTTGTTGGTAGGATGATTTTTGGTTCACCGGTTCAAAACAGGCAGCTCTAAGGTCTTTGATATGAACAAAATCCATATCCCTATCTACTCTTACCGTCAGACGTACCACCAACTTATCGCCTACCTGCAAAGAGACATTTTCTACCGGCTTCAAAATTACGTTTTTATCCGTAATTTTCTCTACAAAAAGCTTTTTATCTATATTGAGTGGTCCTTTTTGCTGTGTGTTTAACCTATCCGTTTGCTCAAAATATTGCCAATAGGCAGCTCCCCACGATAATCCATTCCCTGTTTTTGAAACAGAGATATTTCCCATTTCGGGTGTGACTTCAGTACCATCGTACCTAATTTTAACATAATTACTTCCTGCCAACGGAGAGTCCTGCTGCTTCATTTCTTGATTATTGAGTTTAATGGCTATTTGACTTTCATTTTCGAGCACATTGTTTCCCTGAAATGCCAAAGCAGAAATAGCATCAACGGTAGAAATAACATTGCTCCATTGGTTGGTTTGTTTATTTTTCAGCAACCAAATTTTCATTTTTTCTATGTCGTCTTTTTGTGAGTTTATTTCGTTGAAAGCCTCCATAATAGCAACCTGCGTTGTAATATTCGACTCACACCAAGTATATCCGGAAACATTTTTATCCCAATACATGCCTATTTCTGAACTCAAAGAAGATTGTTCTTTTAATGATTTAATAATTTTATTGGCCGTTTGTTCTTTTTGATTTCTATATAAAGCAATAGCTATCAGTGATTTACCATACAAACTTTGTTTATTCCATTGTTTTTCCATCAAATTGGTGTAATAACGATAGGCTTCTTTGCTTTCTTCTTTTAACGGAATCTGAGGATAGAAAGAACGGACATATAACGAATGAATAATATTCATGTTCAGATAGTTTTCTTCAGTTTTATCTTTACGTTTCGACCATTCGATATATTCTTTCTGTACATAACTGTCGAGATAATTGATTGCCTTTGCCTGCATATCCAATTCTTTTTGTTCATATTCAACGTTATTTATCTTGGATAATTTACCCATTTTTTCCAAAATGAATCGTGTTACAAAAGCATTTTCGGGCATACCGGAAAACCAGGCAAAACCACCCGAAGGCATTTGCAATTGTTTTAATTTTTGGAAACTAAAATCTCTATTGTATGCTTGATTGTTTGCATCCAATAATGAAGCCAAACGCTGTTGTTGTTCTGTTTCATTTTTCGCTTCAAGTACCCAGGGAGTTTCTTCCAACAAAATATTTTTTAAATCCTCGTTCTTTTGTAAATTAGAAAGATAGTTTGACTGATTAATCTTACTACGTTCTATCAATTGAACCAATTTAGGCGATGATTTTAAAATTTGCTGTCCAATTACATTCGCATAAAAACTTGACATATAAGAAATTGCATTACTTTCTTCAGCAATAGTAAGTGAAGGCAAGGCTTGTAAAGCATACCAAGCCGTGTTGGCAGAGAATTCTACCACAAATTGATTATTTTCAAGCGTTTTAGAGGTATTATGTAACAAATTATCAAACGTAAATTGGTGATTTCCTTCTTCGTAGATAGACATTGGCAAACTTTCTGTCACCAACATTCTATTAGAAAGTACCGGCAAATAATGTTGTTCTCCATCGCTATAATCTTTTCCTTCTACAATAATTTTACATTGTAATAGGGATGAAGAACTATTCATTTCAAAAACACACGAAACAGGAACAGAAGAATTCGGTTTCACCGTAATATTTTGAATGATTTGATTCGTAATTTCTTTATTTGTTTGAGCATCTGTAATTATCCAACGAGCATTGACTAATACAATACTATCGCTCATATTGGTAATTTTTGCAGTTAAATTTGCTTTATCGCCTTTGGTAATAAAACGGGGCAAATTGGGTGTAACAGAAACTACTTTTTGTGTATAAGCTACATCGGTTCGTTGACCATATTTGGCATCTTTGGTATGTGCTAACGTAAGAATTTTCCACTTGGTAAGTGATTCCGGCACAGTAAAATGAAACGAAACATGACCCGTTGTATCGGTTGTCAAAAACGGATAAAAGAATGCCGTTTCACTGAAATTTTCTCTTACAACAGATGTGGGCTGCTGTTGCACTTGTACTTTCTCTGCCGGATTAGCAGTAGACACATCTTCCATTGAAACTACATCAATCGCCTTATTACTCTCTCCTTTCGCCATGACTGAAGACTCCATCCTCAAAGCTTTACCATAACCACCTTTTACAAAACCATATTGCATAGGATAGTTAAAGCCAAACCAATTGATTTTTGGATAATTAATTTCTTTTTCTTCTGCCATTTCCATAGGCAAATACAAATAATCTTGATTGCAATTGGCATACGACGTTTGCCAAAAAGGATAATTTATATAGGGAGTAAAACCAGGAGTAAAATTCCATTCATGATGTGCCATCTCGTCGAGAGAAGCATCATACATGGTAGTCAGAATTTCAGCCGACTGACCCATGTGTTGTTCATCTTTCACACAAATATTCCATTCTTCTTGGGTATTAGGCAACAATTTATCCCGAAAAGAATCGAACTGAATATCCAGTTTTTTGCTCGGTTGTTTTTTTGTTATCAATTGCACATTGGTAAACAATTGTTCATCTTTTACAAAAGTGATTTTCAGCTGTACTGAGTTGCCATACGTTGCCAAATAAGGAAATTGTAAGTCTACATTTTTATTCGACAATTCGAATTGTTTTTGCAACAATATTCCATTCTTACCAAAAAGTTCATACAGAACGTTAACATCATTGGCAGAGGTGCCTAATATAACTTTTGCATTTTCACCCTCTTCACATTCCGTTTTTACAGGCAAAAACCAATTGTACGTTTTCAGGGGTGGTTTTTTGTCCTTTTCAGCATACAAAATAAAAACTTTAGAATAAACCACTTCCCTCTTTTTATCATCGTAAATTCTAAAAACAGCTTTGTAAGTACCTGAATACAATTTGTTTATCCCCTCTAGAGCAAAGGGTTCTTCCGAAGAAAAATTGCCTTGTAATACTTTGCTCTTTATAACAGACGTATCGACAGGCTGGTTTATATTTGGCTGTTCATACAACGAACATATTTCGTAGGTTCCTTTGGTTACAACGTCTTTACCATTTATATTTTTAACCGAAACCGTAATCTTCTGCGGTTCGTTTTTGTTCCATTTATCAGGCAACGAAGTAGTAATAAACAAGGGCTTTTCTCCAACTACAAAATGAGTAGTACCTTGTTGAGTTTCACCCGAATTATCGGTCACATCAATATATACTTGATACGAAGCAACCCTCTCATTTTCTGTTGCTTTGGGAACAAAAGGAATAGAAAAATTTCCCTTTTCATCTATCAAAACATTGCCCGAAGCTAATTGCTCATTATTTGCAATGGGAAATCGCAACCAAATATTTGACTGACGAACAATACGATATTGTGCCGTAATAGATTGCAACGGAAAACCCATAAATGTTTCCACCTTACCTTTTATTTTTACCGTATCACCGAAAGAAATAGCTTGTTGTACATCATCAAACTCCACAAAAAAGGTCGGACGTTTGTATTCCTCTACCAAAAATTGCAAAGAATAATCTTCAGCCTGTATGGTAAAATACCCATTCAGCAAACCTTTCGGCAATATAAACTCACCGGCAAAAGAGCCAAATTCGTTAGTTTGAAAATCTTTTTCGTTAACAACTTCATTATTACTGTTACGGAGAACCACATGGACATTTTTGTTGGCTTCTACGACCGTTTCTTTCTCATTGGATGCCCACGCAATGCCTTTAAAGTGAACCGTTTGTGTCGGTCGATATAACGCACGGTCAGTAAACAAGGAAATAACGTGATTCGTTTCATCTTCCTTTTTATTTGGATTGTACCAACTCGTTTGCACATAAGACAAAGGATAAAACTCGTCGTTACCCAAGGAAACGGAAACCTTATAATTATTTTTATCTTTCAATTGTGCAATAAAAAAGCCCTTTTTATCGGTTGAATAAGACTTAATTTTTGTATTGACATAACGATTTACACGATAATCATTTCTATACAACTGAACCGTTGCTCCATTTAATGGCTGTCCCGTCATTCTGTCAAGCACATAAAATTCGGTGTTTTCATTGACTAAACGTTGTAAAAGCATCAAACGAGTAACGAAAAAATTATTGCAAATAACTTCTTTGGCTGTGTCCTCTATGCCAATCTGGTATTCGTAAATACCTTCCTCTGAAACATTTATAAAAACACATGTATCTTGTTCCGAAAAAGTAGGCGATTTTTTAACGTTAAAAGTTTCCGTTTGTACCAACGTCCTATTGCGTTTGTCTATCGTTCCTTGTTGTTTGGCATTTTCGTACTCCGATACAGACATATTTACCTTGAACAAACGCAAGATTAACCGTTCAACATTGTTATACTTTAATTTAATTTCCAAACTTTTTTTAGGATAAAGTAATTCGTTGTTACTGGCACTAACCGAAGGTGTTGCTATCTCTGCCATCATATTCCGAAGTACTCCAATACCTTTGTAATGAGGAAATTTTTGTATGCCACTCACACATAAATCATATGCCGATTTTTTATTATCGTTGTTCCGAAAATATTCCGCTTTCAAGTACACCGCACGTAACGATAACGGATTGGATGCATACGTAACAATCGCATCATCTAATCCGCTCATGTACAAATCGTTATTCGATTTATTTTGACCAAACAACGCATGAAAAGTCATCAATCGGTCAATATCGGCTTGGCAAAAAACATCTGCGTTATTTTTCTGATGGAATGATAATAATTGTTGATAGATGCGTGCGATATTATCCTTTACCTGAAAAATATTTTCACTAAAAGCATGTTGTAAAAATTCCTTAGAAGGAGCAAAACAAATGGAAGGATCAATTTCTTCTTGAGCGATAACCTTACCTATATTGTTCTGTTGATTTTGATAAAAATCTATGGTGCGATGTGCCAACAAATCGAACATAGTCGGACGTAAACTTGTATCATCGCCTTTTTCGAGCAATTCTTGGTAGGTAGAAACAGGTGTATTTTGCAATTCCCGTGCATTTTGTAAAGACATTCGTGCATAATCCGCCATTGTTTTAAGAAAATGATTGGAAGTCCATTCTTTTCTGTCTTTAGGGGTAAAATCGGCAATCTGAGTACGAGCATTAATCACGTACAAATGAGCATTATAATACATCTCGTATAACTCCGAAAGCAACGAATAGAGAACCGATTGAGCCACCTTATCGTCACAATTTTTAGCGTAGTTATCCATTTTATCTACTTCGGTAAAAAACGTATCATCGGAAATAGAAAAATTCATTTTCAACTGATAAATCATTGTTTTTATAAGTTGCTGATTGTTCTTCTCTTTTAGGGCATGAACTCTTATCTTATCTATTTCTTTTGTAGCTGATTTGGGCAAGGATTCTCCATCAAGATGTTCCACTTGTTTCCATATTTTTTCATAAGAAAAAGCCTTTTCTTTTGCATTTTGGGCAATAGAAAAGCTTACTATCGAAACAAATAATAAACCGGCAAGAACGAATGACCATTGTTTTCTCATAAACATATAAATTTGTTGACTACACAAAGAAACTGAATTTCAGCTAAAGAAACCGTAAAAACTCCCTAAAAAATGTTAGATGTTGAATATCTGACATCCTTCACAGGAAAAAAACCAAATAATTTGGGCATTCTATTTTTTATTTTTAACTTCGCACCGAAAGACATTCAAATATGAAAGCAACAAGCATAACACATCATTCACACTTACGCTAACATAGGTAAGCGGGTCTGATATTGTCTGCATGTAATATAAACTCAAAGCTTACCTAAAAAGGTGAGCTTTTTTTATGTAAAATAAACCATACTAAAAACCATACTCTTATGTTAAGAATTGCCGTTCAAGCCAAAGGTCGTTTGTACGAAGAAACGATGTTAATGCTTACAGAATCCAGTATTCAAGTAGAATCAGGAAAAAGAACATTGTTAATTCCTGCAAAAAATTTTCCGGTAGAAATTTTGTATTTACGCGATGACGATATACCTCAAGCCGTAGCCAGCGGAATAGCCGATGTGGGCGTTGTGGGAGAAAATGAATATGAAGAAAAACAAGAAAATGCAATTATTATCAAACGGTTGGATTTTAGCAAATGCCGTTTGTCGTTGGCCATTCCAAAATCAGCTGATTACAAAGGTGTTTCATGGTTTAATGGAAAAAAGATTGCCACTTCTTACCCTGTTATTTTAGAAAAATTCTTAAAAAAGAATAACCTGAAAGCAGAAATACACGTCATTACCGGATCCGTAGAAATAGCACCGGGCATCGGATTGGCAGATTGTATTTTCGACATTGTAAGCTCCGGCAGCACATTGGTCAGCAACAACCTGAAAGAAGTAGAAGTTGTAATGAAATCGGAAGCTTTGATGATTGGAAATAAAAACTTATCCAAAGAAAAAAAGGAAATTCTTGACGAGCTTCTTTTCCGTTTCGACTCATACAAAAACGCCGAAGGTAAAAAATATATTATTCTGAATATTCCTAACGAAAAAATTGATGACGTTTGTAAATTATTGCCCGGAATGAAAGCTCCAACCGTAACTCCATTGGTTACAAAAGGATGGTCATCTCTTCATTCAGTTATCGAAGAAAAAACATTTTGGGACATCATCAGCCAATTGAAAGCCCTTGGTGCTGAGGGCATTTTGGTCGTTCCTATTGAAAAAATGATACTATAAATCGGTTATTTGTTGAATTTTTATTCGTATTACCATTATGCAATTAATTAAATACCCTAAAAGAGAAGATTGGACAACGATACTTGCTCGTCCGACTTTTGACAATACCAACTTGCTTGATTTAGTGGGCACTATTCTGAAAGACATTGCCAAACGAGGTGATATGGCTGTGAAAGAATATGAACTGAAATTCGACAACGTACAAATAGACACTTTACAAGTATCGGAAAAAGAAATAGCAGAAGCCGAAAAATCAGTTTCTTCCGAACTAAAAAATGCCATTCTATTGGCAAAAAATAATATTGAAAAATTCCATATTGCACAACAACATGAAATGCCCGTTGTAGAAACAATGCCGGGTGTAACCTGTTGGCAAAAAGCTATGCCAATAGAAAAAGTAGGTTTGTACGTACCGGGCGGTACGGCTCCCCTATTTTCTACCGTACTGATGCTCGCAATTCCGGCACAAATAGCCCAATGCAAAGAAATAGTACTGTGTTCTCCACCCAACAAAGAAGGGAAAATCCATCCCGCTGTTTTGTTCGCTGCAAAAGTGGCAGGTGTCAGTAAAATATTCAAAATAGGTGGCGTACAAGCCATTGGTGCAATGGCATACGGAACGGAAAGTGTTCCGAAAGTATATAAAATTTTTGGACCCGGAAATCAGTATGTTACCGCAGCCAAACAATTGGTTAGCCTGAATAAAGTTGCCATTGATATGCCCGCCGGTCCGTCGGAAGTAGAAGTTATTGCCGATGAAACAGCTGTTCCGGCATTTGTAGCTTCCGACCTGCTTTCACAAGCAGAACACGGAGTAGACAGCCAAGCTATGTTGATAACAACCAGCGAAACATTGGCTAACGCCGTTATGACTGAAGTGGAAACCCAATGGAAAGAACTTCCTCGGAAAGATATTGCTGAAAAATCGCTTGCCAACAGTAAAATAATTATTGTAAAAAACATCGATGAAATTATTGATATTACCAATGAATATGCACCCGAACATTTGATTATTTCAACCACAAATTATCGTGCTGTTGCCGAAAAAATCATTAATGCGGGATCCATTTTTTTAGGCAATTTGACACCCGAAAGTGCTGGTGATTATGCTTCGGGTACTAACCACACCCTACCTACCAACGGCAATGCAAAAGCATACAGTGGCGTTAATTTGGATAGCTTCCGCAAACGAATCACCTACCAAGAAATCACCTCGGAAGGTTTACAAAAAATAGGTCCAACCATCGAAATAATGGCAGAAAACGAAATGTTGTTCGCTCATAAGAATGCGGTGAGATTGAGACTGAAGGAAGGGAAAGTATAACGGATTAAATACGATTGCAAATTTAATCTAAAAATAATTTGCTAATTATAAACCACTTAATCGAGCACTACACACAAAATACGTCACGGTATTTTAGAACAAGATAAAAAATATACCAATGAATAGACTGATGTTTCTAATTTCAGCAATTGCACTTTCTTCCACTCAACTTTTTGCAAAAACTGTGGTTAATGTTGCTGAAAACACATTTAAAATTGAAGGAACCGGTGGAGAAAAAGAATTTTATTATGGGTTTGCCCAAGGCGACCAATTGATTTTTAACTTTGAAGAGGTAAATGGAAAAGAATTGAAAGAAGTTGAAATAACAGAACTTCCATCGTCTTCTAAATTTATGGATTACAAGAAGAAGAAAATTAAAAACAAAATTATAACTGTTCAAAGAACCGGTATTTACAAATTCAGATTTTCAAATGCTGTGCTTGGAGATCGTATCTGTAAAATGAAAATTCAACGAATTCCGGCCTCCGACTTAACTAAAAATTTTAATTCTTCCGTATATTGGAAAACTGTACAAGACACTACTTACACACCAACGACAGAAAGATTTTTGGTAAAAAGTGATACCATAGCACAAGAAATTTATTCAGGAAACCCGCAAATATCTTCAAAAAATGCATTAAATCGCAATAAGAACTCTCAAGTAATTGATTTTTCATTGCCGGACAATACCATATCATGGAGTTTTTATATTGGAACCGGTAGAGAGGGAAAAGCTGAATATGAAAAAGTAAAGTCAAGCTTTATCGGCAGTGCGGCAAACCTGATCTCAAAAATATCCAATTATGGTCCATTAGCTGCTTTGGCATTAACAGGCGTCTCTTATTTCAAGCAAGTTCAAGGTGAAGATAATGTAAAGTACTGGTTTTTAACCGATGCAAATAATGTGGCACTTTTTAATGCCGGAAAAACATTCCATCAGTATAAAAAGGGAGACGTAATAAATGAAGCCTCTCAAATGAAATATCCTTTGAAGGGGAAAGTATACCTTGCTTTATTAAATGACAATACCATTGACCCAATCGTAGTAACAGTTAAAGTTGCAGCTATTCAGGTAAAACAAGAATGGGACACACGAGTAAAACAGGTTATGAGAGTGATTAATCGACAAGAACCATATTTGAAAAGCAATTAAACATAAAAATAAACAAGATGAAAACGTTTCTTAGTGATGTTTCGAACAAGGAATTTCCGGTTTCCGAAAAAGTTTCGGCTAAAACAATCAGACATTCCGTTTTAAATTTAATTCAAAAAGACAATCCTCAATTTTCACATGAAAGTTTTATTGCCTTGAGTGAATTAAACAAATACAGAGGAAAAGCCATTTCAGAATATCTAAAAAAAGAAATAGGAGAATTAACAAATCTCGAAAAGACTGTACTAAACTCAGTAACAAGTGATACTACTTTAACTGACAAAGTGGAAGACGAAGACAAACAAACAGCAACTATAGGGCAAAAAGTAGCTGATAAAGTTGCTTCATTTGGGGGTAGCTGGACATTCATTATTTCATTCGGCATTTTTATTCTTTTTTGGATTTTTCTAAATGTATTCTGGCTTATCAATAAGGGATTTGATCCTTATCCGTTCATACTTCTTAACCTAATATTGTCATGTTTAGCATCCTTGCAAGCACCCGTTATTATGATGAGTCAAAACCGACAAGAAGAAAAAGACAGGGATAGAGCAAAAAAAGACTATATGATAAACCTAAAATCCGAACTGGAAATAAGGACACTACGTGAAAAAATTGATCATTTTATAATGGATCAACAACAGGAACTTTTGGAACTACAAAAAATCCAAATTGATATGATGAAAGACATCTTGAAACAAGTTGAAAAGAAGAACTCAGAAAATATTTGACAAATTAAATTCTAAAGTTTGCTATCGTTGTTATAATATTTAAACAATAGCAAATATACAACCCCCAGAAACATAAAAAAATATGAAAGAAAACATGAAAAACAACAATCCTGCCGGTGGTGCAATATACGGATTAGGACTTATCGGAGCAGCCATTTATTTTATCTCCACTGCCAGTACATTTTGGATTGGCGTACTTGGATTTTTAAAAGCTCTCGTTTGGCCGGTTTTTATGGTTTATGAGGCTTTTAAATATTTCGGAATATAAAACACTGAAATTGGAAGTACAAGTTGACAACTTATTCTTTTTCATTTCATATTTTGTAAAAAAGCAGCATTGATCGTCTTGCTTTTGTATTTATTTAGGTTTCAAATGAGCTGTATTTTAGCATAGATTTATTACTTTTGCACTTTTATTGCTTGTAATTCAGCATGAAAAGCCAAATTGGCAATACAAATAACATCACAAATCACACTCCTGAAACAATAAAAAACATTGTTTTAGTTATAAGTAACAGCTTTTTTATTGCCTTTCTATCAAAATTTATACAGCATGAGATATTTATTAATCATTTTAAGTTTGTTTGGCGTTCTTTTTTCAGGATATGGACAGACGAGTACAAAAGTAAGAGTCAAAACTACCAAGTCGGTCGCCAAACAAGGGGAAAAAAATGATATATTTGGAAGTACTAAAGAAATGTTTTTTTCTCTAAAAGGGGATATTTATTTAGTAGATTCGGGCTTCTCTGGACTATCCGAGCTCTCAAAATACAAACCTACAGGCAGTATCTACACGAAAAAGATTAATATTCCCATTACAAAATTTGATCGCGGTTTTCCAGGAATTACGAACAGATTTGAATGGTTTGCCATAGATTATAACGGGACATTTTACATAGCCAAAACCAGGGACTATTACTTTTCGTTATTATCTGATGACGGTTCTCTTTTGTATATTGACAACCAATTAATTATTGAAAATGATGGTTTGCACCAACCTCTTAAAATGATACAAAAGATTCCCCTCTCCAAAGGTTACCATCAAATAAGATTAACGTACTTCCAAGGTCCTCGGCTACTCTT
>ERZ795062.2756-NODE-2756-length-11367-cov-5.122878_pt1 | contig 11367 bp, 10 predicted proteins | sample MGYA00375146_ERZ795062 | MGnify/ENA primary metagenome ERZ795062 (study PRJEB30191, sample SAMN05720281) | activated sludge metagenome | isolation source: Anaerobic digester | place: USA | collected 2015-07-16 ...
CATCGACAGCTTCCCGTGCCTGGACAACCTGGCCCAATGTACCGAGAACCGTCAGCCCGACTACGTGCTGATCACCCATCAGGGCATCGCGATGATGGACCTGCAGATGGGTAAGCCGGTCGCCGACATGGAACGGGACATCGCCGAGATCCTGGAGCTCGACGACTACGAGCTGTTCATCGAGACCGATTCAGTGCGGATTCTGCACTTTGTGGACGCGCCGACGTTGGATCTGTCGGCAGAACTCGCCCGTTCCGAAGGAAAGGACAGCTGATGGCTGCCACCATGCTCATCCTGGCCGGTGTATTCATCGTGGCCGGAGCACTTCTGCAGGAGCGGGAGGTCAGTGATTGGGGCTCGATCGGCCGTGGGGCGATCGCCCACGTGATCGGCGCGTGCACGCTGGTGTTCTCGGTCTTCGCGGCCATTCTGACGTTCCAGCGGCTTGTCGAGATGGCGTGGTGAAGGTCAGCGTCCGGCGCCGGATACGCCCGACGATCGTCGCCGCCCTGGCTGCCGGCCTGATGCTGACATCGTGCGGAGATTCCGGCGGAAGCGATTCGGCCGCTGACAAGTTGGACTGTGAGCATCGCGCGACGATCAGCGGTGTCGCGCCGCCCCATGCGATCGACGAAACGTGGCAGTCGGTCTTCGTCGACGACTTCAACCGGTGCGAACTCGGCGAGAACTGGTCGGCCTACGACGGCCGTCCCGGCGGCGCCAAGTACGGCAAGTGGCATCCATCGATGGTCTCCATCGACAACGGTGCACTGCGCCTGCACAGCAGGCGCGACGGCGACGACTGGAAGATCGGCGGTGTGTCGAACTGGCCGGTGACCCAGAAGTACGGCCGCTGGGAGGTTCGGTACAAGGTCCAGCCCAATGCCGACATTTCCTACCATTTCCTGCTGTGGCCCCAGAACGAGAAATGGCCACCGGAGATCGACTTCGCTGAGGACGTGTCCTCGCAGCGCGACGGGATCGCCGCCTTCTTGCATTGGAAGGACGGAAGTACCAAGCGCAAGGCCAACGCGCACATCGCCGGCGACTTCACCGACTGGCGCACCGTGGGTGTCGAATGGGCGCCGGGAATTGTCCGCTATCTGCTCGACGGCAAGGTGTGGGCGATCTCCCGCTCACCTGAGCGCGCACCGACCACACCGATGTGGATGGGTCTGCAGATGGGTGCCGGCGCGTGCCAGCTGCGCGAGGAGTGGAACATGAAGCCGTGCACCGCGGTTGAGCCACGTCCGCTGGAGTCGTCGGTCGATATCGACTGGATCGCCGTGTACGACGTGATGACCTCGTACTCGTCACTGGCGAAGAGCGGCTACTTCGACAATGCCCCGGATGCGGTGGACCTCACCGATTCGTAGCCGGTGAGCTCCCCCGTCCGCGCGAGTTCACGCACCGCCCGGATCAGGGGGACGATCACCAGCACCACGATCAGCGCCTCCGCGCAGATCGTGGACCAGCCCACGGCGACCAGGCCGTGCCCTCCCAGCAACGTCGTCGCCAGAGCCAGATTCACGACGGCACCGGCGACCTGGGCAGCGAGTGCGGGGAGTAGGCGATTGCGGACCCGGCTGACCGCGACGAAGATCATCCCGACTGCCGCGAGCGGCAGTGCCAGCGAGCACACCCGCAGCAACGTGGTCCCGTTGTCCGCGTAGTCGTCTCCGGCGAGGCGGAGGAACAGCGGACCGACGGTCGCCAGCCCCACCGCCGATATCGTGGCCACCCCCATCATGATGGCGATGAACCGATAGGTGAGATGGCGCAAGTCGGTGTCGCCGGCACTGGCTTCGGCGACGTACGGCCCGATCAGCATCGTCAGGAGCACGATGACAGCGGTGATGAGTTGCCACACAATGGCGAAGTACGCGTTCTGTCCTGCCCCGACCTGGGCGATGACAATCATCGGCAGCAGCAGCGGGGTCAGTGAGTTGGCGACGTAGATCCCATAGTTGCCGACGATGAATCGCTGCTGGGCGCGCCACGGCGGCAGTGCCGGCGGGACCGGATGCGCCGTGGTGATGCGGCGCCGGATCTCGCGGATGACAATCACCCAGAGGATGATCGCGCCCACCAGCGCGGTCACCACCCACGTTGCGACGATCCCCTGCCGTCCCAGAAACGACGCGACCCCGACCGCCGCCACGAGTTTGACCACCGCGTGCACAACGTTCTTGACCGCCGACCATTCGGCACGTTGCAGACCGATGCAGATGTGGTCGATCAGAGCGAACAGCGACAACGATGCGACGGCTACCGGGAAGAACGCCACCTGCCACGCGTCCGCGAACATCTCGTCCACCGGACCGAAGGCCAGAAAGCCCGCAGCCAGCACCCCGCCGAACAGCACGCCCACGGCCAATCCGTTGGTGAGCAATCGTAGTGACAGCGGTCCGGCCACCGGCAGAAAGCGCTCAAAGTAGGCGCCGAGGCCGAGGTTTCCGAAAGCGGCCAGCATCGAAGCGGCGAAGATGATCGCCGCCGCCGCGCCGACCTCGGTGGCCGGATACATCCGGCCGACGACGATCCAGTAGACCAAACCCAAACCGGCCGTAGCAATCCCGGAGATTGCTACGGCCAGCGAGTTACGGGCGAGACCCGGCTGGGGTCTGCTCACCCGGCCAGTTCGCCGGCCGATGCCGACACTGCGCTGCCGGCGCGCACACCGTGGCGCTCGGAGGCGCGGTGCGCCTTCCAGTGCTGCCATTCTTGACGGATGGTGCGCAGCACGCGCATTCCGTCGCTGTAGGCGTTCAGGTTGCTGCGGCCGTGCAGGCGCGGACCCTCGAAGCTGCCCACTTCGGCGATCGTGATGCCGGCGGTGGCCAGTCGCACGTTGATCACGGTCTCGATCTCGAAGCCGTCGCCCCACTGGGCACGCGAGTACTGGGTGGGCGGCAGCTCCATGAGCTCGGCATGACGCGCCCAGAAGGCGTTGTAGCCGTAGCACAGATCCGAGAACTTGGTGTGGAAGGCGACATTGACGATGGTGTTGAGACCCTTGTTGCCGATGCGGCGCAGGGTGGTGATGTCGGTGCTGCCGCCGCCGTCGACGAATCGGCTACCCTTGGCGAAGTCCGCGCCGTCGGTCAGCGCTTTGACGAACAGCGGGATCTCGGCCGGATCGGTCGACCCGTCGGCATCGATCATGACGATGATGTCCCCGACGCATGCCTCGATGCCGCAGGCGAGCGCGTTGCCCTTGCCCGAGCGGGTCTGCACCACGAAGGTGGCCTCGGGCCATAGTGACTGGGCGACGGCGACGGTGTCATCGGAGGAGTTTCCGTCGACGAAGACGATCTGGTCGATGCCGCCCGGCATGCGGTGGGCGACGTAGGGGAGATTTTTCGCCTCGTTCATCGCGGGGATGATCACCGAGACCGTCGGCCGGTTGTGGTGTACGGATGAGTCCGTGCCCACCGGAAGCTCGGTCACGTTGTCGGTACGTCCGTCATGAGCGGGAGCGTCTTGCATGTGTGAGCCCTGTCGTTGCTGGTGTTCTGAGCGCCCGCTGTTCGGGCATCGATGATTCGCGCTGCCGGCGATCGGCGCAGCCGGGAGGATGCGCGGTTCATCCGGTTTCTAAGCGATCGTTAAGCTACCGCTATTAAACAAGGCTAGCCTAATCAAAACAAGGTGGCACTAAGTGAGGGACCTCACAAAACTCGGCCACGGCCGGCTCCCCCGCGTACCACCCGACGCACGCACGACTTGTCCGAGTTCGCTACGGTGAGCCGGTGAGCACGTCCATTCCGTCGCTGTCGTGGCTGCCTTCGCAGCCCCGGACGGCACCGCGTCGCTCGCCGGCACGGCGATGCCGGTGAGCCGCATGACCATCGGGCTCAGTGATCGTATCCACCTCGGCGAGCCCGTGAACGCACTGATCGGCCCCATCGAGCTGCCCGACCTCGGCACCGTGCGCGACAACATCGCCGCCTTCACCTCGTACGGTCCGCACACGCGCCTGGCGCTACGCCCCGACGACACCGGCACCCGCTGGGTCCACGACCCGCGACGGCTGCTGGATTCGGTCGAGGTCATCGACGAGCCGGCCGATCCGCTGAGCCTGCTGGTTCCCACCGGCCGCCCGAATGCCCCGATGCGGATCACGCTGGCCGGCCGGTACCTGCGCACCGAACACGACCATGGCGTGGGCGAGATCCGGTTCGGGCTGCTGGCCCATCAGGTCATCACGGGCGCCGTCGACCCGCGCGACCCCGCGATCCAGGCCCAGATCACCCGGCGCTGGGACGGCCTGGCCACCGCGGCCGTTCGCGTCTTCGGCTCCCGCCCCACCCGGGTGCGTGACGCATTCCGGTCGATCCGCACCACCGCGGCCACCCCCGCAGCCTTCACCCCCACGGCGTTCAGCCCTACCACCGATTTCCCGATCGACGCCGGGCAGCCTGCCGGTACCCGGCGACCCACGCCGAGCGGGCCGTACGCGGTGGAGGTCGCGGCGATGCCCACGGCCACCCTCGGCGAGCTGCGCGCCTGGCGCGATTCGGCGATCCCCGGCGTGAGCCTGTTCGCGTTGGTCGTCGCCGGCCTGACCCGCGCGCTCCTCGGTGCCGGGATCGCGGTCGACGACATGGGGACCCTGCCGGTCGACCTGCGCCGGTACCTGCCCGCCAACACCAATCCGCTGGCAAACTTCGTCTCCGGGGTCCAGCTGCCCCTGCGGGACGGCAGCGATCCCGCACGGCTGCACAACGATCTGGTCGCGGCCGTCGCCTCGGGCCGTCCGATTCTGTCGCTGGCCCGGGTGACCGCCCTGTCGCGGGCCGCGGAACTACTCGCCACCATCGGCCGGGACCCCCACGTACCGCCTCCGGACACGACGAGGGCACCGCTGGTGTTCACCGGCATCCAGGCGCACCAGCAGTTGCTGGACAGCTACCCGTGGATCGATCGGGGCGCTTCGATCTATGTCACCGGAGCCCACCCCGCGGCCCCGCACGGAATCACCCTGCAATCGGCCACCGTGCACGACCGGCTGCTCATCAGCGCGTCGTTCCAACCCGACGTGTACCGGCGCGGTCAACTGCGCGCAGCGCTCGACGCATTCGTCGCCGACCCGGTCGAGGTACTGCGTGAGTGCGGCTGACGCGCCCGTCGAGCCGTCGATTGCCAGACCCGACGGTGATTAGATTAGGCTAACCTCTGGCCCGAACGGCGCGAACCCGACAATCGGCCGCCGCCTCACCGTTGATTGGATTCGAGCAACCGCCCATGATTCCCGAAGTGACTCTCACCTCTCCCATGCCATCGGGTGGGACGCCGAGTTGGCCAGGTGCCGCCTGGATCGGCGTCGCCGACATCTCACAGCTCATCCAGCAGGGACATACCGGGCAGTTCATCGGGGTCACAACCGATGCCGAGGCGTACACGATCGCACGAATCCTGATCCGGGACGGGCTGATACCGCTGGAGTTCGCGCAAGTACCACTGGTCGACGGATGCGCACTCCTGCCGATTCCGGCCATCGGCGAGCGCCGTGACGCCGGCGCACTGCCGCCGATGTCGGTGGTGCTGTGCACGCGCGAGCGCCCGGACGACCTGCGCGGGGCGCTGGCCTCGCTCCTGCTCGTGGACTATCCGGAGTTCGAGATCATCGTGGTGGACAACGCGCCGATCACCGACGGCACCGAGCAGGTGGTGACCGCGATCGACGATCCGCGGGTGCGACGGGTGGTGGAACCGGTTGCCGGTCTGTCGATGGCCCGCAATGCCGGGATCCGTGCGGCCCGGCACGAGATCATCGCCTTCACCGATGATGACGTCGTCGCCGATCAGGGCTGGCTACGCGGCCTGGCAACCGGATTCGCCCAGGCCGACGACGTGGCCTGCGTCGCCGGTCTGGTGCCCAGCGGCGAACTTCGCACGATGCCCCAGGCGTACTTCGACTGGCGGGTGTCCTGGGCCGACAACATCGAACCGCGCATGTACCGACTATCCGACCCCCCGGACGACGTACCCCTGTTCCCGTTCCAGATCGGGCGATTCGGCACGGGCGCGAACTTCGCGATCCGGCGCAAGATCATCATCGATCTGGGCATGTTCGACGAACGCCTCGGCGCGGGCACCGCGACGTGCGGCGGTGAAGATCTCGATGTCTTCTTCCGGGTCGTCGCGGCCGGTCACTGTCTGGCCACGGAGCCGACCTCGATCATCTGGCATCGGCACCGCAGCGACGACGAGGCACTGCTCAAGCAGGCCCGCGGCTACGGCATGGGCCTGGGCGCCTGGCTCACCAAGGTCGCCCTCGACAGCGAACATCGACGGCTGGCACTGTCAGTGCTGCGCCACCGCGGGCGCGCGGTGGCCCGGGCCGGCAAGGCGTATTGCGCCATCGCGGCGCCGCCCCCGGCGTTCTTGCGGGATGTGCCGCGATCTGTCGGCCGGACCGAGGTGCTCTCGGTGGTACGTGGACCAGCAGCGCTCTGGCGCGAGCAACGCAGACAACGAGCGCGACAAACGCGTCCCCCGTGCTGATCGCCGACCTGCGTGCGATCACCAGGCTAACGCAGCCACCCCCTGCCGGGCCCGTCGATCTCAGCTACCGTTAAGCTGGCCCAGGATTCAGGTAAGCCTAAACAAAGCAAGGTGGTCCTCAGTGGGTAGCGATAGCTCGGCCCGAACTCAGGTCGCGATCGTCGGCGCCGGCCCTGCAGGCCTGACGCTGGGGCATCTGCTGCACCTCCAGGGCATCGATTCGATCATCGTCGAACGCAGCAGCCGCGACCACGTGGAGAAGCGGCTGCGCGCCGGCATCATCGAACAGCCCGGCGTCGACCTATTGGTGGCCGCCGGGCTGGGCGACCGACTCCTGCGCGAGGGCATGGTGCACGGCGGCTTCTACCTGCGCTACGACAACACCACCCACTACCTGGACTTTCATCCCTACACCGGGCAGCACGCGACCGTCTACGGTCAGCACGAGCTGGTCAAGGACCTGATCGCCGCACGCATCGATACCGGGCGGCCGCTGGTGTTCGAGGCCGAGGTCACCGACATCTCGCCGACCGGGCCCGCCGCCGGGGTCAGGTATCGGACGGCGACCGGCGAAGACACGATCGAGGCCGACTTCGTCGTCGGCGCGGACGGTTTCCACGGAGCCGGCCGAGCGGCGATTCCCGCGTCCGTGCGCAACGAATTGATCCGCGAGTACCCGGTGTCGTGGCTGGGCATCCTGGCCGAGTCGACCCCCGCCGCACCGGAGGGGATGTACTGTCCGCACCCGGACGGATTGTCGGTGCACAGCATGCGCGGGCCGCGGTTGTCGCGGCAGTATCTGCAGGTTCCCGCCGGTACCGAACTCGCCGAGTGGAGCGACGACCGGATCTGGGCAGAGCTGTCCCGCCGATGTGCCGCCTCCGATGCGGCACCGCTGGAAACCGGACCGATCATCGAGCGTTCCCTCGCCCCGTTGCGCAGCTACGTCGCGGGCACCATGCAGTACGAACGGCTGTTCCTCGCGGGCGATTCGGCCCACATCGTGCCGCCGACCGGCGCCAAGGGCCTGAACCTGGCGCTGTCGGATGTCTGCGTCCTCTCCCATGCACTGGGCGCGGCCGTCAATCACGCGAACACCGACCACCTGGCCGGCTATACCGCCACCGCACTGCCCAGAGTCATGGCAGCCCAGAGGTTTTCGGCACTGCTCACCACCACTCTGCACGCACTGCCCGGCGACGGCTTCACCGAGGCGCTACGCCGCGCGACACTCGATCGGTGGGTCGGTTCACCGGCGGCGCAGCATGAGCTCGGCGAGGTGTATCTGGGCCTGCCCTTCCCCACCGCCCCACTCTACCCGGTCGCGGCCGGATCGCCGGGCTAGTCGGCAGACCGAAATGTGTCGCAGATCATGACCAGCATTTTGGCCAGTTGGCTAGGCTAGCCTAATATTTTTCGAAAGCCCCATATCGGTCGCAGGAGAAAACATGGACACCCACTACGCACCTGCCAACGCCAACCTCTCAAGTGGCAAGGCGTTGCGGTTGGCGCGCATCAGCGACCCCGTGACCCGGCGCGCGCATATCGTGCCCATGGACCATTCGGTCACGGTCGGGCCGCTGGGCCCGGTCGATCACACCGAACAGATGGTGTCTCTGCTGGCCAGCACCGGCATCAATGCCGTCGTCCTGCATCGCGGCCGGATCAACCGGGTGCCCATCGACGCGTTCACCAGCATCGGCCTGATCGTCCACCTGTCGGCGGGCACCTCGATGAGCCTGGACACCGACGCCAAGGTTCTCGTGGCCGGAGTCGAGGCGGCCGTGCGCTCAGGCGCCGACGCGGTCAGCATCCACGTCAACATCGGCTCGCACACCGAACGTCAACAACTCGACGACTTCGCCACGGTCTCGCGTGAATGCGACGTCCTCGGCGTCCCCCTCCTGGCGATGATGTACGCGCGCGGTCCCCGGCAGACCGGCCCCACCTCCACCGGCACGATCGCCCACCTGGCGGCCATCGCCACCGACCTCGGCGCCGACATGATCAAACTCGACTACGCCGGCTCACCGACCGCGATGCAGAGCGTCGTCGCGTCCACCCCGGCCCCCATCTACGTCGCCGGCGGAACCACGGTCAGCGACGACGCCGCGATCGCCCTGGGTGCAGAGGTGATGTCCAGCGGTGTCGCCGGCCTGAGCTTCGGACGTAACGTCTTCGGCGCGACCAACCCGGTCCGCGTCGCCACCGCCCTCGCACATATCGTGCACAAGCGCATCGGGGACGGTGAGCGCGTCGCGGCGCTCGCCTGACACCCGTTTCACGGTGCCACTTCTAACCACAGCAGAAAGTCAGGTCCATCCGCATATGACCAGCCATGTCGTCGTCACCGACCAGATCGTGCCCGCCGCGCCGTCGGACACCGACCGCACCACCCAACACTTCGCCTGGGTCGACGTCCGCGCGCTCCAGGGCGCGGCGCGTGACGCCGTGGTGCAGGCCGCCATCAACTACGGTCTCGACGGCATCGTCGCCGACGATCCGGAGCTGCTCGCCGGCCTCCCCCCGACCATCCGCCGCATCCTCACCGGCGGCGCACAGTCGGCCGCGGCGGGCAAGTCGCGGCCGGACAAGAAGAAGGGCGACGCGGACAAGGCCGCGGACCCCGCCGCACCGTTCACCCCGGACCTGGTGCTCACCGAGGCCACCGACCTGCGGGCCGGAGACACGCCGGCCGCCGGCGTGCATGTCGTGGTGTCCGACGCCGCGACTCTCGGCCATGCCTGCGACCTGGTCCGGGTGACTCCGTGGACAGTGCTGACCTTCACCGATCCCACCAAGATCCCGCTGGAGATCGTCATCGCGGCGGCGGAGAACTCAGGCGGCAAGACAGTCACCGTCGTCAACGACATCGAGGACGCGGGCATCGTCAAACTCGTCCTCGAGCACGGGTCCGATGGTCTGCTGCTGGCACCGCGCCATGCCGACGACGTCGTGGCGCTGGTCAACGTGCTGACCCCGGAAACCGCCAAGATGGAGCTGTCGGAGCTGACCATCACGGACGTGGCGCACATCGGGATGGGTGAGCGCGCCTGCATCGACACCTGCTCGCTGCTCGAGCTCGACGAGGGCTGCCTCATCGGTTCGTTCGCCAGCGGAATGTTCCTGTCGTGCAGCGAAACCCATCCGCTGCCCTACATGCCGACGCGGCCGTTCCGCTGGAATGCCGGTGCCGTGCACTCGTACGTGATGACCCCGGACAACCGCACCCGCTACGTCAGCGAACTGCGCGCCGGTCAGCCTATCCTCGCCGTTCGCACCGACGGCTCGGTGCGCGAGGTCCGGATCGGCCGGGTCAAGATCGAACGCCGCCCGTTGATCTCCATCACCGCGACCTCCACCGGCGGCAAGACGATCAACGTCATCGCCCAGGACGACTGGCACGTGCGGCTGCTCGGCCCCGGCGGCTCGGTCAACAACGTCACCGAACTCAAGCCCGGCGACGTCCTGCTCGGCTACGTCCCCACCGAAGCCCGCCACGTCGGCCTTCCGATCACCGAATTCTGTGAGGAACGCTAACCCGTTCCATGACCTGCTGGTCCGGGTCGCCGCCGACCACCCCGATGTGGTCGCGCTGCGGACCCGGACCGGTACCGTCAGCTTCGAGAAGCTGCTCCGACTGGTCGAAGAAAGCGTCGAACTGCTCGGCGCAGGTGGAATCGGACAGCAGGTGCCGATCGCGGTCCGGCTGTCCGGATCCATCGATGGCGTGATCACGTTGCTGGCCGTGCTGTGCTCGCCACATCCGGTGCTGCCGATCGACTCGGCGTCGCCGGCCGACCGCACCGCGCGGCTCATCGAAACCGCCGGTGCCGTGGCATATCCGGGTGATGCGGTGTTGCCGTCGGCGACGACGCCGCGCGCGGTACCGGACACAGCGGTCCTGATGTTCACCTCCGGGTCCACCGGCAACCCCAAGGCGGTCCGTCAGGGCGTTGCCCAGTGGCTGCAGCAGATCCGTGAACTCGGCCCCGAACTGGGTATCGGCCCCGGTCGCCGCGTGGCGCTGGCCATGCCGGCCAGCTTCGGCGGCGGACTCGACATCGCGCTGACGGCCATCAGCAGCGGGGCCTCACTACACCTGTCCGACCCGCGGACCGACGGAGTCGGCGAACTGGTCGCCTCCCTGCGCGAGTGGCACCCCAACAGCCTGCACCTGACGCCCGTCCTGCTGCGCGCGTTGCTGGCCGAACCGGGCGCAGCCGACGCACTGGCCGGCGTCGAGGTGGTGGCCACCTGCGGCGAGGCGATCGGCGCCGCCGATGTCGCCCGACTTCGCGAGCATAACGGGCGCATCACTTTCGTGAACCGGTCCGGCTCGTCGGAGACCGGCAATCTCGCGTTCAACACATTCGGTCCCGACCGTCCGCTGCCCGGCGGAATGATCCCGGCCGGACGGATCGCCGCCGGCAAGACGATCGTCGTCGTGGACGACGAGGGACGGCCGGTACCCGACGGCACGATCGGCGCTCTCGTGGTGAGATCGGTGTATCTGGCGCAAGGCTATCTGGCGAACGGCATCGTGGACTTTCCCGCCCTGCCCGGAGGAGTACGCGAACACCACCTCGGTGATCGTGGCCACGTCGTCGGTGATCAACTGCATCTGGCGGGACGCTCCGACGACGCGGTGAAGATTCGCGGCTACCGGGTGGACGTCTCGGAGATCGTCGCGGCTCTCGAAGCGATCCCGGAGATCGCCGAGGCCGCAGTGATCGCCCGGTCCGGTGCCGACGGTGCCGAGCTCGCTGCCTACGTGGCGATCACCGCGGGTACGCGACCGCCGTCGATCGGAAGAGCGTCGTGTAGGGAAAGAGTGTAGAGCCTTGTGTAGATCTC
>ERZ795062.2760-NODE-2760-length-11355-cov-4.175752_pt1 | contig 11355 bp, 7 predicted proteins | sample MGYA00375146_ERZ795062 | MGnify/ENA primary metagenome ERZ795062 (study PRJEB30191, sample SAMN05720281) | activated sludge metagenome | isolation source: Anaerobic digester | place: USA | collected 2015-07-16 ...
TGTTTGATTTACGTAAATGAACCCATTTTTCAGGGAAGTCTATCTTTACACCATCTATATCGGTAATAGGGTAGTTGGTAAATTTTTCTTTCACTTTGAGAAGAATAGCGTCTACATCTATTTTTGGTGTAAGTTGTACTTTTTGTTTTGAAATAAAGTATGGAGGATAAGTTGCTCGAAGTGCCGTAACTTTCAATTTTTTGTGAGCCAAATGACTTAAAAATAAAGCAATGCCGACCAAAGCATCCCTTCCATAATGACTTTCAGGGTAAATAACGCCACCATTACCTTCGCCGCCTATAATGGCATTTGTTTCTTTCATTTTAGTTACCACATTGACTTCTCCTACGGCAGCAGCAGTGTAAGAACCTCCATGCTTTTGAGTAATATCACGTAATGCACGGGTCGAGCTAAGGTTGGAAACTGAATTTCCGGGAGTGTTTCCCAAGATATAATCAGCTACAGAAACTAATGTATATTCTTCACCAAACATTTCTCCATTTTCACAAATAATAGCCAATCTATCGACGTCAGGATCTACTACAAAACCCACATCAACTTTTTCATTCTTTATAACATTAGCTATTTCGGTTAGGTTTTCAGGAATTGGTTCCGGATTATGAGAAAAATGTCCATTAGCGTCGCAATTCAATTTTGTTATTTTTTTTATTCCTAATGCTTGCAACAGTTGTGGAAGAATAATTCCACCGACAGAATTTACGCAGTCAATAGCAACGCTAAAATCAGCCTTTTTGATAGCTTGTATATCTACCAATTTAAGGGCAAGTACATTTTCTATATGTTTTTTGTTGTAAGTATCGTTGCTAAATACTTTTCCTAAGGAAAGAACTTCTGCAAATGAAAAATTTTCTGATGCGGCTAGAGCTAATACTTCTTTTCCTGCTTTATCATCTAAGAATTCTCCATTTTCATTGAGAAGTTTCAATGCATTCCATTGTATTGGATTGTGACTTGCTGTGAGAATAATTCCTCCAATAGCTTTTTCCATTGTTACAGCAATTTCTGTAGTGGGAGTAGAGGCAAGTCCAATGTTTACAACATCAATTCCCATACCCATAAGAGTGCCTGTTACGATGTTATTTACCATTTCGCCGGGAATGCGAGCATCTCTTCCGACCACTATCTTATTTGTATGTAAACTATTGTTTTTAGATATCCATGTGGCATAAGCTGCCGTGAATTTAACAATGTCAAGAGGACTTAGTCCTTCTCCGGATTTTCCTCCAATAGTTCCTCTAATACCTGAAATAGATTTTATTAAAGTCATATATTGTATAATTAATTTGTTATAGTCAAAGATATAGTAGAAATAACAGTGGTAACAGATGATTGGTATGTACTAAATCCTATTTTAGAAGTTGCAATGATTTTAGCTTCAGCGTCATTGTGTAGGTAAGGCATAACATCATTCCATGCAATGCAAGGAGTGCTGCTATCCGCTGTATATATAAATTCATAACCATTTCTACTATCAGCAGTTGAAATATTATCCGCAATAACTGTTCCTTCAATATTAGTTGCTACATAACGCACAATAACTGAGCATCCTTCTGTTGCTGCCCTTTTTGTTGTATCGTTGCTGATAATATTAATATATGCCCCTCGAGGAGTCTTAAAATAAAGATTGTCCGGCCATGGAATTGTATGGCTGAAACAATAAGCCGAATCGCTTGATATTTCTAGATTATTTGCCTGTATATAATCATTTAATTTTGTTTTTTCTTTCTTTAGCTTTTCCGCATACGTTTCATCATTACTGCAGCTTGAGAAAAAAGGGAGAATCAGTAAGAATAGTAGAAAAAATTTCAGTGTTACTTTCATTCGAAAATAGTTTAAGTAATTGTTTACAGTACAAATAATGATCAATTATCCTGAAAATAATTGATTTATGAATTTTCAATGCTTAATATTTTTATCCTGTATAAAATAGATGTTCGAGGAGTAATACATTGCCTGTCACCAGCTACACCATGAGCTAAATAGGAAGGAATGATAATAACTGCCTCTGTTCCTGTGTTAAACAATTTGATAACTTCTTCCAAACCCCTTTCAACTTGACACTTACCAACGATAAACTTTTTAACTCCTTGTTTATCTGAGGAATAACAAACAGAACCATCTAACAATTCGAGAGAGTAGGCGAGTGCAACTTTTTGATTTTTTTCTGCTTTACGGCCTTTTCCTTCTTTCTCAATACAATACCAAACTCCGATATCTGTTTTTTGCATAGGAAGTCTGTTTTTTTGTATATATTCCAGAATTTCTTTTGATTCGTCTTCTATATATGCATGGTTTAGTACCAATAACTTTTCAGCAACCGTATCTACCCGACTAACCTTATTTGCAGGATCTTGAGGCGATTGTTTGTTACAACTAACTAAACAAGATAAGCATATAAAAAAAGTAGCAAATAAAAAGGAACTTTTGTTCATAAGAATTTTCTATCGAATATTTACAATGCTTATAATATCACCAAACACACCCGCAGCTGTTACACTTGCTCCGGCACCATATCCTTTAATAATCATCGGATCATTAAAATAACGTTCAGTTTGTATAGTAATTATATTGTTGCTTCCTTCCAAATCGTAAAATGGATGACGATTGTCAACTTCTTGCAAACCAACCTCACAAGCACCATTTTCCATCTTAGCCACAAAGCGGAATTTCTTTTGTGCTGCTTCTAAGCGTTTTCTTTGTGACTCAAATTCAGCATCCATTGCAGGAATATTTTTCCAAAAATCGTCTAACGAACCTTCAAAATACTTGGCTGGAACGAATAGATTTGTTTTAACATCTTCTTGTTCTATCTTGTATCCTGATTCACGTGCTAAAATAACTAATTTGCGAATAACGTCTTTTCCACTCAAGTCAATACGAGGGTCGGGTTCAGCAAATCGTGCTTCCTGAGCCATTTTTATGGATTGAGAAAAAGAAATGTCTTGACTTATCGTGTTAAAAATAAAGTTCAATGTACCTGACAACACAGCTTCAATTTTTAAAATTCGATCACCACTATTGATTAAATTGTTGATTGTATTGATAATTGGCAATCCCGCACCTACATTTGTTTCGAAAAGATATTTAACCCCTTTTTTGCGAGCAATTTCTTTTAGTTTGATGTAGTTTTCGTATTTTGATGAAGCCGCTATTTTATTAGCAGCTACCACAGAAACATTATTTTCCAATAAATTCTCATATAAATCAGCTATTGGAGCACTTGCGGTACAATCAACAAATACAGAATTGAATAGGTTCATTTCTAATATTTTCTTACTAATTTCTGCAGGAGCAGTAGGCTTTCCCTTTTCTCGAACCTCTGTTTGGTAATTATTCAAATTAATACCTTCCGCATTAAAGTAAGACCCATTCAAATCAGTAATACCGACCACATTAATTTTAACACTATTCTGATTTAGTATTTTATTTTGTTGCTGTTTGATTTGTTCCAGCAAACTTCCACCTACTGTACCTGTTCCTACTAAAAATATATTAAGAGCTTGATAATCAGCTAGAAAGAAAGAATCGTGTATAACATTTAGTGCTTTGGGTAAATTACTCATTTTTACAACAAATGAAATATTTGTTTCGGAGGCTCCTTGTGCACACGCAATTACGTTAATTCCACTTCTGCCCAATGTGTTAAATAATTTTCCGGCAATACCTGTGTTATTTCTCATATTTTCGCCCACAATAGCAACAGTTGCCAAATCTTTTTCTTGAGTAATTTTGTCTATATCTCCGCGTTCAATTTCTTTCTTGAATTCAGTAGTTAATGCTTCAAGCGTTGCTTCTGCATCCGAATTTTTTACAGCAAAAGTGGTAGAATTTTCCGAAGATGCCTGAGAAATTAAAAAAACATTAATGCCGGCATCCGATAATGCTTTAAATGTTCTGAAACTAATTCCTAAGACACCAACCATACCCATTCCTTGAAGGGTAACCAAACAGGTATCGTGGATAGATGAAATACCCTTAATCGTTTTTCCTTCAGAATTTTCTTTATTCGTAATTTTTGTCCCTTTTACAGTTGGATTATTTGTGTTTTTGATAAAAACAGGAATATTTTTCGCATAGACAGGATAAATTGTTGGAGGATATACGACTTTAGCTCCAAAATTCGATAATTCCATTGCTTCAACATAACTTAACTGCTCAATTGTATAGGCATTCGGAACTAGTCGGGGGTCTGCCGTTAAAAATCCGTCAACATCAGTCCAAATTTCCAATTGTTCTGCATTTAAAGCGGCAGCAACAAGAGCTGCAGTGTAGTCTGAACCACCTCTTCCTAGATTAGTAATTTCATTTGTCTTTGAGGATGTTGCAATAAATCCACCCATAATACATGTTTTGGGTAGACTTTTAAATGTTTCCTGTATTTTGGAAACGGTTGTTTTTAGGTCAATATTTCGTTTTCCTAAAACGGTTTCTGTTTTAATGATTTCTAAAGCATTAATCAATTTTGCATCAATGGCATAGCTTATGAAAAAAGAAGAAATGCGTTCTCCGTAACTTTCAATTACGTCTAGTGTTTTTTCAGAAAGGTCTTTAATTAGAAAAATTCCGTTGTAGATGTTTGCTAATTCTTCAAAATAAAGGTTTACTGTTGCATAAACCTCTTTTTTATCTTTTTCAGCAATAACCCCATCAATGATGTTTTGATGAATATTAACAATTTCTTTGAGGTCTTTTTCGTATTCTTTATTACCCAAAGATGCTTTTTTTGCTGTATTTATTAGCTTGTCTGTAATTCCTCCAACAGCTGAAACAATCACGATTGTTGGTTCGGAAATAGAATTAACAATATTTTTTACCTGGAAAATGTTTTTAATTGAACCCACAGAAGTTCCGCCGAATTTTAAAACTTTCATTATACGATGTTTTTATATGAAGTAAATCCATGTGAAATAAGGTGCAATATTACTATATTTTTAGGTTATACTGAAATTTGAAAAGCTAATTTTCCAAAAAACACTATTAATTAAAAGAAAAATAATTCACTAAAAAAAAAACACGTATATTTGCAGTTCCACAATATTTTTTGTGAGAATTTTTCCAATAATTTAAAAGGATTTTGAAATGGAAACACTTGAAAACAAAGAAACTCTATTGCCAGAAGAAAATAAACCGGCAAAAGAAGAAATTGTAAAGAAGCAATCAAAGAAAAAAAAGGAAGTAGTTGTTGAGTTACCACTTGAATCTTTGAGTGTAGAACAAAGTGTGCAACCAGCGAAATCAGAATCTGAAAAGGAAGTTGTAGCAGAGGAGTTGTTGTCGTTTTCTGAAGTACTTGAAAAAATCAGAGAATCAATTCAGTTGGACAAGTCAAAAACGGAAATAGCGAGGTTGAAATCTTTATTTTATAGAAAGTATCAAAATTTCCAGGAACAAGGAAAGCAAGGATTTGTGGCAACAGGAGGAAAGGAAGAAGATTATGCTCCTATTGTCGTAGAAGAAGAAACGGAATTGAAAAATTTGTTAGCTGAGTACAAGGAGAAAAGGGGTCAGGAATTGGCCAAGGCTGAAAAAGAAAAGTTAGATAAGTTGCAGATAAAAGAAGGGTTATTGGAAAGGTTAAAGTTATTGGTGGAAAGCACCGAAGATGTAAACAAAACATTTCCAATAATTAAAGAATTGCAGCAAGAATGGAACAATATAGGTTCTGTTCCGTCTGAAAAATATAAAGAATTGGTTAGAAAATATCAGTTGTATTTAGAACAATTCTACGATTTTGTTAAAATTAGCAATGAGCTACGTGATTATGATTTCAAGAAAAATTACGATGCCAAAGTTGAATTGTGCAAAGATGCTGAAAATCTACTAGAAGAAAAAGATATAAATCAGGCATTTAAAAAATTACAGATTCTTCATTCTGAATGGAGAGAATTAGGTCCAGTGGCTCGTGAGTATAGAGAAACTTTATGGCAACGGTTTAAGTTAGCTTCTGAAACTATCAATAAAAATCATGCTGTTTTTTATGAAGGGAAAAAGGGTGAAGAAGAACAAAATTTGGCGAAGAAGGAGGAGTTATGCCAGTTAGTCGAGAGTGTGCGTTTAGATGAAATAAAAACGTATAAGGGTTGGGATGAAAAGACACAAGAAATTCTTAAATTGCAGGAAGCGTGGAAAAATATTGGTTTTGCTCCCAAAAAGAATAATACTAAAATTTATGATAGATTTAGAAAGGCTTGTGATACATTTTTTATTCAAAAAAGTATTTTTTATAAGGAGTCCAAAGCCGTATTAAATACTAATTTAGACAAAAAAAGGTTGTTGTGCGAAAAAGCTGAAGCTCTTAAAGATAGTAAGGATTGGAAAGTAACAACAGACGAGCTCATTAAACTTCAACAAGAATGGAAAACGGTAGGTCCTGTTAGTAAGAAAGTTTCTGATTACATTTGGAAACGTTTTATCACAGCTTGTGATTTTTTCTTTGCTGAAAAGGAAAAAGAATTTAAGGGGAAAAATTCCGAGCAAACGGAAAATTTGGCAAAAAAGAAAGAAATAATTGCCGAAATTATTGCGTATCAAGGGTCTGCTGTAGAAGGGTTGAAAGAACTTACCGCTCGTTATGCTGAAATTGGGCATGTTCCTTTTAAAGAAAAAGATAAAATATATAATGAATATCGTAAAGCTATTGATGATCAGTTTAATAGATTGAAAATAAATGACACTGACAGAAAATTAAATTTCTTCAAAACATCTATTGTAGGGGCTGGCGAAAAATCTACAAATGGGTTATACCGTGAAAGGGAAAAGTTAGTACGTACCTACGAACAAATAAAATCAGATATTGCAACACGCGAGAATAATTTCGGATTTTTAAATGCAAAATCCAAGAAATCAGGAACATTGATAGAAGAAATGGAACACAATCTTGAGAAATTAAAAGAGGAACGTGACTTGATATTGAAAAAAATACAGCTATTAGATGAAACTATTTAGTAAATAAGGAAAAAACAAAAAATGAGAAAGAATTTTAGCAACGATAGTTCATCAAAAAATTATATCAGAAAAAACGATAGAAAAGCCGACAGAAATGCTGAACGTAAACCTAGCCGTTTTGGTACTCAAGAAAAAACATATAGAAAAGTTTACGAAGACTCTACCGAAGGGAGTGACTCTTTTTCTAAAAAAAGAGTTGGAAAGTCTTTGACTAAGTCAACTGAAAGTTATTCTAGACCAACTAAAAAATTTGCTTCGTCAACCGGAGATAAAAGATCCTACAATTCAGTACCCAGAAAGCCTGTTCTAATTAAGCGTAAAGTAGAAGCTGTAAGTGATGGTAAAATACGTTTGAATCGTTATTTAGCTAATTCGGGTATCTGTTCACGTCGGGAAGCCGACGAATATATTGCGGCGGGTGTTGTAAGGGTAAATGATGTTATCGTTACGGAAATGGGAATGAAAGTTGGGTATGATGATAAAGTACATTTTCATAGTCAATTGGTAAGACCCGAAAAGAAAGTATATGTTTTGCTTAATAAGCCCAAAAACTGTGTTACTACATCGGATGACCCGCAAGATAGACTTACCGTGCTTGATTTAGTGAAAGGTGCTACAAACGAACGTATTTATCCTGTAGGGAGGTTAGACCGTAATACTACGGGCGTTTTGCTTTTAACCAACGACGGTGATATGGCAGCTAAATTGACGCATCCAAAATATAATAAGAAGAAAATTTACCATGTAAGTCTTGATTCTCAGTTGACAAATGATGATTTGACAAAAATTACTAATGGTATTGAGTTGGAAGACGGTCTTATTGTTGTGGATGAAGTTAGTTTTGTTGATGATACACACAAAGAAATAGGTGTCGAAATTCATTCCGGAAAAAATAGAATTGTACGTCGTATATTCGAATCGTTGGGATACAAAATCATTAAGTTGGATAGGGTATATTTTGCAGGGTTGACCAAGAAAAACTTATCACGTGGCAAGTGGAGACACCTTAGCCAAATGGAAATCAATATGCTAAAGATGGGATCTTTCGAATAATCCATATTCTATTTTTACATAATTTTCCCAAGCCTAGTTTTATTTCTTTCCTGAATAATGCAGAAAAGCTTCTGTTACTTCGTTGTTGTATGTTTTAGAGACAGGAATATCTCCTAAACGGTCGACATCTAGTTCGAGACTAATACCTTCTTTGTCTGTCCGAATCGCTGTAATATGTTCAAAATTAACCATATAAGAACGATGACAGCGTTTGATAGCAGTCGATTCAAGTTCTTCTGATAGTTGCTTTAATGTATTTCGAAGCATAAACTCAGAAATTTTCCCTTTGTTTTGATATTTTATAATTACGTAATTATCAGCAGATTCTAAATAGATAATATTGTCAAAGGTAACAGAGAATTTTAATTCTCCCCTATCGTTTTTGAATGCAATGACAGAAGGTTCTAGTTTAGTATTGATTGTGTATTCCTCTTTTTCCAAATCTTTCAGTTTATGCTTTTTATCTTCCAAAGAAAAATATAACCAAGAGACACAGTAGGGCAACAAGATGATTAAAAAGGTATTAATGTTTGACTCTCTAAAAACGTCAGCAACAATATCTATAGACAATGGAGTTGGAAATTCGCGTACTGACAAGGTGTATACCGTATACAAAGATGCTAATACAACAATCTCTGTTAGTATCCATAAAAAATATTCAAGATAATACAATTTATGCCTTCTTACGAATAGGTACATTAAATATCTGCTGAGGGAAATCACGAGAATACCCGTTAAAACTAAAATACAGGAAAATAAAAAATATTTTATGGGAGAAACCTCATACCAAGTAGCAGAACTAAATGGCTTGTATAAATTAACAAAACACAAGGCAAAAATAGCAGTGAATATAATCAATTTAATAAGGTTTCCCTTATTAGTTAGATGTTCTGCCACGTGTTTTTTGCTTCCGATGCTCATATTCACTCTTTAAAACTCTTACAAATTTAGATTATTTTTTTGAGTATAAATAGATAAGTTAGAGATATCTTCCAACATAATGAATCAATTTTTATTTTTTCATTGACCACATATATTCATTTCTCACCACTATTTTTAGGGGTTTAACCCAATGTGTGGTTTAGAAACCCTTTTATTTCATTTCTTAAACAAAGAAACTTTTCTTTGTTCTGTTTTTTAATACTAAAATTATGAAAGTTTTAGAAAGATTCAATGCACTTAAGGCAATTTTTGATTTCAATAAAAATTGTGCAATAGAAAATTCTCCTCTAGAAATCGTTTCCTCTTCTTTTACGGTAGAAGAAAAAAATAAAGATTTGGCAATTCTTCAAAAGTCATTTGAAAATTCTTTTGGTTGTCATCTATCAGATTATAGCGTTTCTGAAAATAACTCTTTTAATTATCCTATTTTTCGTTATAAAGGGTCTAAAAAAAACAGTTCTGTGATTATTTTGCTTCATGGATTGAATGAGAGAAGTTGGGAAAAATATTTGTGTTGGGCTGAGTTTTTAGCTTTGCATACAGGAAAACCAGTTTTGCTTTTTCCGATAGCCTTTCATGTTAACAGAACTCCATCCAATTGGTATTTACCGAGAGCTGTGAGTAATTATGTCTCTGAACGTAGGAATATATTGCATAGTCCCGAAAACCTTAGTGTTGCAAATATTGCCCTTAGTGATAGATTGACTGATAATCCGTTAAGATTTTATACTTCAGGCAAAGAAACCATCGACAATATCTGTCAGCTTCTTATGCAGATTAAACAAGGGAGAAATCGGTACTTTACAGAAGATGCTAAAGTAGACTTTTTTACCTATTCTATAGGCTCTTTACTCGGACAAGTGATGTTATTATCAAATCCAGAATCATTATTTAGTGATTCTAAATTGTTTATGTTTTGCGGAGGTTCTGTCTTTAATAAAATGAATGGAAACTCCCGTTACATTATGGATAAGGTCGCTTTCTCTAAATTGTTCGACTATTATCAATATACTTTTTTGAATAATTTGGATAAACAAGATACTTGTGATCAGGCTTTTAAGTCAATGATAGATGCCAATGTAATGAAAGAATATAGGGAAAAATCTTTTTTACAAGCTGCATCAAGGATAAAAGCCATATCACTTAAAAAAGATACTGTAATTCCAACACAAGGTATTCGGAAAGCTTTGGGAGATATTTGTGCTGAGAAATGCTTAACCGAATATGATTTTTCGTTTGAATATTGCCACGAAATGCCATTTCCAATGCAAGAAAAATATGCTGAAGAGGTAGATGTTATGTTTGATAAGGTGTTTTCTATTGCCGGAGATTTTTTATGCTAGTAATATTCATCTTATTTTCTATAAAGTTGTATGAAAACTCCCAATTGTCTAAATTCTTTTACTAAGGTAAACTTCGTTTCCAACCTGTCTATTTCGTTATCTTCGAATTCATTATAAACATTTGAATATAAAACGTATTTATCTGTATCTAAATTTTTGTAGGGATGTTTATCCATATTGTTTGATAGATCAAGAAATTTTTGTTCCGTTATATTTGGGAAGGCACAGCCTACATCTTGAATTTTTATTCCTTCTTTTTTCATGTACACCATCATTTCATTTCTTAACTTATAATAGTTAAGATGTGCCAATGAGGCATCCCATCCTTGCGATATTTTTTTTGGGTACACCCAGAAATTTCCAGTTAAGGAACCAATGAGTACAAAAGTAAAAAGAATATATTTTACTTTTTCTATTTGTATTTTTTCAAAAATAAGATATATTGTTATTAGTGAGAAAACGAGATATAGAGGTAAAATATAACGATGCCCACTCAAATATTTGTACATTAAAAAACTATAAGACAGGGTTAAAGTTAGAATTACCAAAATAAAAGACATTCGGAGAAATTTTTTGTCATGTTTTATTGCTTTAAAATACTTTATACCAATAAAGCATGTAGTGACCCAAAGAAAAATACGTCCGAAGTCAATCATTCGCCAACCAAGTAATCCAATATTAAACAAAAAACCTTTAAAATCAACGGGTTGAAAACTTATTGCCCATGGAGAATCTTCATGATAACCGATCCATCCTTTTTGTGTAAAATGAATATAGTTATAAAAGATGAAAATTAATAGAGCTGGTAGATAAATGAAAGATTTGCGTAATAACTGATCAAGAATTGATTTTATACTGCTTCGTTTTATATTGAAAACAATGTCAATGATTAGTATAGCAAAAGCTACCATCATTCCACGCATACTTACAAGAAAAAGTCCTGTAATTGACATAGAAAGTATTACTTTTTTTTCACTCAAAACTGCATTTAAACCAAGTAAAAAGAAAAAGACCAAAGCAATATCAGGAGAAATTAATGTGCTTTGACTAA
>ERZ795062.2772-NODE-2772-length-11323-cov-4.948971_pt1 | contig 11323 bp, 10 predicted proteins | sample MGYA00375146_ERZ795062 | MGnify/ENA primary metagenome ERZ795062 (study PRJEB30191, sample SAMN05720281) | activated sludge metagenome | isolation source: Anaerobic digester | place: USA | collected 2015-07-16 ...
TCAGGCTCACTTAGATTTTCGAATTTTTTGTCTTAAATCATGGGTACATTATAATGAACAACTAAGACTGTGGACCAAAGACCATGCGGGAAACGATTTTTTGCTCAGCCTCCGGGAAGCCGATGTGGGCGCCATCTACCTGGGAAACGCCGAGGCGGAGTTTGCCCTGAAAAACCAGGCCAACCATTTACTGGCACAAAACCGCAAAGCCGGAATATATCTGAAGGAAAGCGGCGGCGCAGGCATTGTCCAACAGATTGACCTGGCCGTATAACATGAACAAGACTTTGCAAAGGCCCTTCCACTAGGAAGGGCCTTTTTATATGTAATGCCAGTTGATGTGTAATTGGCATTTTTCCCATAAATGGCAGGAGATTAATGGTTTTCACTGGAATAGATCAAGCGAATTACTCCTGGAAGGCTATGAACGGACGGACATGGAATTCAAGAAATAAAAGGCGAGAAAGAAGGACGGGGAAAGTAAACATAAAACCATTTGATGTGGAGGCTGACGATACAGATGAAGCAAATAGCTGGGGTTTTGTTGGAGGTTGTCCAGGGGGATATCACCAAGATGGAAGTGGACGCTATTGTGAATGCGGCCAATACCAGCCTGCTTGGCGGCGGCGGCGTGGACGGGGCCATTCACCGCACTGGCGGGCCGGAGATCTTAGAGGCATGCAAACGGATTGGTGGCTGTCCGGTGGGGGAGGCTGTTATCACCACCGCCGGTAAGCTTAAAGCGAAGTTTGTCATCCATACGGTGGGTCCAATCTGGCGCGGGGGAGAAAACAACGAAGAAGCATTGCTCCGTTCGTGTTATCGAAACTCCCTGCAACTAGCGGTTGAACACCGGCTGCACCATGTTGCTTTTCCCAACATCAGTACCGGCGTTTACTGTTACCCCAAGGAACTGGCAGCCAAAGCTGCCATTGACGAGGTTGTTAAGTTCTTGCAGACTAATCCCAAAAGGAGTTTGGAACGGATCGTGTTTGTATGCTATGAACCTGAGAATACCAGATTGTATCAGGACATCCTGGATAAGCTGGAAAACAGGTAAAACAAGATTTTGTTTCGAATATATTAAACATCCTATTCCGGCACTGCCGTAAAGTAAAAGGAGTTGCCATGAACGAGTACATAAAAACCAGGTTTCTCCACCTGGGCGGTTATGTATCCGAGCGGGAAATAAAAGACTATGAGGACTATGCCCCCTTTGAACTGGAACGACTGTTTACCGATGAAGACCCAAAAAAGCGGTCCATCGCCGCTGCCGTGATTGGCCGCAGGCGCCTGCGGGAGTTCATTCCCATGCTCTGCCAAGGCCTGGTAGAGGAGGAAGCGCCGTATTCAAGGAGGGCTATCGCCGAGGCGTTGGGGCAAATGGGCGAGGCGGCGGTGAAGCCTCTGGTGGATTTGTTGGGCAAGATCGGACACAGCCAGGAGACCGCTTTGCCACAGAAAATGGAGAAACGTGCCAGTAGAAACAGCTATCCGGTGATTCAGGACGTGGCTGCCAATATTTTGGTTAAAATCGGCAATCCCGCCATTCCGGCTTTGATCGAAAAAGTCAAAGCAGGGGATGGTTTTGCTACCCAGCAGGCCATCGACGCCATCGGTGGCATTGTCAGCAAGACGGGGGATAAAAGGGCCCTGCCCGCCCTGCTGGAGGCCCTGGAACAATTCGAAGATGAGGTTTCTGTATGGAAGATCGTCCGCGCCTTAAGCGCCTTTCAGACCTTGGAGGTTATTAAACCTTTGGAGCTTGTGCTCCAGAATCATCCCAACCCCATTATCCGCCGGGAAGCGGCCCGAAGCATCGGCCATATCGGTCTACCGACACCCAACTTGATCCAGGTCTTGAAAGAGGCGTTGAAAGACAAGGACAAGCAGGTCAGAAAGGAAGTCAAGTTCACCCTGAAACTGCTCAAGCGTCTTACCAAAGGAAACCCCATGTTTCATTAGGCAAAATTCCGGCCATACCAAGAATTAGGGTTGTAACACCTTGACCATACGGAAACCGTCTTCGCCATCGCCGTAATAACCGGGTAAGCGCTGCCGGATTACGAAGCCCAGTTTTTCATAGAGGGCAATCGCCCGGCTGTTGCCGGCCCGCACCTCAAGGCTGGCCACAGAATACCCGGTAAACGTAGGAAGTCGCATCTCCAGGTATTGACGGCCCAAGCCCCGACCGGTAAAATCCGGGCTGATGCAAAAGGCATACAAACGGATCACCTTGCTGTTAGTGCGGGTGAAATAGACCGCATAACCCACGGGTTCTCCGGCGAACTCAATGATGTCCACATAAACGGAGCCGTTTTTGTTCCGGATGTACCGCCGGAAAGCGGCGGCGGAGAACCGGTCAACAGGGCAAAAACAGCGGTCTTCCAATGCGGTAATGGTTCCAAGATCGTCCATGGTTGCCTTGCGGAACCTAAGATCTTCATAATCCTTCAAATTTCTCACCTGCTAAATATTGAACAATCCATCGGTAGATCTCGGGCGAGGCCTGGTCTTCCAGGCCGGCGTCGATATTGGGATTGTCATTTACCTCTATGACGTAATATTCTCCGTCAACTTCCTTAATGTCCACACCGTACAAACCGGCGCCGATGGCCCGGGAAGCGTCCAAGGCCACTTGCAGCAGCCGCGGATCCACATCCTTCTTTTTGACTCCCAACACATCACAGTAGATGGTTTTGCCTTCGGCATTTTTCTCTTGGATCTTCCAACAGTCGCCTGTCATGACATACTTGGCGATGGCCAGCACCTTGCCATCTAGCGTAATAACGCGCCAGTCAAAATCGCTGGGCATATACTGCTGGACAACGATCCGGTCAGCCCGCCGCAAAAAACGCTTGCCGACCTTGACGAAGTCCTCAGCGGTGCTGACCTTGTCCACGTAAGCGGAGAAACTCGAATTGGGGGCTTTGAGGACCAGCGGAACGCCCAAAGTCTCAAATAACTCCCGGGCATTTTCTGCTGTTACTTCGTGACTTTTTAAAAACACGGTGGCCGGTATGGGAATGTTATCACGCATTAAATGAGCATACATGTTGACTTTATCGCAGCAGATTCGGATGCTTGACGGGTCATCGATGACCCGTTTTCCTTTCATCTGGGCCAACCTGGTTACCACAAATGAAGCATTTAAGGGGTCAGTCAGCGCCCGGATAAAAATACCGTCATACTGGTCGATGAGGCAAATTTCGTTTCGAAAGATGAAATCCAGTTGGTGGCCGAGTTCATGGGCGGCTAACCGGAAGTTGGATAACGCTGTAAGCTCTACAGATTTGCGAATGGTATAACGCTCGGTAAAAATTGCTAGTCTTGCCATGTGCCGATCCCTTCTAATATCTTTTTTTCATTCAGGGTTAATTGGTCAAATTCCAAGGGGCAAATAGAGGAAAAGAGGTATTGGCTGGAAGTGACAATGACCCTAATCTTCATCAACGGCAGGCCAAAAGTTTTGAAGGCCTTCCAGGCAAATTCATGGTACTCTTCAGTGAGCGTTTTCCCCATGATGCAACGCAAAGTGTCAATGCGGTTAATCATCATGGGGCAATTCTTGGACACATGCGGCATATTTACCAAGTCGGGTTACAGTCCGGAATTTTTTCGGTGCATCTTCAAGGGTGGAGACCAACTCAAAACGGTCGGAGAAGGGGTTGATGGGGTAGAGCAGGACAGGTGGTTCAATCCCGAATTCATCATTGGTGATCTTGTATTCCGGCGTTGCGATCTTATTCTGCCGCGCCTTCTCCAAAGCCAATGGAACAACATAGGCGTCGAGGATCTCTTCGGGACTAGGGAAGACCCTTTTCCCACGGAGGCAGGCATCTTGGGAAAGGTAATAACCTTCCGACAGGTAAGAATAATCGCCGGCCATATTGAAGAGCGCTGCGTCACCGGGCGTTTCGTCGCTGTATGCGGGTAACAGCTCCGGTTTTACCTTGAGAAACATTTCATTTAACAAAATATTTCACCTGGTTTCCTTTGAATTTTGATCCGTGATTCTATGAAGGATTCGCGGAAATATCCGGCTTACCTGCAGGCGAAGGAAGATAATTATTACAGAATGAAATTTCCTTGAAAAGTCTTGACGGCTATGGGAAAATGTAGCATACTAAACGGTAGGTAGGTAATTTGTGACTGAACCTTTGGTGTACAAGGAGCGGAGCGAATGAAGACAACGGACAGTAAGGAGAAAATATTGGACATTGCTCTTAAGTTGTTTGTCCGCCGCGGTTACCACGGAACCTCCCTAAATGACATTGCCCGTAAGGCCGGGCTGACAAAAGGGGGGATTTATCACTATTTCTCCAGTAAGGAGGACTTATACCGTCAGGTTCTTGCCAAGTATTTTAAGGAAGAAGGCTTGCCCGCCTGGGTTATGAAGACGGATCAGCCGATTAGGGATTATATCTGGTCCGGTTTCTCCTGGATTGAGCGGTCCAAGAAGGAGATCCAAGGCTTGGCCGGCTCAAAGAAAGACGACGTTATTCTCTGCTATTACAACTTTTTGTATGAAGCTACTCGTAAATACCCTGAATTCCAACGAACCATCGATACATATGATGAAAGAAAACGGGAATGGATCACAAAAGCCATGCAAAAGGCCCAAGCCGCTGGGGAAATCCGTGCTGATATTTCGACTCAGGCCTTGGCCTTTGAATTGGACGCGTTACTGCAACAACTGCAGTACTTAAGCTTTGTTAATCCGCAAATAAAGAATAATCCGGAAATGTTCCGGACGCTCTTCGAAAATTACTGGCTTAGATTGAAGGCTTAAATTTTTTTAGGGATAAACCTACCGACCGGTAGGTATAAAAAGGATGGGGAACTGCCATGATTAGCCAGTCAAATCCCGGGTTGAGAAAACAGATCTTTGCTATTGCCCTTCCCATTATGGTGCAGAACATAGTCCAGCATCTAATGATTCTTACCGACCGCGCCTTCCTGGGGAATCTCAATGCCCGTTACCTCTCGGCCATCGGTAACGTGTTGATCCCATATAATGCGTTGACCTTCTTTTTCTTCTCAGCGGCCACCGGCTTGACAGTTTTGATCGCCCAGAACGTCGGTAAGGGGGATTACGAGAAGGCCAAGAGCTACAGCCAATCGTCCTTCTTTTTTGCCACCTTGTTTTCCGCGGGTATGTTTTTGCTCTGGCATTTGTGGGCAAAGGAGATCTTAATGCTTTTTGGTGCAAAGGGGCTCATTTTAAAAGACGCCGTTACTTATGTGCGGATTATCAGCATTTCCCTGTTGTTTTTAGGGATTGAAACCACTGTTTACTCTTTGCTCCAGGGGGTGGGCGCCACCAGGCCGATTATGGTTTTCGGGATTGTCAAGAGTCTTTTGAATGTGTTCTTGGACTGGGTCATGGTCTTCGGTAAGCTAGGCTTTCCAGCCATGGGTCTGGAAGGCGCAGCATTGGCTACTTTGGTCTCGAACATCATCGGTGCGTTGGGTATTTTCCTGGCGATCCTGCTGTACAAGAAATTAACCTTTCCTGTACGCCTCTCTAAACGGGCGTTGTTACGCCCCAAGTGGCAGTTGTACTGGGAAGCGCTGAAAATCGGGCTGCCCAGCGGTTTTGAGTCCATCCTGTGGTATACTGGACAGTTGGTTTTGGTCTGGTTGATGAACCGGATTGACCCCATGGCCATTGGCGTGTACACCACAGTTAATGGGATCCAGGGTATTGCCCTGCTGATTTACAATGGATATGCCCGGGCGGCCACGACGCTGGTGGGACAATCTTGGGGAAGAAAAGATTATACTAGCGCCCGGGAGATTGGCTTTTACAGCCAGCGGTTGGCAGGTTGGGTTACGCTGACTTTTGCGGCGGTCTTTCTACTCTTTCCCCAAGCCTTAATTAGCATCTTTACTAAGGATGCGGCGATGATCCAGCAATCGGCGGCGCTGTTGCGAATGGCCGCTGTCTTTATCAACGTGCAAATGGTGAATGTGGTTATGGGCAGCGCCATCCGAGGGACGGGGGACACCATGTGGATGTGTTGCTCCCAAATTTTTGGGACGGTCTTTGTAGTAGGCGTATCCATCTACTTAATGCTTGGTTTGTCCTGGGGTTTGGTGGGTATGTATCTCACCATGATCTTGGACGAAGGGCTCCGGGGTTGGATCAATCTACTCCGGTTCTCCTATGGTGTTAATCCCTTTAAGAAGTGGCTGGGCTGGACCGCAGCGCCGGCAGGGAAGTAAAGATCGGAAATATTCGTGAGGGAGGCCAAAGTGATGACCGATTGGTACAAGGATGCCATCGTCTACCAGATCTATACCCGCAGCTTTTTTGATGCCAATGGCGACGGCATTGGCGATTTTGCGGGGGTTATGGCAAAGTTGGACTACCTGAAAGACTTGGGTGTTGATGTGCTTTGGCTCAGCCCCTTTTGCCTTTCGGCCAATGATGATAACGGGTATGATATCTCCGATTATTACCGGGTGATGCCGGAGTATGGCACAATGGCTGAATTGGCTGTGCTCATTGCGGAAAGCCACTGCCGCGGTATGAAGATCATGATGGACCTAGTGATGAACCACACTTCCGATGAGCATCCGTGGTTTTTGGCGGCTAAATCCGGCAAGGCTCATCCCATGCGCGATTATTATATCTGGGCCCCCAAAAAAGGCGGGCAGGCGCCGAATAATTGGGAGTCCTTCTTTGAGGGTTCAGCCTGGACGGAGGATGAAGCGACGGGCGAGTGCTTTCTCCATCTGTTCTCCAAGCGCCAGCCCGATCTGAATTGGTCCAACCCCAAAGTACGGCGAGAGTTGCACAGGATCGCCACATGGTGGGTGGAGAGGGGAATTGACGCTTTCCGGTTGGACGCCATTCATCTGATCGGAAAACCGGCGGGCCTGCCGGATGCACCGGAGCCCACGGTGAACTGGCCCTTTCACAATTTTTGCAATACACCCGAGACCCATGAATACCTTCAAGAGTTCAACCAGGAGGTGTTTGGCAAGTATTCCGTAATGACCGTTGGCGAAACCGGCGGGACGACGCCGGAGTCGGCCCGGCTCTATGTGGAGACGGACCGGAAGGAACTGGATATGATCTTTCACTTTGGCCATGTGCATGAAACCGGCAGGCCCAAGGATGCGGGTTTTTTCCGGAAGTATTATCAGGAATGGTACGAGGCTTTAAGCCCCAAAGGATGGGATGCGGTCTTCTTCAGCAACCACGATCTGCCCAGGCATGTATCGCATTTGGGGGATGACAAAAGCTTTCGCGCGGAGTCGGCAAAGCTTTTTGCCACCATGCTGCTTACTTTGTGGGGTACCCCCTATATTTACCAGGGTGAAGAGATTGGCATGACGAATGTACGGTTCAGTTCCCTTGACGACTACCGGGACTTGGCCGGAAAGAAAATATACTGGGCTGCGCTGGCTAAAGGATACGACTCAAAGCAGGCCTGGGAGGAATTTTGCCGGCTAAGCCGGGACAACGCCCGGACGCCCATGCAATGGACCGCTGGGAAAAATGCCGGCTTTACACAGGGAACCCCTTGGATTGGGGTTAATCCCAATCATGTAACGATCAACGTGGAAGAGCAAGCAAAAGATCCTGATTCCGTCTTTAACTACTACAAAAAACTCATCGCCTTGCGGAAAACCTATTCGGCTCTGGCCAGGGGGAGTTTTCGCCTTTACGGGGAGGAACACCCCCAGATCTTTGCCTATATCCGGGAAGATGAGCATGACGCATTTTTGGTTTTGTTGAATATCTCGGGCCAACCTGGGGTGATGCAAACAGGAGAAGCGGGAAGATGGAGTTTTTTGTTGGGCAATTATGTGGCGCCTGCCCACGATCTGCCTGCTGCGCTACAGCTCAATCCCTGGGAGGCGCGGATATATCGACGGAAGAAATAAGGACACGCAAATTTACAGCAAAAAAACAAAAAGGGGTTATTAATTCTTGTTGGTTTTTATTTTTGCGGAAGAAATTATTGCCAAAAAGAAGAACTTTTGTTATGATTAAGGTAAGTAAATCGTTTAACTCGCTTGCTCCTTAGGACGAGACCACCTAAGGAACAGCTTTCCTCCTATTGCACCTCCTCCAGGACCGGGAGGTGCATCTATTTTGCCGCGAGTAAATCCAAAAACCCCTGTGCTGCTTGGGAGAGGGGCAGTTCGGGATTGGTGATAAGGCCCAGCTTTCGCGGGGGGAGCTTAGTCTTTGTTTGCACGATGAAGAGTTCCCTGGCGTCCAAGGATTCCTTGGCGCTTTCTTTTAAGACGTGAGCCACGCCAAACCCAATCTTGGCGAACTCCACCAGCAGTTCCATGCTTTCCAACTCAATCTCCGGAGCTAGCTTGACGCCGTGCTCCGCTAAGAAACCGTCGAGATTCTGCCGGGAGGTACTGACCTTCTCCAGGAGCAGAATAGGGAGGTTGGCCAATTCCTGCAGCTCGATGGTCCTGTTTTGCAGGGAAGGAAACCGATGGGAGGAAGCCACAAACACATCCTCCACTATTGTTAATTCTTGGATGTTATCCCCGGTTTCCCCGGGCCTGAGGGTCACCACACCAAAATCAATTAGTCCCCTATTGAGAATTTCCCGGATCTGGGAGGAGGTCCGGTTGATGAATTGAATTTTGACTTTTGGGTAGAGTAGATTAAACTTCTGTAAGTGGGGCAAGAGAAAGTAGCGGCAGATGGTATCGCTGGCGCCGATGCGGACTTCGCCGGCTTCCAAGGTCTTAAGCTCGCTAAGCTTGGCCTCGGCTAAACGAAATAGGTTGACCGCCTGTTGGACGTAGCCATAGAACCATTCGCCCTCACGGGTGAGTTTGAGTTCCCTGCCTTTGCGCAGGAACAGTTGCACGCCCAGTTTGGTTTCGAGGTTTTTAATGCTCTGGCTTACTGCTGATTGGGTGATGAATAATTTCTTAGCCGCCGCGGAAAAGCTCAGGGTCCGGGCGGCATGGTAAAAGACCTTATATGACTCGAAGTTAATATCCATTAGCTCACCTTATATCTATTATTAGATATATTAATTTCTCTAATTTATAATAACATATTATAATTGAAGGTGGAAGTACCGGATTGACCCGGCAATCAATGGATTGCCTGCGAGATAATCGTTTTGTCGTCACATAAGTGGAGTAGACATAACTTACTATAAAAGCGAGGGATTTGTCATGCAACACCAAGTCCGCCGGATCTTTGTGGAAAAAAAGCCGGAATTTGCCGTCGAGGCGCGGATGCTCTACAATGACCTCCATGACTTTTTGGGCATCAAGGGATTAACCGGCGTAAGAATTATCAACCGTTATGATATTGAAGGCATCACCGAGGCTGAGTATCTCCAATCCAGGGAGACCATCTTTGCTGAGCCAACGGTGGATCTGGTCTATGATGAATCCTTTCCGCTTCCCCCCGGGGACCGGGTCATTGCCGTGGAGTACCTGCCGGGCCAGTATGATCAGAGGGCTGATTCCGCTGCCCAATGCATCCAGATCTTAACCCAGGGAGTCCGGCCGGAAGTCCGCTGCGCCAAGCTGATCTTGCTTTCCGGTGATCTTTCCGAGGCCGACTACGCAAAGATTAAAAACTACTGCATCAATCCACTGGAATCCCGGGAGGCGGCGCTGGAGAAGCCGGAGACCCTGGAGATGAAGGTGGATCTTCCGGAGAATGTGCCGTATATTGCAGGTTTTACCGGCATGTCCAGGGAAGAGTTGGACAAGCTGCGCGACCGGTTGGGCCTGGCCATGTCAATGGCCGACCTGGAGTTTACCCAGGATTACTTCAAAAATACTGAGCAACGTGATCCCTCGTTAACGGAGATCCGGGTATTGGATACCTACTGGTCCGACCATTGCCGTCATACCACCTTCTTGACGGAAATTAAAGAGGTGGAGTTTGCCGAGGGTCAGTTGGTGGAACCCATCAAAGAAGCCTACCAAGCCTATTTAAACCACCGCCAAATGGTCTACGGTGACAAGTCAAAGGATATTTGCTTGATGGACATCGCCACCCTCGGGATGAAAGCCTTGAAAAAACAGGGATTGCTCAACGATCTTGACGAATCGGAAGAGATCAATGCCTGCAGTATCAAGGTGAAAGCGGAGATCGACGGGGAAACCCAAGAGTGGTTGGTTATGTTCAAGAATGAGACCCATAACCATCCCACGGAGATCGAACCCTTTGGCGGCGCCGCCACCTGCCTGGGCGGGGCAATCCGCGATCCCCTTTCCGGACGTTCCTATGTCTACCACGCCATGCGGGTCACCGGTAGCGGCGACCCCCGAACGCCGGTGGAGGAGACTTTGCCGGGCAAACTGCCCCAGCGGAAGATTACCACTGGCGCCGCGGCGGGTTTTAGCTCTTATGGCAACCAGATTGGGCTGGCCACCGGCCAAGTGGCGGAGATCTATGACGAGGATTATGTGGCCAAACGGATGGAAATCGGGGCGGTGATCGGCGCGGCGCCCGCTGAAAATGTGGTGCGGGCCCGGCCCCAGCCCGGCGACGTCGTTATTTTGCTGGGTGGGCGGACAGGCCGTGATGGCTGTGGCGGCGCCACCGGCTCTTCCAAGGAGCACACCGAGGAATCTCTCTTTACCTGCGGCGCTGAGGTGCAAAAGGGCAACCCGCCCACGGAGCGGAAGCTGCAGCGCCTGTTCAGGGATCCTGCTGTCAGCCGGATGATCAAACGCTGCAATGACTTTGGGGCCGGCGGAGTCTCGGTGGCCATAGGCGAGTTGGCCGACAGCCTGGAGATTAACTTGGATGCGGTGCCCAAGAAATATGAAGGTTTAGACGGGACGGAACTTGCCATCTCCGAATCCCAAGAGCGGATGGCAGTGGTGATTGCCGCTGCTGATCTAGAGGCCTTCATCGCCAAAGCAATGGAGGAGAATCTAGAAGCCACTTTGGTAGCGGTAGTTACCGACACCGGGAGGCTGCGCATGAAATGGCGGGGCCAGACTATAGTCGATATCAGCCGGGAGTTTTTAAATACCAACGGTGCCAAGCAAAACACCCGGGTTAGGGTGCTAAGTCCCCAACCGGAAAAGAACGCCCTATGCCAACTGGCGCAGGAAGTGGCAGCTGCCCTGCCCGATCTGAAGGCCGCTTGGTTGGCCAATCTTGGCCGCCTCAATGTCTGCAGCCAGAAAGGTTTGGTTGAACGCTTCGACAGTTCCATTGGCGCCGGTTCGGTCCTGATGCCCTTCGGCGGTGAGCGGCAATTGACCCCGGTGGACGGCATGGTGGCCAAACTGCCGGTGCTCACAGGGGAGACCACCACGGGTACGTTGATGACCTATGGCTATAGCCCGGCGGTGG
>ERZ795062.2773-NODE-2773-length-11320-cov-10.448202_pt1 | contig 11320 bp, 12 predicted proteins | sample MGYA00375146_ERZ795062 | MGnify/ENA primary metagenome ERZ795062 (study PRJEB30191, sample SAMN05720281) | activated sludge metagenome | isolation source: Anaerobic digester | place: USA | collected 2015-07-16 ...
TACCTGGACAAACTCGCCAACGACCCCATCGCCATCCAGTAAGCTCCTAATGTTGAACTTGGATTTGAGACCGCCCAGCGTATTCCTGTCAGTTCCAGCTATCGAAACAGGAGTTATTCGGGGGCCGCTGCGCGCGCAATGCGCCGTCAGATCGTCGCCGCCGCCATGTCGGGCGGGTCTTCGTGCAGGCGCCCCAGCGCGGCCAGGGTCTCGGTGTCGGTGCGGTAGAGCTTCAGCATCGGCCCTTCCGGCAGTTCGCCCGCGTGGCGGAGCACGGTCTCCACGGGCAGCTTGATGCCGCTGATGTGCAGGGTGATGCCCCGGGCCAGCAGTTGCTGGCGGATCTGGCCGAAGGTCTCCACACCGGTGGCATCGATGCGGTTGATCGGCTGCACGAACAGGCAGACATGGCGCACATCGGGATGGGTGGCGAGGTGCTCGACGATGGCGCGCTCGAAGCCCCGCGCGGCGGCGAAATCCAGTTCGGCGTCCATGCGCAGGGCGTAGAGGTGGGGCGCCAGCGGCGGCAAGTGCCAGAGGTGGCGGTCGCGCAGGCTGCCGTCGGGATGGCGACCCACCTCGATGATGCGTGGATGCAGGCGGTGGTGCAGGAAGTGCAGCAGGCCCATCATCACCCCGGCCAGCACGCCCCAGTAGATGCGCGGCGCGGTCAGCAGGGTGACCGCGAAGGTGACGCCGGCCGTGGCAGCCTCGACCGGCGCGATGCGCCAGAGCTGGCGGAAGGCTGAGGGCCGGACCAGGTTCACCACCGCTACCACCACCACCGCCGCCAGCACGGCGCGTGGCACATGGAACAGCACGGGCATCAGGAACAGCAGCGTCGCCAGCACGAAGCCCACCGTGACCACGGTGGCCCAGCCGGTGCGCGCACCCGCATAGAGGTTGATGGCCGAGCGTGAGAACGAGCTGCTCACGGCAAAGGTGCCACAGGCCCCGGCGGCCAGCTTGGCCAGTCCCTGGCCGATCAGGTCCTGGTTGTCGTCCCAGCGCCGGCCGTCGCGCTGGTTTTCCACCCGCGCGCTGGAGGCGGTTTCCAGAAAACTGACCAGGGCAATCACCATCGCCGGCACGACCAGGATGCCCAGCGCCTCCAGCCCCGGCCAGCCCGGCACATGCAGCGGGGGCAGGCCCGCCGGCAGGGCACCGACGACGGCCCCCCCCGCCGCGGCGAACCGCATGGCGGCGCTGAGCGCGGCGGCGCCGGCCACCACGATCATGATCATGGGCAGGCGCGGCCAGCGCTGGCGCGCGAGCAGCAGCAGGGCCACGCTGCCCAGTCCGTAGGCGGCCGCGCGCAGGTCGATCTGCGGCTGCGTCAGCAGGCTGGCCAGCGAACCCTTGAGCCCGAGTAGCGCGGGCAGTTGCGAGGCAATGATGAGCAACGCCGCCGCCTGGGTGAATCCCATGAGGACGGGCGCGCTGATGACGTTGAGCAGCCAGCCGAAGCCGCCCAGGCCCAGCACCAGCTGCAGCAGGCCAGACAGGAAGGCCAGCCACACCGCCAGGTCGACCCATCGTGTGCTGCCGGGCTCTGCCAGGCCGCTCAGCGAGGCCGCCACCAGCAGGCAGGTCAGCGCGGTCGGCCCCACGGACAGCCGGGTGGACGCGCCCCACAGCACGCCGACCAGCGCCGGCAGCAGCGCGGCGTACAGGCCCGTCACCAGCGGCATGCCGGCCAGGGCGGCGTAGGCGACGGCCTGCGGCACCATGAGCAGGCCCACCGTGAGACCCGCCAGCACCTCGCCGCGCATCAGCGCAGCCGAGGGACGGGGCCAGCTCAGGAAGGGAAACAGGCGCTGAAGCGACGGCATGGAGGGATGGTAAGCGCCCGCAGGCGGCTCAGCGCTGCGGCATGTCCTTCACCGAATAGCCCAGGCTGACGGTCGCATCCGGGGGGATCGGCGGCATGGTGGCATTCCAGGCCTCCCAGGCCTTGCGCATCGCGGCCAGCCGCGCTGGCTCTCGGGCGGCGTGGTTGGCACGCTCGCGCTCGTCGGCGGGGATGTTGAAGAGGTAGTCGTTCCCGTCCACCCGCAGGTATTTCCAGTCGCCATCGCGCAGCGCCCGCTGGCCGCGGTGGTTCATGCGCCAGTGCAGGGGGCGGCGGAAGCTGTGGCCGGCATCGCGCAGCACCGGCATCAGCGACACGCCGTCCAGCGGATGCGCCGGATCGGCTTGCGCGCCGGCCGCATCGAGCATGGTCGCCGACCAGTCCATGGTCATGCATTGCTGGGCGCTCACGCCACCGGGCGCAATGACGGCAGGCCAGTGCGCGATCCAGGGCACGCGGATGCCGCCTTCGGTCAGGTCCATCTTGCCGCCCACCAGCGGCCAGTTGTCGGAGAAGCGCTCGCCGCCGTTGTCGCTGGTGAAGACCACCAGGGTGTTGTCGGCCAGCCCGTGCCGTTGCAGCGCCGCCATCACCTGCCCGATGCCCTCGTCCATGTGGTGGATCATGCGCCGGTAGGTGTGGATGTTGCCGCCGTGCAGGTGAAACAGGTTGTCCTTCACCTCCTGCGCCAGGGCTTCGTCGTCGCGCGTTTCCCAGGGCCAGTGCGGCGCGGTGTAGTGCAGGCTCAGGAAGAAGGGCGTGCCGTCCTGGGCGCCAGCGGCCATGCGGTCGATGTAGTCCACGGAGCGCGTGGTGATCAGGTCGGTCAGGTAGCCTTCATCGGCCCGTTCTTCTTCGCCGAACCACAGGTCGTGCTGGCCGCGCGAGTCGCAGTGGGTGAAGTAGTCCACGCCGCCAGCCATGGGGCCGAAGAACTCGTCGTAGCCCGAGCGCAGCGGCCCGAAGGATGGTGGGTAGCCGAGATGCCACTTGCCGATGAGTGCCGTCCGGTAGCCGCTGGCGCGCAGCAGGGACGGCAGGGTGGGGTGCTCGGGCGGCAGGCCCAGCGTGGTGCTGCCGCGGCTCTTGCTGTTGATCGGCTCTTCGGCCGCGCCGCGCAGGCGGTACTGATAGCGACCGGTCATCAGGGCGAAGCGCGTGGGCGAGCAGACGGGGGCGTTGGCATAGCCCTGGGTGAACATCAGGCCGTTGGCCGCCAGGCCGTCGAGCACCGGCGACACCGGCCCGAATGTGGCGTCGCGCCCGCCATAGCAGCCCAGGTCGGCAAAGCCAAGGTCGTCGGCGACGATGTAGACGATGTTGGGACGCGTGGCCATCGCCGGATCAGGGCTGGTAGCCCGACTTCTGCACCACGGGCGCCCACTGGGCGCGGTACGCCTTCAGCATCGCCACGGTCTGGGCCTGGGTGCTGACCACGGGCGTCATCCTGGCGTCGGCGAACTTGCGCTGGGTGTCGGGGTCTTGCATGACCTCGCGGATGGCCGTGGCCAGGCGCTCCACCTTGTCCTTCGGCATGGTGGCCGGGGCGAAGAAGGTGTTCCAGCCGGTGGCCACGAGGTTCAGGCCGGCTTCCTTGAAGGTCGGCACCGAGGGGCTCCACGGCGAGCGTTTGGCGCCCGAGGTGGCCAGGATGCGCAGCTTGCCGGACTCGAACTGCGGCAGCAGCGTGTCCAGCGTGTCGAAGGCCACGGGCACCTGGCCGCCGATGAGGTCGGTCAGCAGGGGGGCCGAGCCGCGGTAGCCGATCACCTGCGCCTGCACACCAGCCTTCTCGGCCGTCATCAGTGCAAAGAAATGCGGCAGGCTGCCGGTGGCGGGCACGCCGAAGTTGGCCTTTTCGGGGTTGCTGCGCAGCCAGGCCACGAGGTGGGAGAGTTCGCGCACGGGCACGGCGGTGGCCACCGCCAGGGCGAACTCGTAGTCGTTGACCTGCGAGACCGGCGTGAAGTCACGCTCGGCGTCATAGCCGTTGTCCTTGAACACCAGCGGCGCCACCACCATGACGGCCGGATTGGCCAGCATCAGCACGCTTTGTCCGGCCGGCGTGGCCTTGACCTGCTGCGCGGCGAGCCGTCCGCCGGCGCCGGTCTTGTTTTCCACGACGACCGGGATGCCGAGCTTGGCTTGCAGCTTGTCGCCCACGATGCGGGCCACGCGGTCGCTGGAGCCACCCGGGGCATAGCCGACGACGATGCGCAGCGGGCTGTCGAGCGTCTGGGCCGGGGCGGCATGGGGTGCCAGCAGGGCCAGGCTGGCCAGTGCGGCACTGAGAAGGGTGGTGCGTCGTTTCATGAGCGTCTTTCTGGAGCAGTGGACGGGATGGGCATGACCACACTGTATTGCAGGGACAATGGTGCACACGGTGTGGCCACCCCTCGGACTTTCCCTGATGAACCCTTTGAACCTGCCGGGCGCGCCCGCGATGGCGCTGCGCGCGCGTTTGGGCGCCAATTTCTGGCGCCGGGCCGTTGGCCTGTTTGCTATCTGGATGATAGCGGGAACGGTCCACGCGACGCCGGGGTTTGCCGGAAAAGTCTCTCATGTCTCGGATGGCGACACCCTGTGGGTGCAGCCGGACGGCGGCGGCGCGCCGCGCAAGATCCGGCTTGATGGGATCGATGCGCCCGAGCTCTGCCAGCCCGGTGGCGTGGCGTCGCGGCAAGCCCTGGAGCAGGCGGCGCTGAACCGGCGAGTGGAGGTGCGGGTGCGGCGCCATGACGACTATGGCCGCGAGTTGGCCAGGGTGCAGGTCGGCCACCAGGATCTGGGCGCGCAGATGGTGCGCGAGGGGCAGGCCTGGTCGTATCGCTGGCGGCGCAATCCGGGCCCGTATGCTGCCGAGGAGGTGCAGGCCCGGCAGGCCCGCCGCGGGCTCTTTGCCACCGCCGCCAGCCCCGAGCGGCCCCGCGACTTCCGTCAGCGGCACGGGCCGTGTCCGGCGCCCACGCGCTGAATCAGGCGCGGGCGGATGGCGTGCCGCAGACCGCGCAGCTGCTCTGGCGCGCGATGCGCACCTCGGTGAACTCCATGCCGCGGCCGTCCAGCATCAGCAGCCGGCCAGCCAGCGAGGTGCCGATGCCGCACAGCAGCTTGATCGCCTCGGCCGCCTGCAGGGTGCCGATGATGCCGACGAGAGGCGCGAACACCCCCATGGTGGCGCAGCGCGTCTCTTCGAAGGCGGCTGCCTCCGGAAACACGCAGGCGTAGCAGGGGGAGGCGCCCGAGCGCGGGTCGTAGACCGAAATCTGGCCGTCGAAGCGGATGGCGGCACCCGACACCAGCGGCTTGCGGTGCGCCACACAGGCACGGTTGATGGCGTGGCGGGTGGCGAAGTTGTCGGTGCAGTCCAGCACCACGTCCGCCTGCGGCACCAGTGCCTGCAGCAAGGCCTCATCGGCGCGCTGCAGCACGGGCGTGACCCGCACGTCGGGGTTGATGGCCGCGATGGCGTCGCGCGCGGAATGGGCCTTGGGCTCGCCGACGCGCGCCAGGGTGTGGGCAATCTGGCGCTGCAGATTGGTGGCGTCCACGTGGTCGTGGTCCACCAGCGTGATGTGGCCGACACCGGCACTGCCGAGGTACAGCGCCACCGGCGAGCCGAGCCCGCCCGCGCCGATCACCAGCGCATGGGACTGCAGCAGCCGCTCCTGCCCCTCCACCCCCAGCTCGTTGAGCAGGATGTGGCGGGAGTAGCGCAGGAGCTGTTCGTCGTCCATGGGGCGCCCGCAGGCGTGCCGGGAGGCACGCGCCCGGCGGGATCAGTTTTCCTTCGGCTCTTCCTTGCGCTCGACCTGGGTCTTGCTGATCTGCACCGGCTGGCCCTTGAGACGGTTCAGGGCCTGCATCAGCGGGAAATCCTTCTCGGTGCCGTATTCCGGCAGCTTGCGCTCGGCCAGCGGCTTCTTCGACTGCTCTTCCAGTTTCTTGAGTGCTTCCTCACGGGCGTCTTCGCGGGCCTGCTCCTTCTTCGGATCGGCCTTTTCCTTGTCCACACCGTTGCCCAGGTGCTTTTCCAGATCGGCCTCGCGGGTGCGCAACGCGGCGTAGGGGTTGCCGTCCGGCGTTTCGTCCACCATGACGTCGGGCAGGATGCCCTTGGCCTGGATGGTCTTGCCGCTGGGGGTGTAGTAGCGGGCCGTGGTGATCTTCAGCCCGGTGTCAGGACCGAGCGGGCGCACGGTCTGCACCGAGCCCTTGCCAAAGGTCTGGCTGCCCATGACGGTGCCGCGCTTGTGGTCCTGCAAGGCGCCGGCCACGATCTCGCTGGCCGAGGCCGAGCCTTCGTTCACCAGCACCACCAGCGGCACGGTGCGCAGGGCGGCGCGGGTGCTGTCGGACAGGCGCTTGAGCGGGTCGGCGCCTCGGCGCGCATAGAACTCGGGCGACGCCTTGTAGATGAATTTGCTCTCGGCCAACTGGCCGTTGGTGGAGACCACGGTGACGTTGTCGGGCAGGAAGGCGGCCGAGATGGCCACCGCGGCGTCCAGCAGGCCGCCCGGGTCGTTGCGCAGGTCCAGCACCAGGCCCTTGAGCTTGGGGTCCTGCTTGTACAGCTCGTCGATCTTGCGCACGAAGTCGTCCACCGTGCGGTCCTGGAACTGCGACAGCCGGATCCACGCAAATCCCGGCTCGATCATCTTGGCCTTGACGGACTGGGTCTTGATTTCCTCGCGCGTGATGGTCACGGGGAAGCTGCGGTTCTCGTCCTTGCGGTAGATCGTGAGCACCACCTTGGTGTTCGGTTCGCCGCGCATCTTCTTGACCGCCTCGTTCAGCGACAGGCCCTTGACGGCCGTGCTGTCGATGCGCGTGATCAGGTCGCCGGTCTTCAGGCCGGCGCGGTCAGCGGGCGAGCCCTCGATCGGCGAGACGACCTTGACCAGGCCGTCTTCCTGCGTGATTTCGATGCCTACCCCGACAAAGCGGCCGGTGGTGCCCTCACGAAATTCCTTGTAGGACTTCTTGTCGAAGTACTGGGAATGAGGGTCCAGGCTGGCGACCATGCCGGCGATGGCTTCGGAGATCAGTTTTTTCTCGTCCACCGGCTCGACGTAGTCGCTCTTGATCATGCCGAAGACGGCCGCCAGTTGCTGCAGCTCTTCCAGTGGCAGGGGCGCCAGCCCGCCGCGCGCGACGGTCTGCAGCGACACCGTGGTGAGCGCGCCCGCCAGGGCACCCACGGAAATCCAGCCGGCAATCTTCAGTTTTTGACCCATGTTTCAGCACCTTTTGGGGAAATATACAGGCTTGGAGCCTCGGCGGCCCCGCGGGTTCCGTGAAGTCCTTCAACGCGCCCGCTTGGTCCCACGGGCTTCAGGCCTTGCCCTGATTGGCCACGGCCGCGGCAGCCTTCGCGGCCGCCTCGGCGTCACCGAGGTAGTAGCTTCGGATCGGCTTCAGGTCGGCATCGAGTTCGTACACCAGCGGGATGCCATTGGGGATGTTGAGGCCCACGATGTCGGCGTCGGCGATGCCGTCCAGGTACTTGACGAGTGCGCGGATGGAATTGCCGTGGGCGGCCACCAGCACCCGCTTGCCGGCCTTGATGGCGGGCGCCATGGACTCGTTCCAGAACGGCAGGACCCGCGCCACGGTGTCCTTCAGGCATTCGGTCAGGGGCACTTCGCCGGGCGCGAGCGTCTCGTAGCGGCGGTCGCCGCGTTCGCAGCGGGGGTCGTTGGCTTCCAGCGAAGGCGGCGGGGTGTCGTAGCTGCGACGCCAGACCAGCACCTGCTCGTCGCCGAATTTCTTGGCGGTTTCCGCCTTGTTCAGGCCCTGCAGCGCCCCATAGTGGCGTTCATTCAGGCGCCAGCTGTTGGTCACCGGCAGCCACTGGCGGTCCATCTCGTCCAGCGCGTGCCACAGGGTGTGGATGGCGCGCTTGAGCACGCTGGTGTAGGCCAGATCGAATTCATACCCTTCTGCCTTCAGGAGGCGGCCGGCATTCTTGGCCTGCTCCACGCCGGTCGGCGTCAGGTCGACGTCGGTCCAGCCGGTGAAGCGGTTGTCCAGGTTCCAGGTGGATTCTCCGTGGCGGATGAGAACAAGTTTGTACATGGTGAGCAGGGGTTCTGGCGAAGGGTGAAGAACGCAAACAACCCTCCATTCTAGAATCCGGGGTGGCCATTGGCCGTTGACGAAAGGTAAGAAGTGAAGTTTTTGATGGACAACTGGATGCTGATCGCCGTGGCGCTGGCATCGGCCGGCATGCTGGCCTGGCCCGTGATCACGGGCGGCGGCGGGCCGGGCACGGTGACGGCCAGTGCGGCGGTGCAGATGATCAACCGGGAAAAGGCCGTGGTCGTGGACGTGTGCGAGGCCGCCGAATATGCAGCGGGCCACGTGGCGGGGGCCCGCCATGCGCCTTTGGGTGACCTGGAGCAGAAGCTGCCAGGCCTCGTGAAGAACAAGGCCACGCCGGTGATCCTGGTGTGCGCCTCCGGGGCGCGCTCCGGACGGGCCGTGGCCGTGGCCCGCAAATTGGGCTACGAGCAGGCCCATTCGCTGTCCGGCGGCATGCGCGCCTGGCGCGACGCCAACCTGCCGGTCGAAAAGGCCTGATCCGGGAGCTCCGCATGCAAGCCGTCAAGATGTACACCACCGCGGTCTGCCCCTACTGCATCCGGGCCAAGCAGATCCTGAAAGCCAAGGGGGTCGAGCAGATCGAGGAGATCCGCGTGGACGCCCAGCCCGCCGAGCGCATCCGGATGATGGAGATCACCGGGCAGCGCACGGTGCCGCAGATCTTCATCGGCAGCACGCACGTGGGCGGACACGACGATCTCGTCGCGCTGGACCGCCGTGGCGGCCTCATGCCCCTGCTCAACGGCGAATGAAGGGCGCACTGTGCCCGCCCCGGCGGTGCCGGCGCACCTGAGATAATCATCGTTTTTCGCCCGAACCCGGCGCGCAGTGCCGGGGCCGGGCGAGATTCCTTTGCCCTTTTCTTCTTTCAACCGAGAATTTCCATGGCCGACCAAGATCCCGTGTTCCAGATCCAGCGCGTTTACCTGAAAGAGGCTTCGCTGGAGCAGCCCAATTCCCCCGCCATCCTGCTGGAACAGGAGCAGCCCAATGTGGACATCCAGCTCGGCGTGGAAGCCACCCCGGTGGCCGAGGGCGTGTTCGAGGTCTGCGTGACCGCCACGGTGCAGACCAAGATCAAGGACCGCACGGTGTTTCTGGTCGAGTGCAAGCAGGCTGGCATCTTCGAGATCCGCAACCTGCCCGAAGAGCAGATGGGCCCGATCATGGGCATCGCCTGCCCGCAGATCGTCTACCCGTACCTGCGCGGCAACGTCGCCGACGTGATCACCCGCGGAGGCTTCCCGCCGGTGCACCTGGCCGAGATCAATTTCCAGGCCATGTACGAGCAGCAGCAGGCCCAGGCGGCCTCCGGGGCTGCACCGGCCCAGTATTCCTGATCAATTTGGCTTCATCCCGGCGTCGAATGGTCATCTGATGCTATGAAAATCATAGTATTTGGGGCCGGCGCCTGGGGCACGGCACTGGCCATCAGTGCGGCGGGCCACCCGGGTGGGCACCGGGTTGAACTCTGGGCGCGCGACCCGGCCCAGGTGGCGGCCATGCAGGCAGGGCGCGAAAACACCCGCTACCTGCCCGGCATCGCCCTGCCGCCGTCGCTGGCCCTGCACGGCGCGCCGGCCGCCGAGCTGGCGGCTGCGGGGGCCGACCTCCTCATCATCGCCACCCCGATGGCCGGCCTGCGCGAGACGCTGACAGCCCTGCGCGCCTGCACGGCGCCGGTGGCCTGGCTGTGCAAGGGCTTCGAGGCGCCCCAGTCTGCGGGCGGGGTGCCCACGGCCGGCCTGCTGGGTCATGAAATCTGCGCCGAGGTGGCACCGCAGCTGCTGGCCGGCGCGCTCAGCGGGCCCAGCTTCGCGCTGGAGGTGGCCCGGGGCCAGCCGACCGCGCTGGTGGCCGCCAGCGAGCATGCCCCGGTGCGCGAGGCGCTGGTGGAGGCGTTTCACAGCCCCCGGCTGCGCGTCTACGCCAGCGACGACCTGCCGGGCGTGGAGGTGGGTGGGGCGGTCAAGAACGTGCTGGCGATAGCCACCGGTCTGTGCGACGGCCTGGCGCTGGGCCTGAACGCGCGCGCCGCGCTCATCACGCGCGGGCTGGCAGAGATGACGCGGCTGGGCCTGGCCCTGGGCGCGCGGGCCGAAACCTTCATGGGCCTGTCGGGCCTGGGTGACCTGGTGCTCACGGCCACCGGTGACCTGAGCCGCAACCGCCGCGTGGGTCAGTTGCTGGCGCAGGGCCTGAGCCTGCAGCAGGCCGTCGATTCGCTCGGGCACGTGGCCGAGGGGGTCTACAGCGCCCGCACGGTGGTGCAGCGCGCGCGAGGTCTGGGTGTGGAAACGCCGATCAGTGAAGGGGTGGTGGCCTTGCTGGATGGTCGCCTGCGGCCGGCCGAGGCAGTGGCCGCACTGATGACGCGCGAACCCAAGGACGAGGCGTTCTGAGCGCCCGCCGTCAGGTTGGCGTATAGGCCAGGCGCACGTAGATCGGCGCAAAGGCCTCGGCCTGGGTGATCTCGATCAGTGTTTCCTTGGCCAGCTCCAGCAGGGCGATGAAGGTCACCACCAGCACCGGGGTACCCTTGGACGGGTCGAACAGGGCCTCGAACTCGATGAAACGGCGGCCCTGCAGCTTGCGCAGCACCAGGCTCATGTGCTCGCGCACGCTGAGCTCTTCGCGGCTGATCTTGTGGTGCTGCACCAGGCGGGCCCGCTTCAGCATGTCGCGCCAGGCCTCCTGCAGGTCGGCCAATTCAACGTCCGGAAAGCGCGGACGCAGCGACTGCTCGATGTGGACCTGCGCGCGGATGAAGTCCCGCCCGGCTTGCGGCATGGCATTGAGTTGCGCCGCGGCCAGCTTCATCTGCTCGTATTCGAGCAGGCGGCGCACCAGCTCGGCGCGCGGGTCTTCCGGCTCCTGGCCCTCGGCGATCTTGCGCGGGGGCAGCAGCATGCGCGACTTGATCTCGATCAGCATGGCCGCCATCAGCAGGTATTCGGCGGCCAGCTCCAGGTTGCGGTTGCGAATCTCGTCCACATAGCTCAGGTACTGGCGGGTCACCCCGGCCATGGGGATGTCGAGGATGTTGAAGTTCTGCTTGCGGATCAGGTAGAGCAGCAGGTCCAGCGGCCCTTCAAAGGCCTCCAGAAAGACTTCGAGCGCGTCGGGCGGGATGTAGAGATCGGTCGGCAGCGCGAACAGCGGCTCGCCATAGAGCCGCGCCACCGCCACGTGGTCCACGACCTCGGGCATGGGCGGCGCGGTCGCACCGTCGGCCAGCTGCGTGGCCGCAGCGTCACTCGGGCTGATCATGCTTTGCTATCGAAAAATAGCTTAAAGAGACCCGCCGACGCCGGGAATGCACGGGAAGAGGATCAAATCAGCCGTGCGTCTGGTAGACGTAGG
>ERZ795062.2784-NODE-2784-length-11278-cov-23.346431_pt1 | contig 11278 bp, 7 predicted proteins | sample MGYA00375146_ERZ795062 | MGnify/ENA primary metagenome ERZ795062 (study PRJEB30191, sample SAMN05720281) | activated sludge metagenome | isolation source: Anaerobic digester | place: USA | collected 2015-07-16 ...
GGAACCCTACCCTCCTCGGCGAGCCTCTGACCAGCGCAAACGATGTCCGTTTTCACACCCGACGCTTCGACTGTCTGGACGAGACCGTCGTGGAAGCGCTTCGATGTGCATTTGTGCTGGTCAGAGGCTTGCACACCCGAGGCCCTCCCCGACCTTCCAGCCGCCAACCCCTTGTGGTCCGGATCACGGGGTCTGCGAAGGAAGGACGGTCCAAGGACGGGCTCGGGCATCGTCCAACTCACCAGTCGCCGTCGGGCGGTGGGAAGTCGCGATACATGACGGCATACCTGAGCTCGCGGAGTCGTTCAGAGACGCGACGTTCGGTGATCGCCGGTGGTCTGCCGAGGTTGATGCTGTAGTAGTCCTCGTACCAGTTGTGGATCGCCTCGTCCAGGGGAGCCGAACGGGTCGAGCGGACCTTGTGGGCGACGAACCTGTGGGCGTCAAGGACGGTCTCAGGGACTCCCTGCCGCTCACCCGCGGTCACCAGTGCGTCGAGAGTCTCAGCGACCTCATCCCGCGCCGTGCGTGCCAGAGTCTCGCCAAGAGCGTGGCCAGGTGCCTCCCCATACCCCGACTGGCTATCAATGATCGGTGCGTGGTCATCCGTCACCCCGGTATCGGCGATGAGCTCGAAGTCCTCGCCCTTTGGCACGAAGACCGTGGGTATGCGGCGCCGTTTGTCGATGTGGTCCAGGGTCAACGTCTTCACCATTGCAGTGAGGTATGCCACGTTGGCTTGGTCGGGGCCGAAGGAGGGCAGGGTCAGGATCTTCTTCCCGGCCTCTTGAAGCACATCCTCGGCGTCGTAGCCCTTCAACTGGCCCGTTCGCCACACGACGCCGAAGAACCGCTGTTTGTGTTCGAAGAGAAGCTTGATGGCAGCTTCACGAATGGCCCGGTTGGCGGGGTCAGCGGCGCCGTCAACCACGCCACGTCCCGCGAAGTCGGGATGTTCCGCCCACAACTGCTCAACCGTGAGGGATCGGAGGGCGGCTTCGAGCTCGCCGATCTTGGCAACGTCGACGTGCCCATCGGCGATGAGGTTGAGCGCGGTCAGGCGAACCGCCGTCAACCACTTCCCGGCAACGGACCGCCTCTGGTTATCGCTGACGAACAGGCCCTTGTGGCTCGCGTAAGAAGTCAGGGCTTCGCGTCGTAGCGAGACATAGACGCGATAGGCCGAGACTGCAATCTGCGCTGCCCACTCGGCTATCTCGATGGCTGGCTGGACTTGGGCGGGTTGAAGGACGACGTCGTCCTCAAGCGTCGCCAGCGCCACCAGGAAGGGCTCGTCCACCTTCAAGACCCTCGTCAGGTGATCGGTCGAAGGCCTGCTCAGGTGCGGTTGCCGATTCACCACAGGCAGCAGCCCTTTCACACACGACTGCGTCTGGGACACGAGCGATTCCAGGGTGGCCCGCCGCAACAGCGGGTCTCGTGAGGCGGTTTCCCACAACCTCCCCACTGCAGTCTCGATGATCGACCGCCGCGTCAACAGGCCGCACTCACCGGCGGCAACACTCAGAGTCTGCGCCGCCACTGCAGCTACCGGAACCCCAGAAGTCAACGGATCGTCGGCCGGAGCCTTCAGCTTGGTCAGTGCACGGACCTGGTCAGACGAGATGGGGCCGCTCAGCTCGCCGCCCTTGTGCATCTTGGTCTTCACTTCGCCATGTCCAGGCGGGATGACGACGAAGAACTCGGGCTGAGCATCGGGCCCAGCCTGGGCATCGCGAGCGTGCGCGCCACCCAGCAGGCCGGCGGCGACCTGGAACCCCTTGACGACATCGCCGTCCGCACTCGCCACCACCCAACGCCGGAACCGCCCGGCGCTCGCCCGCTCAAACAGCGTTGCGAGCAGCTGGGCGTCAGCGGCGTTGGCCAGCGGGCCGGCATACCTCGTGCTCGCTCCGCTCAAGCCACGGACGGCAACCATGGCGGGGTCGTACTTCTTGCCGACGAGCACCATCTCGGCCGACCCGTCCAACCCGGCGCCTGCCCACCCGCCGAGCCGTTCCAACAGCCGTTGACACCCGCGCGCGACGTCCTCAGCGCTGGGCTTGGGGTGCAACACGGCGGGGGAGGTGGATGACGAAGGAGCTGCGACGTGATGCAGCAGATTCTCGACATCGACGAACACGCCCGCGCCCGACCATCTCTCGTCGGCCTTCACTCGGGCACGTCCTCGAACGCCTGACGCTCAGCCACGAACTGGTCCGTCGCCGACTCGCGCCCCTCGATCAGCTCGCGGGCGGCAGCTTGCTCGGCACGGAGCACCGCACGCTCGGCGGGCCACGGCAGCTGCACGGACGCATCGACGACGTTGACGATGAGCGCATCCGCGTTGACCGGATCCGGCCGCCCCGAGTCGGGCGCCCTCCCGCCGGGGCTGGGCAGGGACCCGAGGCGCACGGTCCCCACGAGGGCGCCGCCGCCGACAGCCCAATCGAGCTCGGTCGCCCCAAGCTCCACCGGGCGCCCGGTCTCGTCACGGGTGAACACCACGGCCCGCAGAAGGGACGGGTCCCTCGTGTCCGGTGGCGCGACCCCGGCAGCGACCGTCACGTCCACCTCCCAGCCCGAGGCGTCGCCCTGGAGGGTCCGCGTCACCGCATCGGGACCCCAGTCGAGCAGTTGCCCGGGGACTTGCTGCCAGTCGACCTCATCCGTGCGCCGATCGTCCCCGGTCCGCGGAGGGTCGGTCGCGGCCAGACCCGCCACCCGAGTTGCCGGCCTTTCGGACGGAACGGGTCGCGGCACAAACGGCAGGACCGTCGTGTCGGCGCTGTCCTCACCCCAGGTCGCCGCGCGCTCCTCAACCAGCTCACACACCGCCAGGTATGCCGGGTGGCTCGGCAGGAGGGTATGCCGCGCCACCTCCAGCGCGGCCCGCAGGATGCGGGCCGACTCGCCGCCGACGACGCCTTCGTCGTCCAAGAGGTCGACCAGACGCGCGGCATGTGGCGAGAGGAGCGGCCCGGCGTATTGGCGGGTGAGCAAGATGTCATCGAGGGACCATGCGATGGTGGCCAATTCGCAATCCATGACCATGGGATTCAGTGTTCCGAAGCCGAGGCGAGCGCCCACCGGCCAATAGCGGCGAAGCCAGTGTCCGAGGGCCAATCTGCGCAGGGCGGTCAACGAGTCGCCGACAGTTGCCAGGTCCAGCTCGAACGACGCGGTCGCCTCCTCCACCTCAACGACGGCACGAAGCAGTGCCAGACCAGGGTCATCGGAGAAGTCATCGTCCAAGCCGAAGTCGTCGGCGGCGAGATCGTCCTCGTCAGGATCGACCGGCTCCTCCTCCTCGTCAGGCGTCCACTCGGCCAGGGTGGCCGCAGCATCCGTCCCAAGCACGGACTCGGCCCACCATCGGGCGGCAGCGGGGCTGGTCACCTCGACGAACGGGATGGCCTCGGGCCGGCGGACATCGAACCAGAGAGTCCCCCCCAGGACGTCGATGCCCGAGCGGAACAACAGCGGCACGTCGCCGGGGGAGACCTCGGCGGGGCCACCAGAAATCGTGCCGTCGATGTCTCGACTCAAGGTGAACGTTGCGGATTGTTGAGAACTGGGCATCGTGAACTTCCTGTTGGGATTCGGAGCGAATTATTCACTGAGCAGGCGCCGACGGGAATCCCCCGATCGGCGCCGGCTCAACCCATCGGTCGCGGAGTCCGGTCGGGTGCGTAATGGAGGGCGGCTGCCGCCCACGTGATCGGTGCTGTCGTGAGTGAGGGCGCCGCTCGCCAGGCCGCCAAACGGGAGCGTTGCCATCCCGCGAAATCATCGAACGGGTGAGGCGACGTCAGCACGTCGCGCGTTGCCATCGACAAGTCGAACAGCGGAGTCTGGGTGAAGCTCTCGGCCGGCTCACCCGAGGCCAAAACGAACATCGTGTCGGTGAACAACGGCCACAACGTCGCGAGGACCAACTCGGCGCCCGCTTCGAGGATGGCCGTCACCAAGCCGAACGGCTCGGCAAATGACAGGTCGGAGCCGCTTTGGCACGCGACCAGACCGACCCGCGGCGGCCACTGCCACGCGCGCGGCGACCCGGCGGCATACCCGCGGCTCGGGTCGCCCTCGTCGGGCGCGATCAGGCTCGACACGATCTCCGCGGCAGTGAGGGTGTCCGGGGCGGAGCCGTCGTGGTGTGCAGGCGCCAGAAGCAATCCGGCCTTGCCGGCCGCGGCGTCACCCACTCCGGTCACATCCGAGCGGGCCGAAACGACGTGGCCAAGGAACAGGGCTGCCGATCGCTCGCGAAGCTCGTCGAACAGCCAGCGTCTCGTCGCGGCCTCGGAGTTGACCAAGCCCGGCACGCGGAGTGACTGCTGCCCGGTGGCGTCAACCTCCGCTTGCCAGAGCCTCGTCTGGGCGACGCCGTCGTCGCACCGCAGGACCGAGGGGATGTGCCCGCCAGCCGGGTCGACGACGCAAAGGATCGGCAAGTCGCACTGGTCCTCCCACGACGGGTGCGGCAGGTCTGCCCGCCCGTCGCGGTGGAGGGCTGGGCCCATGATGACTACGTCGGCGAGCTCGACAAGCCGCTCATCCGACTCGACCGCGGTTCCCAACCACGCCCATGGCACGGCAGAACACGAGCGCGCCGGGAGCACGGTGAGGCGGCTCCCCTGGGGGTCGTCTTCCCGCTGCGGTATGCCGCCCTCCCGCGAGGCGGCGCGCGAGGCGGCCCGCAAGGCACTGACGAGGTCCGGAGGCAACAGGGCCTGGCCGATCTCGTGAGCGAGGACGCGCTCGGTGACGGGGTCGGCCAGTGCTCCAGTAGCCACCCGGTGGAAGGTGAGTACCAGTCGGGCGTTGGTCTCCATCGCTCCCGAATGCCACCCGAGCCAGTCGGTCAGGGCATCGGAAAGGTTGGCCGCGCGCAGTTGATCGTTGAGTTCGGTGAGGTCGAGGTCGGCCAACGTCGCGTCCTCCCAAGGCAGGGCGGCGCGCAGCTTCGCGATGGCGGCATCGACAACGGCCCGGTCCTGTGCGCACAGGTGGTCCACGCCGTCCGGATCGGTCCACGTCCAATAGACGGTCGATCCGTCGTAGTCGTCGTAACCCTGCAGGAAGAAGGCCTTCATCGGTAGTGGGCCTCCTGCGACGGACGCAGAGGCCTCTTGAGGGCGTCCTGGGCCAGGTCGAAGGCTCCTTGCATGGCCCGTCGACGGTCAGGCATCACCCACATCGGCCCAGCGTCCCGGTCAAAGCTCAGCCCGAGGCTGCGAGCGGTGCTCATGCTGGCGGCGAGGGCCGGGCCGCCGCTGTCGCCTGCCCTGCTGGGAGCCGGGTCGGGGGTGCCCAGCAGGGCCGGTTGTCCTGAGTCGAGGTCCAAGGCGCCGACAAACCGCCCGGTGACGATGAGTTCAGTCAGAAGTGAAGCGTCGCCGGCGGCTGCTGCCAGGCGTAACGCGATGGACAACGCGTTGTCAGCGTCGATGGCCCCCCAAGCGCGCCGCTCGCCTTCGGACTCGAACTGAAATCGGCTGTGCTCCAACAGAACCGCAGCCGAGGCCGCCGATCTTGCTCCATCGCTGAGGACCCTGCGCCGCTCGTCAGGGTCGATCGCGCGCTCAGCCCTCTTCTCTGCCAACTCCGCGAGTCGCACCTGGGCCCGAGCCCAGCGGAGATCCTGATCCAATGCCGCGTAGACCGCGGCAGCGTGCCGAGCGAGGTCGTCGGCCTCGTCGAGCAAGTCCGGGTTGAGCCCGGCCAACACTCCAGCCAGGCCCAGTTGGCAATCGGCTAAGTCCACCGGCTGCCCGTCAGTCATGCCGTAATGGCTCATCGCCAGGCAATAGCGCATGAGTGCGACCTGGTGCCACTCGGCCGCGCCATCGCGGGTGACCCCGTCGGCCGTCGCCGCGGCCTCGGCCAGGACGGCCAAGTTGACCCAGCAATCGGCGACGTCACCCGCGGCGCGAGGGTCCTGCCGGTAGAGCCGCATGGCGTGCTCGAACGCCTGCTCTGCGGCGCGAAGGTTGGAGGAACCGCCGATCTCCTCGAGCGCGAGTCCCTCGTCGAGGATGGCATCGGCGACATCACGATGCTGGGGGTTGATCGCCTCGAAGATAGCTCGCGCCGCTCTGAAGGCCGCCAGCGCGTCTTGGGCTTGGCCGGCTTCCAGAAGGGCGGTCCCCAGGTTGAGTTGGACGTCGCCCAAGTGCCGTGGATTGGTGTCGACGGGGTATGCCGCCAACGCTGCGGTGAGCACGTCTCGCGCTGGGTCGAACTCACCGACCTCACACAGGACGAAGCCGAGGTTGACCAGCGCGTGACCCAAGAGGACTCGGTAGGGAGTGCCGGCCAGGTCGTCGCGCAACGCGGTCAGGTCGTCGCGACCTTGCGTGAACTGACCGGCTGCCACAGCAAGGGTCGCGCGATCGAGGCGGATCGCGAACTGAAGTGCCACGGCATACCGGTTCTCCGTCGTGATCGCGCCCGCGGTGGCGGCGGCAGCGTCCAGCGCGTTCAGCGCATCCCTGTGGAGCCCTCGCTCGGCGTGCTCGACCACCCGCTCGAGCAGGCCCATGACCCCGGCGACGTCTGCGTTCCAACCTCCTTCCGCGCCCATCTCGCACCTCCCTTGTCCGAGGGTCACTCACGTGAGGATCCGTTGAATCCTGACGGACCGGTTGGCCTGGGCCGCGTCAGGAATTTCCCGCCCCCGCGCGTCAACATCTTGGCGGACCCCCGCGAACCAGTTGCCCTGACCTTCGGACGTGATCCGCGACGCGTTGCCGCCGGCGTCGATGATGAGGCCCCGCAAGGCGGCCGCGCGACGGTGTGGTGCGGCACGGCGCGATCGGCTTCTGGTGGCCGATGCCCTGCCCGCGCCAGAACCACGCGACCTGGAATGCCGATGCAGGGCCAGGCCGATGAGAGTCCAACGGTCGTCCGTCAGGACATGGCGAAGTGTGAATCCAAGGAATGGAGACAAATCATGGACTGCAAGAAGTGTCATCGGACTCTTCACCCGTGCCCCGCCTGTAACGGGGGCAGGGCTTCGGGCATGTTCGGGAAGCTGACGTGCAGCAAGTGCAGGAATACCGGCCTTGTGTGCGGTGAGCATGGTGGCCACCACGGGCGGTGAGCGATTGTTAGGGGGGCGGGCGACCTTGGTTCGGGGCCGCGCCCTGCGCGCAAGCGGGAACGGGCACGCTGGTAGCGCCCGCAGCCCCGCTTAGGTTGACCTATGTGGCCGCGCATCCCGCAGACGGTGTGGGCTACCTCGGTCGAGGAGGCAGTCGCAGTTGCGATTGGCCTGCACGGGCGACCGTTGGTTGACCTTGACGGGACGTTGGTGCCTCAATCGGCTGGGTTGGACGACGTGAGCGCGACGGCCCCTCCTGAAGGGGTCATCCGGTCAATAAGGGAGCTGGGGGCGGTGATCGTGACCAACCGACGGGCGGTGCCCGAGCGTTACCTGGGTTTACCCGTCATCGGCCGGGCTCGCAAACCCTTCACTGACGCCCGACTTCTGCCCGATGCAGCCACGATCGCCTGTGTCATCGGTGATCAGCTGATGACCGATGGGTTGCTTGCCGGACGCCTCGGGGTGCCCTTCATCCAAGTTGCCCCTCGCGGGCGCCGGCCTTGGCGTGCCGCGATAGGCGATCGGGTCTTAAGATGTCTCTTCCGAAGGAAGCCAGACCGTGACTGAGAAAGCCAGAGAGACGGCAGAGGGCGGCGAGAGCCTTGCCGGCACAGGTGATGTTGCCGACGAAGTCAACCCGTCTAAACCTCGGGACACTCCACTCGAATTGGTCCCCCGTGACGGTTGGCTCGACCACCTGTCGGCCGTGCATAACGTCGAGTTCAACCAGCAAAGCGTTGCGATCTCAGTGACCGCCACGGCGGCTCCCATTGTCTTGGGCTACCTTTTCAGCCTGCCCGACAGTTGCGAATTGACTGACAAGACTACGGACTGTGTGCCTGACCTCGGCTATCTGGGTCTCCCGCTGGCCCCGTTAAGCATCATCCTCTTCTATTGCTTCTTGTTCCTTAATTCTAGGATGGTTGGGAAGTACGGGCGTGCTCTTGAGCGAGCTATTGGGACGACTGAGGGTGATCTTGCTCCGACTTCTCTCAAATTTCCGGCCCTGTCCCGGCTTAACGGTGCCCTCTACGGCGGGGAATCGAGGAGCTTAGCCCCCTTCCGGGTGGTCTTTGTCCTCTTTGCGTTGGCTCTCGTCGTGGTCGAGATCTTCACGATGGGCTTCCTCATCCATCGCATCTCCAACGATAATATGCGGAACGGGGGATATATCGCCTATGGAGTATTGCTCGTCATCTGCATTGGCGCCTTTATCGCAGGCGCCTCGCATAGCGGGTGGGACGATCTCAAGGGCGCGGCCTTGTTGCGGGATCGGTTGCTCAACCTGCCGCCGGCGAAGAGCTATGGATGGCTGGCCTTCGCTCGAGATGCCGTGATCCCACGAGTGCTCTCGCTCGCGAAGGGGCTCGACGGAATCTTCCTGTGGGTAGTGCTGGTGATGCTAGGTCTGACGTCGTGGCGCTCTTGGGGCGTGGCCCTGGGTGGGCTCGCTATTTACGAATTTGTTCTGTATCAAAGCCGATACCTACTCAATGCCGCACGAGAAGTTCCGGACGACGAATACGGTCTGCCGGGCGATCTTCGAAACAACTCGAAGCTTCCGTGGGCACCGCTGCAGCGGGTCCTGGCCCCGATGATCGCACTGATTCGAGGGGGGCTGTTTGTTGGGTTTGTCCTCCGCTTTGGCATTCTTGATTGGGACGCTGCGAAATGGGTGCTCTGCGCCTTCCTGGCGGCCTTCTATCTGTACGAGATCCCTCGGGAACTCGCCCGGCATCGGCTCCGTGCGATTGTGCGGGACGCAGACGCTTCATGTCAGAAGGAACGCAAGGTTCTCTTGGAGAGTTGCGCCACAGGGGCTGTCGTCCCAATCCCTGATCCTGCGACGTGCATGGATGAGCGCGTGTTCGAGGCTGTCGAGGTCGCGCTTGAGTCACGAATGAGCAAGGCCCTGAGTTGGGCGATGTTTCTTGGCGTCGGGGCCGGGTACGCCCTCCGGTGGGGAGTTGTCATCTTCTTGGTCGATCCACCCTTGCTGACAACGGCCGTGGGCGTCCTTCTGGTCGCCTGTGGCTGGGCCTATGGCAGCGCCCAGGTCTCGGCTGGGTGGGTCGTCGAGTTCAACGGGGCCTGCGGCACGGGGTCCAAGATCAGCGTCGGGGTGCTGGCCAAGCCATACCTGTACTGGGCTGCGCAATTCGTTCCCGGCGTGTGCCCCCAGCCCTCTCAGATTGCCCGGGTGCCCCTTAAGGATTCGCAAAAGAACCGTCCCGTTCGGACCTGGAGCGAAGGGGTTGCCAACCGTGCCCCATGGGTGCTCGCGGCGCTCGCCGCGGCCTGCCTGGGCGTCGTTGCGGCGTCGCAGGCCCTTGGCGGAGGCACTCTCCGGGCCGTGATGGCTATGGTCCTGCTAGTGATCGGGTGGTATGCCGTCCCCGCGACGTTCTGGGTGGATCCCGAGCCAGTCCCGGCCGCGCAGACCGCGCCGGCACCCCGTCCAGCGCTGGCCATGGGGGCGGACGTCTCCCATGGGGAAGCGCCGATGATGAGTGACGCCGACGTGAAGGCGAAGGCGAAGGCTAAGGCGAAGGCAGAGAAGAAGGCGAAAGCGAAGCTCTGGTGGACCCGTTTGCGGCAGGCCCTGCGGCTCCCTCTCGCCGTCGCTGCCGTCGCGGCCGTGGTCGCGGCGGTGGCTGCCGCTGGCCTCCCGGGCCAGGGCGTTGTGGCACTGGGCCTGCTAGCCTTCTTCCCTATCTTCAAGCTAACGGGATCGCAGCAGGGCAATTTCGCTGCCCTGTTTGCCGACGCGGAGAAGTGGCGCGAGAGATTGCGCAAGGGGTCCCGTAAGGTGACGGCTGGCGTGGTCGGCTTGTTCGAACTCATCCTCGGGTACCCGACCGTCCACGCCTTCCAGGGCAGGTTCTCGCATCGGCGGTCCGGGTGGCTCTGATGCCCTCGATCTCGGCAGAGTCGTCGGACGGCGTCCGCGCTGCGGGTGAATCGCGGCTGGCTCGCACGATGTCCCGGCCCGCCGCGCAGCGCATCCTGCTTCTTGGCTACCTTCTCTACACCGCGTGGTTCATGAGGGCGACCACGCTCATTCCGCACAGCATCTGGGCGCGAGCCAGCCTCGCGGCATACTGCGTCGCGTTGGTGGTGACCTTCGTGCCCCGATGGAGACACCGCGCCTTCGTCGTAGCCTTCGTCGGCTCATGCCTGGTCCCGCTGGTGTGGATGACGTTCCTGGACCTCGGCCAGCCCGAAGTTGGAGTCCTTGTCGACGGGGCCCGCAGTCTCCTGGACCGTGGGACGCCTTACGAGTCCTCACCCAACTCATTGAGCGAGGTCCGCCCCTACCTACCTTTGCTTTTCGTCGTCGGAATGCCGCGCGCGCTGGGACTGCCGGGGTTCGTCGCGGACCCCCGGATCGTGAGTCTGATGGCGTCCCTCGTGTTTCTCGCCTGGATGCGCCGCGCAGTCGGGCGGCAGACCCTCGCTCAGGAGGGGCTGAGCTGGGCGCTCCTCGCACTCCCGTTGTTTACCCTGACCCTCAGCGTTAGCGCGATCGACATCCCTATCGTCGTCGCTCTCGGGGTGGCACTGGTCCTGCTTCATCGGGGTCGACTCGCCGGGGCCGCGTGCGCGACTGCTGCCGCGATGCTGATGAAGCCAACCGCCCTGGTTCTGGCGGCCGTTGTGGTCGTCGCGTTGTGGCGCTCCGGCCAGCGGCGGGGGTCCGTCCAGTTCGCGGCGATGGTGATTGTGGGTTGCTCCGCGGTTCTTGGGCCCCTGTTGATCCGCGACAGGCAGGGGCTCTGGTTCAACGCCTTTGCCTTCCCGGCTGGCCTGACGCACATCGCGTCGCCGGCCCAGGGTCCCTTCCCCGGAGTCTTCATCGCCCATCACTGGGCGGAAGGACCGATCATCGCGATCGCGCTGACCGCGGCGGCGCTGCTGGGGTGTCTCGCCTACGCCTGGCTGAGGCCGGCCGCCAACGCCACAGCCATCGCGAACCGAGTCGCGGTGGCACTCAGTTTGGCCGTGCTCCTTGCGCCTAACAGCAGGGCTGGCTACTTCGTCCTCCCCGTGGCGCTGTGGGCCATTGGCAGGGCTCTTTCGGCGCGGCGGGCCGCACCAGAACGGATCAGGGCCGGTCGGCGGAGAGGTCGGCTTCGATAGCTCGGGCGGCCAGCGCCAAGGCCCCGG
>ERZ795062.2790-NODE-2790-length-11266-cov-11.585050_pt1 | contig 11266 bp, 10 predicted proteins | sample MGYA00375146_ERZ795062 | MGnify/ENA primary metagenome ERZ795062 (study PRJEB30191, sample SAMN05720281) | activated sludge metagenome | isolation source: Anaerobic digester | place: USA | collected 2015-07-16 ...
GTACGTCCGCAACCACCCGGGCGAGGTCTGCCCGGCCAAGTGGGAAGAGGGCGCCTCGACGCTCGCGCCGTCGCTGGACCTGGTCGGCAAGATCTGACGTCTGCGCACCTCGCGCACACCGCATGAGGTATGCCGGGTGCGGACGTCCGCACCCGGCATACCTATCTAGCGTTTCTGTCTCGTTCTCTCCCAAGCCGATTCGTTCTGCCACTCTGCTTCGCCGGTCCTGACCGGCACCCCCAGGAGCCACGCCATGCTCGACGCCACCCTGACCGCCACCCTCAAGACGTACCTCGAACGCGTCACCGAGCCGATCGAGCTCGCCGCGAGCCTCGACGACAGCCCGACCGCGGGTCAGACCCGCGAGCTGCTCGACGAGATCGCCGCGCTCTCGGACAAGATCAACGTGACGACGCAGGCCGACGAGCGCACGCCGTCCTTCGCGATCGCTCGACCCGGCACCGACATCGCGGTGCGCTTCGCCGGAGTGCCGCTCGGGCACGAGTTCACCTCGCTGGTGCTCGCGCTGCTGCAGGTCGGCGGGGTGCCGCCGAAGATCTCGGACGAGTTGGCCCAGCAGGTGCGAGACCTGCCCGGTGAGCACCACTTCGAGACCTACATGTCGCTCACCTGCCAGAACTGCCCCGACGTTGTGCAGGCGCTCAACGCCATGAGCGTGCTCAACCCACGGATCACCCACGTGGCGATCGAGGGAGGGGCCTTCCAGGACGAGGTGGCCGAGCGCAAGATCCTCGCGGTGCCGACGGTCTACCGCAACGGCGAGCTCTTCGGCCAGGGCCGGATGACCCTCGAGGAGATCGTCCGCAAGCTCGACACCGGAGCCGAGGCCCGCGACGCCGAGCGCCTCGCGGCGATGAAGCCCTTCGACGTGCTCGTCGTCGGTGGTGGCCCCGCGGGTGCGACGGCCGCGATCTACGCCAGCCGCAAGGGAATTCGCACCGGCATCCTCGTCGAGCGCTTCGGCGGCCAGGTCATGGACACCATGTCGATCGAGAACTTCGTCTCCGTGCAGCACACCGAGGGACCGAAACTCTCGGCCGCCCTCGAGGAGCACGTGCGTTCCTACGAGGTCGAGGTCATGGAGTTGCAGACCGCGAAGTCGCTGCGACCGGCTGCCGAGGCCGGCGGCCTGGCCTCCGTCGAGTTGACCAACGGCGCGGTGCTGCAAGCCCGGTCGGTTGTCGTCGCGACGGGAGCTCGGTGGCGGCACATGGGCGTGCCGGGTGAAGAGGAATACCGCAACAAGGGCGTCACCTTCTGCCCGCACTGCGACGGGCCACTCTTCAAGGGCAAGCGGGTCGCGGTCATCGGCGGCGGCAACTCTGGCATCGAGGCGGCGATCGACCTGGCCGGCGTCGTCGGACATGTGACCGTCATCGAGTTCCTCGACGAGATGCGGGCCGACGCGGTGTTGCAGCGCAAGCTGCACAGCCTGCCGAATGTCGAGGTCATCCTCGGCGCCCGCACCACCGAGGTGCTCGGCAACGGCGAGCACGTCACCGGCCTCACCTACGAGGACCGCGCCACCGGCGAACTCAAGCATCTCGACCTCGAGGGCATCTTCGTCCAGATCGGTCTGCTGCCCAACACCGAATGGCTGGGTGAGGCGCTGGCGCTCACCCCGCGCAAGGAGATCGTCATCGACGACCGCGGAAGCACCTCTGCTGCAGGCATTTTCGCGGCGGGCGACTGCACGACGGTGCCCTACAAGCAGATCGTCATCAGCATGGGCGCCGGAGCGACGTCGGCGTTGAGCGCTTTCGACTACCTCATCCGCACCTCCGCCCCCGCCGAGGAGCCGGTCGAGGCGCCCGTCAAGGAGTCGGTCAAGGAGTCCGTCGCGGTGTCATGAACCTGCGCGATCTGCAGTACCTCGTCGCCCTGGCCGATCAACGCCACTTCGGCCGGGCCGCCGAGGCCTGCTTCGTCAGCCAGCCGACCCTCTCGACCCAGATCAAGAAGCTGGAGGCTGAGCTCGGTGCCGAGCTGCTCGAGCGCAGCCCCCGGCAGGTCATGCTCACCGCGGTGGGCGAGCAGGTCGTCGCTCATGCCCGCACCGTCCTGGCCGAGGCCGAGGCGATCCGTGGGATCGCCCGGCACGCCCAGGATCCCCGAGCAGGCACGTTGCGGGTGGGCGCGTTCCCGACCATCGCGCCCTACCTGCTGCCGCATGTCATCCCGGCCCTGCGGCATACGCTGCCCGACCTCGAGTTGCTCCTCGTCGAGGAGAAGTCGGCCGTGCTGCTGGACCAGGTGCGCACCGGCAGGCTGGACGCCGCCGTGTTGGCCCTGCCGGTCGACGACGACAGCCTGCACGTGCAGCCGCTCTTCCGAGAGGACTTCGTGCTCGCCGTGCCGGCCGGGCACCGGCTGGCTGCGCCGACCGGTGCAGAGTCGGCGGTGGCAGGGCCAGACCGGGAGCCGATCGGCCTGGAGTCGCTCGCCGCCGAGCGCATCCTGCTGCTCACCGACGGTCACTGCCTGCGGGACCAAGCACTCGCGGTCTGCCAGCTCGCCGGAGTCGCCGAGAAGGAAGGGTTCCGGGCGACCAGTCTGGAGACACTGCGTCACATGGTCGCGGCCGGCGTGGGCGTGACCCTCCTGCCGACCCTTGCGGTGAGCGCTCCGGTGCCCTCGTCGCCGGCGATCGCGTTGCGCCGGTTCGGTCCCCCCGCCCCGCATCGCGACGTCGCCCTGGTCTGGCGGCGCACGAGTGTCTTCCGCGAGGTGCTCCCTGAGGTCGCGCACGTGCTCGCGACGTTGCCGCAAGGCCTGGTCACTCCGCTCTCGGGCTGACTGAGCCACGCCAGCCAGCGGTCGACAGGGGAGTGTTGCGCGGTTACCGTGGGTCATGCGACCCACCCGAGTACGTGTGACCCGGATGACAGCACGGTCCGGAATCGGCCTGGCCAGCGCCCTGGCGCTGACCCTCTCCCTTGCGGCGCCGCAGGCGACCGCCACGCCCACGCCTACGCACGCTCCGACGGACGCCCCCACGCAGGCCCCCTTGGGGGATCGCGGCTGGCACGGCCAACCGCAGACCATGCCCAAGGTCCCGGTGATGACCGGATCCGGAGGCGCGGTCGCCTCGGTGGACCGGGACGCCAGCCAGATCGGCCTCGACGTCCTGGCTCGGGGCGGCAATGCCGCCGACGCGGCGGTCGCGACTGCGGCCGCTCTGGGGGTGACCGAGCCCTACTCCGCCGGCATCGGCGGCGGTGGCTTCCTGGTCTACTACGACGCCAAGACCGGCAAGGTCACGACGATCGACGGACGCGAAACGGCGCCCGCCACCTTCACCCCGACGACGTTCACCCAGTCCGACGGCACCCCGATGAGCTTCGCCACGGCGGTCTCCTCGGGCTTGTCGGTCGGGGTGCCCGGCACACCGGCGCTGTGGGACAAGGCCGCCCGGGAGCTCGGCACCTGGCGGCTGGCCCAGCTGCTGCTGCCCGCCGAAGCGCTGGCCCGCTCGGGCTTCACCGTCGACCAGACCTTCGCCGACCAGACCGCCGCGAACGCGGCCCGGTTCTCGATGTTCCCCGAGACCGCACGCATCTTCCTGCCCGGCGGGGCGCCACCTGCCGTGGGGTCGACCTTCACCAACCCGGATCTGGCTCGCGCCTACCGCGAGTTGCGCACCCAGGGCGTTGAGAGCCTGTATGCCGGCCCGCTCGGTGCCGCGATCGTCGCCGAGGCCCAGCGACCCACCACCGCACCGGGGGTGTCGGTCTACCCGGGGCAGATCACGACTTCCGACCTCGCGGCCTACCGAGCCCTGACCCGTGAGCCGATCCATTCCAGCTACCGGGGCCTGGACGTCTACGGCATGCCGGTGCCCAGCTCCGGCGGCATCGCCGTCGCCGAAATCCTCGAGCTCCTCGAGGCCTACGAGGCCAAGACCGCCCATCAGGTGGGGCAGCTGCCCGAGCTGGACTATCTGCACTGGTTCGCCGAGGCGTCGGCGACCGCCTTCGCCGACCGCAACCGTTGGGTCGGTGACGTGCCGGGCGTGCCGGTCGGCGAGCTGACCAGCGCAGGTTTCGCGGGCGAGCGCGCGTGCCTGTTCGACCCGTTGCATGCCGCACCACGCCCGATTCCCTTCGGATCGCCGGACGGCAGCTACACCGGGTGTGCACCGACCGGAGTGGCCGTCGGTGCAGGGCATCAACTGGAGTCGACCACGCACCTCACGGTGGCCGACCGCTACGGCAATGTCGCGGCATACACCCTCACCATCGAGCAGACCGGCGGGTCGGGCATCACCGTGCCGGGCTACGGCTTCCTGCTCAACAATGAGCTCACCGACTTCAACTTCGTGCCGCTCGCGGCGGGTGTGCCCGATCCCAATCTCCCCGGTCCGGGCAAGCGGCCGAGGTCCTCGATGAGTCCGACGATCGTCCTGGCGGACGGCCTGCCGATGCTGGCCCTCGGCTCACCAGGTGGGGCGACGATCATCACGTCGGTCGCCCAGACGCTGATCGGTCTCGTGGATCGTGGGCTGCCCCTCGTGGCGGCTATCGCGGCTGCGCGGCTGTCCTCCCGGAACGGTACGGCTCAGGCCGAACCGGCCATCGCCACCGGGCCGCTGGGTGCGGCGCTGCGGGCTCGTGGGCACACCATCGCGACGAGCGCGGAGATCGGTGCGGTCACCGGGATCCGCATCCTCGGGCCCAACTCCTTCCAGGCGGCAGCCGAGACGACCCGCCGTGGCGGCGGTTCGGCCATGGTGGTGCGCCCCGGGTAAGAGTTCTCGCGGGCACCGAGGAACCGGCATCGGGGATGGCGTCGGCGGGCGATTTGGGGAAGCGCCCGCCGACGCCGTACCCTGAGCGTTGACCAATGACCGCCGGTCGTCTGGTCGCCCACCTGGGTGAGCAGACCGAAGGCCCCGCACCACGCGGGCGACCCGCGCAGGACACGTGCTTCACGGCATACCAAGCTCAAGCTTGTATGCCGCCTCCAGCCCCGTGCGCCTGCGCCGGGGCTGCTCTCGTGTCAGGGGTCTTCGCCGGCGCAACGCTACGGAAGGAGGCCCGATGGCCACCGCTGCCAAGACAGCAGCCATCGCCGAGCTCGCGGAAAACTTCCGCAACTCGGGTGCGGCCGTGCTCACCGAGTACCGCGGTCTGACCGTGAAGCAGCTCACCGAGCTGCGCACCTCGATTCGCGAGCACGCGACCTACGCCGTGGTGAAGAACACCCTCACCGAGCTTGCCGCCAAGGAGGCCGGAGTCTCGGCCTTCGACGGGCAGCTCACCGGCCCCTCGGCCATCGTCTTCGTCACCGGAGACGCCGTCGAGACGGCCAAGAAGCTGCGGGACTTCGCCAAGGCCCACCCCCTGCTCGTCATCAAGAGCGGCATGCTCGACGGCAAGCCGCTCAGCGCTGACGACATCAAGAAGCTCGCGGACCTCGAGTCCCGCGAGGTTCTCCTGGCCAAGTTGGCCGGGGCCATGCAGGCCTCGCTCAGCAAGGCCGTCTACCTGTTCGCGGCCCCGCTTTCGCGAACTGCTCGCACGGTCGACGCACTGCGCGCCAAGGTGGCCGAGTCCGGTCCCCAGGACGCCGCTGCGTCGGACGCGCCGCAGGACGCACCCCAGGATGCACCGCAGGACAGCGCCGCTGCCGATGTGCAGGACGCACCCACCGAAGACGTCGCCACGGGTGGCGACCAGGCCTGAGCCTCGGCTCGGACCATCCACTACACACGCCACTCACGGCACAGACTAGGAAGGAACGCCAACCATGGCGAAGCTCAGCACCGACGAGCTCCTTGAGGCCTTCAAGGAGATGACCCTGATCGAGCTCTCCGAGTTCGTCAAGCAGTTCGAGGAGACCTTCGGGGTCACCGCTGCTGCTCCGGTTGCCGTCGGCGTTGCCGCGGTTGGCGGCGGCTCGGCTGACGCCCCGGCCGAGGAGGAGAAGGACGAGTTCGACGTCGTCCTCGTTGCCGCCGGCGACAAGAAGATCCAGGTCATCAAGGAGGTCCGCGCCCTCACGTCGCTCGGCCTCAAGGAGGCCAAGGACCTCGTCGACGGCGCCCCCAAGGCCGTCCTCGAGAAGGTCGACAAGGCTGCGGCCGACAAGGCCAAGGAGCAGCTCGAGAGCGCCGGCGCCACCGTCGAGCTCAAGTGAAGTTTTCCGGTATGCCGTGACCCGGCAGACCGGATCGCTGTAAAGCCAGCAGGCCCGACCGCACATCCGCGGTCGGGCCTGCTGGCTATGTGCGGCTATGTGTTGGCTGTCGGCCGGCTATCCGGCATCGGTGGGTTCCCGGGGCGCGGGACTGTCGACGCCGATAGGCCCGGTGGGTTCGAGAGGCTCGACCGGTTCGATGAGCGGCCGTTTGGGCTCGATGCCCGCGCCGGCAGCCCGTCCTCGCACTCGGGCCGCGACCCAGGGAGCCAGGTGTTCGGCAGCCCAGGCCCGGTTGGCGTTGAGCGACGCGATCCGGGTGAGGCGGGTGGCCGGGGTGTACGGCCGTCCCCAGTCGGTCTCGTCGGCCCCCTCGATGCGCAGGGTCAGGGCTGCCTGGGCCGCCACCCGCTGATGGCCTTCGGTCGAGAAGTGGATGCGGTCGGGGGACCACATCGCGGGGTCGCGCAGCGTGCGCATCGACCAGATGTCGACGACGAAGCAGCCATGTCTCTGGGCGATGCCCCAGAGGTTGGCGTTGTATACCGCCATCCGGCCGGTGATCGCGCGCACCACCGGCTGTTCGCTGAGATTGGGTGCAGTGACGACGAGGACGTCGGCTCCGGATTCGCGCAGCTGCGCGATGGCCTCTTCCAGTTGGTCGGCCACGGCGTCCTGGTCGACGCTGACCCGCAGGTAGTCGTTGCCGCCTGCGACGAAGCTGACCAGGTCGGGCGTGAGGTCGAGGGCGGCCTCGAGTTGGGTTTCGATGACCTGGGTGAGGGTGAGGCCGCGAATCGCGAGGTTGGCATAACCGAACGGCCGGCCACGCGCGGCGTTGCGTTGCCCGAGGCGGGCCGCCAGGCGGTCCGCCCACCCCACGAACCGGTCGGGCACAACCGGGTCAGGATCCGAGAGCCCCTCCGTGAAGGAGTCTCCCAGCGCGACGAAACGCTCCCAGATGCGGTCCATCCTCAGGTTCTACCCGCTCTCGTCACCATCACGTTCCTCGAGGGCGACCAGGCCCCCGTGCCCGGGGTCGACGGTGACCGGGATCGGATCGGACAACTCGCCGATGAACCCGTCCGGACCGATGTTGCGGAAACCGATGAGATGCCAGCGTCCGGCGTGCTTGACCAGCCGCGCGGCATACAGGTCGTCGTGGTCGAAGCGGCGGGCGGCGGCGATGTCGAACGGTCCGAGCAGCGACCGCCCGGTGACACTGAAGACGCCACCCCGTCCGTGGCGGGCGAGCCCATCGGCGTCCAATTGCGGTGTGTCACAACAGAACAGCAACGTCGGTATGCCGTCGATCACCTCGACCTGGTTGACCTCCAACTGCCCGAACCCGGTGTGCGGCTGCGTGATGGGTGGCAACACGTCCCACGAGAGCAGGTCGTCGGACACCGCATGCCCGACGACGCCTCGTCCCGCGTCTGGACCGTGCGTGGCGCGGGCAGTGATGAGCATGTGCCAGCGGCCGTCGGCTGAGCCGTCGACCGAGCCATCGCTTGGGTCGGCGTGCCGGAAGACGAACGGGTCGCGCCAGGCCTCGTCGCCCCACGCAGCGGTGCCGTACTGCTCGTACCACCGCGCGTCGCCGCTGACGAGAGCGTCGGACGAGACCTTGTCCCAGGTGAGCAGGTCGGTCGAGCGGGCCGCCCCGATCCGCTGGACCAGTCCGTCATCGGCGTGGCGGGAGCCGGTGTAGAACATCCACCAGGTGCCAGCGTCGTCGCGGACCACACTGCCGGTCCACGTGGTCCAGTCGTCGAAGGCGTCCGCGGTCGAGGGCGCGAGCGCGTCAGGGAGGACCTCCCAGTGCCGCAGGTCATCGGACACCGCGTGTCCGACGCTGGGGTGGCGGTGCCGCCGCTCGGGATCCACGAGCGAGCGCTCGGCCTGCAGATAGAAGACGTGATGTCGGCCCTCGTGGACGGCATACCAGGAGTCCCAGATCCAACGGTCGGTGAGCCGCAGCATGTGAAAACGCTACCAACAGCCCGCCCGGCCGCCCGCGATCAGTCGCCGAGCGCCCGCTCGAGCAACTCGGCGAGGTGGATGACCTGCACCGGCGTGCCGGAGCGCTTGACGCCGGTGGCGAGCTGGCGCTGGCACACGACATTGAGCGACACGAGGTAATCCAGCCCGGCCTCCTGGGCCTGCACCATGGTCGGGCCAACACCGCCTGCGACATCGCCGGCTGCAGCATCGAGTAGGTGCCGGCACCCCCGCAACAGGTGCCGGCCGACGGCAACTCGATGTAGTCACCGATCTCGCGCAGCACCGCCCGGGGCTGGGCACTGACGCCCATTCCGTTGCGCAATTGGCACGAGTCCTGCAGGCCGATCCGCGCGATCCGCCCGTCGATCATGATCGGGCGCAACGGGGGCTTGGAGCTCGGGTCGGCCGTCCAGCGCGCGACGAGGAACTGCGACAGCTCCTGCACCCGCCCGGACCCGAGCTGATGGTCCAGGTATGCCGCGCAGCCCCCCGAGGTCGACACGATGGTGCCCGGCATGGCCTGGCCCAGCGCCGCCGCGAGCCTGGCCCCCTCGACCGAGCCGCCGTTGTGGGCGTGCAGGGCGCCGCAACAGCCCTGACCGGAGGGTACGTCGGCATCCGGGACCAGCCGCAGCACCGCCTTGCTGATGCCTGGGTAGAGCGAGCGCTCCATGCACCCGAGCATGATGTGCGGTCGGCTCGGGTCTGCCGGTCCGGTGGTCCGGGCCGCCCCGCGCACCAGACCACCCGCGGCCAGGGCAGCGGTCACCCGCACGCCCGCGCGCAAGCCTCCCGCGACCAGCGGGGTATGCCGTCCACGCCACTGATGGTCGCGCCATTGCTCGAGCAGCTCGCCGTACTTCACCCCGGCGGGGCACACCGTCTCGCAAGCCCGGCACCCCAGACAGAGGCCGGCCTCGTGCTGGAGGGTCGGGTCGTCGGGATCGAGCCGGCCGTCCTCCAACGCCCGCATGAGGGTGATCCGGCCGCGGGGGGAGGAGTTCTCGACCTTGGTCTGCGCATAGGTGGGGCAGGCGGGTAGGCAGAAGCCGCACGAAATGCACGCGGACAACGTCTGCGGGTCGAAGATGCCCCGGGGCGTCGCGGTGCTCCCGCTGCTCGCTTCTGGGTGGGGCAAAGGGTCGGGCGAAGGACCGGGCGAAGGATCGGGCGAAGGATCGGGCGAGGGGCCCTGCGGCCCAGCGATCGTCATGAGCCGAGCTTGCCGGGGTTGAGGATTCCGGCCGGGTCGAAGGCCGCCTTGAGCCGGCGCAACAGCGCCATCTGGTCGGCGCCGAGGCGGCGTTCCAGATAGGGCCGTTTGGCCGCCCCGACCCCATGCTCGCCGGTGATGGTGCCGCCGAGCTCGATCGCGGTGTCGAAGACGTCGGAGAAGGCCGCCTCGGCCCGATGGCGCACGTCGCCGTCGGCGGGGTCGAAGACGATCGTCGGGTGCAGGTTGCCGTCGCCGGCATGCCCGAAGGTCGCGCACACCACTCCGTGCCGAGCGCAGATCGCGTCGATTCGGTCGACCATCTCGGCCAGCCGGGTGCGCGGCACGGTGGCGTCCTCGAGCATGGTGATGGGCGCCAGCCGGGCCAGCGCCGGCAGCGAGCAGCGGCGCGCGGTCAGCAGCGCCTCCGACTCGGCGATGTCGCGGGCCATCGTCACGCCGCGGGCGCCCTCGCGCTCGCAGGTGTTCGCCATGATCGCCAGCGACCGCTCGACTGCTTCTGCGGTGCCGTCGTCGCCAAAGAGCAACAGCGCCCCGGCCTCGCGGTCCAGTCCGAGCTTGGCGAAGTCCTCCACGGCATTGATGCACCGGTTGTCGAGGAACTCCAGGGTCGCGGGCACGATGCCGTCGTGGATGACCCCGGCGACCGCGCGGCTGGCATGGGCCAGGGTGGGGAAGTAGGCGACCCCGGTGCGGGCGATCGCGGGCATGGGCAGCAGCGCGACGGTCACCTCGGTGATGACGGCGAGGGTGCCTTCCGAGCCGGTGAGCAGCCGGGTGAGGTCGTAGCCTGCGACGTCCTTCCACAGCCGGCCACCGGTGCGGATCACCTCGCCGGTCGGCAGCACCGCCTCCAGCCCGAGGACGTAGTTGCGGGTGACGCCGTACTTCAACCCGCGTAGCCCGCCGGCGCACATCGCGACATTGCCCGCGACGGTCGACACCGTGCGCGAGCCCGGGTCGGGGGCGTAGAGCAGGCCTTTCGCGGCGGCCGCATCAGCGAGCTCGGCCGTCGTCACCCCGGCCTCGACGACGGCGAGCAACTCGTCGCCGCTGATCTCCTTGAGGGCGGCCATCCGAGTGAGGACCAGGACGATGCCGCCGTGTTCGGGGATGGTCGCCGCGGCCAGGTTGGACCCAGCTCCTCGCGGCGTCACCGGTATGCCGTGCTCCGTCGCCAGACGCAGCACCTGCGCGACCTCGCTCGTGGTCGCTGGGAGCAGTACACATCCAGGTCTGGACCTGAACAATGGCGTCGCGTCTCGGGAGTATGGCTCGACGTCACCGTCGCTCACCAGCACGTGGTCGGCCCCGACGATGGAGCGCAACCGATCGAGGATGTCGGGCGGCACCGGCCGACCGGCTCCGGCGGGCAGCCGCCGGAGGGTCGGGGTCAAGAAGGTGGACGACATGGGGGAGGGGGTCAGGGCAGAGACCGACAGACCAGACAAGGCTGCTCCTTTCGGGAGCGAGGCGGCTGACCACGTGCCGCCATCCTCACCCCTGGTGGGCGTCGCGTCCAGATGCAGGGGGCCGGCGATAGCGGACGGCCACCATGACGACGATCTGCCCCAGCAACGCAGCCACCCCGGCGACGGCCCCGCCGAGGGCCCAGCACGGCATACGCGGCGCTCCGGCCGCCACTGCGGCCGTCCCGAGGACGAGGAACCCGACCATCCACCCGGTTGCCGCACCGACGGCATACAGGTCGGTCGCCAGGCGCTCCCGCAAGGCGCGCTCGTGCGCCGGCAGCCAGCGGCTCTTGAACGGCACATTGACCAGGTCCAGCGACATCGATCGGGAGATGCCTCGGGCTAGCCTCGATCTTTCATCGGGGCCTGGGGTGGTCGTGGTTGGTGTCGGTGTGTG
>ERZ795062.2791-NODE-2791-length-11261-cov-10.025433_pt1 | contig 11261 bp, 10 predicted proteins | sample MGYA00375146_ERZ795062 | MGnify/ENA primary metagenome ERZ795062 (study PRJEB30191, sample SAMN05720281) | activated sludge metagenome | isolation source: Anaerobic digester | place: USA | collected 2015-07-16 ...
TCCTTGCCGACCACGAACTCCACCGTGCCGGCCGACTGGTACTGCACCGCCTTGGCCAGCTGCACCGCCTGCTCGCCCATGGCCTTGCGGGTGGCGTCGCTGATGAAGGGCGACGGCGCTTCTTCGATCACCTTCTGGTGGCGGCGCTGGATGGAGCATTCGCGCTCGTTGAGGTACACCACGTTGCCGTGGGCGTCGCCCAGCACCTGGATCTCGATGTGGCGCGGTTGCTCGACGAATTTTTCGATGAACACGCGGTCGTCGCCAAAGCTGTTGCGTGCCTCGTTGCGGCAGGCGCTGAAGCCCTCGTGCGCCTCCTTGTCGTTGAAGGCCACGCGCAGGCCCTTGCCGCCACCGCCGGCGCTGGCCTTGATCATCACCGGGTAGCCGATGCCCTTGGCGATCTCGACGGCCTGCTCAGGCGTGTCGATCGGGTCGTTGTAGCCGGGAATGGTGTTGACCTTGGCTTCGTCGGCCAGCTTCTTGGAGGCGATCTTGTCGCCCATGGCCGCGATGCTGTGGTGCTTGGGCCCGATGAAGACCAGGCCCTGCTCTTCGACCTTGCGGGCGAAGGCCTCGTTCTCGCTCAGGAAGCCGTAGCCCGGGTGGATGGCCTGCGCCCCCGTGGCCTTGGCCGCCTCGATGATCTTGTCGCCCAGCAGATAGGACTCGCGCGAAGGCGGCGGCCCCAGGCGCACGGCCTCGTCGGCCATCTGCACGAAGCGCGCCTGCGCGTCGGCATCCGAATACACGGCGACGGTGGCAATGCCCATTTTCTGGGCGGTGGCGATGACGCGGCAGGCGATCTCGCCGCGGTTCGCAATCAGGATCTTGGTAAACATGTTCACTCCGTTGTCTTGTACTTGTGGGGCAGGCCCTGAAGGGCTCACTGCAACCCCAGTTCCTTGCGCATGGCCAGGTTGCGTGCCGCGGCACGCTGGTAGGCCGGGCGTTCATTCAAACGTTCGACATAGGCCTGGAAATCCGGCGCGGCTTCCATCAGCTTGAAATCCAGCATGTAGCGCAGCGTGCCGCCCAGCACCACATCGGCCATGGAAAACGCGTCGCCCAGCACGAAGCGCCTGCCGGCAATGGCGCTGTGCAGCGCGGTCAGCATGGTGTCCTGGTTGCCCCAGCCGGCGGATCCCTCGCGCACGTCCCAGTGGCCGGCCCTGGCCATGACGGCGGGCTCGATCACGCTGGGGGCAAAGAAGGACCAGCGCAGGTAGCTGCCGCGCTGCGGGTCGTCCAGTGCCGGTGCCAGGCGAGTTGCGGCGTAGCGGTCGGCCAGGTACAGCGCGATGGCTGCGGCCTCGGTGACGACGACGTCCCCATCGACCAGCGTGGGCACCTTGCCCATGGGGTTGAGCGCCAGCAGCTCGGGGCCCTTCTGCTCGCCCTTCATCAGGTCAAGCACCTTGAGGGTATAGGGCGTGCCCACCTCTTCCAGCGCCCACAGGGTGCCCGAGGCGCGCGAATACGGGTGGTAGTACAGCGTGATGGCCATGGCCATGCTCCTTATTCAGTAGCCGTCGATGTCCGCCATCACAGCGGAATATTGCCGTGCTTGCGCCACGGGTTGTCCAGCTTCTTGTCCTTGAGCATGGCCAGGCTGCGGCAGATGCGCTTGCGCGTCTCGTGCGGCTGGATCACGTCGTCGATGAAGCCACGGGCCCCGGCGACAAAGGGGTTGGCAAAGCGGGCCTTGTATTCGGCCTCGCGCGCAGCCAGCTTCTCGGGGTCTTTCTTTTCCTCGCGGAAGATGATTTCCACCGCGCCCTTGGCGCCCATCACGGCGATCTCGGCGTTGGGCCAGGCCAGGTTGACGTCGCCGCGCAGATGCTTGGAGCTCATCACGTCGTACGCGCCGCCGTAGGCCTTGCGCGTGATCACCGTGATCTTGGGCACGGTGCATTCGGCGTAGGCATAGAGCAGCTTGGCGCCGTGCTTGATGATGCCGCCGTATTCCTGGCTGGTGCCGGGCATGAAGCCGGGCACGTCGACGAAGGTGATGACCGGGATGTTGAAGGCGTCGCAGAAGCGCACGAAGCGCGCCGCCTTGATGCTGCTCTTGATGTCCAGGCAGCCGGCCAACACCAGCGGCTGGTTGGCAACGATGCCGACCACGTGGCCGTCCATGCGCGCCATGCCGATCACGATGTTGGCGGCGTAGTCGGGCTGCAGCTCGAAGAACTCGCCGTCGTCCACCGTCTTGACGATGGCTTCCTTGATGTCGTAGGGCTGGTTGGGGTTGCCCGGCACCAGGGTGTCCAGGCTCAGGTCGGCGCGATCCACCGCGTCCTGCGTAGGCCGGTACGGCGCCTTCTCGCGGTTGCTGGCCGGAACGTAGTTGAAGAAGCGCCGCAGCATCAGGAGCGCCTCGACGTCGTTCTCGAAGGCCAGGTCGGCCACGCCGCTGCGGGTGGTGTGGGTGACGGCGCCGCCCAGTTCCTCCGAGGTCACGCTCTCGTGCGTCACGGTCTTGACCACCTCGGGGCCGGTCACGAACATGTAGCTGGTGTCCTTGACCATGAAGATGAAGTCGGTCATGGCTGGCGAATACACCGCGCCACCGGCGCAGGGCCCCATGATCATGCTGATCTGCGGGATCACGCCCGAGGCCATGACGTTGCGCTGGAACACCTCGGCGTAGCCGCCCAGGCTGGCCACGCCCTCCTGGATGCGCGCGCCGCCCGAGTCGTTGAGGCCGATGACCGGCGCGCCCACCTTCATGGCCTGGTCCATCACTTTGCAGATCTTCTCGGCATGGGCTTCGGACAGCGCGCCGCCGAACACCGTGAAGTCCTGGCTGAAGACGAACACCAGGCGGCCGTTGATGGTGCCGTAGCCGGTAACCACGCCGTCGCCCGGGATGTGGGTGGCGTCCATGCCGAAGTCGGCGCAGCGGTGCTCGACGAACATGTCCCACTCTTCGAAGCTGCCCGCGTCCAGCAGCACCTCGATGCGCTCGCGTGCGGTCAGCTTGCCCTTGGCGTGCTGCGCGTCGATGCGCTTTTGCCCGCCGCCCAGGCGGGCGGCGGCGCGCTTTTGTTCCAGTTGTTCCAGGATCGGTTTCATACGGTTCTTTCTCTTCCTGCGGTTTTGTGTTCAATCGGATTCGGATGGCGCGGCCAGCCCCTGGCGCCAGCGCTGCACATGACGGTGCGCGGCGGCGGCGGCGGCCTGCAGCGCCACGGTATCGCGGCCAAAGCGGCGCTGGCGTGGCAGCACGCGCAGCCAGGCCAGGCGGCGGCAGGCCTGCGCGAAGCCGGCCCGCACGGCGGGGCTTTCGGCGGCCAGCCAGGCGTCGAGGCAGGCGTCCACCTCGGTTGGCGGCAGGGGCAACGTCCACAAGGTGCTGTGCAAAAACGCCAGCCAGTCGCGCACCTGCGCCTCGGGCAGGCTCATCACCTGCAGCGGATCGTCCTCGAAGTCGATCAGCCCGGCCAGCCGCGGCGCGGCGTCGGCATCGTCGGTGACGATCATGTTGCGCGCGAAGCCCTGGCTGAGGTACTGGTCGGCCTGGTGCAGCCGCAGCAGCGCGTCGCCGGCCTCGCGCCACAGCGCGACGGCACGCGGATGCCCGGCCTGCAGCACGTCGCCCAGGTGCACGCGGCCCAGCCACTGCATCACGAAATGGTCGGCGCCCACGTGCAGCACCTCGGGCACTGGCGCGCCGGCGCGGCGCAGCGCACGCAGGCGTGCCACCTCGGTCTGCTGCGCCTGCGCGCCACCGGCCAGCGGCGCGGCCTTCAGGAACGGCAGGCCCAGCCAGCGCGCCAGGCGGTTGAGCAGCTGGTAGCGCGCCGGGTGCCGCATGGGCCGCTGCCCCTTGACGATGACCTTGCCTTGCGCCGTGTCGCACACCTCCACCCGCCGGTCGCGCCAGCCGGGCGACTGGGCAATGCGTTGCAGGTCATGCGGGCTCAGCGTCATGGCGTTCACGCCGCGGTCTCCGGCGCCGCCAGCGCCAGCAGGCGGCGCGCCGCGGTCGAAGGCGCCAGTTGCCCCTGGCCGACCGCCTGCGTCATGGCCGGCAGCGCCTCGCGCACGCCGGGGTGGGCGCGGAAGGCGGCCTTCAGCCCGGCGTCGATGCGCTCCCACATCCAGGCCAGCGACTGCTGCTGGCGCCGCTGCTGCAGGCGGCTGCTCGCCGTCTGCAGGGTACGAAAGCGGCTCACGCAGTCCCAGAAACGGTCCAGGCCCTCGCCTTTCAGGCCGCTGATCTGGATCACCTCGGGGTGCCAGATGCTGGCGTCCTGCAGGGCGTGCTGCGGGTTGCCCTGCTGACCGTACACGCGCAGCGCGGACTGGATCTGCGCCCGCGCCCGGGTGGCGGCGGCCGGGTCGATGTCGGCCTTGTTGATGACCACCAGGTCGGCCAGCTCCATCACGCCCTTCTTGATCGCCTGCAGGTCGTCGCCGGCGTTGGGCAGTTGCAGCACGCAGAACATGTCGGTCATGCCGTGCACCGCGGTTTCGCTCTGGCCCACGCCCACGGTCTCGACCAGCACCACGTCGTAGCCTGCGGCCTCGCACACCAGCATGGCCTCGCGCGTCTTCTCGGCCACGCCGCCCAGCGTGCCGCTGCTCGGACTGGGGCGGATGTAGGCGTTGTCCAGCACCGACAGCCGCTCCATGCGCGTCTTGTCGCCCAGGATGGAGCCGCCCGACACGGTGGACGAGGGGTCGATGGCCAGCACCGCCACGCGCAGTCCGCGCTCCACCAGGTACACGCCCAGCGCCTCGATGAAGGTGCTCTTGCCCACCCCCGGCACGCCGCTGATGCCCAGGCGCAGCGACTGGCCGGTGTGCGGCAGCAGCGCCGTCAGCAGCTCGTCGCCCTGGGCGCGGTGGTCGGCGCGCGTGGATTCAAGCAGGGTGATGGCCTTGGCGATGGCGCGGCGCTGCACCGCGCCGCGTGCCTTCACGAGGGCATCGACGGGGACGGACGGCCCCACCATTCACGCCGCCGCGCGGGCTAGCCTGATCTGCTCCAGCACGTCCTTGGCGCTGGCCGGGATCGGTGTGCCGGGGCCGTAGATGCCCTTGACGCCGGCCTGGTACAGGAATTCGTAATCCTGGCGCGGCACCACGCCGCCGACGAAGACCACGATGTCGTCCGCGCCTTGCTTCTTCAATTCATTGATGATGGCCGGCACCAGGGTCTTGTGGCCGGCCGCCAGGGTGCTGACGCCCACCGCGTGCACGTCGTTCTCGATCGCCTGGCGCGCGCATTCCTCGGGGGTCTGGAACAGGCTGCCGATGTCGACGTCGAAACCCAGGTCGGCAAAGGCGGTGGCCACCACCTTGGCGCCGCGGTCGTGGCCGTCCTGGCCCAGCTTGGCGATCATCACGCGCGGACGGCGGCCCTCGGCCTGGGCGAAGGCGTCGATCTCCTGCTTCAGCTTGTCCCAGCCCTCGGCACCTTCGTAGGCGGCGGCGTAGACGCCGGTGACTTTCTGCGTGTCGGCGCGGTGGCGCCCGAAGACCTGTTCCATGGCATCGCTCACTTCGCCCACGGTGGCGCGGGCACGAATGGCCTCAACGGCGGCGGCCAGCAGGTTGCCTTGGCCGCTTTTTGCTATCTCAGTGATAGCTGCCAGCGCTTGCTGGACGCGCTCTGGATCGCGTTTTTGCTTGATTGCATGGAGCCGGGCGATTTGTTGCTCGCGCACCTTGACGTTGTCCACCTCCAGGATGTCGACCGGGTCTTCCTTGGCCAGCTTGTACTTGTTGACGCCAACGATGACGTCCTTGCCGGAGTCGATGCGCGCCTGTTTCTCGGCCGCGGCGGCCTCGATCTTGAGCTTGGCCCAGCCGCTGTCCACCGCCTTGGTCATGCCGCCCATGGCCTCGACCTCCTCGATGATGGCCCAGGCGGCGTCCGCCATGTCCTGCGTCAGCTTTTCCATCATGTAGCTGCCGGCCCAGGGGTCGACCACGCTGGTGATGTGCGTCTCTTCCTGGATGATGAGCTGGGTGTTGCGCGCGATGCGGGCGCTGAATTCGGTCGGCAGCGCGATGGCCTCGTCGAGCGCGTTGGTGTGCAGGCTCTGCGTGCCGCCAAACACCGCCGCCATGGCCTCGATGGTGGTGCGCACCACGTTGTTGTAGGGGTCCTGCTCGGTGAGCGACCAGCCCGAGGTCTGGCAATGGGTGCGCAGCATCAGGCTCTTGGCCTGCTGCGCGCCGAAGTCCTTCATGATGCGGCACCACAGCAGGCGCGCGGCGCGCATCTTGGCGATCTCGAGGTAGAAGTTCATGCCGATCGCCCAGAAGAAGGACAGCCGGCCGGCAAAGTCATCCACCTGCAGGCCCTTGGCCAGGGCGGTCTTCACGTATTCCTTGCCGTCGGCCAGGGTGAAGGCCAGCTCCAGGGCCTGCGTGGCACCGGCCTCCTGCATGTGGTAGCCGCTGATGCTGATCGAGTTGAACTTCGGCATGTGCCGCGCCGTGTAGGCGATGATGTCGCCAATGATGCGCATCGACGGCTCGGGCGGAAAGACGTAGGTGTTGCGGACCATGAACTCCTTGAGGATGTCGTTCTGGATCGTCCCCGCCAGCTGCGCCTGCGTCACCCCCTGCTCTTCCGCCGCCACGATGTAGCCGGCCAGCACCGGCAGCACGGCGCCATTCATGGTCATGGACACGCTGACCTTGTCGAGCGGGATGCCGTCGAACAGGATCTTCATGTCTTCCACGCTGTCGATCGCCACGCCGGCCTTGCCGACGTCGCCGGTGACGCGCGGGTGATCGCTGTCGTAGCCGCGGTGCGTGGCCAGATCGAAGGCCACCGACACGCCCTGCGCGCCGGCGGCCAGCGCCTTGCGATAAAAGGCGTTGGACTCCTCGGCGGTCGAAAAGCCGGCGTACTGGCGAATCGTCCAGGGCCGCACCGCGTACATGGTGGCCTGCGGGCCGCGCACGAAGGGCTCGAAGCCGGGCAGCGTGTCGGCATGCGGCAGGCCCTGCACATCGGCCGCGGTGTACAGCGGCTTGACCGTGATGCCGTCCGGCGTCAGCCAGTTCAGGGCGTTCACATCGGCGCCCGGGGCGGATTTGGCGGCGGCTTTCTGCCAGTCTGCCAGGGTGGCGGTCTTGAAGGAGGGCTGGTCTTTGCTCATGGCGCTGCGGGTGGGTTCGGGAGACGACACGGTGCCGGACGGCCGATCCGCGTCACGCCGGGCCGGGCAGCCACCACGCATTGTGGCGACTCGCCCTGCCCGGGCAAGCGCGGATCATGTGGACGGCATCCGACATGCTTTCCATAATTATTAATTAAAAATGCATTGTCTGGCTTACAATCGGTCGAAATTTTTCCGGCCCCGCCACGGCCCCACCTGCTCGCCCATGTCCAGCGTCGCCCGCCTCGCCCCGCGCGCCCTCTATGAAGAGGTGGCCGAGCGGCTGCGCCAGCGCATCTTCAGCGGCGAGCTGGCCGCCGGCGACTGGATCGACGAGCTGAAGATCGCCGACGAACTGGGCATCAGCCGCACCCCCCTGCGCGAGGCCGTCAAGGTGCTGGCCGCCGAGGGCCTGGTGACGATGAAGGTGCGGCGCGGCGCCTACGTGACCGAGACCTCGCCCAAGGACCTGGCCGACGTCTACCACCTGCTGGCGCTGCTGGAAACCGATGCCGCGCAGGCCGTGGCGCTGCACGCCGACGACGCCGGCCGCGCCGAGCTGGCCGCGCTGCACGCCGAGCTGGAATCGGCAATGGGTGACGCGGCGCGCTTTTTCGCCCTCAACGAGGCCTTTCACCTGCGCCTGCTGGAGCTGGCCGACAACCGCTGGCGCCTGCAGATGGTGCAGGATCTGCGCAAGGTGATGAAGCTGCACCGCCGCCATTCGCTGCAGAAGGCGGGGCGCCTGCAAGCGTCGCTGGCCGAGCACCGGGCGCTGATGCAGGCCATGGCGGCCCGCGACGGAGCCGCCGCCGCCGCGTGCATGCAGGCCCACTTCCAGAGCGGACTGGAAGCGGCCAGCTGACCGACCGCCCGGCGCCGGCAGGGTCTCGGCTCAGCCGCCGAACAGGCGAGCGAACCAGCCTTTCTTGCCGTTCTGCTTAACGGCCAGCTCCTGCAGCAACTCGGCCTTCAGTTCGGCCTTGTCGGCGTCGCGCTGCTTGCCGGTCATGCGCAGATAGGCCTTGACCGAGTCGATGTAGCCGTGGTCTTCATTGCGGATGTGGTTGAACAGCCAGCGCGACAGCATGCCGTGCAGCTCGGTGGCGATGTCCTCGCCGGCATCGAAACGGCTCTGCATCTCGGCCACCTTGCGCGTGAACAGCTCGTGCACCTTCTTGTGCGGGCCAGCGAACATGTAGCCGGCGCTCTCGATCACGCTTTCCTCGAAGGCGAAATGCGACAGGGTGTAGTCCACCGTCTCGCCGATCACGTCGCCCAGCGCCGCGCGATCAGGGCTGCTGCGCAGATCGTGCAGCTTGTTGATGTAGTCCAGAATGCGCTTGTGCTGCGTGTCGATCTCGGCAATGCCGGTGTCCAGTTCGGGTACCCAGTGAAGATAGGCCATGACGAAGGTCTCGATGATTTGGTAGGGCGCAGTATTGATTAACGATAAATCATTACTGTTGATGTGCATCAAGCCAATGTCCGTCAGGCCCGGCCGGCGCCGTATTTTGCTATATAAACAATAGCTATTGGCGCACGCCATACAAGGACAAACCCTTGAAACATTACTCAATGAATGGTTTTTACAACAGGCGGCGCATGGCCTTGCGCGCGCTGGCGGCCGGTGGCGCGCTGGCGCTCGGCCTGCCGGTGCGGGGCCAGGCGGGCGCCGACGGCAGCGACTGGCCGCGCTCGGCCGCCGTGCCGGGCGGCGTGGCGCGCGTGGACCTCGGCCCGGCGCCCGAGCGCCCGCGCGCCTGGGCGGACGACGCGCCGCTGCTGGTACTGGGCGACGCGATCGTCTGGACGGCGCTGGTCGGCATCCCGCTGGCCGCCGGGCCGGGCACGGCGCACCTGCGCGTCATCACCGGCGCCGGCGAGCGCCGCCTGCCCTACGTCATCGCCCCCAAGCGCTATGCCGAGCAGCACCTGAAGGTGGCGCCGCGCACGGTCGATCTGTCGCCCGCGGACCTGGCGCGCCACGAGCGTGAACGCGAGCACCAGCAGGGCGTCATCGCCAGCTTCAGCGCGCCGCCCACCGGCGCCCTGCGCATGCGGGCGCCCTGCGCCGGACCGCGCTCCGATTCGTTCGGCAAGCGGCGCTTTTTCAACGGCCAGCCGCGCAACCCGCACAGTGGCATGGACATCGCCGCGCCCACCGGCACGCCGGTGGTGGCGCCGCTGGCAGGCACGGTCGTCGACACCGGCGACTACTTCTTCAACGGCAGCACGGTCTGGCTGGACCACGGCGGCGGTCTGTTGTCGAGGGTCGGCCGTGATTCCTGCAAAATCCGCAGAAAAGCAGTTAAGTATTTGATTTAACTAAGATTTTTTCCGACTTTATGAACGTAGCCACTATCCAACGCGTCTTGGACTGTGTGCTCAAAGCATTCCATACGCTGTACAGCGTAGGTTGATGCGCAGCCAAGGCTTGGTTGACAGGCAGTAGTCCATAAACTACAGTTCGATCATCAATGATCGAGTTAAAACAAACAGAGACATTCAGGAAATGGCGAACGCGGCTCAAGGACGAACGAGCGCGCATCTTGGTGGCGTCCCGACTGGACCGCCTCGCCTTTGGTCTTGCGGGCGATGTGGAGCCCGTGGGGCAGGGAGTCAGCGAATTGCGTATTCACCATGGCCCTGGATACCGCATCTACTTCCAGAAGAGAGGAAGCACGATCATCGTCTTGCTGTGCGGCGGTGACAAAAGCACGCAAGCGAAGGACATCAAGGCTGCAAAGCGCCTGGCTGAAGCATGGAGCGAATGAAATGGCTGAAAAACTGACTACCTATGATCCCGCCGAGGATCTGACTTCGGACGAAGCCATTGCGATCTTCATGGCGGAAGCGTTCCAGACGAATGACGTCGGCTATATCGCGCACGCGCTGGGGGTCGTCGCGCGTGCCAAGGGAATGGCCCAGATTGCTGGGCAAACCGGGCTTTCCCGCGAGCAGCTTTACCGCTCTTTCAGCGAGAACGGCAACCCGACCCTAAAGACGACTCTGGCGGTCATGAAAGCCTTGGGCATCGAGCTGACCGCCAAAGTTCCGGCTGCCGCATAACCGTCCTGGCAACTAACAGGGATAGAACTTTATTTTGTGTGTTCTGCGGATTGGTTGACCGCCAACCATCCGGCGCGAAGTATCGTGCTGTTGCGCTACTAGCGTTTGAGCACGTTCTTCGTTTTGGACCGCTTCGCGGGTGTCCCAGCGTTGGCGTCTCCCTTGGGAAGACGTGTCTTGAGCTCGACCAACAGCTCCGTCGTGTTTTTTCGGAACTGCGCCTGTTGCGACTGGGCTGTTTGCAAGTCCTCGCGTGCAGAAAGGATCTCACGGGCCAAGCCGGCTTTCTCAGCGCTCAGTGCGCTGACCTGCACCCGAAGAGACTGGGCCAGCTCGTGCGAATCTCCCAACGCCTTGGCCGCCTTTTTGTTTTCATCTGCGAGCAAGAGGGTGACGCGTTTGAGTTCCTGTCGCGCCCTATCGACGTCCTCCAACAGCCGTCTTTCTTGAGCTGAAGCTCGTTGTTCCAGGCGCTCACGCTCCTGCCGGTGCTCCTCGTTCAGCGCATTGAGGCGACCACGCTCGGCTTGCAACGCTTGCGTTGCCGCAGCATTCTGGGCGCGCACGGATTCAATTTCAGCGTCCCGGCCCAGCAGCCCTTTTTGCAGGTCGGTAACCTGGCGAAGCAGATCCGCAAGCTGGTGGTCCTTGGCCTGAAGCGCGGCGCCCAGTGCTTCCGAGCGCTCGTTCAGCCGTTGCTGTTCTTGATCGAGGGTGACTCGCTCGGCCGCGAGCCGCTCTACTAACCTTTCCAGTGCGTCTCGATCGACCTGTACCGATTGCGCCGCCTGCTCCTGGGCGTGCTGCTGGGCGCGACCCCACAGCGCCTTGGCCGCCCGCAGAACCGGTGCTGGCAGGGCGCCCTGCTCCCCGACGCCCTCATCGCCACCCCCCAGTCGTTTGGCCAACGAGGCGTACCAGGCATCGAGCATGGGCGCCACGGTGTTCGGCGATCCTCGTCCGAGGTGCGCGCGCACGCGCTCAATCGTGGGCCGCTCGCCTTGGGCGAGCACGGCGTCGGCCGCGCCCCAGACCTCATCGACCTGAACGCCTCGGGAGACT
>ERZ795062.2792-NODE-2792-length-11261-cov-4.263163_pt1 | contig 11261 bp, 13 predicted proteins | sample MGYA00375146_ERZ795062 | MGnify/ENA primary metagenome ERZ795062 (study PRJEB30191, sample SAMN05720281) | activated sludge metagenome | isolation source: Anaerobic digester | place: USA | collected 2015-07-16 ...
GAGGTTGCTAGACATCTTAGTGAAAATAATATTGAATTACCTTATAAACTTTATATTGTTAACTCTGTACAAGAAGAAATTGGTTTAAGAGGTGCAGAAATGATTGCACAAACTATTAAACCAAATGTTGCAATTATCACTGATGTTTGTCACGAAACTTCTTCACCTTGTTATACACCTTCTAAACAAGGAGAACATGTTGCAGGTAATGGTGGTGTTATTACAAGATCTCCAGCAGTACATAATAAATTAAGACAATTAGTTTTAGATACAGCAGAAGAAAAACAAATACCTTATCAATTAGCAGCAAGTTCGAGATCGACAGGTACTGATACAGAGTCATTTGCTTATTCTAATGGTGGAACTCCTTCAGTTTTAATTTCATTACCACTTAAATATATGCACACTACTGTAGAAAGTGTACATAAGAATGATGTTAGAAATGTTATCAAATTAATTTATGAAACACTTCTTAATATTAAAGAAAATCATGATTTTAAATATAATTCTAAATAATTAGATATTTTTGTATCAACATCTTCCAAATAGATATTTTTAATAAGGGTATCCGCTTATTAAAAAATATCAATAAAAAAACCCTCTTATGAGGGTTTTTTGTTTATATAAATTAATATATAAAATATGATTAGAAAATATAAACAATTTTTAATAAATGAAAGTAAGCTGTTATTAGAAGCTGCTTTAAGTGTTGATGGTAGCTTAATATCTAAACTTAAAACTATATCAAAAGGACTAGGTTATAAAAGTAATGATCTAGTTACTAAAATACTTGACTATATTGAAGATGAAGAATGGATTTCTGAAATAGATCTAAAACAAGATTTCTTTAAGACAGAGAAAGATGATAAAGTTTCTTTTTTACAATCAAATAGAGTAAAACCAGGTATAGATCCTTATACATCAACAGGAAGAACAGAGATAAACATAGGTAGAGCTATGAAATATATCTGTAAATTGTATGATATCGAAGTAACTGATAAGCAAATTGAAGAGTTAGTAAATGACTATAAATCAGTATCTTCCGAAGAAGAGCCAGAATTTTTATTTTATGAAGGTAAACAAATATTAGAAGGTTATGACACTGATTATTATTTTAGTAGAGGTGGTTCTTTAGGTAGTTCTTGTATGAATGACGAATTTGATTATTTAAAAATATATACTAAAAATAAAGATAAAGTTCGTCTATTAGTTTTAATCAATGGTGGTCAGATTGCAGGTAGAGCCTTAGTTTGGAAATTAGATAAATCTCCTTGTGAAGCAAAATACTTTATGGATAGGGTTTATACAAATAATGAATATGATGTAAATAAATTTATTACTTATGCAGAGAATAATAATTTTATGTATAAACAAAGAATGAGTTGTGGAGATGTGGAAGCTGTTAAATTTAGATATAAAGGTAAAGATTTGTTTGGTGAGATAAGAGTAGAATTGAAAGGTAACTTCATTGAATATCCATACCTAGACACATTATCCTACCTAAATAGAGATAAAATAGAATTATCAAATATTCCTTCTTGGAAATGCTACTTATTATGGGACACAGATGGTGAATGTGAGAGATGTGAAGAATGTAATGGTAAATCAAAAAATAAATATTTATGTGATTATTGCTCAGAAGGTGCAATGTTACTAAATTCAAAAGATATAAATATAGATGTTGAGCGCGGAAGAAAAAATAAAAGAGACTAAAAAAGTATCTTTTATTTATTTACCACCTAAATAGTTCATTAATTCAATCATATTCTTTATTGCAAATCCTAGTGACTCTAAATTTTTTACAGTATCTCTTAAATATGTTATATGAGCCTCTATAATCTCCATAGTTCTTTCATTCTCTGCTAAATGACCATCTATTAAAATTCCTTTTTCTCCCATATTTGTTTTAACACCGAAGCCAGTTGCATAGAAAATAAACTTATCTTGTCTTAGTTTTTTTATTTTTGCTTCTTCTCTACTTCTTTTTGTTAGGAAAACATTTATTTGTTCATTTAATATTTGTCTGTATGATAAAGCCGATGCTTGTATTTCTAAAATTGTCTTTGCATTTGACGGACTTGATAAATCTAAAGATAATGACTTAAATAATGGATCAATATTTTTTTCCCAGTCTTCACGCTTTCCAGTGAAAAATTCCTCCATACGATCATTAGTTTCTTTAGCTTTATTTATTCTATCGATTTCATCTTGTGTATATAAGTTCATTATTATATGTTAATTTTTTGTAATTTATATTCTCTAAGAATATTCTTTTGAGATGAGTTAGCAAATGTTTTTTCTATAATTTTATCAAACTCTTTAGATATATTATTTGATAAATAATCCTCAAATACTACTGACCACTTATCACACAATTCTTTACTTTCTATTATAAGATTTTCAAAGTTTGAGAATATATCTAAACAACCATTTTCATTATCAATTACTATTGAAAAGTCATCGTGTGAGATACTGCAATTAGAACTCGCTGAACTTTCATATTGTAATTCAACATTTAGATAATAGTTTCTATGACCATTTTTTAATCTTTTTTTTAAGTTAACTGATTCATCTTCTATGTTAGAAAATATAAAATTTATTAGTTGGTCAATTTCTTGCATTCATATAACTTAATTTTTACTCTCTATATTGAGTATATCAATTATATAACTTTATCTAATTTAGTTTATAAAAAAGCCTCAATTAAATTGAGGCCTTTTTTATTAATAATTTTTGTATCTATTATTAATATAATTTTATAACTTTTTCTCAAAAACATAAAGATCAAATGTTGAATTACCTTTTACATTTTTGATACTTTTAAGAACTTCACCAGTAATAGAATCTAAAACTTTGAATACTCCCAAATTATTTTGTTTATCAGTTACAACTCTTACTGTATTACCTGGTTGACCAAGTGCATTCAAGACAGCAATATATTTATTACCATAAATACTTCTTAAGAAAGAGATTCTTAAACCAGCCATATCTTTTACATTATTTATGTAAGCATTATCAAATGGTTTCATTAGGTCTACTTTAGAGTCTGTTTCTTTAACTTGAATATTAGCAAATGTTTTATTTGGTTCTCCAATTGTAACTTCTTCTCTATTCTGAATTTTATTTTGGTTAACAAGTGCTTGTTGATTTCTTCTAATTTCATTAAAGTCTGCTCTTACAATAATACCACCACGCATACCTTTATCATTCATATTATATCCCGCAGGAGCTAATCTATAAAATGAACCAGTAAAAGTCATTGAAAGTATTCTATCAGTTCTAAATAGTCTCCATATTTTATTAATATGTCTTCTTTGAGATACGGACCAACCTCGAAGATGCCAACCTCTTAATAAAATCTTACCTTTAGAAGATCGACCAAGTACTAAAGGATATATGACTCTCTCATGACCAGCAAAGTGCTTATCTTTTTCTCCTTTATAATTTATCATCATTATCATCCCATAACGAATAGCCTTCTGCATTATCTCATCAGAATACTTTATTGGTTGATTAATAGGTATGTTACCTATTTCTTTTATATTTTTTAGAGAAAATCTAGGTATAAACTCATTATCCTCTATAAGATTATAAAAGTTTTCTTTAACAACAAACTCAACTGGCTTATTATTATAATAATCTTTAAGCTGTCTTAAATTCATCCTCAGTTAAGCTTGATTTTTTTGAATTTATATATTTTTTAGTTATACATAAATTTGATATATCAGATATTTCTTCAATAGATATACCATTTATATATCCATATAAAACAGAAATTTTATGGTCTATTGTTGGATAAAACTTGCTATTCTTTGATAAATTTAGATTATCTTTTATATATTCATGATCATAATAATCAAAACCATTCCATTCCTCAAATAAATTCATTTTTACTTTATTTGTAAGTGATATTACTCTTCTTCTATAAGAATTATAGTTATCATCAATAAACCATTTACCATTTTCTATATTTGTTTTCTTAATCTTATCTATTATGATAGAAGATTTGAAAGGATTCTCAACACTATAATTTTTTAATAAAGTAAGTTTAGATTTTTCTCTAATATTTTTTGATGAAAAAGGTGATTTACCACCATACTTATTAATATTTGTTTCATTTCTTCTATTTTTAATTTCATCTAACTGTATTGTATAATCTACACCATATTTTAATCTAACTGTTTCTATTTTTTTCAAATATCCACATTTATTACAGGAATATTTATTAATTACTTTTGTTTGTGTTATATAATTTTTATAAGTAGATTTTTTAATCTCACCACAATAATAACATTTAGTAGATATATATACATTACTACCTTTACTCAAATCACTAACTTTTACTGTTATGTATTCACCAACCTTAACATTATAGTCTAAATTTTTATAATAATTAAAATTTGATGAAGAAACTTTAATTTCTATTTCTTTATCTAAAATCATAATGTATATATAAAAAATAAAAACTCCTAAAAATAAAAAAGAGAGACATTAGTCTCTCTTTTTTTAATCCTATATTATTGGATAATTACTTAACAGCAGCAGTGTCAACTTTTACTGAATCAACAGCAGCAGTGTCAACAGCAGTTGTGTCAACAGCAGTTGAATCTACTGTTGTAGCAGTATCAACAGTTTCAGTTTTTTTACAAGATGTTGCAGTGATAGCAACGATAGCCATTAAGGTAAATAATACTTTTTTCATTTTTCTATATTTTTTATTTTTTACATGAATATATATAAAATATAATTGCTTTTGTTTAGAAAAAAGAATAAAAATTTTAATATATATGTTATGAAAAATATTAAAACATTTGAAGAATTTGATTTTAATCGTACTTTACCAGCAGTATCAGTAGAAGATTTAACATTTTTTTACAATTGTAATGATTGTAATGCACTTTGGAAAAATTTTAATGAGCAAAGTGAAAAATGTAAATATTGTCATTCTGATAATATAACTAATTTAGATGCTGATGATTGGTATGACCAAGTAAAACTAAGACTTGATGAAGATGAAATTGAGGAGATGCAGAGACAAAGAGAAGAGGATGCAACAAATATGGTAGATTTATTAAGTTTAAGAAAAAACCCTAGAAGATATGTCAATTAATAGTAGAGAAGATGCAAATAAATATTATCAAATAGTTAATGCACTTATTGATAACTATATTACTAAAGAAAAAATAAAACCGCAAAACTTACGAAGATATCTAAAAAATGGATCAGATAAGTTTGAAAAGTTTATTGAAAGAAATGGTCTTAAAGATATAAATGGTATAAGACAGGTAATAAATGATGTTATAGATAGTTGGACACATATTGAAAATGATGGTATTATGACATTTGAAAGCTATAAACTATATGAGTCAGAAGAATTCAAAATTACTTCACTAATACAATGCTTATATAAAGGAATAGGGAAAACTGATATTAATACTGAAAAGTTTTTAGCTGACTATTTTGACACAAATCTTAGTCACATTGATATTGTTGATTCGGATAAGCATATTTTCAATATTAATGATTGGGAGAATAAAGACCTAATTGCTATTGTTTACAATAATGACGAATTAGATATTATTAAAGAAAATATAAAAGAATATTTAATAGGTCTATTACTAAATAAAAAAGTTGACTTATTAGGACTTGAGGTTAAACTTGAAAGTATTATAGATAAGACCAAAGCAGAAGAGTATATTCAAAGCGAATTAGGTGATGAAAGAATAACAGATTTAATCAATAATTCATTAGAACAAAACTACACTAAATTCAACTACAAAAAAACTGATAAATTTCATCTTTGGATTAAGAAAGCTTAAATAAAATCTTTTTATGAAAATATAAATTTAATATATACATAAAAAGATTTTAATTATATGTCGATTTTATATACATACGGAACTGGTAGTCTTTATGAATCTAAAAGATGGGATAATTCCCAAGATTTATTAGATCAATTAAAAGACAACAATTCTAACTTAATTTATGCAAATCATGTAAGAGATGCTGTCTTCACATTATGGGAAAGAATATCTGATGTAAATGTTATTGCAGCATCTGCAGCATCTGCATCATCAGTTGGTATGTATTTCCAAAATTCAAATCCGACACTAACAACAGTAGGTGGTATTCCAGCAGGAAGTTCATTTTCAACACCACAAACAGTACAACAAATGTTTGATGCTCTTCTTTATCCATATGTTTCACCAGGATCATCAATATCAGCATTATCTAATAGAGAATATGGCTCAGGATTATCAATAACACTAAACTGGACAGCAACTAAAAACTCAAATCCTATTACATCTATTGTAGTAGATGGTCAAATATTCGCACCAACTGGAAACACACAAACCGGTACTAAAACCGCGAGTGGTACATATAGTACCCCTGCACCATCATCTACAACCAATAGCTTCATAATAACAGTTGGAGATGGAACAACATCTGCAACAAATTCAACTAGCTTACAATGGATGAATAAGATTTATTGGGGTACAATAGATTTAAGTTCAATTGGTAATCCAAACTTAACTCTAAATCCTGGATCAGCTTCATTAATAAATATAACAAGCTCAACAGTATTAGGACTTACCGGTGCAGGAGTTTCACCTGGAAATCAGTTAGCAAGTTCGAAATCAAAAACATATAGCAATATAGATGGTTCCGGTAATTATTTATTATTTGCTTGGCCGAGTTCTGTAAGTGGAGCAACAACACCTATTTTTACAGTAAATGGCTTATTAAACACAGCATTTACAAATGTAAAAACAGCATGGAGCTTTACTAACACTTGGGGATTTACAACTAACTATGAAGTTTGGATCTCTAATACATTACAGAACTCACCATTAAACATAACAATAAGTTAAAAATTATAATAGAAAATGGCACAAAATATAGGAACTTTAATATCAGCATCAATTCGTCCAAATGACTCACTTGACTTAATTGCATCAGTTTATTCTAATGAAGCATTAGGTGGTTTGCATAGCTATGCTACTTTATTAGATAGAGATACAATTATAACAGCAAGAAGACAATGGGGTATGATGGTTAATATCTATAATGATTCCCCATACAATGGTAATTATCAGTTAACTTATGGTTTTGTTGATACTGATATAAATAATAATGCAAACTGGGTAAAACTAAATACTACAAATAATGATACTGAGTGGCAAAACTCTGTTATATCAATCTCAGTAAATGAACCAGGACTACCAACAGATGGCGATAGATATTTAGTTGGTACAAGTTCATCTTCTATAATCACAGGAACAAGTTGGGGCTCTTATATGGGTGGTATTATAGCAACTTGGAATGGTAATTCAGGTACTTGGCAAATAACAGAACCAACAGAAAGCATGACATTAAGAGTTGATAATGATTCACTATGTTTATATAAATATGAAGGTACTTATTCAACAGGTGAGTGGAAAAGAGAAAGTATTACGCAAGTATTTTATATTGAACCAAGTACATTAACAGGTGCTACTTATTCGGCAACTACATCACCAACATTTGTAAATTATAATACAAGCTTAATAATGCTTGCAAAGTTTGGTGCAACTAACTCAGGAACAGCATCAATTAACTTAAATGGAATTGGATATAAAGAAATTAAGAAAAATACACCATCAGGTTTATTAAGTTTATCAGCAAAAGATATAAAACCAGGATGTATTTATAGTTTAGCATATGATGGTACAGATTTTCAAATAACTAATCCTTTCTCAGATGCATACAATACACAATTTTACATACCGTCAGATCAAACTATAACAGTTGGTGAGAATGATATTTATTGGGTTTATGGTGATTTAACTATTGCAGGAACTCTAATTAACTATGGTAAAGTAATAGTAGCAAATGGTGCAGTTGTAATTGAAGGAACTGGTACTCTACAACTTGAAGGTTCAGGAGAAACAATATTAGTTGATTTATTTAATACACCAATTGTTAATGATACAAATACTATTGATCTTCAATTAAATATGACTATCAATGGTCCTTCATTCTCAGCATATGTTAAAACTATGAGCTTAACAGCATCACACTTAAATACTGGATCTAATGGTGGTGCAACAGCAGGTTATATTCTATCAGCAGATAATAATGGAGAATTCAAATGGATTCAAGAAGGAACATCTATCAAAAAAGTTTATAAAGCATTAGTATCTCAAAGTGGTGTAAGTTCTACTATATCATTAACAAGTGGAGTTCTTACACCAGGAGTAACATATCAAATTACATCATATAATGCAGGAGATGACTTTACTAATGTAGGAGCTACTGGAAATTCATCTGGAAATATATTTATTGCAAAAGGTATAACTCCAAGCTCTTGGACTGCATCAAGTACGTTAGAATACAATCCAGCAGTACCCGTAGTATATGAATTGGAAAATAGTATTGGTAATGTATATTTTCAATATGATAACCAAGGAGACTATTCTATTATATTCCCTACAAATATAGATGAAGAAAAAACACATTATTCAATAACAGATAATTTAGGAGCATTTGGTACAGCAAAGATGTATAACCCAATAACAGGATATTCATTAAAGTTAGCTACTTATGATTCAACACTCACAGGGTTAGACAATTTACTGTCATATACTCCAATAACAATAGAAATATATCAATAATTATGAAGTTAAATAAATATTTTGAGTTTGTACAAGCTGACTTTGAACCAATTGATTCTTTTTACTTAAAGGATGAATTAAATCCTAAGATTTGGGATAATTTTGAAATTGATCAAGATATAAGAGAACAATTACTAACAATCGCTCAAGACTTTTATTCAGGAACTGAAATAAAAGCAGATGTTCAAGACATAGTACTTTGTGGATCATTAGCTAATTATAACTGGTCGGAAAAATATTCAGATTTTGACTTACATATAATTGTAAATTATAGTGATATTGATGATGATTATGAATTAGCTGAGAAACTTTGTGACTTTGCTAAAAAGGTTTGGAATAAATTACATGAAATAGAAATATCAAACTATGAAGTAGAAGTAGCAATACAAGACTTATCTGACTTAAAAAATGATATTAAAGTCGGTAAGATGGGTGGTGTTTTTTCACTTATGGACAATAAATGGTTAAAAAGACCAGAAAAGATAGACTTCGAACCAAATGAAAAAGAAATCAGAGGAAAAGCAGAAAACATAATGTCTGCAATTGATGATTTAGAAGATGAAAAAGATGAAGATAAATGGGAATTTTTTGAGAAGAAGCTAGATAAAGTTTGGAGAAAAATAAAAGACTTTAGAAAAAGCGGATTAGATAGTGAAGATGGTGAATTCTCAGTAGGTAATTTAGTTTTCAAATTGCTTAGAAGAAATGGATATATCGAAAAAGTTATGAAAATTAAGCGTTACGCTTATGATAAACAATTTAGTTAATTTATGAAAAATATAAGAATACAAGAAATAGAAGAAGCATTCAAAGAAATCTTTGATGAAGAAAAAGGAGTAGTAACATCAGTAGATAGTATTTATGAGAAGTCTAAAAATGAAGACTTCTTAAAGCTAGTAATTTGTTTACACGGACTATCAACCGAAGATATATCGATAATACACACTAAGTTTGTATTTAAGACTGATTTAATGAAAAGAAATATTATAGAAAACTCATTTATTTATCTTTATGATATAAACTGTGTTTATCACAAAATTGAATTTGATTCTATAATTGATATGAAAAAGAAAATTGATGATATAATTGAGTCTAATAACTTTGGAGTTGATATACAAATTTTATCAGACTTTATTGAAGCACCTGCAATGTTTATCAACTACTACATGAAAAGAGCAAAGATTACAGAATATTCTGTATTTGATGTAGAATATGAACCAAAGTTTAAGATTGCCGCTTGTGAAAAAACTACATTCGATTTTAAGATCAATATAAACAATAGTTATGATGTTGAGGTATCAATACATAAAATTGATAGAGATGAAGAAGATGAAGAATCAATAGACAAGTATAAGTTACAATTTAGATTTATGGATGAAATAGAAACTGTTGAAACAGATAGTATAAAGAATATACACTTTTTAATAGGTTCAGAAATAGCTAAATTATTAGATAGAAAATTAAAAAATAAATAACTATGAGAAAGATAGTAAAATATGAAGATTTTATAAATGAAGGTAAAATATCTCAATTTGTGATTAATACAATACTTACTACACAAGGTTATGCAAGTGTGTTTATAAAAAAACTTAAAGGAGGTTATATACCATTTCAATTTAATGATAAAAAATTAGAAAAAAAATTACAAAGTCAAATAATAGAATTGTTTGATTATGCACTTTTTGATAATCTTAAGTATCACTTTAATAAAAAATATAGAGAAACTGCAAAAAAAACCTCACTTTCAGATCTTATTAAAACTAGATCAGGTGTAGATGTTTATCAATTAGCAGATTCTATTTTAGATGAATTAAAAATAGAAAATATTAAAATACCTGTTGGTAGAGAAAAAGAAACAACAGAAACACTAGAAAAGGCAATAGAAATGGTTAAAAAATTAATTGCAATTGTTAAAAAGACTGATGATGAAATTGAAGATGAAAAGCAATTCATAAAAGATCTTTCTGAATTAGGGGAATTATTCAAAGGATTAGATCCAAGAACTATGCATATGAGAGATGAAGAAGACACCTTAGCTAATTTTGATAAAGTAGGGAGTAAGTTGGATGATATGCAAGAACCAAAAGAACTAAATGATATTTTAGATAAAATATCTAAATATGGAATGAGTTCTTTAACAAGTCAAGAAAAAGCAGACTTAGAAAAATTAAGTAAATAATGGAAATACTAAGATATACAGAGTTTATTAATGAAACTCTAAACTCATATGATATGGATATTGTAGTTAAGAAATTAGAGAAATTATTTTCTAAATACAATCTACCTAAAAAGGAATTAGGTACAGGTAATTCAGATAAACCATACTATACAGTTATTAGTGATAGAGATATGGTTAAAAAAATGCAAGATGAATATAAACAAGGAACTAGTGCTTTAGTTAAAGCAATGGCAAAAAAAGGCTACTCTACAGAACACATGATCGATTACTATCAAAAAGCATTAGACGAACATAAAAAAGGTGATATAATGATTTTTATTAATGGTAATAACAAACAACTTGGTAAAGAATTATTAAATACAATTGAGAGCTCTGGATATTTTATCGCAACAGCAGGTTCTTTTGAAGGGAAAATAAAAGACAAAACT
>ERZ795062.2801-NODE-2801-length-11236-cov-5.267150_pt1 | contig 11236 bp, 8 predicted proteins | sample MGYA00375146_ERZ795062 | MGnify/ENA primary metagenome ERZ795062 (study PRJEB30191, sample SAMN05720281) | activated sludge metagenome | isolation source: Anaerobic digester | place: USA | collected 2015-07-16 ...
CCAGGTAGCCGTGCAGGTTCATCTGCCCGAGACCGATGGCGTGGGACTCGTTGTTACCCTTCTCGATCGACGGTACCGAGGTGATCGCGGTCTGATCGCTGACCGCGGTCAGACCCCGGATCGCGGTCTCGATGGTCTGCCCGATGTCGGGTGAATCCATCGTCTTGGCGATGTTGAGCGAACCCAGGTTGCACGAGATGTCCTTGCCGACCTCGGCGTACGAGAGATCGTCGTTGTACGTCGACGGTGTGGACACCTGCAGGATCTCTGAGCACAGGTTGGAGTGGGTGATCTTGCCGTCGATCGGATTGGCCCGGTTCACCGTGTCTTCGAACATGATGTACGGGTAACCCGACTCGAACTGCAACTCGGCGAGTGTTTGGAAGAACTCGCGCGCCTTGATCTTGGTTTTGCGGATCCGCTTGTCGCCCACCATCTCGTGGTACTTGTCGGTGACATTCACATCGGCGAACGGCACCCCGTAGACGCGTTCGACGTCGTACGGGCTGAACAGGTACATGTCGTCGTTGGCCTTGGCCAGCTCGAAGGTGATGTCGGGGATCACCACACCCAGTGACAACGTCTTGATACGGATCTTCTCGTCGGCGTTCTCCCGCTTGGTGTCGAGGAAGCGGTAGATGTCGGGATGGTGGGCGTGCAGATACACCGCACCCGCACCTTGCCGCGCACCGAGCTGGTTGGCGTAGGAGAACGAGTCCTCCAGCAGTTTCATGATCGGGATGACACCCGAGGACTGGTTCTCGATCTTCTTGATCGGCGCGCCGTGCTCGCGCACATTGCTCAGCAGCAAGGCCACACCACCGCCACGCTTGGACAGCTGCAACGCCGAATTGATGGACCGACCAATGGATTCCATATTATCTTCGATGCGAAGCAGAAAACAGCTTACCGGCTCGCCGCGCTGTTTTTTGCCGGAATTCAGGAAAGTGGGAGTGGCCGGCTGGAATCGGCCCTCGATGATCTCGTCGACGAGGTTGCGGGCGAGAGCGGTGTCACCCTCGGCGAGCGTCAGCGCCACCATGCAGACCCGGTCTTCGAACCGCTCCAGATAGCGCTTGCCATCGAACGTCTTGAGGGTATAGCTGGTGTAGTACTTGAATGCGCCGAGGAACGTCGGGAAGCGGAACTTCTTCGCGTAGGCCTGCTTGAACAGGCCCTTGACGAACTCCCTGTCGTACTTGTCCAGCACCTCGGGCTCGTAGTAGTTCTCCTCCACCAGGTAGTCGAGCTTCTCGTCCAGGTCGTGGAAGAACACCGTGTTCTGGTTGACGTGCTGCAGGAAGTACTGCCGGGCGGCCTCGCGATCCCGGTCGAACTGGATCCGGCCGTCCCTGTCGTACAGGTTGAGCATCGCGTTGAGCGCGTGATAGTCGAGGTCGCCCGGTTCATGTCCGGACGGACCGGCGTGCACACCGGACTGGCTTGCCGACGCGATGTTGTCGGTGACTGATGCGGTTGGCGACACGGGATGCTCCTGGTGACACGACGGATACGTCTGGGGCGGAATCAGGGTGGATGTGACAGTGACACAAATGAAAGGGGCTGGCGTGCAGGTATATCGGCGGTAGACCTGGATCGGACTGGTCAGGCGGGCGCGTGGTACGCACTCATTCCGGTGGCGAACTCCGCCAGTCCGGAACGCACCCGCTCGATGTCGTCGGTGGTGCCCATCAGTTCGAACCGGTACAGGTACGGTACACCGCACTTACGCGATATCACGTCACCGGCGAGGCAGAATTCCTCGCCGAAGTTGGTGTTTCCCGCAGCGATCACGCCCCTGATCAGAGATCTGTTGTGCGCGTCGTTGAGGAATCTGATGACCTGCTTGGGCACATACCCGCCGCCCGTCGCGGACGAGACCTTGCCACCACCGTAGGTGGGGCTGATCAGGACGTACGGCTCGTCGACGGTCACGGTGCCGTGCCGATCGTTGACCGGGATACGGATCGCACGCGCGCAGAGCCTGGTGACGAAGCGGTGGGTGTTCTCCGACACCGACGAGAAGTACACGATGAGTGGCAGCTCGTGGTGGAGTGGCAGCTCGTGGCTGGGCATCGCCGCACCTTCCATCTGACGGGTGAACTGCCGACCGACAGGGCGAACGTGCCGGACGGCGGACGCGCCGGGTGACCGCACCGGCGAAACGACGGTGCGGTCGGCGAGCGTGGGTCGTCAGATCCGGTGAATCGGATACGAGAGAATTCGACTTCCCCATCGCATTCCCGTCGATCGGTCGTACGACCGCCGATTCACTACATCCTGCCGATCCGTACCCGATGACCCGGCACGTGCGCCGGACCCGGACCGTCCTCTGATATTGCTGTGCCCGACGGCGCGGTCAGGCTGCGTTGGTGGCCAGTGCCTTGATGCGATCGGGACGGAATCCCGACCAGTGCTCGTCACCGGACACGACGACCGGGGCCTGAAGGTAACCGAGCGCCATGACGTAATCGCGGGCGGCGTCGTCCTTGCTGATGTCGACGACCTCGTACGACAGACCCGCCTTGTCGAGGGCCTTGTACGTTGCGTTGCACTGCACGCAGGCCGGCTTGGTGTAGACGGTGATAGCCATCGAATCTCCCTCGTGATCTGACTGCTGCTGCTGTCTCGAACGGTGCTGCGAGGCGCCCCTTCGGGAAGCCTCCCCAGCGCGAAGTTCGTGACCTACGCGACCCAACAGTCTCGTACGCGACTTCAAACCTCGTGCATGTGATCCGCGATTCACCGATCGCTCGTCAGTCCGCCCCGCCGGTTCCACAAACACTACACCTAGTGGGTAGCGTTTGCCCACGCCACTAGACCTTGGGAATTACATACGTGAAAGTCGCAGGTAGAAGCGGTCCGCGATCCTAGACTCCCTGGTCATCGGGAGTGTCGCGCGAACGCCCGGCCAACCCCCTCACACCACCGCCGGCCGCGCCCGGGACGCCCCTGCGGACGACCGGACACGGCCGGTGGTGTGAACCGGGCACTACACGGCAGCGGCGACCTCGCCGGTGAGCCGGGTGACGGCGCCGACGACCTGCTCGACGACCTCGGGAGCGGACACGCCCTGCTCGCCGAGCTTGGACGAGTTGATGCCGACCTCGACCTCTTCCACGACCTGCCCGCCGGCGATGCCGACGGACTTACGGGTCTCGGTGCGCGACCAGGTGCCGGCGTACTGGCCGAGCGCCGCGCCGATCACACCGACCGGCTTGCCCTTGATGGCACCGGTTCCGTACGGCCGCGACAGCCAGTCGATCGCGTTCTTGAGCGCTGCGGGGATGCTGCCGTTGTGCTCGGGGGTGACGATCAGCACCGCGTCGGCGTCGGCGACGACGGTCCGCAACCCCGCGACCTGAGCGTCGACCTCGCCCGCGGCGGGATTCACCGACGGATCGGTGTCCTCGTTGTAGAAGGGCAGTGCGCCGAGCGTGTCGATCACGCTCACCCGAACACCGTCGGGCGCGTTGTCCGCGGCGACCTGCGCGAGCTGCCGGTTGACCGACGCCTGGCGAAGACTGCCGACGAGCGCCACGACCTTGGCCGGCCGTACCTGATCGTTCTCGATCGAATCCTGCGACATGAATATGCCCCTTCCTGAAGCATCGTGATCCACGTGACCATGACTATCTACTGTCCACGACTAACCGGACCGGGGTCCGATATATTCCGGACGGGTGCAAGGGATAGGCTCGGTGGCGTGTCCGACGACGTGGCAGCCGACAGCACGGGACCGGACGGTCCCGTGCCGGACAGTCCCGGGCCGGACGACGCCGACCGCACCACCCGCAGCCGCGTCGTCCCGGTTCACACACACGCACTCCCGCTCTCGCCGCACTCCGCCGGACTGTTCGCCGCTGAACCCGAGCGCGCCGATGCCGCACGCAACCGCAGACTGCTGTTGGCCGCCGCGCACCGATTGATGGCGACACAGCCGGTCTCGTCGCTGACGATGGAGGCCGTCGCCCACGAGGCCGGTGTCGGGAAGGGAACGGTGTTCCGGCGTTTCGGCAGCCGCACCGGCCTGATGATCGCCCTGCTCGACCATTCCGAGGCAGAACTCCAGCAGGGATTCCTGTCCGGCCCGCCGCCACTGGGCCCCGGCGCACCGCCGTTGGAGCGGCTCATCGCCTACGGTCGCGCCCGGCTGGAGATGACGGTCACCCATCTGGACGTGCTCCTGGAGGCCGACAGCGCCGGCGGCTCCTTCCTGAGCCACCCCGTGTGGGCAGCGTCGACCACCCACGTCGGATTCCTGCTCGGGCTACTCGGCCTCGGACCGAGGGTCGAGGTGCTCACCGTCGCCATCCAGACGCCGCTCAACGCCTCCGCGGTCGCCCATATGCGCAACGTTGTCGGCCTGGATACCGAGACGATCTTCGATCAATGGGAGGCGATGGTCCGGCTCCTGGTCTCGGGTGCGCGGGCCGCGCTCTGAACCCGCCCCCGGTCCCGCCGGGCGCCTTCGGCAGCCGCTCGCGATGCGCGGCCGGTGCTGCGGACTTACCCTGAACCGCGACATGCCCGGACATCAACAGGGAGACGAGGACACGATGAAAGCAATCGTTGTCGGCGCAGGAATGGGCGGACTCAGCGCGGCGATCGCCTTGAAGCAGATCGGGATCGAGGTCGAGGTCTACGAACGGGTCACCGAGAACAAGCCAGTCGGAGCGGCCATCTCGGTATGGTCCAACGGCGTCAAATGCCTCAATCACCTTGGCCTGGAATCCGAGGCGGCAGCGCTCGGCGGCATCGTCGACACGATGAGCTACCTCGAGGCACGCACCGGCGAGACGATGTGCCGGTTCAGTATGCAACCACTGATCGACGAGGTCGGCCAGCGGCCGTACCCCATGGCGCGCGCCGAACTGCAGTTGATGCTGATGAACGCCTACGGATTCGACGACATCGCCTTCGGCCGGAAGATGGTGTCACTGACTGAGACCGAGGCGGGAGTCACGGTCACTTTCAGCGACGGCTCTACCGCCACAGGAGATTTCATGATCGGGGCGGACGGTGCCAGCTCCCTCACCCGCGAATATGTACTGGGCGGACCGGTGGATCGACGCTATGCCGGCTACGTGAACTTCAACGGACTGGTCGAGGTCGACGAGGAGATCGGCGCCGCCACCGAATGGACGACCTATGTGGGCGAGAACCGGCGGGTGTCGGTGATGCCGGTATCGGAGAACCGCTTCTACTTCTTCTTCGATGTGCCTATGCCGCAGGGTGTTCCCTACGAGCGGGGAACTGCCCGGGAGGTCCTGGCCGACGAGTTCGGTGACTGGGCTCCGGGTGTGCGCAAGCTCATCGACAAGCTCGACCCGGCAACCACCAACCGCGTGGAGATACTCGACCTCGACCCGTTCCACACGTGGGTCAAGCGACGTGTCGCGCTCCTCGGCGATGCCGCCCACAACACCACACCCGATATCGGCCAAGGCGGTTGCTCGGCGATGGAGGACGCCGTCAGCCTGCAGTCCGCCTTCTCCGACCATCCCGGCGACATCGACGCGGCACTGGCCGCGTACGAGTCGGCGCGCACCGCCCGCGCCGGCGACCTGGTGCTGCGTGCCCGCAAACGCTGCGACGTGACACACGGCAAGGATCCGGAGAAGACCGCGGCCTGGTACGCCGAACTCCGCGAGGAGGACGGCAGCAACATCCTGCGCGGCATCGTCGGCAACATCATCGGCGGTCCGCTGACCTGAGACACGTGTGCGGGCAGGCCACACGGTCGGCCCCGCCTGCCGTCTCCGGCCGGGCGTGCCTCAGCCCTGGCCGAGACCGTCGTGCGCCACGAGCGCGGCGGACCTGCTCAGGGTGGGGCCGACCGGCAGCAGAGAGATGATGGGCCAGGGCACCGGCACAGGCTCCGCCGACAGCCCGAGCACCGACGCCACCTGCTGATCGGGTAGCCCGAATCGCACTCCCGAGTCACCGATGTAGTAGCGGGATTGTGCTCGCGCACTGCGGGGTTCGATACCGGTGACGATCACCGACTCACCACTGCCCGGCCGCAGGTACACGCTGTCGACGGCCGGGCCGCCGCCGTCCGCGCCCGCCACCGGCACCGGCACACCGCCGGCGGGAACCGGTGGCGCCGAACCCAGGAGCAGAGTCATGCGCGCCGCCCCACCGTCGACGGCCGGCAACCACGACTGGCATACGACCGGCCGGGATTCGGCCGATGCGATGATCGGGACCGCCGCCGGGAAGTCGTTGACGGCCACCGCTGTGGTGGTGGGCAGCGCGGCGATCCGGGCGGGAGCCACCGTGGTCACCGCGCCCGATCCACGCAGATCCACGGTCCGCAGGATCTCGGCGGCCACCGGGCCCACCTTCTGTATCGCATCGGCGAGCACGAGGTAGTACGAGACCACGTCGTTGACGGCGACCGACCGCACCACCGACCCCACCCCGACCCCCGGGTCGGTGATGACACCCTTGCGGCCCTTCCCCGGAATCGGGGGAACCTCGATCGGCGGTACCTCCGGGAACAGCGCGAGCAAACCTGCGCTGACCGGCCGTGGCTCGATCCCGTCCAGGTGCAAGACCGACCGTACCTCGGCCGAGTTCATATCGACCCGGGCCCGCACCGCGGACCCCTCGCCCTCGGATCGGTAGACGAGATACGTGGTGTCCGCGTACGAGATCAGCAGTGCCGAACGCCGTCCCGCCGGAGCCGCACCTCCGGCCGCCTCCGGCGGCGCCGCGATCACGCTGAGCCGTACGGACCCGGCCGCTCCCGACGAGCCGTCCGCCTCATCGCACACCGTCCATGCCCGCGCGGCCTCGCCGGCCCCGGGCAGGGCCGAGGGGGCGCCTGGAATCCCCAGCAGCGGTCCGCGAGGATAGCTGCCCAGCTTATTGTCGGCGACCGATCGCGGCGAATCGGATCTGCCGGTGATCAGCCTGGCCGATGCCAGGTTCAGCACCGGATGCAGGCGCCCCGACACCACAACATACGTTGCCCCGCTGCTCTTTCCGACGACGATCACCGAATCACCGATCGCCCCCTGCGGCCGGATCATGCCCCAGATGGCACAGCCCGCCAGGATCACCACGGCCAGTACCGCACCGACCGCGAGCGCATTGGTCTGCGATCGCATCGGGTCGTCGATCATCCGCACGTCCCGGCGGACCAGGGCGTGCTCGAGCCTGCGGATCATGAATCTGTATCCGTTGACCTGCGCACGCGTAGTCAGTTGCCTTGCCAATGTGTCCTCCCCACACAGTCAGCCATGCGATCTCCCCCATGCCACGCATCGGCGGATCGGCAATCCACAGGGCCGGCGTACGGCCCTTTCGCGGCGGGTTGATGCCGTAGTAGCGTATCGAAACGACGGCGGCCGGGCGAGAGCCTCATGCACAGCAGAGTCTGCGCGCATCGGCCGCTTCCGCGCCAAGGGGGGTAGCGTGACATCGAACCGGACACTGCCGCAATCCGATTCCCAGAGCGGGATCGGCTATCTGCTCACGGTCCAGATCGCCGCGGCGGCAGTACTCGGGGTATGGAACCGCTATTCCGGAACGTCGGCCGCCGTGGTGGGCACCGTCGCGACGGCACTGATCGGGAGTTGGTGGTGTTGCACCCGAATCCGGGCGGTCCGCTCATTCTGGACACGAATCATGTTTCGTATCAATATGTCACGATCCAGAAGTACACAGACCGGCACGGCACCGGCCGGCCGGCCATCCGGTGACCCGGCACCGTTCGGGGTGGACGTGCTCGACGTCCCCGCGGCCGGTGGCCCACTGACGGACGCATTGGTCCCCGCACCGATCCGGGCCGCACGGTCCCGGCAGGACATCGGTGTGTCGGTGTCGGCGGGCATGCTGGTCACCGTGATCCGGGTCCGGCCCACCTCACCGGCGATCCGTCACCTCACCCGCACCGGACGTGACAGCGGCCCGGGCACCGAGCCACAGCTCGCGCTTGCTCCGCTGGCCGAGTGCCTGGCCCAGTTCGACATCGTCCTGCATTCGATCGATGTGCTCGTCCATACCCCGCACGAGAATGCTCCGGACCCGGTATCACGCTCATACGCAGAAACTTTGGGACCCATGAGGTCCATCCCGCGCACCAGCACGTACGTGGTCGTGCGCCTCGATCCGAGAAGCTGCACCGAGGCGATCGCGCGGCGTGGAGGCGGGGCCGACGGCACGCTGCGTACCGTCGCGGTGGCCACCAGGCGGGTGGCCGCGCGCATCAACGAACAGGGCCTGACGGCCGATGTGCTTGCCGCCGCGGACATTCCCGGCGTGCTACACGAACTGACCTGCGGCCGGGACCAGTCCTGTGGCCGCGAACACTGGGACCATCTCAACTCCGACGGCCTGCGGTGCCGGACGATCCCGGTCGACCGGGGCGGCGCCGCCGAACGCTATGCCGCCATCGATTCGGCGACCCACCCCGCGGTCGGCGGCGAACTCCCCTCCGACGTTGTCGCCACGACCACCGTCATCAACCTCACCGGTACGGCCGAGGCACCCTACGTGCGCGCGCTGACCCGTATGGTCACCACCGCGGGTGAGGGGCTCCCGCCCACCGAACCGGACCCGGCGCCCGAGACCCACGCATTGTGCGGCCACCAGGCCGTGGCCTCGTTCGCCGGTCTCCTCCACCCGGACTCGCACACCGTGTGGCACCACGTGGCGCCGGTGCGGGGTTCGGCGGCCACCCAGCTGGTGCGGCGAACAGCCCTGCCGTGCAGCGGTTCAGGACAGCTCCTGGGTGCGGACCGCGAGGGCAGACCGGTGGCCCTGCCGCTCGCCGGACCCGGAGTGTCGCGGGTGATCATCGACGCGCAGTGGCCGTTGGCCGCGCAGATCGTACTGCGGGCCATCGCCACCGGTGCGCGGATCGTTCTGCATACCGACGATCAGACCCGGTGGCAACCGATGATCGCCACTGTGGATTCGCCGGACCGGCTCAGCGCCGTCCCGACCGAGCCCACCGGGTTGTGGTCACCGGTACACGTCTACGACGGGCGCACACCGCCCGAGGACTCGCCGGGCGTCACGATCTTTCACATACGGGGACAGGACGACGATTCGGCCAGGCCCGGCGATACACCCTCCTCGACCGTGTTCATCAGGCAGGACCGCCACGATCAACGTTCCTTCAGCGTCGACACACACACCGGCACCACAACACTATCGGTTGTGGCAGTGGACTATGAATGGACGATCATCGCCGGCCGCCCGGCGATATCCCGCCCTACTCCGGCGCGTCCGGTCCCGCGCCGGCCGATCCCGGTACCGCCGGCACCTGTCCCGGTGCCGCAACCTGACTGACCGGAACGAGTACCCGCACGAATGTGGCCCGCGACGACGACGCGCGCACGACGACATCCGGATCTCCGTCGGCAAGCCACAGCGCCGATCCGGCGGCAACGGACACCGTATCGCCGGTGGCCGCACGGACCTCGATCGTTCCACCCAGCACGGCGAGCATCTGCGGACCCGGCATGTCGAACGAGATCGATTGCGACAAAAGCAATCCGGTCCCGTCCAATTCGATCCGGGACAGGCGGAATTCGGCGGCCGGGGTCAGGTAGATGCGTTCGGCGCCCAGCGTCCGGACCGTGGGCAACAACTCGTCGTCCGACGTCGGGGTGAAGTCGAGCACGCGGAGCAGTTCGGGTACGTCGATATGCTTGGGCGTCAGGCCTCCCCGCAGCACGTTGTCGGAGTTCGCCATGATCTCGACCGCGGTTCCGTGCAGGTAGGCGTGCAGGCTCCCCGCCGGCAGATAGAGACTCTCACCAGGATTCAGGCGCACCCGGTTGAGCAGCAGCGAGGCGAGCACGCCCGGATCACCGGGATACATCTCACCCAGTTCGAGAAGCGTCCGCAGTTCGTCGGTGAATGTGTCAGCACCCGACTCGAGCACGGCGACAGCGCCTTCGAGAACCGCCGTCACCAATGTGGTGATCGCCTTGTCCGGCAAGGTCAACCAGGTGGTGAACAACGCGCGCAGGCCGTCTCGATCTGCTTGTCCGGCCAGCAACCCCAGGTACGGGTCGAGTGCGGGCACCTGCAACTCGCGGAACAGCTCGACGGTCCGGGTGGGCGGACGGAAACCCGCCAGTGCGTCGAACTGCGTCACCGCGACGACGAGTTCGGGTTTGTGCCATGGATCGCGGTAGTTGCGCTCGGGCGCGTCCAGCGCGAGCCCCAGTGCGTTCTCCCGGGCAAAACCCTCGTCGGCCTGCGCCAGGGTCGGGTGTGCCTGCAGCGACAGCGGCTCCTCGGCGGCGAGGATCTTGAGCAGGAACGGCAGCCGCTCACCGAATCTGCCGAGCACGGCCGCACCCAGCTCATGCGCCGGATCCTCCCGGATCACCGACAGCAGGTTACTGTCGGACGAATTCTGTTCGACGGCGGTATCTCTCACACACTGCGCGGGTGCGGCCGGGTGCGCTCCAAACCACAGTTCGGCCTCCGGATGTGCCGAGGGGGTTGGCCGGCCCTGCAACGATGCGATGGCTGTCCGCGACCCCCACGCATACGGGCGGACCACCCCTTCCAGTAGTTCCATTCAGCTTCCCCTGATCAGCCGCAGATACACCGCGGCCATGTCCACACGCAGCAACGCCAACAACAACGCCTCCAGATCGGCGGGAAGATCGCCGCCCGCATCACTCGGTGAATCGGGATAGATCGGCCGATCTTCCTGCCCGACCAGAGACCCGGCGACCGGAAAAGCAGCGGGGGCGGCGTCGGCGGGCGTGGATCCGACGACCAACACCGCGTCTCCGAGTGCGCCCAGCAGGCGGCGCAGACGCCATTCGTGGCGCGGCACGCCCAGTACCAGAATGGTGGTGGCCCGCGGTGCCGGACCGTCGATGAACGGATCGTGGAACAGTGAGTCCACGGGCGCGTCGCCCGAACCGTGATCGCGGACCAGCGCCACCGCGTCGGCGACGTCGGCCGCTCCGCACGCATCGCCGGCGACGGCCAGCACCGTCCGGGCCGCGTGTGCGGCGACGGTGACCGAGGCGGGTGTGTCGCCGCAGAGCACCATGGTGGTGCCCGACATTCGTGACGCAAGCAGTTTGGCCTGGTTGCGGAACAACTCACGGGCAACATGGTTGGTGGCCGCCTCCGCGTCGAGCGCATCGGCGAGAGCGTCGAGGTCGGGACCCGCACCGGAGAACCGGACCGACGACAGACCCATCACCACCGACACGATGACCGCCACGAAGCCGGCGAAACCGAATCG
>ERZ795062.2802-NODE-2802-length-11233-cov-5.890410_pt1 | contig 11233 bp, 10 predicted proteins | sample MGYA00375146_ERZ795062 | MGnify/ENA primary metagenome ERZ795062 (study PRJEB30191, sample SAMN05720281) | activated sludge metagenome | isolation source: Anaerobic digester | place: USA | collected 2015-07-16 ...
CGGCGGTCATGCACATGTGCGTCGGGCTGGCCGGGTTCGGGGTGCTGCCCCTGGTGCTGGGGGACACCCGCCCGGACTACCTGGCCATGATCCAGGCCCTGGACGGCCAAGTCATCCCCCTCGGACGAGGCCGGGGGTCGATCAACGTCCTGGACCCCGGCGAAGCACCCGCCGCCGCGGCGAGGCTGCGCGCGGCCGGGCACGACAAGCAGGCCGCCGAGCTGCTGGCCGACACCCACGGCCTGCGCCTGAACATGCTGTCCTCGCTGATCACGATCCTGCGCAAAACCCCACCGGATGTGCGCGAGGAAACGATCCTGGCCCGGGCGCTGACCTGGCTCGACGAGCACCACCAGGACTCCCCGGCGACGTTGCCGGATCTGCTGGACGTGGTCCGCCACGCCCCCGGCCCGCTGCGCGAGGTCGCCCTGGACCGGGGCAGCACCAGCCGCTACCAGCAGGTCACCGAGAACCTTGAAACCTCCCTGGTCGCGCTGTGCCCCGGCGGACGGTTCGGGGACATCTTCGCCGGACCCACCACCTCCCCGATGCGCCGCGACGCCGCCGTCGTCTACGACGTCTCCGCCATCCCGCACAGCGAAACCGACCTGCGCGCCGCCGCCCTGCTGGCCAGTTGGACCGCCGGATTCGCCACCGTCGGCATCGCCCAAACCCTCGCCGATGCTGGCCTCGAACCGCGCCGGCACTACCTGGTCGTCCTCGACGAACTCCACCAAGCCCTACGCGCAGGCCCCGGCCTGGTCGACCGGGTCGACTACCTGACCCGGCTGAACCGGACCGTCGGGGTGGGGCTGGCGATGATCACCCACACCATGAAGGACCTCGCCGCGCTGCCACTGCCGGAGGACCGCAGCAAAGCCCTCGGCTTCGTGGAGCGCTCCGGGATCGTGATCTGCGGCGGGCTGCCGCTGGCCGAACTCGGTAACGACCCCGGCCAACTCGGCTCCGTGGTCCCGATGAGCCAGGCCGAACGGGCCATGCTGGCCGGCTGGCAGTCACCACCGTCCTGGGATGCCCACCCCGGCGACCAACCACCCCCCGGCCGGGGGAAGTTCCTGGTCAAAGTCGGCGGACGCCCCGGAATCCCCGTCGAAGTCGTGCTCACCGACGCCGAACGTTCCCTGTCCATGTCCAGCACCCGCTGGACCGACCCCTCCCGCATCGGGGCCATCACATGAGCCGCGGCAGCCACCGCAAACCCCAACCCACCCGGCTCAGCCCCGACGCCCTGCTGCTCTACGTCGCACTCGGCCTGCTCGCCGGCGCCTGCGCCGCCGTCTACGGCGCCACCCACCTCGCCGCGTGGATGACCGGCAGCCCCGCCCCTCCGGCCGACCCGTGGGCCACCCTGCTCGGCGTCATCGACGGATCGGTCCCCTGGACACCGCAGGCCAGCGCCGTCCTCGCCGCACTGGCCGCCGTGTTGGCGGCGGCCGCTGTCGCCGTGCTGGCCGTGCGGCGCCGGGGCCGCCGTGCCCGCTCCCGGGTCGATGACACCGCCCGCTGGCTCGGCACCCGGGCCGACATCGCCCCGATCAGCCACGCCACCGCCACCGCCAAGGCCGCCCGGCTGGCCCCCGGTGCCAGCCCTGGCATCCCGATCGGGACCACCGTGGCGGGCGGGCAGCCGCTGTACGCGTCGTGGGAGGACGTCCAGCTCGACATCTGGGGACCCCGCACCGGCAAAACCACATCCCGCGCGATCCCCGCCATCCTCGCGGCCCCTGGCGCGGTCATCGTCACCTCCAACAAGCGCGACGTGACCGACGCCACCCGCGGCCCGAGGGACACTGTCGGGGGTGTGTGGGTGTTCGACCCCCAACAACTCGCCAGCGAACCGGCCGACTGGTGGTGGAACCCGCTGACCTACGTCACCGACGAGGTCAAAGCCGCGAAACTGGCCGGGATCTTCGCCGCCGCCAGCCGGCCGGCCGGAGCCCGGGTCGACGCGTTCTTCGACAACGCCGCCCAGGACCTGCTCGCGGCCCTGCTCCTCGCGGCCGCATGCGACAACCGGCCGGTCACTGGCGTGTACCGGTGGCTGACCCGCCCCGACGACGACACCGGCGTCGACATCCTGCGTACCGCCGGGTATCCGCTGACCGCAGACCAGCTGTCCGGGGTGATCAACGCCCCCGACCGGCAACGCGCCGGGGTCTACGGCACCGCCACCCAACTCGCGTCCTGCCTGACCAACCGGGCCGCCGCCGGATGGGTCACCCCCGACCCCGCCAACCCCCGGCCGCAGTTCGACCCCGACCAGTTCGTGACCGGCACCGACACCCTGTACCTGCTCAGCAAAGAAGGCAAAGGCAGCGCCGGGCCGCTGACCACCGCGCTGACCGTGGCGGTGATCGAAGCCGCCGAACACCACGCCAGCCAATCTGCCGGCGGCAGGCTGGCCGTGCCGCTGCTCGCGGTCCTGGACGAGGCGGCGAACGTGTGCCGCTGGCCGGACCTGCCCGACCTGTACTCCCATTTCGGGTCCCGCGGGATCTGCCTGATGACGATCCTGCAGTCCTGGTCCCAAGGCACCGACGTGTGGGGAGATGCCGGCATGCGCAAACTCTGGTCCGCCGCGAACGTGGTCGTGTTCGGCGGTGGCGTCAAAGAACGCGACTTCCTCGACAACGTCTCCGCGCTGATCGGCGACTACGACAAAACCACCCGCTCCGTGTCCTCCGGGCGCGGGCACCGGCAAACCTCCGAACATCTGTCCCGCGAACGCATCCTCGATGCCGCCGACCTCGCCGCCCTCCCGCCAGGACGGGCCGTCGTCCTGGCGTCCGGAGCCCGACCCACCCTCATCCGCACCCAACCCTGGTGGACCGGCCCCCACGCAGGCGCCGTACAAGCCTCCCTGCACCAGCACCAACCCACAACCACGACCTCAGCGGCGGGGCGGCCGTGACCGGGCTCGGCGAATGGGACACCCCCACACCACCGCCTCCACCGTCGACAGCGGTGTCGGTGCCTGCGGCGGTGGCCGAGCTGGCCCGCCAGATCGTGCACACCCGGCTGTCAGACCTCGCCGCCGAACCGATCGACGACGCCATCACCGACCAGCTCACCGAACAGCAGTGGCAGCAGCTCGACCAGGCCGCCCGCCAGGCCGTCGCCGAGCTGTTCACCCCGCTGGCACCCGAGCCGCCACCCCGGCTGTACTACGCCACCGTCGACGATTTCGTCCGTGAATTCCTCTGCCCCACCTTCCGCAGACCCGTCGGCCCCGGCACCCCCCTACGGTGGTCGGCCCGCTGGTGGGAATCCGCCGAAGCCATCATCCGCCTCGACGCCATCTGGCGGGCCTGGGAAACCCTCCGACTCGATGCGGGCACCGGACTGTCCGTGTGGCTCAAAGACCACGCCGACTACCACCTCGCCATCCTCATGAGCCCCACCGGACCCTTCCGGAACTCCGAAGATTCGGCCAGAATCACCGAGCCCCTACCGTACGAACCACCACCGCCCGGGCTGTTCTCCACCGGCAACTGAACCAGCATGCGGAGACGTCCTGAATCAGGCGACTCATACTCCAGGCGTACACGGGCAACGGAGCGACCGGCGCTCGTTGAGGCGGTCAGGGGACGTTGGGTTCGATCAGTAGCGTCCAGTCGCAGTCGGCGCACGCCTTGACCGCGAATGGCGGTGTGACCTCGATCAGACACCCACCCAATGCCACTTCACCGCGTTCGTAGGCTGCGATCGCGTCGGGGCCGGGCATGCCCCACGCGATGGGCAGCAGCTTGCCCCTGCACACGGGGCACCGCCGGATGCGGGTGCTGGTCACCGCGCTGTCGCAGGGCCGGTACGGGTTCCACGCGATCCGAGTCAGGCCGGCCGTGAGGTCCCCGGCGTCGATGTCGCTGTCGTGCTGGGTCACCTCACCGGAATGCGCGTCGACGGTGAATGCCCAGCGGCGCTCCGGCCGGCCGCCAAAGCCGCTCGACAGATCGGCGAACACCGCGTAAGACTGCCCGTCACCCCAGATCTCGCAGACAACGACGCCACCCGGGAACGGAGGGAACTGCGCACAGACCAGCCGTACTACCTCCTGCTGCGTCAGCATGATGCCCCCTGGCTCGCTCGCCTACAGCGTCAGCGTACGTCGGACCTACGACATTCCCCATTGCCCTTGCAGGGCCAGCGGACACCGGTCGTGACTGCCTCGTTCTTACGGCTCGTCGTCATCCTCGGGCTCGAGCTCCGGCAGATCCTCCTGCGGGCCGTCCACGAAGATCACGGAGTCGAACCACTCCCGCATGATCGCGTCGGACTCCTCGTACGACAGCACCTCGACCAGCAGCGGCTCACCGCGGCGGCGTCGCGACATCACAACCCCTCCTTCCCCTCACCCGGGCAGTTCCATGGCCTGCACTGCCAAGCCCTGGTCTGTCGCCCAGGCAGCGGTCGCCACCCGCAGCCCCAGCATCGAAACGAGATCCGGGTGGACCCTCTCCAGGGCGTTGAACACCGACTTCATGTTGGTCATCTCCAGCAGCCGAGGGATCAGAAGCACGTCGAACGCCGCGGACTCCCGCCACTGGACCCTCTTTGCGTAGCCGACGATCGCCTTGGCACCGGTCGCTGCACAGAAGCCACGCAATTGCGCCTCCGGGGCGGCCATCGTCGAGCATGACCCGAAGTAGATGATTCGCTGCGCGGCCTTCCCGCCCATCAGCCCGGCGAGGTCGTCCAACCGCATCCCGTCGGCTCCGACGTAGATCTCGCCCTTGGAGCCGTGGAAGGCCAGGTAGGCCAGCGGGTATCTGGCCCGGTACTTCGCCTTCAGCCACTCCCGCAGGTAGTACTCGAATTCCCCACGCGTGGCGACGTCGCGGTGAATCACCGGCCCGCACTCCCCCGCACCTTCCAACATGCGCAACGGCTGCTCGACGCTCGTCCTGTCAGTGAGGTCCCCGTCCTCAGCCCACGATCCCTCCAGACAGAAAACGCCACCCCGCATGCTCATGAACCCTTTCTACCGCAGGGGTACGACACAGCGACCTGACGAGCGACACCCTTGCCGTGCCGCCCAACCGGCGCAGGAAACGCACAACCCAGATACCAGGACACTCCCCAGCCAGCCGGCGCGGCCGCTCGGTCGGTTCGCCCGCCTTCGGCATGAAGGTCCCGGAATAGCCCCAGTCACGTGCGATGTTGACAAGGACGTCTAACGGAGCGGAGAACGGGGAGGAACTGATGGTCTGGGTCATCGGGATTCTGATGGGGCTCGCGGTGTTCCTTGCGGGTCGGTGGCTGTGGTTGACGTACAACGATCTGGTCCGCCAGCGCAACGAGATGCAGACCGCATGGCATCACATCGAGACCGAAACTCAGCGTCGGCTGGACCTGATCCCGAACCTGGTGAACACCGTACGCGGGTACGCCTCCCACGAGCACGCGACTCTCGAGGCAGTCACGCGCGCTCGGGCTGCCGCGGTGGGCGCGACGACCCCCCAGCAACTGTTCGCCACCCAAGATGCCCTGACTGAAGAACTGGGGCGCCTCATGTTTCTCACCGAGGCGTACCCGGTTCTGAGAGCTGACAGCGGTTTCCTCGACCTTCAGGCACAGTTGGCCCAGACCGAGGACCGGATCGCATTCGCGCGGCGCTACTTCAATGAGACTGCGCGGTCGTACAACACCGCCCAGCAGCAGTTCCCGGCAACCCTTGTCGCGAGCGCTTTCGGGCATACCCCGACCCGGCAGTTCACCGCCAAAGTCGAGGCCGATGAGCCGCCGATGGTGTCGTTCCAATGAGTGGAGGCCGGCGGTGAGCGCAGTGGACCCGTCACAGATCGCTGCGATCGAGCCCTTCCTCGAACCCGGCGACACGATCATCAACGTCAGCCTGTGGTGGCAGCGCATCCGTGAAAGGAAGGTGTTCAGTGGCGAGTCGGTCACGAAGACCCGCCAGATGGTGCTGGTCCTCACCGAGCACCGGATGTACGCCTTCGACCTGCGGATAGGCGGGGTGTTCCCTCTGCGGTTTCGTGTTCATTCGTTCTGGTGGAGAAACTATGAGCGCTTCACGAACTGGAACTTCATCACGGGCAAGGACCGTCAGGGCCGTGTCCGCGACTACACGTTCTGGTTCCAGGCGAACGACGGTCTGCCCTCCGACCGGCGACTGTGGGCGAGTTCAGAGCAAGCGGAGCCGTTCATCGAGGTGTTCAACGCGGCCATGGCACGTGTGGCGGCGGTGACGTCGAGCGCCGACGTCGCCGGCCAGATCAGCGCTCTGCACACATTGTGGGCTGAGGGTGTGCTCACCGACGATGAATACGAGCGCTCCAAGCAACTGTTCCTGGGCAGGCCGGTCGATGCTCAGGAGCACGCGGTCCGGACGCTGCGAAGCCTGAAGCAGCTGAACCGGGAGGGTGTGCTCACGGATGCGGAGTTCTCGACCAAGAAGTGGCAGGTTCTGACCGACAACCCACCGGCACCGAAGGACCAGAGTCGCCGACTGACCATCCACACCCACCTGAATTCCGGCGTACGCACAGTAGGGATGAACTATGACGAATGACCGCCCGGACATCCTGGGAATGCGGTTCCTGAACACGTCCCAAGACGCTTTCTTCACGTCGCTGCCGCTGGCACCCGGCCTGACAGTCCTGCAGGGACAGAACGGGTCGGGAAAGTCAACGGTTCTGCACCACCTGCGCGGGGCGCTTACCGGGCAGGCGACACGATTCCCGACCGAACTGTATGTGCGCGGACTGCCCACCGTCAGCACCTCGTCCTGGGAGCCCGGACTCCCAGAGGGGACGCTGCTCACCCCGCAGGTCCCCGGAGTCCGGGATGCGGCATACGAGATTCTGCGCAGCGCCGAGCAGTTCCTCGATGGGCGCTGGTGGAGCTACAGCCGGGCTGACCTGGAGGACCTGCTGTCCCGGAGCCTGTTCTGCGTGAAACCGGTCGGCGGCCCCGGCCAGCCCACATGGGAGGTCTGGCTCGCAGCGCCGACCGATCACCCCATCCTGGCCGACCAGGCCGCGCAGTTGGATGTGCTCGCCGCGCAGGTGCGAGCACTTCGGGCCGAAGTCATGCTGCAAGGTACCGAGTCCGTGCCCGAGGGCTGGACTGTGGCAGACGTCGTTTTTGAACACCTCGGCGGCGCCGACCTCGCTCTGGCCATCGAGAGATCGCCGTTGTTCGCCCTCTGGCTCGACTTCCTGGGGGGTGTCAGCGGGCTAGCATGGCCTTCCCGGCTGGTGCTGGCCACCGGGGACTGGTACCCCCACGACGGGATGCCGATCCCGTTCGCCCGACTCGGGGTGACGCACGCGCTCGACTTTCCGCAACCCGACATCGAATTCAGCACCGAACGCGCGAACCGCCTGCTGGGCAAGGCCCTTGGGCCACCGACCCCGGACACGTCAACGGATCGGATCGCCGCCGACCTGGTGACGCACGCACAACAGCTCAGCACCCACGCAAACACCGTGCTGGACAGCCTGCTGCTCGACCCACCAACGCTGCAAGCAACTGTCTCGCCGTTCTCCCGATGGCTCACGGACAAGCCCGTGGCATGGAAGGCGCAGGACGGCGCCGACAACCGGCCCAGAGATCCGCACGAGATGAGCACGGCCCAGTCGCGGTGGTCGCTGTTCAGCGCCTGCCAGGCAAGCATCGTCCGGTCACCGCGAGGCACCTCGGGCCTGCCCCGCGTCACCGTCATCGACGAGCCTGAGGCAGCTCTGCACCGCACGGCAGAGTCCCACAACGCCGACGGCCTTGCACAGTTCATCACCGAAGGCGCACAACGTTTCGGCGACCGACTCGTCGTGGCCACTCACTCCCCCCACCTGATCGACCTGCCCGGCGCCCACGTCTTCGTCGTGAACAGGGGGACAGTCGCGCCCTACACCGGCCTCGAGGAGCTGGGACACCGCCCCAGCGCGATGCTCGACATCACGCGCACCATCCTGCTCGTGGAAGGAGTCCACGACGACGCCGTGCTTCATCACCTCATCGGCGATGACCTGCGCGCCGGACATGTACTCGTGCTCCCACTGCACGGTGGGAAGAGGCTTGCCGGCACAGTCGACAGTCAGATCCTGTTCCGATCAGGGAGCTACAACGTCGTCGCGTTACTGGACAATCTCGACCCGGAGCACCTCGAGCACTCCTGGCTGACCGCGCTGGCCCTCGCCGCCCTCGGGGATGACTACGTCACGAGCCTCAGGACGGCCTTCCCACGCAACAGTGAGGACGCCTTCATGCGCCAGTGGCTCATCGAGTCACTGAAGGCGAACCGAGAGCACCTCATCACACCCCGCAGCCTGCGTAAGGGCGACATCATCGAGTACCTCCCCATCACCGCGTTAGTGGCACCTGCCGCCGGTCAGGGCAAGTCCTGGGATGACCTACGAGCAGAACATGCCGAGGCCCTCATGAGAAGAGACGGCGCGGCGAAAGACTTCAAGCAGTGGATTCGGATGACGTACAAGGTGGGCATCACTGACGAGGAGGTCGATGCGGGCGCAGCGTCCATGGATGAGGTGCCCGATGAGTTCGTCGAACTGGGAAAACTGCTGCGGGCGATGCCGAGACTGTGAGTCACAAACCCTAGGGCAGCTAGCGCTCCACACCGACCCCACGGACCCGTTCGGGTGCCGGTGTTCTGCTCGGTGAGGCCGCGTGGCCCGCGCCAGGGCGTACCGCGTCCTGGGGTGGGTGGGCGTTGGCGGTGTCGGCGGTGAGGCGGGCTTGTACGGCGGCGGGGTTGTCGACGGTGGCGTGCAGGGTGTCGGCTAATTCTTGACGGCGTTCCCGGCTGTCCCACTCCGGGACCGCAGGACTCTGCACTTCGGCGACGGCCGGGTGCGCTGCACGGTCGGCTGCCTCAGCCTGGGCGACCAGTGCCACCGTCGTCGCCCGCTCATTGCTCGACTGAGATGTGGGGTGGGTGCCGAAGCGTTGCCGGTGGTGCTCGGCCAGGAGCTGTTCGGCGTGCGCGGCTTGCGGGTCGATCTCCCGCCACACCACGGCCTGCCGGTGCGCGCCGGCGAGGTCGGCGGCGCTGGCGTGCTCCAGGTATTCGGGGCGGCTGACCGTCGCGAAGTACGCGGCCGCGGCCTGCCGTTCGGCGGCCAGGCGGGCTGCGAGCTGCTGGCCGGACTGCTGCGACTGGGCCTGTGCTGCGCGCTGTGATTGTTCGCGGATTCGGGCCAGGTGTTCCCCGGCCCGGGCGGCGGCGGTCAGGGCCACCGTCGCGGTGGTGGTGAGGCTTTGTTCGATGCCGTCGCCGGTGTCGGGTGTGGTGGTCATGGGGGTCACCTTTCGATCTCCGGTCCCCGGCTGGGGGTGGGTGTGCTGGACGCGGCGGGGCGGGGTTGCAGCGGGTTCGGGATGGGCGGCGCGGCGCGCAGTGGTTCCTGTTGGGCCTGCCGGGCGATGCGTACGGCTTCCTCGGCCTTCGTGCCCGCCTCTGTCTCGGATGCCGGGCCGCCGGCCGGAACGGCAACCGCGACCTGGTCGGGGTTGGGTAGGGCGCGGGCGACCTGCACGAGCTGCTCGCGCACGGCGCGTTCGATGCCCTGATAGCGCCTGGCGTCGCCGGTGGCCTGGTGGGCGTCGGCGATCGCTTTCATGAGGTTGAGCATCTGGCGCAGGATCAGTGCCTGCGCCATCCCCGGGTCCTTGGTTGTCGCGGCGGCGGCGAGTAGCATCGCGGTCCCGGCCAGCGACACCCCACCACCGGCCGGGGCGGGTTTGGTGGTGCGGGTTTGGGCGGACTGGGCCAGCTGCGCGGCGGCCGCCGCGAGGGGTCCGGGGGTGGGTTCGGCGCGCACACTCCACGCCGCCAGCGCGCCGCTGGTTTCCCGGGCGACGCGGGCCCAGGTGTCGAGGTCGTCGACCGGCACCGACCGCAGTTGTTCGCGTAAGTGGGCGAGGTCTTTGGCGGCCGCATCCCACAGTTGCGGGTCGGGCTCTAGGGTCTCGCGGCCGGGTGCGACCGGGCGGGTGTTGCGCCGTCCGGCGTTCCATTCGGCGACGGCGGCGTGGGCGTGCGCCGGGGTGTCGGGCCAGTCCTGCCGCAGCCGGGGCAGGGTGAGGTCTTTGCCGAGCAGCCAGCCGCCGACGAACACCGGCTTGTCGCCGGCCGGTGCCCGGTCGGCGACGGAGTAGCCGGCCACCACGTCCTGGCGTCCGGACGCGTAGCGCGGGCGCACGAGCAGCCCGTTGCGGCGGAGCCGGCGCACGAACTCCGCCTCATCGGCCGAGGCTGTCGCCGACGCGCGGACGATGCGGCGGAGGCGCACGCGGGCCGGTTCGACGGTGCGCAGCTGGGCGTTGGCCAGCCCCTGCCGCTGCGCGGCCGGCAGGTCCTCCCACCGTCCGGTCGCGGCGCCTGCGGCGACCTGGTCGGCGAACAGATTCTTCGCAGCATTCCGTGCGGCGATCTCCACCTCGGCGCGGATGTACACCGCCTTGCCGGCGCGGTCGGGGTCGAGTTGTTCCAGTCCGAACTGGGCTTCGAGGTCGCGGGCGGTGCGTTGGGCGCGGGCGTAGTCCAGGTGGGTGCTGGCCTTGGTGCCGTCCTCCCGGATCAGGTTCACGGCCAGGTGGATGTGGTCGTTGCCGCCCGCGCTGACCCCGTGGCGCACCGCCGCCCACCGGACCGGGGCCTTCACCCCATCCTCGAACCCCATTTTCTGGATGAACGCTTCGGCGATCTGCTGCCACATCTGGTCGGTCTGCAGGCCTTCTTCGGCGCGCAGGGACAGCGAGCAGTGCCACACATGCCCGCCCGAAACCTGCGTCCCAAAGACACTGCGCGGTAGGTCCAGGTGCTCGGCGATCGCCAGCCCGTCCGCCCGGCTCAACTCGGCCTCTCCGTACCAGGTCATCAGCGCCGGATCCCCGGCCACCAGATGCGGCTCCGTGTGCTCGTCCGACTTACCCGGGCCCACCAGATACGTCAGCAGACCCCCCATCCGATCCCCGCGGGTCACGTTCGGAATCACCGCGCCACGCTCACGTTCCGGCCACGCTCATCCGCCGTAGTAGCGCCTCAATCGACGCCGCGCAGTCGCGCACCGCGACCAGCGTGGCGGGGGTCTCGGCGGCGACCTCACCGGTCGTGTTCGCCTTCCTGGCGATCTGATTCACATTCGTCGCGATCCCCGCCAGCTGGCGCACCGCCGCGAACAGCTCCACCGCCACCGCCCGATCCACCACCGGCACCACCGGCACCACC
>ERZ795062.2803-NODE-2803-length-11230-cov-92.340313_pt1 | contig 11230 bp, 9 predicted proteins | sample MGYA00375146_ERZ795062 | MGnify/ENA primary metagenome ERZ795062 (study PRJEB30191, sample SAMN05720281) | activated sludge metagenome | isolation source: Anaerobic digester | place: USA | collected 2015-07-16 ...
AAGGGGCACCTCATATCTTTCTCGCGTCATCCAATTCGGGAATATTAACAACCTCCTCAATACTTAAACTTCTAACATGCTCGGTTTTTACCCAGTGTTTTTGGTTCCCTGATAGAAAGAGAGAATAAAATACAACAGGTATCCAGGTAATCCCGTACCAGGCATAATAAAAGAGATAAACGACATATTTAAAGGTAACTTTCCCTTCTCGCAGGGAAGGACCAATGACTATCTGGTAAACACTTTGCAAAAGAGCAAAAGGTATCCACCAATACCAAAAAAAGAATAAACCCGAAGCGGGGGAACTAATTATCCAGCGTGCTACTTCAAAAACAGTTAAAATAAAACTTAAAATAATAATAAAGGGAGTCAGAAGATAAAGGAAATAATCCAGATATTGAAAATGAAAAGTGGTGAAAAATTTAGTTAATAATTTAGGCCCATAATGCCAGCCTACCCAGTAATGACCTTGCATCCATCGTAATCTCTGACGATGAGAAGCCAGATAAGAAAGGGGTTTTTCGTCATAAGTTATTGCCCACTCATTCCAGTGTACTTTCCCTCCAGAGAGAACCAGTTTAGCACTAAACTCCAAATCCTCAGTCAAACTCTGGAGGTCCCAGCCTAAACGCTTAATACAGGAAACAGTAATAACTAAACCAGTCCCTCCTAATGTTGCTGATAACCCCCAATTAGCTCGAGCTAATTGCCAGAAACGATTGGTATACCAGTAGGCTAAGGCATAAACCCTGGTAAGCCAGGAATCAGAAAAATTCTTGGTGTCCAGATAGCCCTGAACAGCTTCTGCTTCGGGATGGGCTTCTAAATAATCGTTCATCCGAGAGAGAAAATGAGGATTAGCTAAATTATCAGCATCAAATATAACTATTGCTTCATATTCATCAAGAGGGATATTTTTCAATGCCCAGTGAATATTTTGAGTTTTTCCTGGATGGAGAGGATCGTTACGCAATAAAACTATTCCACCATACTCCTTTGCAATCTCTGGGGTAGCATCGCTACAGGCATCACAAGCTACATAAACATCAAAGAATTCCCGGGGATAAGCTTGTTTATTGAAGCTATCTAACAGAGAACCGATAACTTTTTCTTCGTTATGAGCAGGAACCAAAACAGCAAAGCGCCGCAAGGAAGAAGCCGGGGGTAAGGGTTTTGCTGGCCAAAAACCACGAAAACTCACGATGACCTGGTATATTCCGTAGAAGCAAAGAAAAACAATAACCCATTGGACAAAATCCAGCTCTAACGACTTAAAGCGAGGGAAGAACAACCAATGCAATGTATTACTCCTTTTTAAATGATTCAGAAAAACCTATCAATCAGCACTATTTTTCACATACAAATAAAGGTTGTGTTCACTATCTACAGCCACTGGTTTCCAGTTCTTCAAAACCCAAACATAGGAAACAATGCGGGCTCCCGGTTTTAATTCTCGCTGGAACTTTTCTTGCAAAAGTTCATTTACGTGAGAATATAAAAATATGGTAACTACATCTGCTTCTTTTAAATCTATTTGATGTAAGTTACCAAAAATTACTTTTACCCGGCGGGAGAGCCCTCTTACCCAGACTTTCACCAGAGCTAAAAAATAGAGCCACGGATTAAGTTCTACTCCCACTGCCCGAGCACCAAATTCTCGAGCAGCACAAATGATAATCCTCCCATCCCCGCAGCCTAAATCATAAACTACCTCATCAGGCTTAACTTCAGCCATCTCTAACATTCTTCTCACTCTTTTCATATCCGTAGGTTGCCAGGGAATACCATTAAAGAAAACCGGGAAAAACCAGAAAAAAAATAAAAGAGCTACAGCGATTATAAATAGCCCTATCCCCCAGATCATAAATGTTCGCCCACAAATTTTTCTGCTAAATAAGAACTACGAACTAAAGGGCCACTCGCTACTCCCCGAAAGCCTAAAGAGCAAGCTATATCTTCATACCAGGTGAAAACCTGGGGAGGAACGTATTCTTTTACCTCTAAGTGCCGGGGAGAAGGGCGAAGATATTGACCAATAGTAACCACATCACATCCCACACCTCTTAAGTCCTCTAACACTTCTAACACTTCTTCCTTTCCCTCTCCAAGACCTACCATCAAACCCGATTTAGTGATAATTGAGGGAGAAATCTCTTTTACCCTCTTAAGGATAGTTAATGACCTCTCATAAGAAGCCAGAGGTCGCGCCACAGGGTAAAGACGAGGTACAGTTTCCACGTTGTGGTTAAAAACTTCTGGTTGCTCTTTTACTACCACTTGCAAATCTTCTTCTCTGCCTTGAAAATCAGGAGTGAGAACTTCTATTGTAGAAAAAGGGAGAACTTTGCGAATTTCTCGAATGGTAGCCACAAAATGATAGGCACCTCCATCAGGAAGGTCATCCCGGGTGACTGAGGTGATAACCACGTGCTTCAATCCCAGCTGCCGAGATGCTTCCCCCACCCTTCTTGGTTCTTCAAAATCCAGAGGCTGAGGTATTCCTTTTTCTACCGCGCAAAAACGACACCGTCGAGTACATACATCTCCCATGATTAGAAAAGTGGCTACTTTTCTCGCAAAACATTCTCCTCGATTGGGGCAACGGGCACTCTCACAAACAGTATGAAGAGAAAGAGATTGGAGCAATTTTTGTGTTTCTTCTCCTTCTCCCAGGGAGATTCTCTTTTTTATCCAGGAAGGCAAACTATTCAAAGACTTAATCCCCTTTCTAAAATCAAATCAACTTTAGATATTTCTTTCACTCGAAATCCTAAAACCTCTCCTAAGTCTTGAGCCAGAAATTCTTGCATCTTTTCTCTTGCTTCCAGTGAGTAAAAATGACCAGTAACATGCTCCAGGGAAGTTACTCCTTTATCAATAATACCACAGGGAACAATGTAGCTAAAATGGGGAAGAAAAGTGGAAATATTAAGGGCAAAACCATGATAAGTAACCCATCTCTTTACTGCTATACCTATAGCAGTAATTTTCTGGGGTGTCTCTCGCCTGACCCATACTCCGGTGTAAGGAGGAAGACGAAAGGCTTCCACTTCAAACCTCCTCAAAAACCGGATTATAGCTTCTTCTAAAGAACGCAAAAAAAGATGAACATCTTTTCCCCAAAAATTAAGATTTATTATAGGATAACCAACAATTTGCCCCGGCCCATGGTAAGTGATGTCTCCTCCTCTTTCTACTTCATACAATTTAATACCTTCTTTCTCTAAGACACCTTCATTTACCAGAAGGTGATTTCGAGAAGCTCCTTTTCCTAGAGTAAAAACCGGAGGGTGTTCCATCAAAAGAAGAAAACCGGGGATATTTTCTCTTTCTACTTTATCTCGGAGAGACAACTGCAGACTATGGGCAAACGAGTATTCTACCTGTCCTCCTCGGACAAACCAGAGTTTTTCCACTTATCCTACCACGACTTTGCCAGACATAAACTTGGCGGAGAGGGTGGGATTCGAACCCACGAGGCGAGGCTTAACTCGCCTAATCGCTTAGCAGGCGACTGCCTTCAGCCACTCGGCCACCTCTCCGCTTTTCGTTAGTATATCATATTTTTTTATTTTCTCAACTTCTATAATTTTAACAAGTTTTGGGTAGCCACTTTATGACACTATCAGCTAACCTATAGTTAGCTGAAATAACGCCGGAGCACTATATATCCAGGCGTGTGCGACAGTTTCTTCCCTTCTGTCCCCGCAAGCACAAACAGCTTACAGAGTAGAGCTACAGTGAATAATACTCCTATAGCTCTTAGAAAACATAACCCAGTAGTATTTAAATTTCTGGCTACCAACTTAAGGAATAGAAAGCATGAGGACAACCTTTAAAGGAGAAAAATAGGATATGCACAACTTACAATAACTCCTATGCTACCATGAGATATATAATAAGGTTTGTGATAATATTCTTCATTAAAGATAATTTTCAACCCATTCCAAAATTTCGGGATACAAATCAGGTATTGCTTCTCCTTCTTCCCGATTTATATAGAGCTCTAACAGTTGGTTGTTAAACTGTTCAAAAAGTACAAATCCTCTGGAATTGACCATTTGATTCACTGTGAATTGGTTTATTATTTCAAAATCTTCTTTTTCATAGGTATCATAGGCATACAAAGTGAAAACTGCCCAGGTCATGTACTCATTGAAAGTTATAACAGGTGTTGTATACCAGTGCCGACTCTGTTTATTCCATTTTTGAATATCAGAAAAAGCCTTCTTCACTTTATCTGAGTACTTCTTGGTTATGGGATTGACGTAGTTATGATCTATTTCAGTGAAGACCGCTCGAGATAAAAGTCCCTCTTCAATCTTCTCAGGAAGTCTGACATGAAAAGCATCTGGTCCACAGATGAACATCACAATTTCTTTAAACTTTTTGGTTTCAAACCGTTCTGTGTGGTGCATGCCTTGAATCAGGGGTGAAAAGATAACTTTATAGCAATCATATCGCTGAGGAAAATTGTTCTCCAACCAGTCCCACATCTTCTTCACCGGGACTCTTTCTTTATATTTTTGAATTTGCTCTTGATAATATGACTGATTTGCGTCGTAAAACTCTCTGAAACCAGAAACTCGGGCAAAATCTTCCACAAGATCAATGTATTCTTTGAATAAATCAGGTGAAAATACTACAGAATACAGTCCTGCGTTGACTATTGAATCTCCTTTGAAAACATAGCAAACACTATTGTCCCTAAAACGATAATACTTAGAGCCTTGATCTTCTCCTGAAAATTCCCTTCTGATTTCAGAGATTAAAGGATGATTCTTAAAGGGAAGAAAATGCTGTAAAACTCTTTCGTAGTATTCACCCTGCTGGAAAACGCTATAGGGATTATTCGTCAGTTCATGATTAGCAATGGCTATTATGATATTTGCTAACTCAAATACTTCAGGAATTTCTACTATCACTTTACCTCTGTTTTCCTCAATGTAGGCTCTCGTGTAATGTGCCCGAGGAGCGAAGCTAACAAACAATATAATTAATATAGCCAATACACCAATAAAGAAATAAAGCCATTTACTTTTACTTAATTTTCCGGCAGACATAATTTAAATCTCCTTTTTTATTACCAGTTTTTCAGCGTTGGTCTACTATTTTACTTTCCCCAATCTTTTAAGCAGGCCTAAAACTACCTGAGTTAAGCTCCATATAACCTACCAATCTAATATGCTCTATCTACTAAAAAGGGCAACATTTTAGTTACCAGCAGGCCAATTCTTTGCTAAATCAATGGTTTTAGCAAAATTCACTCTCCCATATCCCGTATACATGTCATATCCTTCTTCACCTATATCATCACACCCTTTTTTGACTATTTCCACCACGGATTTTGCGTCAAGGTCAGGCCTTACACTATATACTAACCCAATTAAAGACGTTACCACAGGTGCTGCTGATGAAGTTGCTCCTATCTGAAGAGTGTTATATATATCTTTAAATTCTACATTTCCAGGACCCATTGGACCACTTTCCCAGGAATAGAAACGTTTCTCATGGGGTTCGCATACTACAATATCTTGAACGGGAGCCATCACCGTAAGCTTTTCTCCATAGTTAGATCCTTGCTTAATCTTTGTACCTATATAATCAACTTCCTCTTCCCAGCGCTCATCATTTAACAAAGTTGCCCCGGCTATAATTGTCAGGCTTCCTCCAGGATAATCTTCACATTTTATAGCATTGTTTCCTGCTCCCAGTACCATTATTACATCATTTTCCTCTGCATAGAAAAAGGCTTTTTCCAGTTCCTCCCATGCCTCCACATTAAAGAAAGACCCCCGGCTTAAAAAGGCACTTATATTAATTACTTTTACCCCTTGATCAGCAAGATAACGTATAGCTTCTGAGATAGATAATGCCATATAATTGGTCCATTCTCTTCCCCACTTCTCTATTTCTTCGGTATGCTTTAACATTTCCTCCTGCAACTCAAGAAAGGTAGCTTCGGGGTTATTTTTCACAAACTCTTTCTGCATCTTTAAGGGTTTGTGTTCAATCAAACCATATGAGGCGGTCAGTATCTCACATTCTGGAGCAAGGCCCACCATCCCAACCTCATTTATTTTCGCTCCTATTATACTTGCCACCCATGTTCCATGGGCAACGACTTCATAGATTTCTGGATGATAACCTTCTTGAGCATAGAACCCGGGAGCTAGTTTAAGGTCGGGATGAAAGAAGTCAAAACCTAAGTCTATAATTCCTATTAAAACATCAGGAGAGCCTTTGGTAACCCTCCAGGCTTCTAATACGGAAAGCTTATCAAAAAGTGATTTTTGCTCTCCAAAAAGGGGATCGTTAACTTCTGGGCTAGAAAAAGCATCTGGAGAATAACCCAAAAAGAATATGATAAGAAAGACTGGTAAAATCACACACCCAATTTTACTACCGTTAATATGCCGGACGAGGTACCTGTAGTTTTCCATCTGAAAGTCCTCCTATACGATATGCTGGCATACTTTTAAACCTTTTACTCCGGGTAAATTAAACCACCAACATTGTTAAAGGTCCAAAAATAGCCTGGCTAGCGAGATTAAAACAACTATATCAATTTACGATTAATGCTTTCCTCGTAAACCTTCCGTCCCTAAAAATCATATATTTTCTTTTTTATCACCATCTATTTAATGTAATACATAATAAAACAGCAAAAGTCAAGGAAAGAACATTCCTCCAATGAGCTCAACTATATAATCCCAAAAAGCAAAAACTACCGAAAAAATATCCGGAAATTTAGAGATCATGGTTGGCGGGTTGTATCAATTATTATATACTGGAAAATGTGTGGATACGATGGTTTTCAAACAGAGAAAAATCTTGTCATAGATGAATGGAATTTATATTCTAGGTATCTCTACAGATTGAGTGAGTTTTTGCTATTTACTGCGATTGTCTGGCAGAAGGAGGATCTCAAAGGAGAGCCAATACTGCCGGGGGCCTTCGCTAGTAGCAAAATATTTTAGGGAGGTGTAATTATGCAATACGGTCACTTTGAAGGAAGGGAATACGTGATTACTAACCCTCACACTCCTGTAAAGTGGATTAATTATGTAGGGACTATTGACTTTGGTGGTTTTGTGGATCACACAGGGGGAATACTCATCTGTAAGGGTGATCCTGCACTTAACCGGATCACCAAGTACATTACTCAACTTCCTGCCTCGGAGTTTAAGGGATCCACTATCTATGTTAGAGGAAGGAAAGCTAATCGAAATTTCCTCTATTCTCCCTATTATGTGCCCACTCTACATTTATACGATCTTTACGAGTGTCGAGTAGGGCTGGGATACTCTCGTTTTATTATGGAATGTGAAGGGCTCCGCTCAGAAATAACGGTGTTTGTGCCGGAAGGGGAAAGCGTAGTATTACAAGATGTAAGGATCAAAAACATAGGAAAAGACCCCATAGATGAATTAGATATAATACCTGTAGTGGAATACTCCCATTTTGATGCACTCAAACAGCTTACTAATGCAGATTGGGTTCCCCAAACTATGACAAGTAAAGCCATAGGAAACCCGGGAAGCTTACTTATTCTCAGACAATGTGCCTTCATGCAAATAGGGAGAGCAGAAAATTTCCTTACTTCTAACTGGCCAGTTTCTTCTTTTGAGACTGATAGAAAGCGCTTCCTGGGAGCTAATGAATATGGAATGTGGACATCTCCACTTGCTCTCAAACAAAAAGAATTGAGTAATTTCGAACCGCTACGGGGAGATAACATTGGAGCTTTAATACACCACCTTGGCACTCTCCAGCCCGGAGAAGAACGAAGACTCATTATCCAGCTGGGACAAGCAGAGTCTGTAGAAAAAGCGATACCGGCCATTGAGCGCTTTCGAAAACCAGAAGAAGTGGATGCTGCTCTTTCCCAGATGGAGTATTTCTGGGAAAATTACCTGAACGTATGCCAGGTGGAAACTCCGGATAGAGAGTTTAATCTACTGGTCAATACCCACAATCCCCGACAGTGTTTTATTACCCTTAATTGGTCCAGATATCTTTCGTACTACCAGTTAGGATACGGAGAGCGAGGCATTGGCATGAGAGATTCCAGTCAGGACGTAATGGCTGTAGTCTCTGGAGCTCCCGAGCGGGCTAAGAATCTACTCAGAAAACTCCTTTCAATTCAAAGACAAAATGGTTCAGCGATGCACCAGTTCAACCCCCAAACTATGGAGGCTACCATAGGCGATGCACAAGAAATGAAAGATAGGCCCAAATATTATGGAGATGACCATCTGTGGTTAGTTTTTGCCGTATGTCATTACCTCACAGAGACTGGTGATTACACTTTCTTAGAGGAGAAAATACCCTTTTACGAGAAGGGCGAAGATGGCAAACCCTTAGAGGTAGTTACTGTTCTGGAACACCTGGAGCGAGCTGTAGAGTTTACATGGAACAATGTAGGTGCTCACGGAATACCCCTTCTGGGCTTTGCAGACTGGAACGACACAATAAATCTCAGAAACGGTGCGGAGTCATTTTTCATTGCCCATCAGTTCAGTAAGGCATGCAGAGATCTCTGTGAGCTTATGGAATATTTGGGAGAAGAAGAAAAAGTTAAGAAACACCAGGCCTACGCTGAGGAAATGAAAAAGCGAGTAAATGAAGTAGGATGGGATGGTGAGTGGTATTTGCGATATTTTGACTATGATGGTACTCCTCTGGGTTCCAAGCAAAATACTCAGGGAAAGATTTTTACCAATGCCCAGTCATGGGCAGTAATTTCGGGTAATGCTCCTCTGGAAAGGGCCAATAAAGCTCTAGATGCGGTATACACCTATCTTCATACCGAGTACGGAATAAAGCTCAGCACACCAGGATATGACCATTACGATCCGAATATCGGTGGAGTTACTACTTATCCCCCTGGTGCAAAAGAGAACGGAGGAATCTTCCTTCATGCCAATCCGTGGGTAATAATAGCTGAATGTATGATGAGAAATGGAGAGAGAGCTTATCAGTACTTCAGCGAAATCAATCCCATCAAGAAAAACGAGATCATTGATATTTATGAAGTAGAGCCCTATGTATTCTGTCAAAATATCCTGGGTGACGAGCACCCTCAGTTTGGGTTGGGTAGAAATAGCTGGCTCACTGGAACAGCGAGCTGGATGTATCAGGCAGCTACCCAATATATCCTGGGGGTGAGAGTTTCGCATCAGGGTTTAATAATCGATCCTTGTATTCCTTTTGAGTGGAAGATCTACACCGTAAGGAAAAAGACAAGAGGAGCGTGGTACACGATTACCGTACACAATCCGTCTCACGTATCAGAAGGTGTTAGGTCCTGTACAGTAAATAACGAGACTGTGCCTCTGGATAATGGCCGGGTGGTGATTCCTTTCGCGCCAGAGGGCTCGGAAAATACGGTGGAAATAGTGCTTGGACAATGAGAAATGAGAAGAAAATAGTGAAACTCACTAACTGGTGAGCAACCTGCGGCACAAGATAAAAGTACAAATAATTAAGAAATTAAAATAATTCGTCGGAAAGATGCAGAACAACATACGGTGTAGAATAAAAGATGTACTGAGAGAGTAAAAACTTCCCGATCATGGGAGATAGGCTCTTTTTTCCTTATTGTTCTGTGATATAATCAAGCAAGTGGAATTCTCACCTTCCAAAAGGTGAAATAAAAATATAACCCTTAGTCGGGTGAAAAGGAGTCAGTAAGTGTCTTCTCCAGAGAGGAAGTTTGCTGTCTTAACTGCCGATATAATTGGCTCTCGAAAATTAAAAGACCGGGGTTTTTCCAGAGAGCAAATAGAACAGGCCATTTCCGAACTTAATATAGCCAGAAAGACGTTTATTACCTCTAAGTTTTGCCTCATGAGAGGAGATGAAATTCAGGGAGTGGTTTTTCCCCCTCAGAAGGCCATAATGATGGTTAGATACTTACGTTTTTATCTAAGACCGGTTCAGGTCAGGGTGGGAATAGGAATAGGAGATATCACTACAGAAATAGATAGAAATAACCCCTGGAATATGGATGGCAGTTCTTTTCATCGAGCCAGAAAAGCACTGGAGGAAATAAAAATTTCTCGCCAACCCGCTACCTTCATTAACTCTCTCGAAGAAAACTTCGATTATAACCTGAACGTTATTCTGGCTTTAATGGATGTAATAAGTAACCGCTGGACAGATGGTCAGTGGGAAGCTATCCATACTTATGAACAAATGGGGACTTATCAAAAAGCAGCGCAGGTTCTGAAAGTGAGACCGCAAAATGTAGCCAAACGTTGTCAGGCTGCTCATTGGAAAGTCTTTTCTAAGGCGGAAAAGCACATTCATAACCTGATAAGCTCAAAATTTTCCGCTGATAATGAGGAGGGAAATTGAATGGAGCTCTCCAGTAAGTGGCTAATACTGGGGCTATTACTTTTTTCTCATGGTGTGGCTGATTTCGTTTTGCAGAGCAGCAAAATGATAGAGAACAAAGTAACAGGACGATGGACCACCTATATTTCTCACTTCTTTATTGTCTGGGGACTTTCAGTTCTGTTTTTATACCCTTTTATTTCCTGGCAAGCGGTAGGAGTTCTCCTGGGCCTTGCTTTTACCCACTTAGTGATAGACTGGATTGGCTACCACCTTACTCCTCCCCACAAAATAGATAGCAATCCTCTGGGCTTTGTATTAGACCAGCTATCTCACTTAATTTTCATTCTCCTCGCCTGGCAATGGCTATGCCACTTCTCCCACCTATCTTCCTCTGGTTTTTACTCTGAGATAATGACACCAGCCCGGATAGAAAAACTAACCAGTGTAATGGTGGTAGGTAATGTATATCTCTATGTGGTCTTTGGTGGAGCTATATTTATAGGAAAAGCAATGCGTTCTCTACCCCAGGAAGTTAGAAAATATGAAATAACCGGGATGGGAAGATATATAGGCATTTTAGAAAGAACCATCATCTTGACTTTTATTCTCTATCAGGCAGTTACCGGGATAGCTTTTGTCTTGATGGCTAAGTCATTAACTCGATATCAAGAATTGAATAACAAATCATTTGCCGAATATTACCTCATAGGAACTCTCTGGAGCACTGCTTTAGCCCTGATAGGGGGGCTATTTTTCTACCTCTGTAAATGAGCTTTAGGGAGCAATCTACAAAAATTTCAGAACCACTTTTCTACTTAGCATATTCAAATCTGATATATTTGCTCCATTGTTAGCATCCTTTCTTTACCCCCTTTAGGTTCAGCAT
>ERZ795062.2804-NODE-2804-length-11224-cov-5.153192_pt1 | contig 11224 bp, 7 predicted proteins | sample MGYA00375146_ERZ795062 | MGnify/ENA primary metagenome ERZ795062 (study PRJEB30191, sample SAMN05720281) | activated sludge metagenome | isolation source: Anaerobic digester | place: USA | collected 2015-07-16 ...
GTGCCTCAGGTGGCGGTAGTGGAAGTGAATGAGCAGGTAGCTTCTGCTTTATACCGTGAGCGGGTGGAGCAATCATTGGCGCAGTTTGGTGAAGGTGCTGCGGCTTCTGATGCGGTAAATATCGGTGATGTGCTGGATGTGACGATTTGGGAGTCACCTCCGGCTTTATTGTTTGGTGGCTCTTTATCAGCTGCGGGTTCTGGTAGTGCTCAATTGACCAAGCTGCCGGAGCAGATGGTGAATCCGCGCGGTATGATTTCTGTGCCTTTTATTGGTGATATTGCGGTGGCGGGTAAAACGCCTTTTCAGATTCAGGAAAATATTCGTAGCCGTTTGAAAAAGATGGCCAATCAGCCGCAAGTGATGGTGCGTTTGGCGCAGAATAATGCGGCTAATGTGTCGGTGATTCGGGCGGGTAATAGTGTGCGCCTGCCTTTAACTGCCGCAGGTGAGCGTGTGCTGGATGCGGTGGCAGCAGTTGGTGGCTCTACGGCGAATGTGCAGGATACTAATGTTCAGTTGACTCGTGGTAATCAGGTCAAAACGGTTGCGCTTGAGGATTTGGTGGCGCACCCGCGTCAGAATGTGGTGCTGCGCAAAGGTGATGTGGTAACGTTGATTACTAATCCGCATACGTTTACTTCTATGGGTGCGGTAGGTCGCACTCAGGAAATTGGTTTTTCTGTGAAAGGCTTGTCTTTGGCGGAGGCTGTTGGCCGGATGGGTGGTTTGCAGGATCGCCGTGCGGATGCGCGTGGTGTTTTTGTTTTCCGTTACACGCCTTTGTTTGAATTGCCTGCTGATAATCAGGCTGCATGGCAGGCTAAGGGCTATACTCTGGATGCGGAGATTCCAGTGGTATACCGTTTGAATTTGAGAGATGCGAATTCTATCTTCTGGATGCAGCGTTTTCCGGTTAAGAATAAAGATGTGGTGTATGTATCCAATGCACCGTTGGCTGAAATGCAAAAATTCCTGCAATTCGTATTCTCGCCTGTGGTTGGCGGCATCAACAGTATTGATAATTTAGGTAATTAAGGGGTGCGCAGAAATGTCGGAACAAAAAATGGATACGGAAAATACTCAGGCATCGGCAGAGGCGGCAAAAGCTGAAGCAGCTAAAAAGGCTTATGCGGTGGATGCACCTAATAAGCCGAAAAAAAGAAGGGTGGGAAAATTCAGTAAACTCTTTTGGGCAACGGTTATTATTCCGACGGCTTGCTCGTTGGTTTATTTTTCTGCTTGGGCTTCTGATCGTTATGTTTCTGAATCAAGCTTTGTGGTGCGTTCCGCTCAGAACCAGGCATCGGTAAGCGGTTTGGGGGCCTTGCTACATAGTGCAGGTTTGTCACGAGCCCAAGACGATACTTATACGGTGCGCGAATATATGGGATCGCGCTCGGCGCTGACTGCTCTGGAGACGGCAATGCCGGTACGCTCTTTTTATGAGGAAAAGGGTGATATTTTCAGCCGCTTCAATGGTTTTGGTTTATTCGATGGCAATGAATCGTTTTATCAATACTATAAGAATAAGGTAGACATTGCTTTTGATCCGATTTCGGGTATTTCGACTTTAAGCGTGGAATCGTTTGATGCCGGCGAATCCAAGCAGATCAATGCTGCTTTGTTGAGCCGTGGTGAGGAGTTGATTAATAAGCTGAATGCGCGTGCGCGTAAGGATACGATTTCTCAGGCAGAGAATAATGTGGCCGTAGCCGAAGAGCGGGTTAAAACGGCAGCCGAGGATATGGCGGTTTATCGTACTAAAAACGGTATTTTTGATTTGAAAGCGCAATCGGAAGCGCAGATGAGCTTGGTGTCTAAGCTACAGGATGAGTTGATTACGATTCAAACGCAGTTGGATCAGGTGAAGGCGATTACGCCGGAAAACCCGCAAATCTCCGGCTTGCAGGCACGGGAAAAAAGTTTGAAACGTGAAATTCAGCAGCAGATGCAGAGAATTTCCGGTGGTGCCAATAATTCGATTACGGCGCAAGCGGCGGCATATCAGCGTTTGTTTTTGGAAAATGAATTGGCGGAAAAACAGTTGGCTGCGGCGATTGCTTCGCTGGAAAGTGCTAAAGCTGAGGCCGACCGCAAACAGCTTTATTTGGAAGTAGTATCTCAGCCAAGCCAGCCGGATTTGGCTTTGAAACCTCAGCGTTTGTATAACATTATCGCGACTTTAGTGATTGGGTTGATGTTGTACGGCATTATCAGCCTGCTGACCGCTAGTGTGAGAGAGCATAAAAACTGATGAAGGCTTTGCACGAAACTTCTTTTAGAGAGTCGCTGGCGATTCAGAAAAGGGTCATCGGCGCCTTGCTGATGCGAGAGATTATTACCCGCTATGGGCGTAATAATATCGGTTTTCTATGGCTATTTGTTGAGCCGCTGATGATGACTTTGTTGATTTTGATGATGTGGAAATTTCTGCGTGCTGATCAGCTGTCGTCTTTAAATATCGTGGCATTCACGCTTACTGGCTACCCGATGGCGATGATGTGGCGTAATGCTTCTAATCGCGCTATCGGGGCGATTTCGGCAAATGCAAGCTTGCTTTACCACCGTAATGTGCGTGTTTTGGATACGATTTTTTCTCGGGTATTGTTGGAAGTGGCTGGGGCAACCATTGCGCAGATTGTGATTATGGCGCTGTTGTTGGCGGTGCGCTGGATTGAATGGCCTGCCGATATTTTTTATATGCTAATGGCGTGGATATTGATGGCGTTGTTTGCCTTGGGCTTGGGGCTGGTGATTTGTTCGATTGCGTTTAAATTTGAGGCTTTCGGCAAGCTCTGGAGTACGCTGAGCTTTATTATGCTGCCGCTTTCCGGTGCGTTCTTTTTTGTTGCTTCCCTGCCGCATCAGGCGCAGGAGTATTTGCTTTGGATTCCGATGGTGCACGGTACCGAGATGTTCCGCCAAGGTTATTTCGGCAGCAGTGTTTTAACGCTGGAAAATCCATGGTTCTTGCTTTTGTGTGATTTGGTATTGTTGTTCGTGGGATTGGCGTTGGTAGCCAAATTCAGCAAAGGGGTGGAGCCACAATGATTTCGGTCGAGCATGTATACAAACAATATCAAACCCGTGGCGGAATGCGTACGGTACTCAACGATATTAATTTTGAGCTGAAAAAAGGTGAGAAAGTAGGCATACTTGGCCGCAATGGTGCGGGCAAATCCACTTTAATCCGCTTGATGAGCGGGGTGGAGCCGCCTACTTCAGGCGAGATTAAGCGCAGCATGAGTATTTCTTGGCCATTGGCGTTTAGCGGGGCGTTCCAAGGCAGCTTAACCGGTATGGATAATCTGCGTTTTATTTGTCGTATCTATGATGTGGATATTGATTATGTGAAGGATTTTACGCAAGATTTCTCTGAGCTTGGACAATATCTGTATGAGCCGGTAAAGCGCTATTCTTCGGGTATGAAAGCACGTTTGGCCTTTGCTTTATCGCTGGCGGTGGAGTTTGATTGTTATTTGATTGACGAAGTGATTGCGGTGGGCGATGCGCGTTTTTCTGAGAAATGCCGTTATGAGTTGTTTGAAAAGCGGCAAGACCGCTCGATTATTCTGGTATCGCACAGCCCGAGTGCGATGAAGCAGTATTGTGATAATGCGATGGTGCTGGAAGCCGGCCATCTCCATCAATTTGATAATATGGATGAAGCATATAAATATTATAACGCGCAAATTTAGATGATTTTGCTTGTTTAAGTGTGTTGTCTAGAGCAGATTAAATGCCTGTCTGAAAAGTTTTCAGACAGGCATTTTGTTTTGAAAAATGATATAAAACCAATTCTGAATTTAATGGCTGGCGGTACTGGCCGTTGCGGCGGCCGGAGAAGGTGAAACCAGTTTGAAGCTGATGGTTTTGCCTTCCTGCTCTAATTCGGCGCTTTCGCCGTTGTTTACCCAAGTTTGTTTGCCATCGCTGAACGCGGCGCCATTAGCCCAGGCATCGGTTTGTTTGAGCACAATAGTTTTTTGGTTTTCGGTGAGGCGTACTACCGGCACCCCGTCGGCAAGTTCATAAGCGGCGTGTACGGTTTTACCGTCGCCTTGGTAAGTGGCTTCGTATTGCTCATGCTGGTTGGCGGCGTGGATTTCTCCAGAGGCACCGGCATCATCGGGCAGAATATCCGGCGGCGGCGTATCGGAAGCGCTTGAGTAGGCGGCGTAATCGCTGGCTGCTTGTGCAGCATCATGGGATGCATCTGCATGGTCTTGCGTTTTCTCGCCACAAGCGGCGAGGGTGAGGGCAAGTGGTAGGGCAAGCAGCAGGGCTTTGGTATTCATTCAATTCTCTCCAAGATTTGAGGGCGGACAGTTTTTGCGTAAATTGGTCTGTTATTTTCAGAGCATACATTGAGTTCAGCACAGGCAAAGACAGATGCCTGTCTGAAAGGCGTAACTTAGTCGACCATAAAATCAAATAAGAGTTCTTTTATTCTACTTATAAGCTGTCTTTTTGTGCCAAAATTTTGCGGCTGCCACTCACATCGGCTGCTGAAACCACGCCGGCATCTTCCAGCGCCTGCATCAGGTTGGCGGCGCGGTTGTAGCCGATGCGCAACTGGCGCTGCAGCGATGAAATCGAAGTCTTGCGGGTTTCCAATACGAATGCCACGGCTTGATCGAACAATTCATCGGAGTTGGCATTGGGGTTAACCACTTGATTGGTTTCCAATACCGCTTCGCCAGTGAGCAGGCCGTCTACATAATCGGCCGGTGCCTGGCGTTTGATGTGCGACACCACTTCGTGCACTTCTTGGTCGGAAACAAACGCGCCTTGCAAACGGGTAGGCTCGGCGCTGCCGGGTTGCAGGAACAGCAAATCGCCGTATTTCAGCAAGTCTTCGGCGCCCATTTGGTCGAGAATGGTACGGCTATCGATTTTGCTTTGTACAGTAAACGCCATGCGGGTGGGGATATTGGCTTTAATCAAGCCGGTAATCACGTCTACGCTCGGGCGTTGGGTGGCGATAATCAGGTGGATACCGGCGGCGCGCGCTTTTTGGGCCAAACGGGCAATTTGTTGTTCTACCGATTTGCGTTCGGTCATCATCAAGTCGGCCAATTCGTCGATCACCACCACGATGAGCGGCAGTTTGTCTAAAGGCTCGGGATCGTCGGGATTGAGGCTGAACGGATTAAGCAACGGCTTGCCGGATGCTTTTGATTCGTCAACTTTTTTATTGAATCCATCGATATTGCGCACACCGGCGTGCGAGAGCAGGCGGTAGCGTTTTTCCATTTCGGCCACACACCAGTTCAGTGCTTGGCCGGCTTCGCGCATATCGGTGACCACCGGGCAGAGAAGGTGGGGAATGCCATCGTAAATGCTCAATTCCAGCATTTTCGGGTCGATCATGATAAAGCGCACTTCTTCCGGCGTGGCTTTGAACAGGATAGACATAATCATGCCGTTTACGCCCACCGATTTGCCCGAGCCGGTCATACCGGCCACCAATAAGTGCGGCATTTTGGCTAGATCACCCACCACCGGTACACCGGAAATGTCTTTGCCGAGCGCCACGGTCAGCTTGGATTTGGCATCGCTAAACACCGGCGCGGTGAGGATTTCACGCAGCACCACTTCTTGGCGTTTTTCGTTCGGCAGCTCAATGCCCATGGTGTTTTTGCCGGGAATGGTTTCTACCACGCGCACCGCCTGTATTGAGAGCGAACGCGCTAAATCTTTGGAAAGGTTGACAATCTGACTGCCTTTAACACCTTGCGCCGGTTCGATTTCAAAACGGGTAATCACCGGGCCTGCGGTGGCGCTGACCACCTGTACTTCGATGCCGAATTCCGCCAGTTTGGCTTCAATACGCTCAGCAGTTTGTTGCAGGGTTTCTGGATTTACCGGACGCACTTCGCTGGTGGGCATACTCAGCAGATTAGCGGCGGGCTTGGCGTATTCACCTGCGGGCAAAGATTCAGTGGCCTTGCCTTTTTCATCAAACAAGGCGGTTTGCACCGGTGGCGCTACCGATACGGCTACCGCTTTACGGTTGCTGGTGCTGTTACCCAAGCTTGGAACGGGTTCTGCAGTGATGGTTTTGGCTTCTTTGACCATGCGGCGAGTGGTTTTGGCGTCCGGCATTTCCATCAGATAGCCGTTTTTCTTACGGCGCAGGCGTTGCCAGCTCCATTCGAGTTTTTTGCCGGTTTTCTCCAGTAAATCCAGCCAGGAAACCTGTGCCAGCAAAGAAATAGATAACAGCAATACCACCAATACAATCAACAAGCTGCCGGTGGTACCCAGTAGCCAGCTGGTGGCGGCGGCAATGACTGAACCGATTTGGCCGCCGGCACCAATCGGTAAGGAATCGGCCAATTCTTTTTTGAACGCCAACACTTCCAGCATCGGGCTGCAAATCAACAATACCACCAAACCGGCGGCAGCGATGCCGAGGTTGTAAGGCTTGTGTTCAGGTGTTTGCAGCGGGCGGAAGTGTTTGACCAGAAACACTAAAGCGGCCACCACCACCCACCAGAACGACAGGCCAAATAGATAGTAGCCGATGTCGGCCAAGTAAGCGCCAAACAGGCCGCCCATATTGTGCAGGGCATTTTGCGCGGGCACGCTGCGTGACCAAGCGGGATCGACCATCGAAAAACTGGCGAGCGAAATCATCAGATAAATGGTGGCCACAAGACCAAGCAGCCACAGCGTATCGTTAATCAGATTAGCGATATGTTCGGAGCGCTTGTCTTTTTCTTTATTGCTGATCACGCCTTTCGGGCGCTTAGGCGGCGCAAGGTTCACTTTTTTCGGCAATGGTTTTTCGGCTGCCGGGGTTTTGCTTGCAGCGGTTTTGCGCGCATGACGGTTTTTCGGAGAGGGTGTGCTGGCCATAAAATCTTTGGTCTTGGGGAGGCTACCCGGCGCATGAAAAAGTGATGCGAGTGGGTGGCGATCAGATTGAAAGGTAGGAATTATACAGTATTTGTTGATGTGGCTGAACCGGCTGCGGATAAGCTTTATGTGTTTGATTGAGGTACGGGTTGGGTGATTGGATGCCTGTCTGAAAATAAGAATTCATGTTTTCAGACAGGCATTTATAGGAGCTTGGCGATGTGTTTAATGCCTGTCTGAAAGATTTTTATTCAAGCGTAATAACCCGCACCAAGTACACAGGGGTGGCGTGCACCGGTGGCGCGTACCGGATTGCTGTTGATACCCTCTACCCAGCAGGCGGCCAGCCAGCCGAAGGCGGCGGCTTCCACCCATTGCGGATCAAGGTTGAGAGCGGCGGTGCTGTGCAGGGTGGCGGGCAGTTGTTGTTGCAAGGTTTCCATTAGAAGGCGGTTACGGATGCCGCCGCCGCATACATACACTTCCGCCGCCTGCGGCGCGTGTTCGGCAATCGCTTGCGAAACGGTGAGGGCGGTGTAGTCGAGCAGGGTGCGCAACACGTCTTGCGGTTGCCAATCGTTTTTCAGATAGGCCTGTAACCAAGGCAGTGAAAACAAGTCGCGGCCGGTGCTTTTTGGGGCGGGCAATGCAAAATAGGGATGAGCCAGCAGCGTTTCCAAGAGCGGAGTGATGCGGTTGCCGCGTGCGGCGTGGGCGCCATCGGCATCGAAATCCAGTTGCCAAATATGTTTTACCCAAGCATCCATCAGCATATTGCCGGGGCCGGTATCGAAGCCGAACGCGGGGGCATCGGGCGGCAGTACGCTGATGTTGGCAATGCCGCCGATGTTGAGGGTAACCCGTGTTTGGCTGTTGTCGCCAAACAAGGCTTGGTGAAAAGCTGGTACCAATGGCGCACCTTGACCACCGGCAGCTAAATCGCGACTGCGAAAATCGCCTATGGTGAAAATACCGGTGAGCTCGGCCAGTAATGCCAGATTACCGATTTGAATACTGTAACCCGCTTCCGGTGCGTGGCGTATGGTTTGGCCATGGCAGCCAATGGCTCGGATGTCGGCAGGCTGCAAGTTTTGCTCGGCCAGCAATAAGTTTACTGCTTCGGCATATAAGCGGCTGAGTTGCTGCGCCAGCATTTGGCTGCGGTGCAATTCGTTTTCGCCAATTTGCTGCAAGGCGAGCAAATCTTGTTTGAGCGCATCGGGGTAGGGAACGAAGGCATGAGCTTCGGCAGCGAGCCAGCGGTGGTCATCCATTTGAATCAATACGGCATCCACGCCGTCCATGCTGGTGCCGGACATCAGGCCGATGTATCGTTGTCGGGTCATAGGTGAAAAATGCGGTTTAAAAGTTTTCAGACAGGCATTATTGTAGCCTGAAAAGGTGAGGCTATCCTATTTAAACCTGTCATCCTCGATATTTGGTAGCAAAGGTGGGTAAGTGTGGGCTTGTTTTGTTTGCCTATCTGTTTTTCAGACAGGCCTGTCTGAAAGCAGGGGAAACAAAAAAGCACACCTTAAAATGGATGTGCTTTTTATTGATGCTTAATTAACCGGATTTATTTGAAGTTGCCACCGGATTGGTTGGCCATGTAATTGATGGCGGCGCTGATTTGTGCTTCGGTTAGATCGGGATTGCCACCTTTAGCCGGCATCACACCACCATCGGGGCCGGTAAAGCCTTCCATGGCGTGCTTGAGTAACACGGCTTTGCCTTTGGCAATTTTTGGCGCCCATTCATCGTTTTTGGTGATGCGCGGGGCGTACGGGATAGCAGAAGTGGCACTATGGCAGGCCATGCACAGACCCTCAAATACTTTTTTGCCTTCATCATTGGCTGCAACATCAGTTGCACCGCCTGAGGCAGCAGCGCCGGAAGCGGCTGCACCAGAGGCAGCGGTGCCCGATGCCGCTTCACCGCTGGCGGCTACAGGAGGTGCTTCCAAATTGCCGCCTGATTGGTTAGCCATATAGGCAATGGCACGTTTCAGCTCATCGTCGGTCAAATCGGTGGCACCACCTTTGGCCGGCATCGCATTGAAACCGTTCAGAGCATGATTAAACAGGGTATCGAAGCCTTGGGCAATACGCGGCGCCCATTCGGCATTGTGGGTGATTTTAGGAGAGTTAGCCACGGTGCTGTCGGCAGCGTGACATTGAATACATACTTTCTTGAAAATTTGCTCGCCGGTACGCATGCCGACCGGAGTGCCGTCGCCCATGACCACATTGCCGGTAGGCATAATGCGGGTTGCAGTGGCCGATTCGGTGGTAGCGTCTACATCGCTGTAATAGCCGCTGGTAGCGAGCTTGACCAGAAAATACAAGGTTGCCAGCAAGATGACGATGCCGCCGATAAGGGTAACGGCGGCAGAGCCGCGGGCGCGTTGATTGGGCAAATGAATCATGGATAAGGCCTCACCGTTTGGTTAGGATGATGACGAAACAAGCTTAAACTTTATATTGTAAAAGCGCATTAACAATAATTTGCTGGATTATACTGAATTCAGGCAGGCTTTCCAATCTTTATAATTTGGTTTAGCTCAAAAAAAGCGGAATTGTTTGCCAATAAGCTGCCTAAAAAGAAGATTTATGCGGCCGATCGATGTACAGGCGCGACAAAATTTTGCCAAACGGCGGTATTTGCGTTAATCTTACGCCCGCAAGTACCCGTAGCTCAGTTGGAAGAGCGTCAGTTTCCGAAGCTGAAGGTCGCTGGTTCGATCCCAGTCGGGTGCGCCATATTCACCGGGCGGTCTGTGTTTTGATACGGGCCGCCCGGTTTTATTTTGATTGTTTTGAGCATAAAAATTAGAAGTTTATTTAATATCTTTATGGTTGTGCTAATTAAGTCGAAATTTTAAGTAGATTGTTTCCCGGTTTACATAACTTGATTTTTCGTCTTGATTCTCGACCGTATTTGCGTTACCTTAGCCACTCTTTTTCAAACGATCAAGCGGCTTTTTCAATTGATTGAAGTGCCGGGTTGTCGCTGTTGCTTTTCGTGTCGCGTACCTTAAATCGCTGTTCGGAAAGTTGGCATTACAGATGCTGTGGCGAGGCCAGTATTTCCTATTGATTAACCCGCGGATAAAAGAGGCCATCATGCAACTATCAGGTGCACAAATACTCGTGCAGAGTCTTAATGCCGAAGGCGTAGAATACGTTTTCGGTTATCCCGGCGGCGCTGTTCTCGAAATCTACGACGCGCTGTATCAATTAAACAAATTTCAGCACATTCTGACCCGCCACGAACAGGCGGCGGTACACGCGGCAGACGCTTATGCGCGTACCAGCGGTAAGGTGGGTGTGGCGCTGGTAACTTCCGGCCCCGGAGCCACCAATGCGGTAACCGGCATTGCCACCGCCTACTGCGATTCGATTCCGATGGTGGTGATTACCGGCCAAGTAGGTACGCCTGCCATTGGTACCGATGCTTTTCAGGAAGTGGATACCGTGGGCATTACCCGCCCGTGTGTGAAACACAATTTTTTGGTGACCAGTGTCAACGAGTTGGCGGAAACCATCAAGAAAGCCTTTCAAATCGCTGCCAGCGGTCGGCCAGGCCCGGTGGTGGTGGATATTCCCAAAGACGTTACCCAAGCGATGGCAAAATTCAGCTATCCGCAAGAAGATATCTTTATCCGCTCTTATCAGCCGGTAACGCAAGGCCATGCCGGCCAGATTAAAAAAGCGGTGCAAATGCTGGCTTCGGCCAAGCGCCCGCTGGTGTATTTCGGCGGCGGCGTGGTATTGGGCAACGCTCATCAGGAATTAACCGATTTCGTGAAGATGACCGGCGCACCGTGTACCGGTACTTTGATGGGGTTGGGTGCTTATCCTTCCAGCAATAAACAGTTTTTGGGCATGCTGGGTATGCACGGTACTTACGAAGCCAATCTGGCGATGCAAAACGCCGATGTGGTGTTGGCCGTTGGCGCGCGTTTTGACGACCGCGTGGTGTCGGTGCCGGCCAAGTTTGCTGAAAAACCGAAAAAAATCATTCATATCGATATCGATCCTTCCAGCATTGCTAAGCGCGTGAAAGTAGACGTGCCGATTGTGGGTGATGTGAAAAACGTGCTGACTGAAATGGCTTCGGCATGGAAGAAACAAGAACTGGTATTCAACGAAGCTGTATTGGATAAATGGTGGCAACAACTGGAAGCTTGGCGCAGCCGCGATTGCCTGTATTTCGATAATGAAAGCGAAATCATCAAGCCGCAATATGTAGTGCGTAAGTTGGCCGAGTTGACCAACAATTCCGCCATCATCACTTCCGATGTCGGCCAACACCAGATGTTTGCCGCGCAATATTATCCGTTTGAACGCCCGCGCCA
>ERZ795062.2808-NODE-2808-length-11207-cov-43.846933_pt1 | contig 11207 bp, 9 predicted proteins | sample MGYA00375146_ERZ795062 | MGnify/ENA primary metagenome ERZ795062 (study PRJEB30191, sample SAMN05720281) | activated sludge metagenome | isolation source: Anaerobic digester | place: USA | collected 2015-07-16 ...
AGATGGGAAGTTGTATGTGGTTGGGGGGGGTACTCAATGTAGAGTGTATGATCCTACTACTAACACCTGGACAGTAAAAGCAGATTGTCCAAGTAATGCTCAAAATTCTTCGGCAGGAGTAATAGATGGGAAGTTGTATGTGGTTGGGGGGGGTACTCAATGTAGAGTGTATGATCCTGCACAGGAAGGTTTTCTAATTTCTCCTGTGTCGGTAGACGATGAAGTATATTGGGATGGTACATCTTTTATTAAGATGTTAGTAGGAGACACTGAACTTATAAAAGGAAAGAATATTATAACTACAAAAGGGGATTTAAAGATGGATTTAAGCTACCTTAACGGGGAAGGCTATTTGGCTGGTTATATCAAGTATAATTCATAAGTAGACTAATATAATTATGCGCCACAACGAACCGCCTGAACGGGTGGTTATTTTTTGTTTAAAGGAGGATAAGAATGTCGGTATGGAATGACTTTATAGCTCGATATACCAGCGGAAGCCGGGAGTCTCCTGCTATTGATTTAAGCAGTGTGGGAGTGGCCTTATCCTCTGAAATATCTTGGGAAGCGACAGTACCCGAAGATACAACGCTTATTGTGGAAATTGCCTTAAGCCTGGATGGTGGAGAGACCTGGGGAGAATGGCAGGCTTGCACAAGTGGGCAGTCAATACCTGAGATTAACCAAGGTAGTGATTTATCCAATGTGCAGATAAAAATCCGTGAATCGTTTACAACATCTGACACTACGACAACTGCTCAGCTGCAGAGCCTGCAGATAAATATCCTGTCTGCATATAAGGAAGCCGGCACATTAACCAGCGTTGTTTTGGATATCTCTCTTGCTAAAGTGGAATTTGTGGCTTCTGATGCTGAAAATACAGCAATTACGGTTGAATATCGTGAGCAAGAGGGCGATAACTGGAGCAATTGGGTTGCCATACAAAACAACCAGGTGATAGGCGGTAAGGATAAACTGCAGTACCGGGTATTGTTCAGCACCGAAGATATAAGTGTCACCCCGGTACTATCAGAGGTAAAACTTACTCCGATTAAATACTTTGCCGTAAGTCCTTCCATTGACACCTCAAAGGCACAGGATATAAACAGCGGGAAAGTTACATATGACGCTAATTTTGCCGGAACTGCGGCCGCAGAAATACGAACCAGAACAAGTGCGGACGGAATCAGCTGGTCAGCCTGGGAACCAATAGATGCAAGTGGAAACATTGCTAGCATCCATCAGAATTATGCCCAGGTATTGATTATACCATCTGGAGACAACGGGCCTAACAATGTAACCTTTGGATCCTTATCCTTATCCTATGATGGCACTCCAATGGCTGAAGAACTGGCCACAGGATTTACTCCTGGCGGACAGTTTTATTTTACGACAATGCTGAATACCTTAATTATTACAAACATGCTGGATCCTCCGAAGAAGTGGAACGGGACTGATGCTGTGGAAGAATTGGGGGGAACGCCGCCCCATGCTCAGTATATAGCAACGCACCGGAATTATGTCTTTATGGCCAGAACAGTATCGAACCCTAACAGGTTATATTTTAGCGAGGTACTCAATTTTGATAATTGGCCGGCATTGAACTTTATCGACATCAGCCCTAATGACGGGGACTGGATAACAGGTCTGATGCCATATGATGATTATTTAATCATCGCAAAAAACAGGTCAATGTGGATCCTGGTCGGGACTGGCCCAAGTGATTTTGAGGTCAGGCGCATTCATGACGGGGTGGGCTGCGTAGCTCCCAGGTCATTGACCAAGATGGCTCAGACTTTTGTGTTTGCCTCCAGCGAGGGACTGTATATGTCCGACCTGTCTCAGGAAGTCCTGTTGAGCGAAAGGCTTAAGGAAACCTGGAGGGGACTGAACCAGAGGAGACTGAACCAGATCGCAGCCATCTATTATGACCACAAGTTGAGGGTTGATGTGCCAAATGGCTCCAGTACCAAAAACAACCTGCGCATTGTTTATGACACTATCCAAAAGGCTTTAAGCCTGGAGGAGTTTACTGATCACGCTTCCTGCTATACCAAATTTACTGAAGCCGGGCAGGAGATTTTGCTTTATGGTCATGCTACTGAGGGACAGGTTTCCCGGGCGGATTTTGGCACTACTGATAACGGGGAACCCATCACCATGTACTGGGGCACCAAGTATTTTAACTTTGGTTCCTCAGCCATAGAGAAGAAGGTCCGGTATCTGTATCTGGTGGTAATTCCGGCGATGTCAGACACTCAGTTGGATATCTACCTGGTGGTGAACGGTGTGCAGCATAGCACGCCGTTGTCAGTAGTTGTTCCAGGTGATCCTTTAGGTGTAGCTCGGACGCTCAAGCTGGATCCACGCAAATTAGGTATAAGAAAAGTAAAGAGCATTGGCTATGACATTATCCAGCGGAGCACCAATGGCGGCGTGAAGTTCCATGAATTGCTGCAGGAGTACATGATCAAGAAGATAAGGGAGACTGCTTGATATGGCAAAACTAAACCTTATCATCCCTAAAGGCAATGTACCGGACTGGCTTAAATCTATTTTGATTACTATTCAAAACTGGGCCAGGAATATTTCCGGCGACTGTCTGACTGAAGGTTCAGTGGGGTATTCCAAATTGGCTCTGGCCAGAGGGGATATTCCACCGGGGAAAATTGGCTGGCCGGAGTGGCATATACCTTTAGCATTGCCTGGCCTGGACTTAAACACCAGTTCCACCAATTACGTCCGATGTTCGGGCGTTTTTTATTGGGATCCTTTTGCCTATCCTACAGTTGGTGGGTCATGGTATTTTGAAGCGTCCCTTGCTATTGACAATGCGGCCGGGATTGTATCAGCAAGACTGATGGGCGATGACGAAGTGGGAGTTATTACCCGCACTGGTACCACATCAATGGATGCAGTAAGGTCGAAAGCATTAACCATGCCGAACAGTGCGGCAAATCTATATTGCGAGTTCAAGGTCAGTAACGGTGCCTATGTGGGCAGTTTCAACGGGGCAAAATTAGTGTTTGTCCCTAATTAGGAAGGAGTGATAAAGGTGTCGAGCAGCAGCGGAGGATCCACCAGCACTACAACTCAAAAGAAGAAGACCACTACAACAACTACTACCCCTAGCACTGCTAATTACAGGCAGATCGAGAATAAGACTACTACGCCTACTACAGCTAATTACCGGCAAATAGAAAATAAGGCTCCAACCACGACCTCCACAACTGTAACCACCCCAGGTTATAATGCAGCTGCTGGGTACTATGCGGGCAAACCCGGGCAGAGTGATGAAGACCGTACACGGGAGGCCATTAGTTATTATGCTTCCCAGGGCATGACTCAACAATTGAATAATGCCCTTAATTACGCTGCAAGTAAGGGGTACAATATTGCAACTACTCCAAGTACCGCGAATTACCGGCAAATAGAAAATAAGGTTTCTACACCTAGCAGTAGCAATACCAGCCCCGGTGGATTAATGAGTAAAGTGGTATCAGCTTACAATAAAGCTGATCAGGCGCTTGGTGGTATTCTGCCTGGAGGGTCGTCATCGCCCAGCATTTCCAGCATTGAGAATTCGCCGGCCTATCGGGCTATTATAGGTGATCCTAATCAGGGCTATGGAATACGCGATATGGCATCAGCTGCAGTAATGGCTAATCCTGTAGGCGGGACTGCCGCTGGCATATCTTCTCTTGCTAAAGCACTGCCTTCAGTTGCCAAGGCTGTAAGCCGTGCCGGCAGTGCTTCTGGTTTAGCTTCCAAAGCTTTCAGCGTGGCCAGTAAAGGGGCAGATGGCGTTGCCGGGATTGCATCAAAAGCTTTCAGCACAGTAGGAAAGGCTCCGGCCGCTGTGGCCAATGTGATACGTAACGCTCCCACAGCTTTGAAAGTGGGAGTGCCGGCTGTGGGTATTGGTGCCCTGGCAGTTAACCAGGCGGCTAAGGAATTAGGTATCGGACAGGGGAGTAATTTAACTCAGGAAGATATTCAAACCATGAATCCAGCTCAGGTAACTGGAGGTCAAAGCCCTAACACTATGACTGTTCCGACAGGCCTACGTGCTCCCTCTGGCGGCTACACCGTACCCGGCGGATATGTGAATAGCATGGGAGGAGCTCCGGCCGGTGGTGAGGTAGACATAACCGGACAGATGCCTAATGGGAATAATATGCCACAATTACCCGGAATGGACTTCTTTACTTTGCTCAATATGATGGGCATGAATCAGCAGCTACCTGAGCAGCCGGTAGAGATAATTCAACCGGAAATGCCAGACTTCCTGGCTCAGCAGCAGGAATTGATGGCACTTATAGACCAGCTCACCCAGCAGAACCAGGCTATGTCTATGCAGTATCTGAACCAGATGACTGCACAGCTGGACCAGCTGGAGAAAGAAATCATAGCTCGCTATGAGCAACAGGGAACTGAACTGGACCCGGCTACCATGGCAGCTTTGACTGAAATTAGAAATCAGGTCAATTTACGCAGGCAACAGCTGATGGAGGAAATGAATCGCCGCGGTCTGCTTCAATCCGGTATCTGGATAGAAGAAGAAAACCGGATACTGTCCAACCAGTTGACCGCAGAGGAACGCTTGCTGTCGAACCGCCTGGCGGAGGCTCAAAATGCTATTATGAACACCCTGGCCAGCTTTGCACAGCAGAGAATGAACATTATGGGCAGTTCTCTGGAGAACCAAATGAATCTTATGGCCAACAGCGCTAATTTGAAACTCAATGCACTGCAGAACCTGCAGAACCAGCAGAATCAATGGGCACAATGGCAGGCAGAACAGCAGGCGGCCGCTCAGCAGGCAGCAGCCGCCCGTGCAGCATCTCAGCAGAAACAGCAAATGGATCTGGCGAGATGGTTGTACGAACTGCAATTAAAGCAGGCTAATGCTGACCGGGAATATGAGCTTGACCGGATGCAGACTATTTACAACGTGAACAAACCATATTATAGCCCGAATACTGGCGGCTCAGGTATGACTACTACGGAAAAGAAGAATAATGCTCTGGCCGATGCTTATTCTGCTGTAGACCAGGCCAAGAATAGCGGTCTGAGCAATGACCAAGTGGCTCAGAATATTATGTCCCAGTATGCTGAGCTTACCCGTTATGGGGTAGATCCAAATGCAGTTTTGGATTACCTGTACCAGCGGTACCCGGAACAAAATTCCGGCAGCTGGTACACGCAGTTAGATGAAAGATTAGGAGGTTGGCTGCCCTTTGGGGCTAGGAGGTAGTGCAAATGTTTGATTTTAGCGGCCAGAACAAAAATCAGATGACAGGTAATACACGCTTTAATTTTGGCGGGAGCCCTCAATCTGTATCCCAACCAGTACAGCAGAAAGTGGTTCAACAGCCTGCTGCTAATAAGGGATACACAGGGTTTAAAGCCCTGGCAGCTAAAACTGCTGACATTTTGCTTAACCGGCCCAGGCAGGCCATCCTGGCAGCTGCTACCTACGATGCCAAGAATAACAACGGCTTTCTGCAGGACCTGAAAGGTGGCTGGGAGGAAATCAAGGCAGCCTTAAGAGGGGAACGCCGGGACGCTACTGGCTCTAAGTACCTGGAAGCAAAAGGCTTTAATGCTGGTCTTGGTCGTGACCTGGCAGGAGGAGCTATAGATATACTGGCTACTCCTGCCTTTAACCCATTGATGAAAGCCGGCAGTAAAATAACCGCTCCTATTCAAAATGCTACTGCTAAACGCATTATAGGTTCAAGTGCTGGGGGTGCTCTGTTTGGTACAGCTGATGCTTTTGCAGCTGAACAGCCGACCGGTGAAATTGCTAGCCGGGCTATAACAGATGCGATCCTGTTCGGCGGAATTGATGCTGGGCTGATGGGATTAGGTAAAGCAGGACGGGCACTGCTTTCTAAACCTAAAGCTCAGGCCGCTGAGGCTGCTGTTATTCCAGCGGCAAAAAAGGAGGCCGCTGCCCCTGCTTTTAATTTTGCAGAAGCAGCTCCTGAAGCAGTTAATAAGAAGCCAAAAGAAAGCATCTATAACAATACCCGAAGCCAGCTGCAGGAGCTATTCCAGAGGACCAATCTTGTTGATAATATCAAGGACATCTCTGGCGTTAGCTCTTATATGCGAGACCCCTATCGTAACTTGGAGCGGGCCTTTGGCCAGAACTTCGGTGAGATTGAGCGCTTGATCATGCAGCCATTTGACCAGGCTAAGGCTGCCAATATTCAGTATCAAGAGAAGCTGTTACAGGACCTGAAATCAAACATAGTTGACCGCCTGGGCATAAAAAAAGGCAGTCGTGACAGCGCCCTGGTGCAGAAATTTGGGGAAGGCGGTTACGAAAAGGTTATAACTGACCCTAAAACTGGGGTGAAGTCAACGCAGTGGGTAAAATATACCTGGGACGACCTGGTAAAAGACGTTGGCCCGGTCAGAGCCCAGCAGATAGCGGAAGCTGATGCCTGGTTCAGAAATGCTTATGACCAACTTATCGATGATGTAAACAAGGCTAAGGAAGCCATATATCCTTTTGCTGAGGAACGTATGGCCAACATAGCAGCAAAGATTGCAGACCTGAAAACACCGGGTAAATACTCCCGCCAAGCCCAACAAGAGAAAATCCAGGCCTTAGAGTGGGAACTTAATACCCTAAGGAAAAACCCGCGGCGCAGAAGCAAAGAAGATACTAAGTATATGCAGACGCTGGTTAACAAGATTGAAGAAATCAAAAATGACCCGGTCTATACTGCTGAAGGCCGACAAAGTATGATTGAGCACCTGGAAAAGGAGCATGAAAAAGCGCTGCGCGGCAAACGGGTACCCAAACGGAAAGATTATTACCGTCACTTCCGGGAGCTGACCGACAGCTACCAGGGACTGAAGAATATCTTCGACAGCCCGGCTAATATTGACCCGGCTCTGGAAGGATTATCATACCAGACCATGCCGCGGTCCAAGTGGGCCAGCTTTGCTCAGAGAAGGGACGGAGGCATGGCTTACGATCTGGACGCGGTAGGTGGCTTTCTGGATTACGTGCCGGCAGCCTCCAGGGCAATCCATATTGACCCGCATATTTCCAGATTTGAGGCTCTGGCGGATGAACTGGCTGAAGCTACTTTGACTAAAAAGAATGCTAACAACTTAATCAGGCATATCCGGGAGCTGGCTCAGAACATCGCGGGCAAAACTAATCCTTTAGACCGGTTTATGCAGGACTTCTTGGGCCGCAAGACCTTCAATGTACTGAACTGGATGAACAGCAGGATAAAGGCTAACACTGTCCTGGGGAACGCCGGTACCACTGTAGCTCAGATGGCGAATATTCCACAGGGTATAGCCTTTGCCAAGCAGCATTCAATAAATGGCCTCAAGCGGACGATGAAATCAATATTTGTGCCCGATGATGCAATTAAGCAGTCTGCCTTTCTGACAGAGCGGTTTGGCAATAAAATGTATCGTCAGTTTGATGATAAACTGCTTGACCAACCCAAGAATTTTGCTATCTGGATAATGGAAACAGCTGATCGCATTGCAACCGAGTTTATATGGAACTCCTGCTACGAAAAGGCTCTGGCTGAGAGAATAGCTAATCCGGTTCGCTTTGCCGATATCAATACCCGCAAGCTGGTAGCAGGTCGGGGAATAGGAGAAGTTCCGCTTGCCCAGCAGGCTAAACTGTTCCAACTCGTAGCACCATTTCAAGTCGAGGTGGGCAATCTATGGCATGTTATGAGCGACACCATTAAGGCCAAAGACTTCACAGGTCTGGCTGTGCTGTCTGTAGCTCTGTGGATGTTTAACCGCGGGGCGGAACAAATTAGAGGAACGGGAGTAACCTTTGACCCGCTGGATGCTTTAATCGACGCGATAACCGATGAAAACATGACCCCGATGGAACGGGTAGGAAGACTAGCCGGGGAAGTAGTCAGTAATATCCCTGGAGGTCAAACTCTGGCGGCTATTACTATGGACGATTACCAGCGGCAGAAGTTCTTCGGCGATGAAGATCCGACTCGATATGGTACCGGATTATTGGTGGCTAAAGGGGCGCAGAATCCACTGTATAGGCTGGTGACTCCTTTTGGTGGTGCCCAGTTGGAAAAGACTATAAAAAGCCTAGAGGCTATCGGCCGGGAGGGAGTTTACTCAAAAGATGGAACGCAGCTAAAATATCCTATCAGTCTGGACATGACCAATGTAATCAAAGGATTGCTGTTCGGTCCATCCGGGTTCAGGGAAAGCCGGGACTACTATGAGAACAGCCGGAAGCCTTTGACTGAAAAACAGACTCAGCGTGTGATACAGGGAGGACGGTCTCAGTACATGCAGATATCTGTTGAGCGCTCCAAGCGGGCTCTTAACAGCCAACTGAAAGCGATTGATAATGATCCAAAACTAACTCCGGCAGAGAAGGCAAAGAAGAAGGCGATGCTGCGGCAGAAGTACCGGGAGCAGATGGCAAAGTAAAGGGGAGGTTAATTCCTCCCCATAGCATTCCAAATATCGGCGTCCTTTTCCCACCATCGAGTTTCAAGGAGGTGGTCTCCAGCAACTTGTTCAATAAGCTCTGGTGGGACATCCAAGGCATTCAGCAATTTGCGCTCAGCAGCAAGAGCTTCCGCTTCAAGGTGTGTTTTAGGCTCTTTGCCTCTGCCTAGAGCATATTGGACAGCATGAGCGGATTCATGAACTAGCATTCGCTCCATATTGTGTAAAGAGCCCTCTTGATCAGTCAAGTTATAATACCAATTACAGACGCGAATAGTACCTGTGCGATTAATAGTTGCAGCATAAGAAGAATCACCTTCTATTAACTTGACCTGTACACAATACTTACAAACGTCTTCATACTGCTCTGGTGATACCTCTTTAATGGTAACCAGGGCATTTTTAATGTCCTGCTGGAACTCCGGTGGGCCGTCTATATATGGCTCATTAAAGGCATAGTGGTGCAAGTAGGCTTGAGGCGGAGGCGCTTGGTCAGTCTGCACTTTGAAGTAGTATATATAGCCATGATAGACCGCCACATAAACTGCACCTAAGAATAAAACGTAAAGGAGTAAGCTTTTTATTGTCTTTGACATAAATACCAGCTCCTTACAATCATTATATACCAAAGCGGCATGTCTTAAAAGGCTGCTATATTAACCAAGGGAGGGGATGAGGTGACCTATGCGGTAATCACTATCGGGAAAATAGGAGACGCGCTGGCTAACCCACTGGCTTGGTTAGTAAGTTTTGGGTTAGCTGTAATCGGTTATCTCCTGGGGGAACCAGGAGCTGCGTTTTATGCGCTATGGACAGCTGTAGCCATGGATTTGTTATCCAGGCTCATTTCAGAGTCGGTACAGCATGGAGGCTTCTGGAAAGCAGTCCGAGAGGGGCACATACAATCAGATAAGGCACTGGCCGGGGCAAAGGTAAAGATCCCGGCTTATTTCATTATGTGTGTGTTCGCTGCCCAAATAACCAAGTTTCCTTATGAGTATGCTTATGTGGCCAGTTCTATCATTTATGGCATCTTCTTTTTCGTGGAACTGGAAAGTACCTGCGAAAACTTCATTGAAGCCGGTGTTGAGGAATTCGCCTGGCTAAAACGATTTAGCAAGAGGAAGCTGGAACAGATCGTTGAGGATGGGGAGAGCTGCGATAATGAGCCGCCAATATAACCGGTACAGAAAGGAGAGTTATCCGTGAAGGTATACATTGACATAGGCCACGGTGAACGTGGAGACCCAGGCGCAGTATCAGGCCCCTTTGTTGAGCATCAGATGAATATCAAGGTAGCTCAGGCCTTTGCTAACCGAATAAAGCAGCATGGTTGGGAAGTGAAGGTTGAACAGGGCAACATGGAAATGGGCGATAGTGCCCGGGCAGCTAATAGCTGGGGTGCTGACCTGCTGCTCTCATTTCATTTTAACGCCGGCGGCGGAGATCGCGGCGAGGTCATATACTCTTGGGAGTCTGGAGCCTTAGAACTTGCCAATGCTGTAGCCGAAGGTTTGAAAAAAGCTGGGCAGACTGTAGTGCGGGTTTACCAGAGCAAGGCAAACAGCATCGGCACGGCTGAGTATTTTGGTATTCTGCGAGTCAGTAAAATGCCTGCTGTTATTGTGGAGCCCTGTTTCATCGATAATGCGGTAGATCGGCAGATAGCCGATACCGATGAAGAATTAAAACATATAGGTTATTGCATTGCTGATGCCCTGGCCGATCATTACGGAGGTGAGGAAATGGTTTATAAGACCTTTAACGATGTGCCCGATTGGGGCAAACCCTTGGTGAAAAAGCTGATGGACCGTGGTTCACTTAAAGGGGAAGGCAATGGGATTCTTAACCTACCGGAATCCACGCTTAAAACCTTGGTGATTTTAGATCGTGAAGGAGTGATAAAGAAATGATGGCAGCTGGTATTATGGTAGTTATTATCGCGGCCGTCCTGGCCGAGGCTGTCTGGGAGACTGCAAAACCTATTTGGGATAAAGGCAAACTAAATCCGGATCGGATTGGCGCGTTAGTTATCGGTATCATTGTAGCAGTAGCTGCTGGAGTGGATCTATGCGCGGCGCTGGGGTTGCAGATAGCCTACCCGATAGTCGGGCAGCTGCTGACAGGGATCCTCATCAGCCGGGGTGCAAACTTTATACATGACCTGCTGAAAGGTGTGCAACAATTATCTACCTAATTTAAAGCCGGGGTTAGTCCCCGGCTTTTGTGTTTTCTGATGCATCTTCATCCTTCTTGCGATCATTACCTTGCAGCATATAAGCTACCATTGCTCCAGCACCAGTCCAAAATAAGAAACCTACTATATTGGGTTTGTATTCATGATAAAGGCGAATCCCGCCACTTCCATAATAATATTGACCATTAGGTGACTTTAATCCAATACTTGCCAAATCATGGTTTGTCAATGGGTTATCATGCACGCCAAATGCATTAACCCCAATAATCAGAAAGTAAATAATATAAAGCCACCATACAATTTTCTTCCGCATTCCAGGGAGCTCCCCATTAAAGAGTTTTAAATATGTTTCGCTTACCGTGGAGGAAATCCTGCAATTTATTACCTGCCCCCCATTTGCCCCCTATTTAATAAATTTAAAGCTTAAATCAGAAAACAAAAAAACCACGCAAACACGCATGGTTACTTACTTTCAGATGGTGGGCCATGAAGGAATCGAACCTTCAACCTTCTGATTAAGAGTTAAATG
>ERZ795062.2813-NODE-2813-length-11188-cov-9.933261_pt1 | contig 11188 bp, 9 predicted proteins | sample MGYA00375146_ERZ795062 | MGnify/ENA primary metagenome ERZ795062 (study PRJEB30191, sample SAMN05720281) | activated sludge metagenome | isolation source: Anaerobic digester | place: USA | collected 2015-07-16 ...
TGGAGCAGGCGGTCTACAAGCCGGTGCAGGGGCGCTTCAAGGTCTTCATGATCGACGAGGTGCACATGCTGACGAACACCGCGTTCAACGCGATGCTCAAGACACTGGAAGAGCCCCCCGAGTACCTGAAGTTCGTGCTGGCCACGACCGATCCGCAGAAAGTGCCAGTGACCGTGCTCAGCCGTTGCCTGCAGTTCAATCTGCGTCCGATGGCGCCACAGACCGTGCTGGAGCACCTGCAGACCGTTCTGACCCAGGAGCAAGTGCCGGCGGACGTGCAGGCGTTGCGGCTGATCGCCCGCGCCGCGCGCGGCTCGATGCGCGACGCGCTGAGCCTGACCGACCAGGCCATTGCCTTCGGCTCCGGCCAGCTGCAGGAGGCTACGGTGCGCCAGATGCTGGGGAGTGTGGACCGCTCCTACGTGTTTCAGCTCATCGACGCCCTGGCCCGCGGTGATGGCCGCACTGTGGTGGAAACAGCCGAGGTGCTGCGCCTGAACGGCCTGAATGCCGCCTCGACCCTGGAAGAGATGACCGGCGTGCTGCAGCGCATGGCGGTGCTGCAGGCGGTACCCGGCATGACCGCCGATGACCCCGCCGACCCGGACGCGGCAGAGACCGCCCGTCTGGCCGCAGGCATGCCGGCCGACGAAACCCAGTTGCTGTACAGCCTGTGCCTGCATGGCCGGGGCGAACTGGGGCTGGCGCCCGACGAATACGCCGCACTGACGATGGTCTTGCTGCGCCTGCTGGCGTTTCAAGCCGACGGGCCGCACGGGCCGGCGGAAAAAAAAACTCTGAATCTGGCCATCCGGGCGCCTGAGCGGCCGGCCGCCCCGGTCGCGGCGCCGGTGCCGCCGGCAATCCCCGTGGCCCCGATGCCGCCACGAACCGCCACCACGCCCGGGAGCCGTCCGGCCGTCGGGCTGCCGCCGGGACAGGTGCTGCCGGTGATCGATCCGGCGCCGAAACTGGCCATTTCTGACGAAAACCTTGCCCATCCCGGCGCAGATTGGTCATCTTCCGCTCCTGGAATCGTAGCAATTCCGGTGCGGGTGCAGGCCGAGGCTGAGCCCTCTGTCGAGCCTGGCGAAGCGGCTGGCACCGCGCTTGCGCCGCCCGTGGGCGTGATCCCCAATGAAGACGGCGAATTCTGGTACGCCCTGGTGCGCCAGCTCGTGAGCGCCGAGGCGGTGACCGCGCTGGCGCGCGAACTGGCCCTTCAATCCCAGCTGGTGGCGCGCGATGGCGACGACTGGCTGCTGCGCATCGAGCGCGAATCGCTGAACCAGCCCGCCACGCGCGAACGGCTGCAGCTGGCGCTCAAGGGTGCGGGCCATCCGGCACGCCTGGCGATCGAGGTGGGCCGCGTGACGGACAGCCCGGCGCGTCGCAATGCGCAAGCCGCCGCCGAGAAAATGCGTGAGGCAGAGGCCCTGATCCAGACCGACCCCTTCGTTCAGGCGATGATGCGAGACTTTGGCGCGAAAATCGTGCCCGGCAGCATCAAGCCGCTCTGACTCTTTTCATTCAAGACCACAGGAAACCCATGTTCAACAAAGGACAACTCGCAGGCCTCATGAAGCAGGCCCAGGCCATGCAGGACAACCTCAAGAAGGCCCAGGACGAACTGGCCAACATCGAGGTGGAAGGTGAGTCCGGCGCCGGCCTGGTGAAGGTGCTGATGACCTGCAAGCACGACGTCAAGCGCGTCACCATCGACCCCAGCCTGCTGGCCGACGACAAGGACATGCTGGAAGACCTGGTCGCCGCTGCCTTCAACGCCGCGGTGCGCAAGGCCGAGGAAACCTCGCAGGAAAAAATGGGCAAGCTCACGGCGGGCATGCCCGGCCTGCCCGGGGGCATGAAGTTCCCGTTCTGATGCGCCAGTCCGGGCGCCTGCGCCACGGCCCGATGGCCCGCCCCCTGCCATGTCCGACACCAGCACCCTTGATGCGCTGATCCAGGCGTTGCGCCGCCTGCCGGGCGTGGGGGTGAAGTCGGCCTCGCGAATGGCCTTCCACCTGTTGCAACACGACCGTGAAGGCGCCCGTGCGCTCTCACGGGCGCTGCAGGAGTCCACCGAGCGCATCCACCACTGCGCGCTGTGCCACACCTTCACCGAGGCCGAGATCTGCAGCACCTGTCTGGACGACCGGCGCGACCGCAGCAAGCTGTGCGTGGTGGAGACGCCGGCGGACCAGTCAGCCGTGGAGCGCACGGCATCGTTTCGCGGGCTGTATTTCGTGCTCATGGGCAAGCTCAGCCCGCTCGACGGCATCGGCCCGAAGGAAATCGGGCTGCAGAAGCTGTTCGACCGTGCCACGGACGGCACGGTGCGCGAAGTGATCCTGGCGACCAATTTCACCGCCGAAGGCGAGGCCACGGCGCATGTGATCGGCGAAGGCCTGCGCCTGCGCGGCCTGCAGGTCACGCGCCTGGCGCGGGGCGTGCCGGCCGGCAGTGAACTCGAATATGTCGACCTGGGGACGATTGCTCACGCCATGGTGGACCGGCGCTGAACAGCCTCCAGCAGGCGGTTCATATTCTTGTTTTGATAGCATTCAATGACCTGTTGACGCTGGGAACAGGCTGAAAGGACTGAAAAATGAACGGCAGCCTGATGTACGCGCACTTCACTGTGGCCTACTGGTGTGTGCTGGTGGCGGCGCTCCTGCCCATCGGGTGTGCCGGCCTGGCCAAGTGGGGCATGTTCAACCGGCCTCGCCGCGACGGCGGCTATGACAATGCCGACCCACGGGCCTGGCTGGCGCAACAGAAGGACTGGCGCGCCCGCGCCAATGCCGCGCAGGCCAACAGTTTCGAAGCGCTGCCGTTCTTCATCGGCGCGGTCGTCATTGCGCACCTGCTGGGCGCCAACCAGGCACGCGTGGATGTGCTGGCCATCCTGTTCATCCTGCTGCGCATGGTCTACATCATGATGTACGTGGCGGGCATTCCCACCGTGCGCTCCGCGGTGTGGACCCTGGCGCTGCTGGTGAACATCGGCATCCTCTTCATCGGCTACCGCTGAACGGTGCGCCGACCTCAGGTCGGGCTTCAGTGAAAACCCGCTCGGGATGTTCCCCGATGCCGCTGGAAGCTGCCTTGGTTACGCTTGTCATCACAACAACAATGACAGGCGAGGGCCCACTGTGCCGCATCCCGATCCGATCCGACGACGTTCGCTGGCCGCGGCGGCTGCCTTGGTGGCGTCTGCTGCGGCCGGCCCCACGCTCCTGGCACAACACCGGGCCGACGACGGCCATGTCGCCATTGCGGTGGGTGGGCGCTCTGCCATCTCCTGGCTGCCGCTGACCCTGGCCGCCCAGCTGGGGTTTTTCAAGGCCGAGGGGCTGGATGTCAACCTGATCGACAGCGCGGACGATGCGGCCGCTTTGCAGGTGCTGGCGACGGGTGGCGCCGATGTGGCGAGTTGCAGCTTCGAGCACACCATCCGCCTGCAAGGACGTGGTGCGGCGCTGCAGTGCTTTGTGTTGCAGAGCCGCGCGCCACAGATCGCGGTGGGGGTCTCTGCTCGCACGATGGCGGGCTACCGGGGTGTGGCCGACCTGCGGGGGCGGCGCGTCGGCGTGTCGGCGCCCGATTCGGCCAGTCAGGCCCTGGTCGCCACCCTGCTGCTTCGCGCCGGGCTGAATGTGGCTGACGTGACGTTTGTCGGTGTCGGCGTGGGCACGGGGGCGCTGAATGCCCTGCGGTCCGGCCAGATCGACGCGATCAGCAACGTGGAGCCGGTGATGACCATGCTGGAGCATCGGGGGGACGTGCGGATCCTTGCCGATACGCGCTCGCTTGCTGGTGCACAGGATATCCTGGGCGGCCCAATGCCCGCGGGCTGCCTCTGTGCATCGACCGAGTACGTGCAGAAGCATCCCGCCACCTGCCAGGCCCTGGCCCATGCGATCGTCCGGGCGTTGAAATGGCTGCGCACCGCCGGCCCCGGCGACATCGTTCGGACCGTGCCCGAGGAATACTTGCTGGGCGACCGCGGCCTGTACCTCCTGTCACTGGCCAAGGTGATCGAGGCGTTCTCGCTGGACGGCCTGATGCCGCAGGACGGGGCCCGCACCGCGTTGCGCGTGCTGCAGGACGGGGGCGTTTCGGTTCGAGCCGACCGGGTCAATCTCGGGCAGACCTACACCAACACCTTCGCCCGCGTGGCCAAGGATCGTTTCAAGGCCTGAACGCCGCGGTGCGCCGGTCAGGCGCTGGCACCCGTGCCCAACGCCGTCAGCGCTTCGCCTTCGCGGCGGGTTTGGCAGCCGCTTTGGTGGACGGGCTGCTGGTGCGCGGCGCGGCTTTGGTCGTACTGGTGCGCGCCGGCGTGCGCGCCCCAGCAGCCGGTGCCGGAGTGCGGGCCTGCGCGCGGGGTGCGGCTGAACGCGAGGGCAGGAACAGCACGACCGATTGTCCCTTTCGCAGGCCGCCCGCCGCAAGGCCCGGGTTCCACTCCGCCAGGTTGGCAGCGCTGACGCCATAGCGCTGGGACAGGCTGGCCGACGTGTCGCCCTTGCGGGCCTGGACCACGCTGCGCTTGAGCACCACGTCGGGGGCCAGGGACATCTGGCCATGATCGGCCACACTGGGGGCGACGTCGGCGTCCAGAAGGGTCGAGCGCGTGACGAGCAGCGACGAACCGGCCTTGATCAGCATATTGGGCGGAATGCTGTTGATGCTGCGAAAGTCGGATTCGACCATTCCCACCCGCCGGGCCGCATCGCCGGGTTTCATCGTCGAAGGCGCCACCCAGGCCGTCCAGCTGGCCAGGCGTGCGCCGTTGTAGGCGTCCAGATTGCGCTGAAAGGTGGCGGCGTTGTCCCACGGCAGCAGGATCTGGGGCGTGCCCGCAGCCATGATGACGGGGCGGTTCATCGACGGGTTCAGGGCCTTGAAGTCGTCCAGCGGGACTTCCGCCAGTTGCGCGGCCAGCGCGACGTCGATGTCACGGGTGATGGTGACGGTATCGAAGTAGGGATGGTTGCCGATGTCGGGCAACTTGGCGCGAAAACCATCGGGCGAGGCAATGATGTTCTTCACCGCCTGCAGTTTCGGCACGTAGTACCTCGTTTCGGCCGGCATGTTGAGCTCGCTGTAGCTCAGGCCCAGGCCGGCGGCCTTGTTGCGGGCAAGCGCGCGGCTGACGCTGCCTTCGCCCCAGTTGTAGGCGGCCAGCGCGAGCTCCCAGTCGCCGAACATGCCGTACAGTTTCTGCAGGTAGTCCAGCGCGGCCCGGGTGGACTCAAGCACGTCGCGCCGGTCGTCGCGGAATGCGTTCTGCTTGAGCTCGAAGAACTTTCCAGTGGCGGGCATGAACTGCCACATGCCCGCCGCCTTGGCGCTGGACACGGCTTGCGGATTGAAGGCGCTCTCGATAAAGGGCAGCAGCGCGATCTCCGTGGGCATGTTGCGCCGTTCCAGCTCTTCCACAATGTAGAAGAGGTACTTGCGCGAGCGCTCGGTCATGCGCAGCATGTAGTCGGGCCGGGTGGCGTACCACTGTTCGCGGTCGCGAACCAGTTCGGTGTCCAGATTCGGCATGGCAAAGCCGCGGCGGATGCGCTCCCACAGGTCGGCGGGCGGGCGCAGCATGGCCACGGCCTGGGTGCTGGCCTCGGCTGCCGCCAGCGGTTGCACGATGTCCGGTGTGGCGGCTGGTGCCACCTGGGCGGGCTTCGCTGCCGCGGGACGTGGGGCAGCGTCCGCCTTGGCGGCAGTGTCACCACCAGGCGTGGTGGCACATCCCGCCAGCGCCAGAACCCCGGCCAGGCACAAAGCCTTCAGGCACCGCAGGGCGTTCATCAAAACTCGTTTTTCCATTGGCGAAGCGAAGCAAACACGGAGACATCGTCGTCCGGCGTGCTGCGCCAGGCCTGAACCGCGCGCTTCACGTCCGCCTCGCGGCTGCGCAGGAAGGGGTTGATCTGGCGCTCGACGGCAATGGTCGAAGGCAGGGTCGGCTGCTGGCGTTCACGCAGGGCGATGCAGTCCTGTTCGTAGCGCTGCAAGGCGCCATTGGCAGGCTCCACCGTGCGGGCGAAGCGCAGGTTGGAAAGCGTGTATTCGTGGGTGCAGTACACGCGGGTATTGCCCGGCAAGGCAGCCAGCCGGTCCAGCGAGGCCAGCATCTGGCCCGGCGTGCCTTCGAAGATGCGGCCGCAACCCCCGGAGAAGAGGGTGTCGCCGCAAAAGAGCAGCGGGGCGCCGTTGACGTCGTCGGCGAACAAGGCAATGTGCCCCGCCGTGTGGCCCGGCACGTCCAGCACCGACCAGCGGACGCCCAACGCCACCAGCGTGTCGCCGTCGCGCAAGGGCGTGAAGGGTTCAGGGATGGCCTCGCGTGCCGGGCCCCAGACGGTGGCGCCGGTGCCCTGATGCAGTTCGGACACGCCGCCGATGTGGTCCGGGTGGTGGTGCGTGACTAGAATGGCCTCGAGTTCAAGACCATGTTGCTGCAAGGCAGCCAGCACGGGCTGGGCGTCTCCGGGATCGACCACAAGCGCGCGGCGCCCGTCGTGCAGCAGCCAGATGTAGTTGTCGGCAAAGGCCGGCAGCGCAATGATGTTCATGGAACCCTTGATTATAGGAAGCACCGCCGGTTTGCACGAATGGCTCCAGACCGCGCCGGGGCGATACCTGCTGGACTGGGAACGGGCACAGTTTGACCAGGCCGTTGCCGACATTTTCGGCTATCACGCGTTGCAGCTCGGCATGCCGGCCCTGGATGCACTGGGCAGCAACCGCATGCCGCATCGCTGGCTGGCTCTGGATGCCGCGGGTTTTGCGTCGCCGCCTGCTGAAGATGCGGCGCCAGCGCTGGACGGCAGCGATACAGCCCCTTGCAGCAGCGGGGAGGGCGACGTCGCACGGATTGCTCTGCGCACCGACTACTCGGCCCTGCCTTTTCCCGAAAACAGCCTCGACCTGGTGATCCTGCCGCACACGCTCGAGCTCAACGCCGATCCGCACGCCACCCTGCGCGAGGTTGGGCGCGTGCTGGTGCCCGAGGGCCGTGTGGTGATCAGTGGCCTCAATCCCGCCAGCCTGTGGGGCCTGCGCCAGTGGCGCGCCCACCTGATGCGACGGGTGGGCCTCGGCGAGCCCTACCTGCCCGACCGCGGGGAGTTCATCGGCTACTGGCGCCTGCGAGACTGGTTGCGCCTGCTGAACTTCGAAGTCGAGTCCAGCCGGTTCGGGTGTTACCGCCCGGCGGTGCGGTCGGCCGGCTGGCTGGCTCGCTTCGAGTGGATGGACCGTCTGGGCGCGCGCTGGTGGCCGATTTTCGGTGCCGCGTATTTCATCGTCGGGGTCAAGCGCGTGCACGGAATGCGGCTCATGAGCCCGGCGTGGAAGCCGGCGATGGCCCTCTCGAAAAATCCTGTTTCGATAGCAAACTATCACCAGCCGGAGCTGGGATCTACGGAAAAAAGTCTTGAATCACATTGAAATCCACACCGATGGCGCCTGCAAGGGCAACCCGGGCCCCGGCGGCTGGGGCGTGTTGCTGAAGTCCGGTCACACAGAAAAGGAACTGTTCGGCGGCGAACTGGCCACGACCAACAACCGCATGGAGCTCACGGCGGTCATTGAGGCGCTGGCCGCGCTGAAGAGGCCGTGCCAGGTGTCGCTGTACCTGGACAGCGAGTACGTGCGCAAGGGCATCACGGAGTGGATCCACGGCTGGAAGGCCCGTGGCTGGCGAACCGCCTCGAAGCAGCCGGTCAAGAATGTCGAGCTGTGGCAGCGGCTGGACGAACTGGTTGCCACGGCCGGACACGACATCGAGTGGCACTGGGTCCGCGGCCATGCGGGCAATCCGGGCAACGAGCGTGCTGATGCCCTTGCCAACCGGGGCGTCGATCAGGTGCTGGGACGTCGCTGACGCTTGGGCGACGGATGCATAGCACCGGTAAATCAGTCGCCCGATCTTCGGGTTAATACGGATGCCGAGAATGCGCCGCCTGCAGGTGCGTCCATCGGGTGCTACATTCCAGCGACCCGCGTCCAGGGCGGCGTGCCGCCCGGGCCCTGATTTTCCCAATTCATCACCCCATGGCATCCAAAGCTCTTTACACCACGGTCGCCGTCGTCGGAATCGCTGCCGCGTCGGGCGCGGCCTGGTGGTACCAGAACAAGCCTGCTGCCACCGCGTCTGGTTCGTCCACCGCGGCATCGGCGGCACAAGGTGGAGCCCCTGCGGCCGGGCCGGCCCGCGCAGCAGCGGTGGAGGTGGCACGCGTGGAGGTGATGCGTCTGACGGACGACACCCAGGCCGTGGGCAGCCTGCGGTCTCGCCAGGGCGTGGTGTTGCGGCCGGAAGTCAGCGGGCGCATCACCCAGCTCAACTTCCGCGATGGCGATCGGGTGCGAAAGGGCCAGTTGCTGGTCCAGTTCGATGACCAGTTGCCCGCCGCGCAGCTGAAGCAGAGCCTGGCGGAGCAGTCCATCGCGGCAGCGAATCACAAGCGCAACCAGGAACTGCTGGCGCAGAAGTTCGTCAGCCAGCGGTCGGTCGAGGAGAGTGCGGCCAACCTGGAAGTCGCGCAGGCGAAGGTCGCGCTGGCCCAGGCAACGCTGGCACGCCTGAAGGTGACCGCGCCATTTGATGGCATTGCCGGCATCCGCGTGGTCAACCAGGGCGACTACCTGAAGGACGGCGCGGACATCGTGAACATCGAAGATATTGACGCGGTTTTCGTCGATTTCCGCCTGCCGGAGCGCTTTCAGTCCAAGGTCCGCAAAGGCCAAAGCGCGCAGGTCGAACTCGACGCGCTGCCGGGCCGCCGGTTTTCCGCGCTGATCCAGGCGGTGGATCCCTTGCTGGACACGAACGGGCGTTCGGTCGGCGTTCGGGCCTGCATCGACAACCGCCAGCTGCAGCTGCGCCCCGGCATGTTTGCACGGGTCACGCCGGTCTTTGGCGAGCGTGAGAATGCCAAGGTTGTCCCTGAAGAGGCGGTGGTGCCCCAGGGGCAGAAGGCCTATGTGATCAAGGTGGTGGATGGCGCTGAGAAAGACAGCAAGGTGTCGCAGCGCGTGGAAGTGAAGGTCGGCATCCGGCGCCCGGGCAAGGTCGAGATCGTCGAAGGGCTGGGGGAGGGCGACACGGTGGTCATCGCTGGCCAGCAGCGGATCCAGAAAGATGGTTCGGCGCTGCGGATCATCGATGTCAACCGGGCCCGTGGCGAGGGTGCGCCGGCGTCTGCCGCGAGCGCGCCCGCGTCTGCCCGGGCGCCCGATGCGACTGCACCGCTGGCGTCCGTGCCCGCCTCGTCGCCCGCGGCTGGCGCGTCGGCACCGGCGATGCCGCCGCGCCTTGCGGCGGCGCCCAAAACGCCTGCGGGTCCGAATCCGTGCCTGGTGGACCAGACCGGTGCGCGCACGAGTGAAGGGGCCGCCGGCCGCAAGGGCGAGGCGCGTGGCGCGTCGGGCCGTTCCTGAAGCGGCCATTCGCGAGGTGATGACATGAAGCTGTCTGAAGTCTCCATCCGCCGGCCGGTCTTTGCGACCGTGCTGTCCTTGCTGGTCGTGCTGATCGGGGCGGTGAGTTTCACCAAGCTGTCGATCCGCGAGTACCCGAAGATCGACGAACCGGTCGTCACCGTCAGCGTGAAGTACGCGGGCGCATCGGCCGAGGTCATGGAGTCGCAGGTCACCAAGCCGCTGGAAGACTCCATCGCCGGCATCGATGCGGTGGACGTGATCACGTCCATCAGCCGTGCCGAGCAGGCGCAGATCACGGTGCGCTTCCGCCTGGAGAAGGACGCCGATTCGGCGGCGGCCGAGGTTCGTGATCGAACCTCGCGCGTGCGAAACCGGCTGCCGCAGGCGATCGACGAGCCGGTCATCGCCAAGGTGGAGGCCGACGCTTTCCCGGTGATCTGGCTGTCCTTCACCAGCGACACCTTGAACGGCCTGCAGATCAACGACCTGGTCAACCGCATCGTCAAGCCGCGCCTGCAGACGGTGACGGGGGCGGCCGACGTGCGCATTTTTGGCGAGCGCAAGTACGCCATGCGCGTCTGGCTCGACCCCGACAAGCTGGCCGCCTACAAGCTGACTACTCAGGACGCCGAGGATGCCATCCGGCGCAGCAACCTGGAGGTGCCGGCCGGGCGCATCGAGTCGACGCAACGCGAATTCAGCGTGACCTCGCAGACCGACCTGACGCAGCCGGCCCAGTTTTCCAACATCATCATCCGAAATGCCAACGGCTTTCCGGTGCGGATTCGCGATGTGGGACGCGTGGAGGAAGCGGCGGCGGATGTGCGCAGTGGCTCGCGCCTCAATGGCAAGGTGGCCATCACGGTCGGGGTGATCCGCCAGGCCACAGCCAATCCGCTTGAGCTGAGCCGGGGCGTTCGCGCGATGATTCCCAAGCTGCAGGCGGATCTGCCACCGGGCATTTCGATCGATGTGGCCAATGACAACTCGGTGTTCATCGAAAAGTCGATCCAGAGCGTGTTCCAGACCATTCTGGAGGCGATCGTGCTGGTGGCCCTGGTGATCTTTGTCTTCCTGCGCACCATCCGCGCCTCCATCATCCCGATCATCACCATCCCGGTGTGTCTGATCGGCACCTTTGCGCTGATGGCGCTGGCCGGGTTCACGATCAATACGCTGACCTTGCTGGCGCTGGTGCTGGCCATCGGCCTCGTGGTGGACGATGCCATCGTGGTGCTCGAGAACATCTACCGCCACATCGAGGAGGGCATGGACCCGTTCTCGGCGTCCATCAAAGGCGTGCAGGAGGTGGGCTTTGCCGTGGTCGCAATGACGCTGACGCTGGTGGCCGTGTACGCGCCACTGGCCTTCACCCCGGGGCGCACCGGCCGGCTGTTCATCGAGTTTGCGCTGGCACTGGCGGGCGCGGTGGCGGTGTCGGGCTTCATTGCCCTGACCTTGTCGCCCATGATGTGTTCGCTGCTGCTGAAGCACAACCCGAATCCGAGCTGGTTCGACAGCCACATGGAGCGCTGGCTGAATGCCCTGACCGCGGGTTACCAGCGGTTGTTGACCTGGCTGGTGACCACCCGTTATGACCGCAGCCGCTCGCAAGTCGGCACCGGCCACGCGCTTCGTCGTCTGTTGACGGACGCGCGCTGGATCGTGATAGGCGTGATGGTGCTGTCGGGCATCGGCATTGCGCTGGTGCTGCCGGGCATGAAGC
>ERZ795062.2814-NODE-2814-length-11188-cov-4.822150_pt1 | contig 11188 bp, 7 predicted proteins | sample MGYA00375146_ERZ795062 | MGnify/ENA primary metagenome ERZ795062 (study PRJEB30191, sample SAMN05720281) | activated sludge metagenome | isolation source: Anaerobic digester | place: USA | collected 2015-07-16 ...
CTCTACACTCTTTCCCTACACGACGCTCTTCCGATCTCGGCAGAGTATTGGGGCGATGGCCTCCGGTTCGGCGGATGCGCTATCGACGACGGTCGCACGTATTGGTTTGCCGTTCAGACGGGCCCGCCTGGCGGAGCCACCATCGAGTCAGGCACCAAGGCCAGCCTGCGAGCGATGTATTCGGGATTCGCCCCCGAGGTTGATTGTTTGCTGGAAGCGACCGATCCACGGGCGATCATCGGCGGGGATATCGCTGACCGCAACCCAGTTGCCCAGTGGAGTCAGGGTCGAGTCGCATTGTTGGGCGACGCTGCCCATGCGATGACTCCAAATCTTGGGCAAGGTGCATGCCAAGCGATCGAGGATGCGCTTGTGCTCGGAGAGCAACTTGCCGCAGTGGATGCAACCGGCGTTACAGCGGCGCTCGCCGAATACCAGCGTATTCGCGTGCCGCGTGCGAACAAGACGGTTCGAATGGCGAGGCGAGTCGGCGACGTTGCCCGAATGCAGAACCGCCTAGGGGTGGCGGTGCGGGATGGAGCTCTTCGAGCAACACCCGCTTCTATGCTGAGGTCACAACTGACCCGAGCATGGAGGCTCCCTTATTGACCCGAAGGCCGTTCGCACGTGTCAGTCGTGGATTGCCATGAGTTCGGTGAGCTTGTCCATGAATGTGTTGTAGCCGTTGGTCAAACCTTCGGGCATGCCATCTGGCATCAAACCGATCTGGTGAAGCACTACTTCGGTAGTGAAGTCGGTGACTGCAGTGAACGTTACGGTGAGAAGTTGGACCGCGTCGGTGCCGTTCTCGACATCTTCGAACGCCATGACGATCCGTTGCGGCTCCAGGAGTTCGCGGTAGGTGCCACCGAAATGGAGTTCCTGGCCGTTCTGAAGCATCGTGGCCTTCCACTTGCCTCCCGGGCGGGGATCCAGGCTGAGCTTGTCGAGCGGAACTTCCAGGTCGGCGCCAAACCAGTACGCGAATCGTTCCGGCTCGATCCACGAGCGGTACACATCGGCGCAGTGGCCGGGGATGGTGCGGGAAACGGTGATTTCACGGACCTCAAGCTTCGGTGACTCCGGTGCTGACATTGCGCTGGACATTCCTTTCATCAGGTGGCTCTGGGCGATCGCTTCGGGCTGTCTGCCTAGGCAGTGCGCTCAACTGGCACGCTGCTGTGCCCCTCGCGAGCGCGTTCGGTTTCGAGGTTAACGGCAACCAGTTGCAGATGCCGAAAGATGACCTCCACCTCGAACACGAATGCGAATGCTCGACCCACGTCGCGGACGCTGTGACCGTCCAAGGTGACGGAGTTGCGGATCGCTTCGGCGGAGGCATCGATGTCGGGCAACGGTGTCGCGGGCTCGCCGCGCAACTGTGAGCTGACGATCGCAAACGATGTGTGCAGATCTGCCGCCAAGCGACGCACCGGTGCGAGCGAAGGTTCTGATCCGATCACTTCGTGCGCGCCGCTCGCTGCGCGGGCGAGGGGGTCAAGGGTGCCGTTGACCGATCGCACGCTCGCCACAAGTTCGTAAATGGCCGAGGTTTCGAAGGGTCCGAGTGACGGCTGGTATTTGATGGCGGTGATGAGTTCGTTGGCCTGAACTAATTTGCTCAGAACTTCGGGATGGACATCGATGGTTTGCCCGGCACCAGTTTCGACGACGTTGAAGGTGGAGGTGACGGATCGATCGCAGGCATCGAGCGCATCTGCAAGTAGACCTCGAACATGCGGGCGCGTATGTGATGGCAGGACGAAGTAGTCCACCGCTAGAGCGACGATGATTCCTGCGAACGTTGCAAGTACGAGTTGCACGACGGTCTGCCAGAGGTTGTCGCCATGCACGAGGACGATGGATCCCGCCAAGACGGCTGCCAGCCGATACCCAAGACGCATCGGAAGTAGCGCGCAAACAAACAGGGTCAGTCCGACAGCAACCGGGGCAGCAATCCACATTGGCAGCGCGATCAGCACCATTATCGCGCCGAAGCCGTACCCGATGACTGAGCCCGCTGCACGGTTGAGCCCGGTCTCCAGGGAGCTGCCGAACGTCTCGCCGACGGTGTAGATGATTGTGAGCAGTGCGATCGAGGTGTTCGCCGGAGTGATGCCAAAGTACAAGCTGAGCCCGACGGTGATCAGGCTCGCGATGGTGATCTTGATCGCCAGACGACCAGCGGAACTCACACGAACGGATCTCATAGTCCGCCCAAACTATCGCTGACGGTCCCGCCGATGTCCGGTCAAAGGGATGCCGTTGCGCGGTGGTTGCGAACGTGGATTGTCTGCCCGCGCCAGTAGTCTGACCGGGATCTTTGTTCTACCCAGTCAACGGAAGCGACGATGCATGGCACCCACGAGTAAGGAAGCCCAGCGCGCCGAGGTCCACAAGACCATTTGGCGGATCGCGAACGATCTTCGCGGCAGCGTCGACGGGTGGGACTTCAAGACGTACGTGTTGGGGATTCTGTTCTACCGCTTCATCTCCGAGAACCTCGCTGCTTACATCAACCAGCTTGAGCGCGAGGCCGGGGACCCGAGCTTCGACTACGCGCAGCTGCCCGACGACAAGGCCGAGCTCGGCAGGGCAGTCACCGTTGCGGAGAAGGGCTTCTACATCCTGCCGTCGGAACTGTTCGACAACGTTCGCGAGCGCGCACCACGCGACGAGAACCTCAACGAGACCCTGGAACGCATCTTCAAGAACATCGAAGGTTCGGCGGTTGGTGCCGACAGCGAGGACGACCTCAAAGGCCTGTTCGACGACCTAGACGTCAACAGTTCCAAGCTTGGCAACACCGTCGCGAAGCGCAACGAAAAGCTCGTGAAGCTGCTGGACGCAATCGGCGACCTGCCGCTGGGCAACTTCGAGGACAACTCGATCGACCTGTTCGGCGACGCGTACGAGTACCTCATGCAGATGTACGCCTCGCAGGCCGGTAAGTCCGGTGGCGAGTACTACACGCCACAAGAGGTTTCCGAGGTCCTCGCGAAGATCACGGTCGCCGGCAAGTCCCGCGTCAACAAGGTCTATGACCCGGCTGCAGGTTCGGGATCGCTGCTGCTCAAGTTCGCGAAAGTCCTCGGCAAAGACAACGTCGGCGAGTTCGTCGGGCAAGAGATCAACCTGACGACGTACAACCTCGCGCGAATCAACATGTTCCTGCACGACGTCAACTACGAGAAGTTCGACATCGCGCACGGCGACACGTTGATCGATCCGCAGCATTGGGATCAAGAACCATTTGAGGCAATCGTCTCGAACCCGCCGTACTCCATCAAGTGGGAGGGCGATGCGAACCCGCTGCTCATCAACGACGCACGCTTCGCGCCAGCCGGTGTCCTCGCGCCGAAGTCCAAGGCAGACCTGGCGTTCACGATGCACATCCTGTCGTGGCTAGCCGTCAACGGAACCGCGGCCATCGTCGAGTTCCCGGGAGTGCTGTATCGCGGCGGGGCTGAACGCAAGATCCGCAAGTACCTGATCGACAACAACTACGTCGACGCCGTCATCCAGCTGCCCGCGGACTTGTTCTTCGGCACCACGATCGCCACCTGCATCATCGTGCTGAAGAAGTCCAAGACCGACAGTTCCGTGTTGTTCATCGATGCCTCCGCTGAGTTCAAGCGGATGGGGAACAAGAACAAGCTGACTGCCGAGAATCAGCAACACATCCTCGACACCTTTATAGCCCGAACGGACGTGGACTACGTCGCCAAACTCGTCACCAACGAGGCCATTGGCGAGAATGACTACAACATCGCCGTCTCGTCCTATGTCGAGCAGGAGGACACCCGCGAGGTCATCGACATCGTGGAGCTAAACGCCGAGATCGCGCGCATCGTCGCCCGGCAGGCGGAACTCCGGACGTCGATCGACGCGATCGTTGCGGATCTGGAGGGGACGTCGTGAGTGAAGAACCATCGGGTGAGGTGCTCATCTATCGGCGTGAAGATGGCCGCGCAGCACTTGAGGTGCAGTTGCAGGAGGACACAGTTTGGCTGAGCCAGCAGCAGATTGCGGACTTGTTCCAAACATCTCGCGAGAACATAACGATGCACCTCCGAAACGTGTTCGACGAAGACGAGCTTGACCCGCAGGCAACTAGTAAGGATTTCTTACTGGTTCGGCAAGAGGGGTCTCGCACAGTTCGCAGAACGGTCACTTGCTACAACCTTGACGCGATCATCTCGGTCGGCTACCGCGTCAAAAGCAAGATTGCGACGCAGTTCCGTATCTGGGCGACAGAACGCCTGCGTGAGTACCTGACCAAAGGCTTCACGATGGACGACGCGAAGCTGAAGGAGCTCGGTGGCGGGAGCTACTGGCGTGAACTCCTTGAGCGCATCCGTGACATTCGCAGCAGTGAGAAGGTGCTGTATCGCCAGGTCCTCGACCTATACGCCACGAGCGTCGACTACGACCCGCAAGCTCCGGAGACGGCAGAGTTCTTCCGGATCGTGCAGAACAAGCTTCACTACGCCGCTCATGGCCAGACGGCCGCAGAGGTTGTTGCCACGCGCGCCAATGCCCAGCTTCCCAACATGGGGCTGACGAGCTTCGCCGGGGAACGACCCCGAAAGGCCGATGTTCGTATCGCGAAGAACTACCTGGACGAGGCGGAACTCAAGAAGCTGAACTCCCTCGTGTCGGCCTACTTCGACGCAGCGGAATTCCGCGCGCAGACTCACGAGCCGACGTACATGAAGGACTGGCTCGCCCACCTGGATCGCCTGATCGTCGCGCTCGATGCACCGACGCTTTCCGGTGCTGGTTCGGTGAGCCACCAAGAGGCAACAGCTCGTGCGGAAAGCGAATACGAGAAGTATCGATCGCTTCTGGCTGAGCCGCCAGACGCGGTCGAGGAGGCCTACCTGAAGTCGATCAAGCAGGCCCAACGCGAGGTCGAAGGTGAAACGACATGACGCAAGGCGATCGACGCAGCGGTCGTGAATCAACTATCCGGAGATTCCGTATGGTTCACAGAGACTCTTCAGCTATTCGGAATTTCCTTACAACTGGCCGACGTCATTGGGCTCAGTCATGAGCCGCATCGATGAGTTGATTGCCGACCTGTGCCCCGACGGCGTGGAGTTCAAGGCGCTGGGTGAGATAGCGGACCTCGTGCGCGGAAATGGGATGCCGAAGGTCGATCTCGTGGATAGCGGCGTCGGAGCAATTCACTACGGCCAGATCTACACACGCTACGGCGCGTGGGCTAAGGAGACAATTTCGTTCGTCACGTCTGATACGGCCAAGAAGCTCGCACACGTTTCCCCAGGAGACATCATCATCACCAACACCAGCGAGAACATCGACGATGTCGGCAAGGCAGTCGCGTGGCTCGGCGAGGAGTCAATCGTGACCGGCGGTCACGCCACAGTGATCAAACATCGCGAGGATCCCAAGTACCTCTCCTACTGGTTCCAGGCTGAGTCGTTCAGAGCGCAGAAGCGTGCGCTCGCAACCGGAACCAAAGTCATTGACGTTTCTGCCCGGCAGTTGATGAAGGTCAAAATCCCTGTCCCACCACTCGAAGTGCAGCGCGAAATTGTGCGAATATTGGATCAGTTCACTGCGCTGGAAGCGGAGCTGGAAGCGGAGCTGGAAGCCCGCCGCCGCCAGTACCAGCACTACCGCGACCTCATCCGAAATGAATCGACCAACGGTCAACGGAAGATTCGGCTAGGCGACGCTGTTGATGTCTTGGTCGGTTTCCCATTCAAGAGCGCTCAATTTGTAGATGATGCGACGCAAGACGCCCTTGTGCGTGGTGACAACATCGGCCAGGGGTTCTTTAAGAGTGTGGAATTCAAAAGGTGGCCTGGTGGAACCTATTCACATGAGAGCTACGCCCTTGCTGTCGATGACATCGTTCTGGCCATGGACCGCCCATTCATTCCCGCTGGGCTCAAGTGGGCGATGGTTACGCAAGAAATTCTTCCGGCGCGCCTCGTGCAGCGAGTCGCACGGCTACGCTCCATCGACAAGGCACTTGACCAGCAATTCCTAAGGCACGTGATTTCATCTGATGCATTCGTGACGTACGTGAGGCGCGTCCAGACAGGAAACACCGTTCCGCATTTGAGTGCGAAACAGATCGCCGACTTCGATTTTGTTCTCCCACCCATCGGGGAGCAGGAGCGCATCGTCGGGATCCTCGACAATTTCGACGCCTTGGTCAACGACTTGAACATCGGCCTCCCGGCGGAACTTGCAGCGCGCCGCAAGCAGTACGAGTACTACCGTGATCGCCTCCTCACCTTCAAGGAGCGTGCGGCATGAGCCGGGGTCAACATATTGAATTGTTTCTCGTTGACGGGACTGCTGGCGGGATCACGACGGCGGAGATTATTGGTTGGACGGGGCACGTGTTGGCTTGGCCGCGTCCGGATTTAGCTGATGTGTTGAAGCGTCCGGAGGCCGCCCGCAACGGGGTGTATTTGTTGCTGGGCGAGAGTGAAGATGCTGTCGGTGGGGTGCGGTGTTACATCGGGAAGACGGAGAACTTCGCTGCCCGATTCAGCCAGCACGACAGGCAAAAGGATTTCTGGAATCGGGCGGTGCTGGTTACGTCGAAGGACGATTCGTTCAATGAGGGCCATTGGGGGTATCTGGAGGCCCGTCTGATCGAGTTGGCGACGGCAGCCAAGCGGGTGTCGCTCGATAATCAGGTTTCGCCGCAAGTGAAGCGGCTGTCCGAGGCGCAGGCGTCGGATATGGAGTCGTTCGTTGATCGGCTACAGACGGTTCTGCCGGTGTTAGGGGTGAATGCGATTCGGACGCGTCCGGTACGCCCGGCAGTGGTGGCCGTGGCGGACGAGTCGCCGGAGTTCTCGTTGGTGCAGAAGAAGACTGGCGTGGATGCCTGCGCGCAGGTGTTGAACGGTTCCGAGTTCACGATGTTGGCTGGGTCGCGGGTGATTGCCCAGTGGACCGGTGAAGGGAAAGCGGAGACGACGCGGCGGGCCTATGCGGGCTATCGGGCTATGCATGAGGCGCTGATCGCTGACGGGTCAATCGAGATCCAGGGCAGTGTTGGTGTGTTGACCCGGGATGTGCCGTTCAATTCGCCGTCCACAGCGGGCGCTGTTGCATTGGGTCGGTCGTGCAATGGTCGGCGTGAATGGACGTGGTCCGGCGGAATGTATGCCACCTGGGAAGACCGTGGTGTCAATGACTGACGCCACCCCGCGCGCCTATGAGCCGATCGCAGTGTCGGCGGAGTCGACGGTCGTCGCCGAGTACGTTCCGGACGCTATCTCCGACGTGGCGTACCAGTCGGAGGCGGCGCTTGAACGCGAGCTGATCAGGCTCTTGGGGACGCAGGCTTACGAGTACCTGCCCATTCACACCGAAGCGCAGCTGATTGCAAATCTGCGAGTGAAATTGGAGGCGCTCAACCACTACGACTTCTCTGATGCCGAGTGGGAGCGCTTCTTCAACGAGAAGATCGCTGGACGCAACGACGGGATTGTCGAGAAGACGGTTCGCATCCATGAGGACCACGTGCAGGTCCTCAAGCGCGACGACGGGTCGACGAAGAACATTCGGCTGATCGACAAGCTCAACATCCATAACAATCGGCTGCAGGTCATCAACCAATATGAAGTAAACCGGGCTGATCCGACCGATCCAGCGAGCACTGGCGGGAACTACGCGAACCGCTACGACGTGACGATCCTGGTCAACGGGCTACCGATGGTCCATGTTGAACTGAAGCGTCGCGGGGTTGACATTCGCGAGGCGTTTAACCAGATCGATCGCTACCAGCGCGATAGCTTCTGGGCGGGTAGCGGCCTGTTCGAGTACGTGCAGTTGTTCGTGATCTCCAACGGCACCCTGACGAAGTACTACTCGAACACGACCCGCAACCAGCACATCAAAGAAGGTCAACGCCCGGGCAAGGGGCGCAAGACGTCGAACAGCTTCGAGTTCACGTCGTGGTGGGCCGACGCACAGAACAAGCCGATTCAAGACCTGACTGCGTTCGCGAAGACGTTCTTCGCCAAACACTCGCTGCTCAACGTGCTGACGAAGTACTGCGTCCTGACGGCGGACAAGACGCTGCTCGTGATGCGCCCGTATCAGGTGGTCGCCACCGAGCGAATCCTGCAGCGCATCGACATCGCAACCAATTACAAGAAGCTCGGGACGATCGGCGCGGGTGGCTACGTGTGGCACACCACGGGATCGGGCAAGACCCTGACCTCGTTCAAGACTGCGCAGCTGGCATCCAAATTGCCGAGCGTGGACAAGGTTTTGTTCGTCGTTGACCGCAAGGATCTGGACTACCAGACCATGCGCGAGTACGACCGCTTCCAGAAGGGCGCTGCGAACTCGAACACGTCAACGGCAGTGCTCAAGCAGCAGCTCGAGGATCCGAACGCGCGGATCATCATCACGACTATCCAGAAGCTGGCGACGTTCATCAAGGCGAACAAAGGGCACGCCGTCTATGACGGGCACGTTGTCATCATCTTCGACGAATGCCACCGCTCGCAGTTCGGTGACATGCACACAGCGATCACGTCGGCGTTCAAGAAGTACAACCTGTTCGGGTTCACGGGGACACCAATCTTCGCCGCGAACGCGGGGACCAGCGGCAACCCGCAGCTGCGGACGACCGAGCAAGCGTTCGGCGACAAGCTACACACCTACACGATCGTCGATGCGATCACCGACCGGAACGTGCTCCCGTTCCGCATCGACTACGTGAACACGATCAAGGTTGGCAACGTTACCGATGAGCAGGTCATCGGAATTGACACTGAGAAGGCGCTGCTGGACGCCATTCGGCTCCACAAGATCGTGGAGTACACCCTCGAGCACTTCGACCAGAAGACGAAGCGCTCATCGAGCTACGAGCATTCGGTCGTGACGAACGTGGCCGCGTCCGCGCGTGCTCGTTCACAGGTGGCCGCGGTCAGTGAACGCAAGCGAATCCGCGGGTTCAATGCGATCTTCGCTACGGCATCGATCGATGCAGCGCGGATGTATTACACGCAATTCAAGCTCAGTCAACAGGACTTGCCGCCGGACAGGCGCTTGAAGATCGGCATCATCTTTTCGTACGGGGCCAACGACGCAAGTGACGACGGCATTCTCGATGACGAGGCGTTCGATACCGACTCGTTGGCGGCGGATGCGCGGACGTTTCTCGAGGGCGCGATTGGCGACTACAACGAGATGTTCGGAACCAGCTACGACACGAGTTCGGACAAGTTCCAGAACTACTACAAGGACCTGTCTCTGCGGCTAAAGAACCGCGAGCTTGATCTCGTGATCGTCGTCAACATGTTCCTGACCGGCTTTGATGCCACCACGCTGAACACGCTGTTCGTCGACAAGAACCTGCGCGCGCATGGCCTCATCCAGGCGTATTCGCGGACCAATCGCATCCTCAACTCGGTCAAGACGTACGGCAACATCGTGTCGTTCCGCGACCTTGAGGACGAGACGAACGCGGCGCTCGAGCTCTTCGGGAACAAGGACGCCCGTGGCGTCGTATTGCTGAAGCCGTACCCCGAGTACTACGAGGAGTACGCCGACAAGATCCGCGAGCTATTGGCGTCTTTCCCGCTGGGTCAGCCCATTGTTGGCGAGGCCGCGCAGAAAGAGTTCATCAAGCTATTCGGGCAGATCCTGCGGCTCGAGAATATCCTCACTTCGTTTGATGACTTCACCGGTAACGCGCTGCTGACGGACCGGCAGGGGCAGGACTACCGCAGCGTCTACCTCGATCTGCACGCCGAGTTTCGCAAGACCGACGAGGCCGAGAAGGAGGCCATCAATGACGATGTCGTCTTCGAGATCGAGCTGATCAAGCAAGTCGAGATCAACGTGGACTACATCCTGCTGCTCGTGGAAAAGTACCGCCAGCAGCACGGGGACGGCGATAACAAGGAGATCCGCGCAGAGATCTCTCGGTCGATTGATGCGAGCCCGACACTTCGGAATAAGAAAGACCTCATTGAGGCGTTCGTTGATTCGCTGTCGGTTGATAGTTCGGTTGACGCCGAATGGCTCGCCTTCATAGCCGCCAAACGGGATTCCGAGTTGGACGAGATCATCGCCGATGAGAACCTGCGGGGCGATGCCACGCGCGCGTTTGTCGATGCCGCGTTCCGAGATGGCGCGCTTGTGACGACGGGTACGGCGATTACGACGGTGTTGCCACCAGCTTCGCGTTTCGCTGCCGATGGTGGGCATGGGGAGAGGAAGCAGCGGGTGATCGCGAAGCTGGCCGCGTTCTTTGATCGATTCCTCTCGCTGACGTCGAGCGGCTTCGACGAGGAGTAGTCAGCCTCCCGTGCTGTGAGGGGGTACGTGGTGAGGGTGGGCGGAACCGAGGAGTTGCGAAGAATTCTGCAAAAGTGCCTGTGGGTAAAGGGGTTTTGCGGGTTTGGGGGTAGCGGTGTCCGCTATGATTCGTACACACGTTCGAATAAGTGGGATATCGAGTAGAACCTGTCGATCCGTATCCGTTCCGACCTTCTGGGGAGGTGGTTGTTGTGACGATCCTGCATGAGGCGTCTGTTGCTGTTCCGGTGCCTGTTCCCGTGTCGCCAACGTTGCTGTCGTTGGCGGATGTTGATGCGCTGGTCGACGGACTGTTGGCGCAGGTGGAGGGATTGTCGGGGTCGCAGGCATCGGCGCGGCTGGCGGAGGTGTCGCGGTCAGCGGCGAAGTTGTCGGCCTATCGGGTGGCGCTGGTGTCGAAGATCAACAAGAGTCAGGTGTGGCGGGAGAAGGATCCGAACGCGACGGCAGCATCGTTCCTGCGTGAGGAACTGGTGCTCGATCATCATGAGGCGAAGGCGGATCTGCGGGCAGCGACGTCGTTCGAGCGGTTCCCGGAGTTGGCCCAAGCATGCCGCGATGGTCGGGTTTCGCGGGACAAGATGGATCTGATTCTGCGGATCGGGTTGCGTAACCCGACGAGGGAGCGGGCATTGCCGCGGTTCATGAGCATCTTTATTGATCTGGCGGCGGGTGCGCCGTTGTCGCACCTGCGGCGGGCGTTGGAGTTGTGGGCTGACCAGGTTGATCCGGTGACCACCAGCCGCGATGAAGACGATGCGCATCACCGCCGTGAGCTTCATGTTGTGCAGCTTGGTGATGGAGTGAAGCTGGATGGCTTCTTCGGCAAGGCCCAGGGGATGCGGTTGATGGCCGC
>ERZ795062.2815-NODE-2815-length-11184-cov-4.046275_pt1 | contig 11184 bp, 9 predicted proteins | sample MGYA00375146_ERZ795062 | MGnify/ENA primary metagenome ERZ795062 (study PRJEB30191, sample SAMN05720281) | activated sludge metagenome | isolation source: Anaerobic digester | place: USA | collected 2015-07-16 ...
CTCGACCGATCCGTACTTGAGGCACTCGTGAAGAGCTTTGGAGGTGGACCGGCGGGGCTGTCGACATTGGCGGTCGCCGTCGGGGAGGAGCCAGAAACTGTTGAGAGTGTCGTCGAGCCGTTTCTTGTGCGTAAAGGGCTCATGATGCGGACGCCGCGGGGCCGAGTCGCGACGGTTGCGGCATGGGAATATTTCGGTTTGTCCCCGGTTTCGGGCGGCATTGGCGCAAACACAACACGCGCAGGTCAGGCGGTTCTACCTATCGGAGTTGACGAGGAAGGCTAGGATCACCAAGGATCCATGCAATCCCGCTTCGCAAGACATTTCCCCTGCCCTTTGATCGGAGTTTGAGTGAACGCCACCCCGTTACTTATGTTGGTAGTTCTTGGTCTGGCGTTTTGGCTGATGGTGCTTCGTCCTGCGAAGGCACGTCAGCGAGCCGCACTCACTATTCAGAACCAGCTGACCATCGGTCAGCGCGTGATGACGACCGCTGGCATGTTCGGATACGTGCGCGAACTTGACGATGCTGAAGTTGGGCTGGAGGTCTCCGAGGGCGTCGTGGTTCGGTATATGCGCGAGGCGATCGCCAAGGTCGTTGATGAGGTCGCCCCGGCCGTCGAAGCTGTTGCCGATGTGAGCGACAGCGAAGAGACAGTCGTAGACGTCTCCCGCAACCAGTAAGGCACAGGAAGTTTCATGGCGAACGTTGCGAAGGTACGGCCCTGGCGGTCGCTGATACTTCTGCTTGTCATCACCGCTGGATTGTGTGCGTGGGCTTTTTGGCCCGGTCAGTCACACACACCCCGGCTCGGTCTTGATCTCCAGGGTGGAACCCAGGTCACGCTGGTTCCAAAATCCGCAAACGGCGGTGGCGACGTCACCCCTGAGCAGCTTGAGCAGTCTGTCGAGATTATCCGCCAGCGAGTGAATGGCCTGGGCGTTTCCGAAGCCGAGGTTACGACCCAGGGTTCCGGCGGTAGCTCGGCGATCATCGTCTCCGTTCCAGGTGAGAACCGGCAAGGCCTTGAACAGCAGCTTTCCCAGACCGCGCTGTTGGACTTCCGGCCCGTGGTTCTTGAAGAATCGTCCGCCCCGACCCCGGCGCCGGAACCCAGTGTTGTTCCGACCCCCTCGCCCACGACAACGAAGAAGGCGAAGAAGGGTTCGTCTGCGCGCACCGCGACGACTCCGACTCCAACTCCCAGTCCATCAGCGGCAGCACCTGACCCCACCAAGATGCGGCCACCCATTCAGGCGCCCACTAACAGTGAGTTCCTGCAGCGCGCCTATGCCGCGCTCGACTGCTCGAAGCCAGAGAACTACCAGGGCGGTACGCCCGACAAGCCAGAAGAGTGGCTCGTCACCTGCTCAAAGGATGGCTCGGCGAAGTACTTGCTGGAGCCAGCATTCATCAGAGGCACGCAGGTCAGCGATGCTCAGGCTCAACTCCCTCAAAACGGTGCGGGCGGGTGGCAGGTCAACCTGACATTCGATACCGACGGCGCGAAGGCGCTGGCCGATGTATCCACTCGACTCGTCCCGCTTCAGCCACCCAAGAACCAGTTCGGAATCATTCTCGACGGTTTAGTGGTGTCCTCGCCTTACTTCCAGGAGCCGATCCTCGGCGGTACGGCTTCGATCAACGGCAACTTCACCAATCAGCAGGCCAAGGATCTGGCTAACGTTCTGAAGTACGGGGCGTTGCCGGTCAACCTCCAGATTGCAGAGATCACATCGGTTTCACCGACTCTGGGTGCCGATCAGCTCAAGGCCGGGCTCATTGCCGGAGCCCTCGGGTTGCTGTTGGTCGTCATCTACCTGTTGCTGTACTACCGCGCGCTGGGAATTGTGGCGGTCGTCAGCTTGATGGAAGCTGCACTGCTGACCTACACCGTCTTTGTCATCTTGGGTAGGACTGTTGGCCTTGCGCTGACGCTGGCGGGCGTAGCAGGTGCAATCGTTTCGATCGGTATTACCGCTGACTCGTTCGTGGTGTACTTCGAGCGAATACGAGACGACGTTCGCGAGCGCAAGTCGTTGCGAGTGGCATGTGAGACCGGTTGGAGCAAGGCCCGGAACACCCTCCTGGCGGCCGACTTCGTGTCGTTCCTTGCCGCAGCGATTCTCTACTTCATTTCTGTGGGCAACGTTCGAGGGTTTGCATTTACGCTCGGGTTGACCACAGTCATCGACGTTGTTGTTGCGTTCCTGTTCACCAGACCGATCGTCGCGTTGCTCGCCCGGAGTAAGTGGTTCACCCGGGGCGGGCCGCTCACTGGGGTGAGCCCTGAGCGACTCGGTGTCGAGCCCAGCAGAGAACTGAAAGAAGCACGGGCAGAACGGGCTCGGCGCAAGCACAAGGAAGAGCCGGTTACGGCTGGCGTTGGATCGGGAACTTCTAGCGAAGGGGAAAGCGAGTAATGTCCAAGCCAACCTCTCTCGCATCCCGCCTATACCGCGGCGACGTTAGCTACGACATCGTCGGATCGCGCAAGCGGTGGTACACGGTTTCCGGAATCATCCTGCTGCTGGCACTAGTCGGCCTGTTTGGTCGAGGTCTGAACTTCGGTATTGAATTCCAGGGAGGCGCCGAATTCCAGGTGCCGTCCGCGAACTGTTCAGTTGAGAGCGTTCGCACGGCTGCCCAGAACGCGGGTGCATCGGCTCCCATCGTCACGTCACTCGGTGACAGCCGGATCCGCGTACAAACGGAAGAACTCACCCCGGAACAGAGCAAAGCCGTCGTCGATTCGTTGGCGACGACATGTCAAACAACCGCTGGCGAGATCAAGATCCAACTGGTGGGATCGACATGGGGTGCCGAGATCACCAAGAAGGCCCTGACAGGGCTTGCGGTGTTCTTGCTCGCGGTCACGCTCTTCTTGACGATCTACTTCGAGTGGCGCATGGCTGTTGCAGCGATCATCGCGCTCATCCACGACGTCGTCATCACCATCGGCATCTATGCGCTCGTCGGTTTTGAGGTGACCCCTGCGACCGTGATCGGAATCCTCACAATTCTGGGATTCTCGCTGTACGACACGGTTGTGGTGTTCGACAAGGTCAAGGAGAACACCCGCGGGATCCTCGGCCAAAGTCGAATGACATACAGCGACGCTGCGAACCTCGCGGTCAATCAGACGATTGTGCGTTCGCTCAACACGTCGATCGTCGCGCTGTTGCCCGTTGCCGCGATCTTGTTCGTGGGTGCGGGTCTGCTCGGTGCCGGAACGCTCAAGGACCTCGCGCTGGCGCTGTTTATTGGTACCGCTGCAGGCACCTATTCCTCCATCTTCGTCGCGACGCCGTTCCTGTGTCAGATGAAGGAACGCGAGCCGGCGATGAAGGCCCTGGCGGCTCGAGTGGCTGCTCGCAAAGCAGGTCAGGAGCGCAAAGCGAGCGAGAAGGCAGCAAAGGTTGTTTCTGGCGGGCCTAGCGGGTCCATAAGTGACGATGTGGCATCTGACGATGGCTCAGACGAGGCGGCTGCAGCTGGGGTCGCTGGCGCGGCAGCAGTGGCCACGGAGACGCGTAAAGAACGTCCACACCGTCAAGGGCCGCGGAATCAGCCAAAGAAGCAGAGTCGCAGTAAACGGGGCAAATCCTAGGAACCATTCACGACCGCGCGCCCGTACACTGATGGGATCGTCTCAGCAGGTCGCCGCCGCTTGATTCTTAAACGGCGCGGCGGCAACGTCGGAATCGGGAGGTGTCTGTGTCTCAAGAGTTGACGAGTTCTGGCGCCCCTGACAACCCAACCCCGTTGCGGCGGCGTGCGTTGGCACGCCTTGGGGGATCGCGGCCGACTTATCCGGAACTCGAACCACTGCTGCGGAAGTTGCGCCAGTTCCACCCGAAGGCCGACCGTCAGGTGGTCATCCGGGCGTACGAGGTTGCGGCCGAGTATCACAAGCATCAGGTGCGTCGGAGTGGCGATCCGTACATCACTCACCCGGTTGCCGTTGCCGGAATCCTCGCCGACCTCGGCATGACGGCGCCGACCCTGGCAGCTGCATTGCTTCACGACACGGTTGAAGACACGTCCTACTCGATCGACGCGCTGCGTGAGGAATTCGGTGACGAGATCGCCAGGCTCGTCGACGGCGTGACGAAACTCGACAAGGTCAAGTACGGCGACGCATCCACCGCTGAGACCGTCCGCAAGATGGTCGTGGCAATGGCCCGCGACATTCGCGTGCTTGTTATCAAACTGGCCGACCGCCTTCACAACATGCGCACTCTCAAGTGGATGCCGCCGGAGAAGCAGGAGCGAAAAGCGCGCGAGACGCTCGAGATCTATGCCCCCTTGGCTCACCGCCTGGGTATGAACACCATGAAGTGGGAACTCGAGGACCTCTCGTTCGAGACGCTCTACCCGAAGATGTACGAAGAGATTGTGCGGTTGGTTTCGCAGCGCCAGCCCAGCCGCGACAAGTATCTTGCCCGCGTCATTGAGGCAGTAGAAGACGACCTGCGTGGCGCGAAGATCAAGGCGAAGATCATCGGTCGCCCCAAGCATTACTACTCGATCTACCAGAAGATGATCGTCCGTGGCCGCGACTTCGCGGACATCTACGACCTGGTCGGAGTCCGCATCCTGGTCGACTCTGTTCGTGATTGTTACGCGGCCCTGGGTGTTGTCCACGCGCGGTGGAACCCGGTTCCCGGGCGGTTCAAGGACTACATCGCGATGCCCAAATTCACGATGTACCAGTCACTTCATACAACCGTGATCGGTCCTGAGGGCAAGCCAGTCGAATTGCAGATTCGCAGTTACGAGATGGATCGCTCGGCCGAATTTGGTGTAGCCGCGCACTGGCGATACAAGCAAGACGAGGTTGGCGGGAAACACGGCCCCGACGACATGGGCTGGTTGCGACAACTTCTGGAGTGGCAGCGCGAGACGGAGGACCCCGCGGAGTTCCTCGACACCTTGCGTTACGACCTGGCGAACACCGAGGTCTATGTGTTCACGCCTAAGGGGGATGTCATCGCACTTCCCGCCGGTTCAACCTCGGTTGACTTCGCCTACGCAGTACACACCGAAGTCGGGCACCGCTGCGTCGGTGCCCGAGTCAACGGAAACTTGGTGTCATTGGAGTCGAAACTAGACAACGGCGACGTTGTCGAAGTCTTCACGTCGAAGGCCGAGAATGCCGGACCAAGCCGGGACTGGTTGACCTTCGCGGTGTCGCCGAGGGCACGCAACAAGATCAAGAGTTGGTTCTCCAAGGAACGCCGCGAGGAAGCCGTTGAGATTGGCAAGGATCAACTCAGTCGTGCCATGCGCAAACAGGGATTGCCCATCCAGAGGCTAATGACCACCACAAGTCTTGTGCCCATCGCTCAAGACTTGCGTTATGCGGACATCACAGCGCTGTACGCAGCGATTGGCGAAGGACGCTTGTCGGCCGCCGCCGTCGTTACTCGCATCGTCCAAGCGGTAGGAGGTGAAGAGGGCGCAATTGAGGACATGGCCGAGGACGCCACCCCGGACAAGGTTGCGCCACGGCGCACCAGGGGAGCGCTGGACCCCGGCATCGTTGTCGCAGGGATGGAAGACATCTGGGTCAAGCTTGCCCGCTGCTGCACACCTGTCCCCGGGGACGAGATCGTCGGGTTTATTACGCGAGGTTCAGGGGTGTCCGTTCACAGGGCATCCTGTGTCAACGTCCCGGCACTCAGCGAGGACGAGACCCGTATGGTCGAGGTTGAATGGGCGCCAACCGCAAACAGCGTCTTCCTTGTCAACATTCAGGTTGAAGCGCTTGACCGTTCACGCCTGCTGTCCGATGTCACGCGTGCGCTTTCAGACCAACACGTCAACATCTTGTCCGCATCGGTTGCCACGAGCCGCGACAAGATCGCGTTGTCGCGCTTCACTTTCGAGATGGCCGACCCCAAACACCTTGGGTCCCTACTCAAGACCGTGCGCGGAGTTGAAGGCGTGTACGACGTGTACCGCGTCTGAGGCCCAAACTTTCGTTAGTTCGCCAGCGTGCCGATCTGGAAGCTTGAGAGATCCTCATTTGGTCGCTTCTTCGTTCCGTGCTGGTCAACGAAGGCGGTAGTGCCGTCAGTGCCGCAGAGCGCGATGATTCGAGCGGCCCCGCCGGGGTGTTGGTCTTCCCACGTGGTCAGGTTGTACACCTTGCCGCTGATGGTCGTCCAGCAGTCGGCGGCGGTCTTGTGTGCTTTGACCTGAGCCATTGTGTAGCTCGTCGGCCCCGTCGATGCGGACCCCGAGGGCGTTGGGGTGGGCGCAGTGGCGGGAGTCAGAGCATCGGCCCACACCGCCTTGGCACCCGAGTCACCGACACGGACTGTTTGCACCGTGGCGCCAACGGAAACGAGAACCGCGACGATCGCGAGGATGGTGACCAGCACTGGCTGCTTGCCGGTCTTCTCTGCACCTCGGTCCATCGCGAAGTCCGCAATAACGAGAGCGGCCACCGCAAGGAACATGATGCCTGCGATCAACGGCAGGGTGTCTCCCAATTGCGCGTGGACCAGGGGCTCGCCGACCTTCTTCGCGAGGGCCTCGCCGGACTCCTTGGCCACAAACGCAAATCCCACACTCAGGAATGCGATAGCCAGAACCCACCAGCCCAGCGACTTGCGCCACGACCGCTTAACCGCGATGAGGATTGTGCCAAGGCACGTCAGCGGGATGAACACGACTGCAGCGTGAACAACAAGTGGATGAAGGGGCAGCCCATTGAAGGTGTCAAACATGGGAGCCATCGTCGGTTACCGCGCACATCTGCGCCACTCGCCATGCCCTAAGCGAAGGTAAATTGGCCGCTAAGTGGTGTACGTCACGCTCGTTGGTATTCCTGGCGACAAGAAGAAATGCTGGCGAACAGCGCGCCCTAGTTCAGCTTCTGTGAAGCCTGCTCAGCGACTGCAAGCATTGCCTTTGCTCCGTCAAGTTCGGATTCCGCCTTCGAGATTGCCCCGGCGTCGCCTGCGTCCTTAGCTCGCTGCAAAGCTCGCTCGCGCTTCTCGACGGCCTCACGGAATCGCGTGACCGTGTCGTTGGCGCGCCCTTGCAGTTCAGGGTTCTTGGTCTTCCACTTTGTGGACTCCGATGAGCGGATCTCATCTTCAACTTTCTTGAGGCGGGCTTCGATCCGGCGCACATCGTTGCGGGGAACTCGCCCGGCCTTGTCCCAGCGGTCTTGGATCGACCGCAACGCCTTCTTAGCCGCGCCCAAGTCCTTCACTGGCACAAGCTTCTCGGCCTCGACCAAGAGTTCTTCCTTGACAGCCAATGCCTTCTTCTCTTCTTCGTTCTGTTCAGCGAAGACTTCATTTCGGGCAGAGAAGAAGACGTCTTGTGCAGCCCGGAATTGATCCCACAGTTTGTCGTCTGCCTTCCCGGCTCGTCCAGCCTTCTTCCACTGGTCCAGTAGCTTCCGGTACTCAACCGTCGTTTTCTGCCAGTCCTTCGATGATGAAAGCTCCTGTGCCTTCTTCACCAGCTTCTCTTTCGCGTCTTTCGCCTGCGTGCGAGTGGCATCGAGTTCGGAGTAGTGAGCGCGTCGGGCCTTATCGAATGTGGTCCTAGCAGACGAAATCTGCTTCCACAGTTCGTTCTCCTTCGCGCGGTCGTAACGCGGGATTGCTTTCCACTCCTCGACGATCGCGGTGAACCGTTCGGTCGTGACCTTCCACGACTTCGAGTCCGCGAGTTTTTCCGCCTCGGCAACAAGCTTCTCGCGGGCCTCGAGGGCGCTCTTCTTGTTGGCTTCCTTGGCTTCTGCCAGCGATTCCTTCTTGACGTTGATCAAGACTTCAAGCTGCCCGATTCGGGCCACCAGCGCGGCCATGTCGCCGACGAAAGATGGCTCGAGCACTGACTTGCGCACACGCTCAACGATGGCTGCGGCCTGAGCTGGCGTACTGCGGTCATCTGCCAAGCGCTTGGCGGCAACATCGATCTCAGTGACCAGGTCGGCGTACTTGCGCGCGAAGAACTCCAAACCTGCCTGCGCGTCACCGGCTGCCCATTGCCCCACCTCACGCTGTGAGCCGTCTGGCAAGCGCAGGAACACGGTGCCGTCAGGCCCAACCTCACCGAAACTGGTGGCTGGAGCTGCAGAACTCAGCGGGCTGGGCGGGGTGGAAGTCATGGTCCGTTCCTCACGGTTGCGGTCTTGATAACGAGTGGCTGCGCCGGGGTTCCGTCAGCTTGATTGGACGACGAATCCGACACACCTTGGGCAGCAACGTACTCAATGACGTCGAGACCACTAGTGACCTGGCCGACAATTGAGTAGTTCGGGCCCAACATTGTGTCCTTGTAAACCAGGAAGAATTGACTACTTGAAGTGTTGGGGCCTCGGTTGGCCATCGCCACAGTTCCCCGTGGGTAGAGCGCAGAGCCTCCGGATCCGGCAGTCGGCAGGTTCTCATCGGGAATGGTGAATCCTGGGTCTCCCTGGCCGTTGGGCTTCCCCGCACCGCACTGGATGACATAGAGGCCCTCAACCGTCAGCCGCGGGCAGTTGCCGTTGTTGTACCAGCCTTTTGAAGCCAGGAATGCCAACGCGTTGGTGGATTTGGGCGCACCCGCGACGTTAAGGCCAAACGTGATTGCGCCGCAGTTGGTGTCCAGCGTCATCGCTGAGCCTGCGGTGAGCTTCATGGCGTCCGGCTTGCTGTATTGCCCAGTCGCAGCCTGGGGGGTGGCGTCGGTGCAGCTCACGTTTTCTGGGGCCTCAACAGGGGCAGGTGGCTTACTCGAGGAGGAAGATGCTGCCGGAGACGGGTCCTGGGATGACTCAGGCCACAAGGCGAACGCGACGCCCAGCACGATGATCAGCCCCACGACGCCGCCGGCGATCCAGCCGTTGCGCCGCCGCGCCTTCTGCTTGGCCGTGCGCCTTGCATGCTGACGGTGGTGCTTTGCCCGCGCGACTTCCTTCGCCCGTTTTTGCCCTGCCACTGTGCTGAGTCTCCTTGGCCTGCGAGTGAAAACTGTTTGCACCGGAGTGTAGGTCGATGGCCCTTGCAATGGGGCAGATACGCTCATGGGCGTGCTGATCGTCGGATTCCCCGCGGGCCCGTGGGCAACAAACTGTTATGTCGTTGCTGACGGTCCTGGTCAAGAGTGCATCGTGATTGACCCCGGCAAGGACGCCGCCTCTGGAGTCGAGGAGGCGATTGCGGACCGAAAGCTGAAGCCAGTCGCAGTTGTCCTCACGCATGGGCACTTGGATCACATGTGGTCGGTCGTTCCGGTGTGCGGGGCAAACAACATTCCGGCCTACATCCACCCCGGTGATCGAAAGTTGCTGGCCGATCCGTTGTCGGGGATCTCCGGTGAAACACGGCTTGCCTTTGAATCCATGACTGGCGGGCGCATGCAGTTCTCCGAACCGGATGACGTTCGCGAGCTCACAGACCAGGCCACCTTGGAGCTTGCAGGCTTGCAGTTGACCGTTGATCACGCACCGGGACACACGCCTGGCTCCGTTGCATTTCGGGTACCTGAGGGTGGCGACTACCCGCAGATCATGTTCAGTGGAGACCTGCTGTTTGCCGGATCGATCGGTCGTACGGATCTACCCGGTGGCGACATGGTGGCGATGACGCAGTCCTTGGCGCGTGTGGTGTTGCCACTCGCAGACTCAACCGCTGTCCTTCCTGGTCACGGCGAAACAACAACGATTGCTCAAGAGCGGGCCACCAATCCGTTCCTGCAGCAGGTCGCCGCCGAACTCGACCAAGGCATTTCCGGGCCCACGAAAGGGCTATGACGTGAACCAGAAGTTCCACGCACCAAAGGGCGTGGCGGAGTACGTTCCGCCCGATTCCGCTGGGTTCCTGGCAGTGAAGTCCGCTCTGAGTCGCTCGGCCGAACTTGCCGGGTACTCCTACGTTGAGTTGCCAATCTTCGAGGACACCAATCTGTACGTTCGCGGTGTCGGGGAATCAACTGATGTCGTCAGCAAAGAGATGTACACGTTCGACGACCGCGGGGGAAGGTCACTTTCGCTGCGCCCGGAGGGAACAGCAGGTGTGGTCCGGGCAGTGGTTGAGCACAACCTCGACCGTGCGGGACTGCCCATCAAGCTCTGGTACGCCGGACCGTTCTTCCGCGCCGAGCGGCCACAACAGGGCCGGTATCGGCAGTTCAATCAGGTGGGTGTCGAAGCGCTGGGCTCTGAGGATCCCGCACTCGACGCAGAAGTTATCGCGATTGCTGCCGAGGGGTTCCAGACACTAGGTCTCAAGGGATTCCGGCTGCTGTTGAACTCACTCGGCGACACAGCCACGCGAGTGCACTACCGAGAGATCCTCACTTCGTTTCTAGCCAACCTCGATCTCGACCCGGAGACCACCAAGCGCGCGCAACTCAATCCGCTGCGGGTACTCGACGACAAACGGCCTCAGGTTCAGGCGATGCTGGTTGATGCGCCGCTGATGCGCGATGTTCTGTCCGACTCCGCGCGTGAGCACCACGAGGCCGTGTGCACCTACCTGCGGGAACTCAAGGTTGACTTCTCGGATGCGCCGCGGCTCGTGCGTGGACTCGACTACTACACGCGGACGACCTTTGAGTTTGTCCACGATGGGCTCGGCGCGCAGTCGGCGATTGGCGGTGGGGGTCGCTATGACGGGCTAATGTCCGACCTCGGAGGCCAGGAACTATCGGGCATCGGGTACGGCCTAGGGGTCGACCGCACGTTATTGGCGTGTGCGGCCGAAGGGCTTGAGGTCACCTCGGGGCAGCGGTGTCAGGTGTTCCTCGTGCCACTCGGGCAACCGGCGAAGTTGCGGCTCTTCGGCATTGCTGCGCAGCTTCGTGACCACGGTGTCAGCGTCGATCTAGCCTTCGACGACCGGTCGTTGAAGGGTTCGATGCGGGCCGCGGATCGGACCGGTGCGAAACTTGCCGTGATCCTTGGTGATGACGATCTAGCTGCACAGACTGCCGCAGTTAAGAATCTGTCCACTGGTGACCAACAGACTGTGGCGATTGCTGAACTTGCCGAAACGATCCAGGAGATGTTGTAGATGATTCGTAGTCACGGTGCTGGAACCTTGCGCGCATCCGACGCAGGTTCGCGGGTTACTTTGGCGGGCTGGGTATCCAGTCGTCGAGACCACGGCGGGGTGGCGTTCATCGACCTGCGCGATTCCACTGGCGTGTGTCAGGTGGTCATCCGCGAT
>ERZ795062.2816-NODE-2816-length-11181-cov-4.749775_pt1 | contig 11181 bp, 9 predicted proteins | sample MGYA00375146_ERZ795062 | MGnify/ENA primary metagenome ERZ795062 (study PRJEB30191, sample SAMN05720281) | activated sludge metagenome | isolation source: Anaerobic digester | place: USA | collected 2015-07-16 ...
GCCTCTCGTTCGGCCTCGTCTTCGATTGCCGCGATCTTGTTCGCATACACGGCGTTGATTGCCGCTTCGGCTCCCATGACCGCGATCTTGGCCGTGGGCAAGGCGATGGTTGCATCCGGGGAGAATCCTGGCCCGGCCATCGCATACAACCCGGCTCCATATGCCTTTCGGACCACCACACAGAACTTCGGGACAGTCGCCTCACTGACAGCGGTGATCATCTTTGCACCGTGGCGAATGATGCCTTGCTTCTCAACGGCAGTGCCCACCATGAAGCCAGGGACGTCAGAGAGGAAGATCAGCGGAACGTTGAAGGCATCGCACAACTGGATGAATCGGGTTGCCTTGTCGGCCGAATCGACGAATAACACCCCGCCCTTGAACATCGGATTGTTGGCAACGAGTCCAACGACCTTGCCGTCGAGTCGGGCGAAACCGACAACTAGTTCGCGCGCCCATCCCTTGTGGATCTCGAAGAATGAGCCTTCATCTGCAAGCCCGCGGATATAGCGACGCATATCGAAGGCCTGGCGCTCACTTTCGGGGACAAGCGCACGCAGGTCGATGTCCTCCGGAGCGCTCGGCTCGGCAACTGGGGGCAGTTGCTGCCAGTTCTGCGGCAGGTACGACAAGTACTGCTTCACGGTGTCGAGGGCGGCTTCCTCAGTCTTGACCAGGACGTGCCCGACTCCGCTCTCACTGGTGTGGACCTTCGCGCCACCCATCGCCTCGAGGGTTGTCTTTTCGCCCGTCACCATTTCGACCATGCGGTCAGATCCGAGGTACATGGAGGCGTTTCCTTCGACCATGACCACGATGTCGCAGAACGCCGGAATGTAAGCGCCACCGGCAGCACTCGGGCCGAACAATGCGCAGACTTGGGGAATCGATCCGGATGCCCGCACCTGGTTCCAGAAGATCTTTCCCGCACCCCTGCGGCCAGGAAACAGGTCAACCTGATCCGTAATTCGGGCACCGGCGGAATCCACGAGCCACACCATCGGGATCGACAACTCGTAGGCGCGCTCGATGATCCGAATGATCTTCTCAACAGTCCGCGCTCCCCAAGAGCCGGCCTTCACGGTGGAATCGTTCGCCATCAAAGCAACTGGACGCCCCGCGATCATGGCGGTCCCGGTGATGACACCGTCGCTGGGCAGGTCACCGGCCATCACGTTCGCGAGTTGGCCGTCTTCAACGAATGACCCCGCATCGACCAAGGCAGCGATTCGGTCACGAGCGAACAACTTGCCCCGAGCAGCGTTCGCCTCGTGATATCTGGCGGCGCCACCGGCGGTGACCTGCTTGCGTAGTTCGCTGACTGGAGGATGGTTCGGCATGAATGGACCCCTTGTGAACGCGCCTTCGCGGTGGATTCAAATCTCGGCGAAGCCTACGCATTGGTGGTGCGGCCGCGGCCACTGCGGGCCGTTAGGACGTGCTGGCGGCTGCCATTGACCACGCCCGAAGCAACCCGAAACCGCGAGCCGGGCGAGGGCGAACGCCCTTGAATGAAAACTGCTCAAGATGTTCGAGTTCATCAAGTGTTGCCGAATCCACATACGTGGAGCCTGGCTTCGCCATTGCAGTCAAACGGCTTGCCCGATTGACTGTGGTGCCGAAAACGTCGCCCATTCGCAACAGCACCGGCCCTGTCGCGAGCCCTATGCGCATCTTCGGCACGTCATGGTTCCCGCGGTGCGCTTCGTGCAGTTCAACTGCGATCGCTGCGATCTTTCGTGGTGACTCATGAACAAAAAGGACTTCGTCACCCAAGGTCTTGATCAGCCGAGCCCCCTCGGCAGCGACGACATCGGCGCTCACACTCTCGAATGACTGCACCAAAACCGCGAGGTCTTCTTCGGGTATCTGACGGGAGAGCCTCGTGAATCCAGCAAGATCCGCAAAGCCGACAGTCATCGAGTCGGTCCGTGCCTCTGGGCCAACTTCTGCGATCGCTGCGGCTCGCGCTGCGTTGTGACTCATTTGGCGGCGCCAGGAGTAGAGCATCAACTCCTCCAGCACCGGCTTGTATGCACGCGAATCCGCCAGCAGCGCGCCGATGTCGTCAGCCTCGAGGACACCATGTTGCGCGATCACACCTCGTTCAATCAATGAGCGGGCGATGATGTTTCCCTGCCACTCGGCTAGCCGTGAGGTGTGCTGCCCGATCGCCCGGACCAACTCGATCGATTCCTCGTACGAGACATAACCCGCATCCACTAGGGCCATCAGCGCACGTAATGCCTCGACATCGGCCATCGCAAACTCGGCTTCGCCACCCACATCCGCGAATCCCATGGCCCGCCACAGCGCGCGCGTGACTTCCTCGGACACTCCTGCAAGCTGCGCTACCTGCCGACTGGTCAACTCTGGTGCAGAACCCAAGACGAATTCGACGAAGTCATCCAATGATCCCGCAGGTCGTTCTGCAGATACGTGCTGCGCTGCGGGCAGCCTCACCCTCGCAACCGCTTTCTTCGCAACGGCCTTCTTGGCTGCGGCTTTCTTGGCGGGGGCCTTCTTCGCAACGGCCTTCTTGGCTGCGGCCTTCTTGGCAACGGCCGTCTTGGCGGGTGCTTTCTTCGCGGATGCTTTCTTCGCAGGCGCCTTCTTCGCCGCAGACTTCTTCTCCGCAGGAACCTTGGCTGCAGGCTGCTGCGTTGCGTGGGCCGTGTCTAAGCCCTCAGTCATGAGGCAGCGCGAAGCTGGCCGGAGGGTCCGGCCTGGTTGTAGCTACGAACATGCCGATCCCACGCCTGATTGCGCAGCACCAAGATGTCGTGATGCAGTTGCTTGACGTCCGCAACGTCGAGCATGAACGCCGGTAGCGGCGCGAAACTGGTTTGCACCCGCAAGACCCCCACCCCAAACAAACGCTGAATCGGTCCAGAAACGTATGTGACCTCGACGATACTCAGTAAAGGGATGTCCCAACCAGCTTTTCGCAGTCGGTATCTAATTCGAATTCTTTGGTCAGTGAGTTCCATGCGCGCATTTGCCCAGCCCGCGAACCGCCTACCCACACTGAAGATCACGATGAGCCCCACCACAACACCAACGGTCCACTTGGACGCTGACACCCATAGTGACTTGGGTGGCAGCCAGACCTCGATCACCGCCCACAGGGCGCCAGCCAAGCCCACAAATATGGCCAACCGGACTGCGATGCCCATGAGGCCGAGCTCATGTCGGCGCACCTCGGCGATGAGCTGCTCGTTGGCAACTACGCTGGCTCGAGATGACCTCACCTGCTAATCGTGGCAGAACTGCGGGCATGGGTTTGTCACGAACAACCGAATTGGCCGCTATTCACAGAAAGTGATCACGGTTTCGCCCATTGATCCGCCCGGGAAGGTTCGCCATTGCGAACCTTCCGCCACCAACTCAATGGCGAAGGTGCGTGACATCGCCGGCCGAAACCGTTCGCAGTCCGAATGGTCCATCGACGATCAACCGGCCTTCATGATCGATATCAACGGCCTCACCGACGAGGGGCGCGCCTCCACCGAGATCAACTCGCACCCGTCGGCCGATCGTCAGGCTTTCGGCGAGGTACTCACTTCGAATTCCACTGGAGTCCGCATCGCCGCCGCCAAGTCGAAATCGATTCCACAACTCGCCCCACACCTGCAGGCACTGCGCCAACAACTGCGCGCGGTCGCAACCGGAACTCTCGAGCGCAAGTGATGTTGCCGCAGGAATGGGGAGTTCTGCTTGTGTGTGGGAAACGTTGATCCCGATGCCCACAACCACAGCCTCACTGCGACGCTCCGCGAGGATCCCCGCCAGTTTGCGTGGACCAGGCGACCCGTCATACGCAGCTGCGTCGATCACCACGTCATTCGGCCATTTGAGGCGGCATGCAACATCGTGGGCGCCGCATGCCCGACTCGTGGCGAGGCCAGCAATCAATGGGATCCATCCCAGGGATGCTGCCGACCAGGCCGGGTCGGGGCGAAGAATCACCGAGAATAGAAGGCCTCTGCCAGCTGGGGTTTCCCATGATCGACTGAGTCGGCCCCGGCCCGCGCTCTGGCGATCAGCAACCACAACGGTCCATTCCTGTGCCCCCGCCGACGCCTGGACGAGTGCCTCATCGTTGGTCGAGGCAATCGTGTCGAAAACCGTTGGCGCGGGTAGCTCAAGGCCATGAGACGTAAACGCATTGATGATGGCGGGCGCCGTGAGCGGGGATGCAGGATTTGCTGGCGCGGGCACGTTGCTACCGTACCTATGACGCTTGAAGCACTAGTTCGCGCTGCCAACCCAAGGGGAAGAATGACTGCTCAGCCTGATGTAGAAGCCACTGATGTGAACGCACCAGACCCCCATACGACGGCTGGCAAGCTCGCTGAGCTCCAGCGCCGCAACAAGGCAGCCGAGAATCCGGGCACCGAAAAGGCCATCGCCAAACAGCACAAAAAAGGCAAGATGACCGCGCGCGAGCGCATCTTGACGCTGCTCGACGACGACTCATTCGTCGAACTCGATGCCCTCGCACGTCACCGCAGCACCGCCTTCGGCTTGGACGAGACGCGGCCATTCGGCGACGGCGTTGTTACTGGTTACGGCACGATCGACGGCCGCCCTATCTGCGTCTTCGCCCAGGACTTCACGGTGTTCGGCGGAAGCCTCGGTGAGGTCTTCGGCGAGAAGATCGTCAAGGTCATGGACCTTGCAATGAAGACCGGCGTTCCCGTGATCGGAATCAACGACTCCGGTGGCGCGCGAATTCAGGAAGGTGTTGTGTCGCTGGCGAAGTACGGCGACATCTTCTTGCGCAACGTTCACGCTTCCGGTGTGATCCCGCAGATTTCGCTGATCATGGGGCCGTGCGCGGGTGGCGCTGTCTACTCCCCGGCCATTACCGACTTCATCGTGATGGTCGACAAAACCTCCCACATGTTCATCACCGGTCCGGATGTCATCAAGACCGTCACCGGTGAAGATGTCGGATTCGAAGAACTCGGTGGCGCTCACACCCACAACAGTAAGTCGGGCGTTGCTCACTACCTCGGCGCTGACGAAGAGGATGCGCTCGACTACGTCAAGTCGCTGCTGTCATTCCTGCCGAGCAACAACGCCGAAATGCCACCGGCCGATGACGTCGAGGCCGATCTCGAGCCCTCCGAAGAGGACCTCGCGCTGGACACGTTCATCCCCGATTCGATGAACCAGCCGTACGACATGCACACCGTCATTGAGGCCGTCGTTGACGAAGGCGACTTCCTCGAAGTTCAGGCGCTGTGGGCACCAAATCTGCTCACCGGATTCGGTCGTGTCGAAGGTCGTCCAGTCGGAATCGTTGCCAACCAACCAATGCAGTTTGCCGGCACGCTCGACATCGATGCTTCTGAGAAGGCGTCCCGCTTCGTGCGCACCTGCGATGCGTTCAACGTTCCGGTCCTGACGTTTGTGGACGTCCCGGGCTTCCTGCCGGGAACGGATCAGGAATGGAACGGCATCATCCGTCGTGGCGCAAAACTGATCTACGCGTACTGCGAGGCGACCGTTCCGAAGGTCACCGTCATCACCCGCAAGGCGTACGGCGGCGCGTACGACGTCATGGGGTCAAAACACCTCGGTGGCGACATCTCGCTGGCCTGGCCAACTGCCCAAATTGCCGTGATGGGTGCGCAGGGTGCGGTCAACATCCTGTACCGCAAGGAACTAAAAGCTGCCGACGATCCCGAGGTCGAGCGCGCCCGCCTGCTGGTCGAGTACGACGACGAATTGGCGAATCCGTACCTGGCAGCGGAGCGCGGGTACGTGGACCGCGTCATTGAGCCACACGAGACGCGCAAGCAGGTTGTCCTGGCACTGCGGGCACTGCGCAACAAGCGCGAAACACTGCCGCCGAAGAAGCACGGAAACATCCCGCTGTGACCGGCGACGAAGCGGCGCCCGCACCGCAGCCACTGCTGCGGGTTGTCTCCGGTAACCCAACACCGGAAGAGCTCGCCGCTGTGGTCACCGTTATTGCGGTAGCCGCAGCAGCATCCGGCGAGCCCGCGAGCGACCCATCGACGCCTTCCGGTTGGGGAGCCCCCGCGTCTATGCATCGTCAACCGATGCCGGCTCCGGGACCCGGCGCCTGGGCCCAGCTCGGCCGCCGCTAGAAACCGGAGTCAGGAGTAGCTGACGACGCTGAGCCAGTCGATACCAAGCTCATGTAGCAACTCGCGCAGCAGCGGTAACGAAAGCCCAATCACGTTGCTTGGGTCGCCTTCGATCCCTGCGATGAAGGGCGATGACAGGCCATCGAGCGTGAAGCTGCCCGCGACGTTTAGCGGCTCACCGGTGCGAACGTAGGCCTCAATTTCCGCCGTCGACATTGGGGCGAAGTCAACCCGCGTCGAACAACTCCGGCCGACGCAACGGCCCGTCGCCAAATCAGTCACCGCGTGACCGGTATGAAGCACACCGCTGGTCCCCTGCATCTTTGCCAGCCGATCCAACGCGGCTTGTGCCGAGCCTGGTTTGCCCAGAGCCAGGCCTTGCCACGCAAGGATCGAGTCGCAGCCCACAACTAGCGAATCACTGCCGGCCCGAGCCAGGCGGGCGGCAACGTCGTCGCGCTTCGCCTCCGCCAGTAGTTGAGCAAGCTGCCCGATGGACAAGTCCTGATCGCTGGCAGCGCGCTCGACCGCGTCCTCATCAACGTGACTCGGTTCGACGGTGGGCTCAACTCCCGCGGCGGTGAGTAGTCCGCGCCTCGCAGGCGAGGCAGACGCCAAGACAAGCTGGCGCTTCGGACGGCCCGTACCTGCATCAGTCACGTTCTGAGCCCCCTGATCATTCGATTCCTCGACGCGAGCGATCACCCTAGTACGATCATGCGGTGGCACCGGAATCGAGCGAACCCGCCTCGACCACGAGCACGCCCCAATGGCAACGAGTCCTCAAGGCTGTCGTCATCGCGGTTCCGCTGCTATTCGCCGCATGGTTCACCATCTCGCTCGTTGTGGGAGCAGTCGAACTGGCGGGTGCAGCTTCGCTGTTCAAATCCGGCTACTCCGCAAAAGACTCCGCGTCCATCAAACAGTCAGCTGAACAGGCTCAGTCTGGGATGGGCCGAATTAACACCGCTATGTCATCACCGCCCATGCGCCTCGCGGCACTTGTTCCGTGGTTCGGCACAGCGGTCAGTAATGCTCAACACTTCAGTAGCGCAGGCGAAGAACTTGTGACAGCGGCCGTCCCAGTTGCTGAGAACTTCGATCCCAATGTGTACCGAAACGGCGCCGTCAACCTGACTGCTCTCGACGCACTACTGGCGCAGCTGCCGCAACTGACTCCCGCCTTTTCCGACGCGCGGGAAGAACTCGCGAACGTTTCGGGCTTCAGTCCATTCGGCGGACTCTTCACGCAAGCACGTGACAGCGGACTTGCGTATGTAGACCTCGGCGACTTTGCCACCAGCAAGATCGCGCCCCAACGTCAGGTGATCCTCGATGCCTTGGGAGCGAAGTCCCCTCAGAAGTACATGATCGCTTTTGAGAACCCCGCGCAACTGCGGGCGCCGGGCGGTGCTCCGTTGTCAGCAGCGATCCTTCAGTTCGACCAGGGGAAGATGACAATTCCGTTCAACGGATACATCGCGGGCGACGCTTTCAAAGGCCACCCAGTGATCCAGTACAAACCAGCGTCCCCGCCTCCGTGGGGTGCCGATGCCGCCGGGCTCGGCTTCGTCAACTCCGGGGCGCACCCCGACTGGCGGCTCGCTGGCGAGGATCTTATTCGCGCTTGGAACACAGCGAAGGATCCGAAGGTCGACGCCATGATCGGGATGGATACCCGAGCCATCGAGGCATTGATTCGAGCTACCGGGCCGATCGATGTTGAAGGTTACGGAACCCTGACTGCTGATAACTTCGCTCAGAAGGTTGTCACTGACGCCTACCTCGACTTCCAATCGGATCAGCGGGTTCGCCAATCACTGAACGACAAGGTTGCGACCGTCATGATCAGCCGCCTCATGTCAGGCGATATCCAGACTCTTGCTGCGGCGGCGATCGCACTTGGCGAGGAAATCCCTGGACGACACGTGCAGATGCGGTTCCAGCAGCCACAACTGCAACAGATTGCCGTCGATGCGCAGGCTGCGGGCGAGGTCTACCAAACCCCGGGCAATGACACGGTCGGATTCTTCTCACGCAACCGGAACATGAGCAAGGTCGACGTCTACTCACAGCGCGACCTGGTCTCGAACGTCACGGTCAATGAGGACGGATCAGCGACCGTTGAGCAAGTGTTGACCGTCAAGAACGACGTGCCCGCGGACCTCGATGCCAGCCAGAAGATCGGCTATACCACCGCATGGTCGGCGAACGAGTGGTTCTTCTACCTGCCACTTGGTGCGACCGATCCACAGATCCAGGCACCTAGTGGTTATCGCAAGACAGCGACGTATCCCGACGGTCTCGGCCGAATGGTGTCAACCACGGAAGGCACCATCGCCCCACAAGCCACCGACGTCCTGAAGTTCAGCTACAAGATCGCGCCGGGAACGTTCACGCGTCAAGGTGGCGGGTACTCCTATCACGACCAACTCAACCCCCAGCCCATGCAGCAAGCTGTCTCACTGACCGTCAACGTTGCGTTTTCAGGCGGCGCCAAGTGCACGTCGAGTCCGGGATGGTCTGCCACGGGCGCCGGAGCAACTTGGAGCGGTGAGCAGTCAATCCGGCGCACTTTGAATCTAGAGTGCTCCTAGACACGCTCAGCTGACCTCACGACGCACTACCAACAAGGAGCTCCCGTGAAGAATCGTTCCGCCGGAATTGTGTGCGCGCTGGTTCTCGCCGGGGTAGCGCTGACGGGTTGCTCGTCGAGCAGTTCGTCATCACCTTCGCCGTCAGCACCGAGTTCGATGAGCCAGAGCGAATTCTGCGCAAACGCAAAGAAGGCCCAAGACAAGCTCAATTCGCTGGGCGAAGATCTGGCAAGCGGCGATGCGGGCAAGCAGAACGTCGCGATTCAGTCATTGACGACGTATTTCAATCAGTTACTCGCCTCGCTACCGGCGAACGCCAATGCCGCGATTTCACAAGCGCTCAATGATGCCAAAGCGAACGTCAGCAAGGGTGCGAGCGATCCCAACTACCAGAAGAGCATCAGCAACTTGACCGAAGCAGTCAAGAAGCAGTGCCCCAATCTGTAAGTGGGTCCAACACAATTGCAAGGGGCGTTATCGGCATGCCGGGGTATCGCTCCCTAGACTGAGGCCCGGTCGTTGTCTCGTGACAACCGAAATCTCTCAAGTCTCCACCGAATCCTCTAGGGAGTCGTAGTGCGCAAGGTGCTGATCGCCAACCGTGGCGAGATTGCCGTCCGAATTGCTCGTGCCTGCCGGGATGCAGGGTTGGAAAGCGTGGCGGTCTACGCCGACCCCGATCGGGACGCGGTCCATGTACGCGCATGCGATGAGGCCTACGCACTCGGTGGCTCAACTGCCGCCGACTCTTACCTGGTCGTCGACAAGCTGCTCGATGTTGCCGCCAAGAGCGGCGCCGACGCGGTTCACCCGGGCTACGGGTTCCTGTCGGAAAATGCCGACTTCGCCCAGTCCGTGATTGATGCCGGGCTGACGTGGATCGGCCCGCCGCCATCAGCTATTCGTTCGCTCGGGGACAAGGTTGCCGCTCGACACATCGCTGAGAAGGCCGGAGCACCGCTGGTCGCCGGAACGTCTGATCCGGTCCAGGACTCTGACGAAGTTGTGGCATTCGCCAAGGAAAACGGCTTGCCCATCGCAATCAAGGCAGCCTTCGGCGGCGGCGGACGCGGCCTGAAGGTCGCTCGCGAACTTGACGAGGTCGCAGAGTTGTACGACTCAGCGGTTCGTGAGGCAATCGCAGCGTTCGGCCGCGGCGAATGTTTCGTCGAGCGCTACCTCGACAACCCCCGCCACGTGGAAACCCAAGTGCTCGCGGACTCGCACGGCAACGTTGTGGTCGTTTCCACCCGCGACTGCTCGCTACAGCGTCGGCATCAGAAGCTGGTGGAGGAAGCCCCAGCACCGTTCCTCACCGAGGCGCAAGAAGCCGAGCTGTACCGAGCATCCAAAGCCATCATCAAAGCCGCCGGTTACGTCGGCGCAGGAACGTGTGAGTTCCTCGTCGGGCAAGACGGAACAATCTCATTCCTCGAGGTGAACACGCGACTCCAGGTCGAACACCCCGTGACTGAAGAGGTCTCCGGCATCGATTTGGTCCGCGAACAATTCCGGATCGCCGACGGCGAGGAACTTGGATACGACGACCCGCCGCTGCGTGGCCATTCGATCGAGTTCCGCATCAATGGCGAAGACCCGGGGCGGAACTTCCTCCCGGCACCAGGTGTCCTGCGCGTATGGCGCCCACCGAGTGGTCCCGGCGTTCGCCTCGACGCAGGATTCGAGGCCGGGGACGTCATCGGCGGAAACTTCGATTCGCTGCTGGCTAAGTTGATCGTCACTGGGCGCGACCGGCAAGAGGCGCTCGAGCGTTCACGCCGTGCCCTCGCGGAGTTCGACGTTGAAGGCATCGCTACCGCAATCACCTTCGACCGCGTTGTTGTCGAAGATCCCGACTTCGCGCCCGCCGATCCCAACGAGGCGTTCAAGGTACACACCAGGTGGATCGAGACTGACTTCAACAACACGATTCCGGCCTACGTCGACGCGGAGGCAAGCGACGAGGTTGCCGAGGCCTCAGCGCGTCAGGACGTTGTCGTCGAGGTCGGCGGCAAGCGCGTGGCAGTGTCGTTGCCCGCGGACCTCGCGATCGGCGGCGGTCCAGCCAAGAAGACGTCAGCCGCCAAACGCGGGAAGCGAAAGAAAGCTGGCGCCGCGGCCTCTGGTGACGCAGTAGCAACACCAATGCAGGGCACAATTGTCAAGGTGGCCGTGGAAGAGGGCCAACAAGTTGAAGCCGGTGACCTTGTAGTCGTACTGGAGGCCATGAAGATGGAACAGCCTCTCAACGCCCACAAGGCTGGCACTGTGACCGGACTGACTGCCGAAACGGGAGCAACGGTTCCAACCGGAACCGTGTTGTGCGAGATCAAGGACTGACACTGAACGTTCGACGGGCTTACTTAGCTGCCATCGCGGCGGTCTTTGTTGGCCTGTTTGTGGTGGCGCCAGCGACCTCGCCCGCTTTTGCCCGCACCGCGAATGATGAAGAACCACTGCCG